>OLOM01000681.1_pt1 | contig 25344 bp, 22 predicted proteins | sample 1672531 | NCBI WGS metagenome assembly OLOM01 (sample SAMEA3136696, study PRJEB25190) | human gut metagenome | reverse complement strand
TTTCTCGCAAAAAAATGAAATATTAGAGTAAAATTTGTGGCCGAACAGAATTGCTATCCAGAAAATTTGTAGCAGGGGATTTCAGTAAAATAAATACTGTTTTTAATAGCGATCAACTTGACTTATGATAGATGTATCAAATCAACCGGTTGATTAAATTATTGATAAGAAAATGAAACCAGGGAGGGTTTTCAATGAAAAACAAAGTCTTGGTATTAGGCGTCGATGGTCTTGATCCACGACTGGCTAAAAAATATATGGATAAAGGTGTTATGCCACACTTCACGGAGTTTATGAAACGTGGCTCTGCAAGAGAAGATTTAGTCATGCTGGGTGCTATGCCAACGATCACACCACCACTTTGGACAACACTTGCGACTGGTGCTTATGTTGGCACGCATGGGGTTACTGATTTCTGGAACCCACATCCAAATAAATTGGATACGTTGATCTATTCTTTTGATTCAAACAATTGCAAAGCAGAACCACTTTGGAATGTATTTGCTGAAAATGGGCAAAAGACTTTGGTTTATCACTGGCCAGGTTCTTCTTGGCCTCCAACCTCTGACAGCCCAAATCTACATGTTATTGATGGTACTCAGCCATCAAACATCAACATTGCAGTAGGGACAGCAGAATGGGGACAGTGGATCGAAGCATCGGCTGATATCGCGGAAGCACATATTGCAGAACACGAAGATGATGGTTCTGGCGCTGGCTGCGTAATCTCGGATCTGGAAGCAGATGAAAAAGAAGCTGGTACGGAAAATGGCTTAGATATGTCTCTTAAGCAGAAAGTCCTCACCAATATGATCATGAATGAAAATGAAGGCGAAAATGCAGGGACATCTCAGCCAGAGCTTTATGAAAATAAAACCACTGTTCCGCTCAAAGAAGCAAAAGGTTGGGCTGATGCGCCAGCAGGTGCGAAAGAATTCAGCATTCCTGTAAGTGGTGGCATGGAACGTCGTCCAGTGCTGGTTATTCCTAATGATCAGGGCGTGTACGATAAAATTGCCATTTATAGATCCAAGAAGGATGCAGAACCACTTGCTGTACTTGATCAGATTGATGTCGTAGTGAATGACATTATGGATACCGTAAGCAAGAAAGGCGAAAAGGTTGAAGTTGTTCGTCAGGCAATATTGATCGAAATGGCTGAAGATGGTTCCAGAGTTGAGATGTGGTATGGCAATGCCATGGAAGCGAACAACGATATGTTGTTCCATCCAAAATCTCTGCTTAAGCAGATTCAGGAAAAAGCTGGTCAGCTTCGTAGTGTTTCGATGATGATCGGGAATTCTGCAAAGGCTGCAAATAAGATCTTTGCTCCGCTGTGGGAATCTTACTCTGAATGGCAGGCAAACGCCATGAACGCGTTGATCGAAGAAAATGGCTATGAAGCTGTATTCTCCCATCTTCATAACGTAGATATCGCTGGACATACGTTCTGGGAAATCTCGAAATATCGTCCACATATTAAATGGTATGATGAACAGCTCTTCCAGGATGTCATGGAACGTTTCTACGTAGATACCGACAGATACTTGGGCCGTTTCATGCATTTGCTCGATAAAGGCTGGGATATCATTATTACATCCGACCATGGTCTGGTTTGCGCAGATGAGGATGAACCGGCAGTTCCACTTGGTGATCCATTTGGTGTTAATATCAAAGTTATGGAAGAGCTCGGCTACACCGTTATGAAGAAAGATGAAAACGGTAATGACCTGCGTGAGATCGACTGGAGTAAGACCACAGCTGTTGCCCAGCGTGGCATTTATATCTACATCAACCTCAAAGGCCGCAATCCAGAAGGTATTGTAGATCCTGCCGATCAGTATGAACTCGAACGCAAGATCATCGATGATCTGTACAATTATCGTTGGCATGGAAAACGTATTGTTGCATTGGCAGTCCGCAAAAAAGAAGCTGCGCATTTCGGTTTAGATGGTGAAAACTGCGGCGATATCATCTATTTCAATGAAGAAGGGTTCAACCGTATTCATGGTGACTCTATTTCTACCTATCAGGGCTATGCAGATACGTCTGTATCTCCAATCTTTATGGCTGCGGGCCCTAATATCAAGAAGGGCTTCATCACCGATCGTGTGATTCGCGAAGTCGACGTGGCACCTACTGTTGCAGTACTTGGCGGTGTTCGCATGCCGGCACAGTGTGAAGGGGCACCTGTATATCAGATCTTTGAAGATTAACGTTTAAAATGTTCTCAGGGAAACGTTTTTTAAGACGTTTCCCTGAGAAATGGATTTATTGATTATCATAATGAAATGTGTATGTATGAAAATATTCGTTTTATAAGAAGAAATAGGAAGGGAGATTATTATGAGTCAGGCTGTGAAATCGAATAAAAACGCGATCTTTTATTTGAAGCTTGCGATTTATCTCTTAATAACATTTGGCTTTCAGTTTTTACCGCCGATCGGTCAAATTACAGAGCTCGGGATGGGCGTTTTAGGGGTATTTATTGGAACCATTTTCGGTTGGATTTTCTTTGAGATGGTATGGCCAAGCTTTATGGCCGTTCTTGCATTAGCTTGGGTTGGCTATGGTAGCATTTCAGAAAACCTTGGTGCAGGTTTTGCATATTATATGATTCCAATGATGTTTGTCTGCTATGTAATCTGCGGTGTGTTCGTTGATTCTAAGGCAGCGCATTATGTAGCACAGTGGATCATTTCCAGAAAAATTTGTGCTGGCCGTCCAGAATTGGTTATTGCTTCGGTATTCGTTGTAGCGCTTGTTATTGGCCTTTTTGGTACAGGTTTTGCAGGTATCTTCATTGTTTGGAGTTTTATCTATTCTTTAGCAGATGCAATGGGGTACGATAAGAAAACGAATTGGATTCAGTACTTGTCATGTGTTATCTGTTTGATCGTCATTCAAGGTGGTCAGTGCTTCCCGTTCTACTCAGGCGCGATCGTGTATAATGCAATTTTCTCTCAGGGCACAGGTCTGGAACTGCCATTCGTTGGTTTCGTAGTTGTAAACGTTGCTATTGATGTTGCGATTACTTTGGCGTTCTATCTGATTCTTTTGTTTATTATTCGCCCAGATTTCAGCAAGTTTAAAAATGAAGAAAGCAAAGATATTTTTGCCAAGTATCGTGGCGTAAAAATGACTTGGGATCAAAAATGGGGCTTTGGATTCCTCGTTGCGTACATTGTGCTCCTGACCCTGCCAAATGTTTTGCCAGATGACTGGGCGCTGCTTGGTGTTATTGGTAAATTGGAAGGCGTACTTGGTACTTCTATTTTCTTAGCTGTCTTGGCTACTTTAATTAGAAGAAAAGATGGAAAAACCTACTATGATCTTGCAAAGGGCAGTACGGAACATATCTCCTGGCATGTTATGTGGATGATCATTGCAACCATTCCTCTTGCCAATGCGTTCCAGGCTGATGAATGTGGTATTCTTCCTACCGTTATGGGCTTCCTGCAGCCACTGCTTGGCAACATGAATCCTATCCTTTACGCAATCTGCTGCATGATTTTGGTTGGTGTTGTAACGCAGGTTGTTCATAACCTGGTTCTTGCCATCGTATTCGTGCCGATCTTCTGCAATATGATGATCAGCATGGGCGGTAACCCATTCTTGGTATATATCCTTGTTTATTGGGGCTTGAACCTGTCCTTTACGACACCTGCTGCATCCATGAACGCAGTTATCATGCATGGTAATGAACATGTTGATACGAAATGGGCTTACGGTAGTGGTGCGATTATCCTCGTTGCAGGTATGATCGTTACAACGCTTGTTGGTTGGCCACTGGTTTCGATTTTCATGCCATACTAAAAAACATAGTTTCTTAAAAAGACGTCAGCACACGCTGGCGTCTTTTTTGCTGTGGATGCTGCGAAAGTTTGTTATAATAGGGCGTAAGGAAGTGTTGTGATGGGCGCGGGATTTTGCAAGTGAGGTGCAAGTATGTATATTGAGCAATTTGTTTATCTGAAAGCCATTTCTCAAACAGGCTCTCTCCGAGCGGCGAGCGAACAGGTTTTTGTGACTGAGCAGGCCATGAGTTCGGCGATTCGTAAGCTGGAAAAAGAATGTGGCGTGTCGCTCTTGCGTCGCAGCAATAAGGGAGTATCGCTGACGGAACATGGTCAGTATGTGCTGGAAAAAGCGGATGTTATTTTACAATCTATCGAAGACATTCAGAAACATTTTTCGGTGGTGACAAAATCTGCGCTCTCGCTGCATGTGATGGCAGGCGCCCATCTGATGGAAAATCTTCTGTCTCCGATAATGATGTATTACAATCAGTTTGTACCGACGGTTCAATTGATCGCAAAGGAGGGAGAATTTGACGCGATTATTGATGCTGTAAAAAGTCGAGCGTGTGATGTTGGCGTTGTGAGTGTGTATGTGGTGAACGGAAAACCTGTGAACCGACTGGACCCGACGATTCAATATGACGAAATCTTTTCGATGCCGATCTATATTGCGGTCGCGCCACAATCGCCGCTCTTGGAAGATCACGACGAAAAAGTGAGCTACGAGGAGTTGGCGGATTATCCGGCGATCGTGAAGGTGTCTGCTTATGAGAAAAATGATTATGTGTTGAAGCGTGCGATGCAAGCGAGTAAAAACAAAATCTTGTATGCGACAAATTCAAAAATGGCGCGGTTGATGCTGAAGGACAACATGGGCTGGATGATCAGTCCGATGATCAGCGAGCTGGAGCAGAACAACCAAATTCATTATCTGGCACTGGAAGAAGAGATTGTGTCGAGCGTGGGTGTTTGTTATCTGAAAAAGAATGAAAAATTTCCGCAGATAGAAAATTTTATACGCTATTTCAAGCAACTGTGTGAACAGGAATACATTCACGCAGCGGATTGAGAACGAGTTTTTCTCCTGATCATTTTCAAGATGGTCAGGAGATTTTTCTTGCTACAATCGTGAGTTGTCACGGGCGCGATTTTGAATTGTTTTTCAATGATGAAATGGGGCAGTATAATAAAAACATGAATAATAATGATGAAACTGATAAATGAAGGGCGGGGGTTTTATGGACAAACAACGTGCGGAAATGTGGGAAAAAGCCTATGATTTTGCTTACCCGCTGGTTGCTTTTCAGAAATATGTGGATTATATCACGAACACGGAGGTGGCTACAGAAACAAAGGCGCCGATCAATCAATTTTTTCACACGCGCCGCGTGCTGCTGCCGGAGGACCATTTTCCGGCGCCAAATATGGAAGTGATCTATTCGCAAGGGTTTTTGGACCTCAAAGCGGAGCCGTATCTGATCACGAAGCCAGCGACTGAGCGCGGATTTACGATTTGTATCAACGACAGCTACGGAGATTGTATTGACGTGCTGGGAAAAGGTGGCACAAAGGGTGACGAGGGAAAAACGGTCTATGCACTGACAGGGCCAGATTTCGACGGTGAACTGCCGGAAGGCGTTGAGCAGGAAAAAATTCCGACGAACTATGCGTATCTGCTGGTGCGCGCGAAGATCGCGGATATTGAAAGCAAAGAAGAGATTGCAGAGATTTGCGTGCTGCAGGATGCGATGGATCTGCGCCCGCTTTCCAGCTATCAAAGAAATTACGTGGCACCAAAAGGTCACTACGATCCGGCGCATGATGTGCATCCAATGGTGGTGCTGTCGACGCAGCTGGAGATTGAATCCTTCTTTAATCTCTACAATAATCTCATCGGGGACAATCCTGGTCTGCCGGAAGACGTGGAATATGGAAAACAATTTTTGCCATATCACATAGGACCGGGACAGGTTTTTTCGCTTGGCGATTATGACGAAGAGGAGCAGGCTTTCCTGCGCGCGCTGACAAAGCGTGAACGTGGAAAAACACCGGGGCTTTATGTGATGAACAACTGGGAATACATGCCTCCGCGTTACGGACGTTATGAGGGCGATTATAAATTACGCGCGTATCTCTCGTTCACAGGATTTGGCCAGAATTTCCCGGAAATGTCATCGTATCCAAGCTGCTACCTCGATCACGATGGGAATCAGCTGAACGGTCAGCACAAATATAAAATGACCTTCCCGAAGGATGGACTGCCACCTTGCCAGGACGAGATTGGCTATTGGGGGCTGACGTTGTATAGAAAAGAAGATTATGGATTGATCGCAAATCCGATCAATCGCTACAGCATCAAAGACGAAGGACAGCTGGTCGTTGATGAAGACGGAAGCATTACGCTCTATCTCCAGGTCGATCCACCAGAGGAAAAATATTACAACAACTGGTTGCCGGCCTGCGAGGGCGATTTTCTGGCTACGATGCGGTTCTATTATCCGACCAAAGAAATAATTGACAATCACTATCGTTTACCATACATCGAAAAATACGAGGATTGATCAGGAGAGGTGATTTATAATGGAAGCGAAAGCTAAAAAAGATCTGACATGGGTACACTTTGTCATCATCTTATTATTAATGTTTGGCGTGCAATACATTCCGCCAGTTGAACCGATTACTGCCTACGGGATGAAGATACTTGGCGTGTTTGCCGGACTTCTGTGGGGCTGGTCGTTCTGCGGGATGCTCTGGCCGAGTATCATGGGGATCGTTGCGCTGGCTGTCACAGGTTGCTATGATACCGGTGACACCGCCATCGTGGCAGCGTTTGGTAATTATATGGTGCTGAACTGCCTGTTCCTGTTTGTACTGGTCGAACTATTGTCGGATTGTGGTTTGGTCGATTATATCTGCCGTCGTTTGATGGCGATGGAGGCGATCAAGGGACGTCCATGGCTGTTGTTCAGCGTGGTATTGTTTATCCCATTTTTGCTCTCTGCGGTAGGTCAGGTTTTTTCAGCAGTGTATCTCGGCTGGAAGATTGCCTATTCTGTCCTGGACATCGCAGGTTATGAGCGTGATAGCCGAACAGGGCGCATCACGATCATCTCCTCCATGCTCGCCATTGCTGCTGGTTCGCAAGTGCTGCCATTCCTGAGTTCTGCGTTGATGATCTGCGGGGCCTTCTCACAGATGGTTGGCGAAGCGTTCAACTACGGCAAGTACATGATCTTCAGTGTGCCGTTTGCTTTGTTGAATTTGGTTGAACTGGTCCTTGTGGTAAGATTCCTTTTCAAGATGGACGTTGAAAAATTTGCTCATGTTGATCTGGCAAAACTCGATGTAGGCAGTGAAGCGTCGAAAATGACACTGCGACAGAAAGTGTCTGGAATCGCATTTTTGATTGCGCTGGCAATGCTTTTGCTGCCGAATTTCCTGCCAGAAGGAAATATCGTTTCGAACTTTTTGTCGTCGCTCGGCATGACAGGCACGTGCATGCTGATTGTGGTGATTCTCGTTCTGCTGAAAATCGATGGCAAACCAGTGCTTGATTATAATGGCGTCGCCAAAAAAGCCATCTACTGGGATATGATCATTTTCCTTGCCGTGGTGCTTTGCGTGTCCACGTTGTTGACGGCGGAAGAAACCGGGATCACTGCGTTTCTGAATGGTGTCATGCAGCCGCTGCTCGGTCTGAAGTCTGGCTATTTGTTCGTCGTTCTTTTCCTGGCAGTTGCTTCGCTACTCACTCAGTTTATGAACAATACCGTCGTTGCGATCATGTTCCTGCCGATTGTTTTGGTCGCCAGCTCGAGCTACGGGTTGAATTCCTGGGCGTTGGTCACTGTGCTGATCGGAGCGGCGCAGTTCATCGCGTACGCTACGCCAGCAGCCTGCCCAAATGCCGGGATGATGTATTCCTGCGAATACACGCCGTACAAAAAGAGCGTAAAGTTTGTCGTGCCAGTGTTGCTCGTGTGGTTTGTGTCGTTAATCACATTGGGCTATGGATTGGCTTGTGTAGCATTTATCTAAGTAAAAATTTTCAAAAGGACGCAGTGGCCGTTTGGCGCTGCGTCTTTTTCGTTGCGCGCGCTGCCGGCTTGTGGTATGCTGTGGAAAAGTTTAGTCAGATGTCGGTGCAGGCGCACCACTCATTTATGCATGGGATGCATATTGGATTGTTTGTGGAAAAACTACAGGCGTATTTGGATGAGTATTGAGAGCTGGTGGATGCAAATGAAAATTATAAATGTTGGCAGTCGTGTAATGAATACCTGGTTATATGCTGTTTCGGATGGCTGGGTAATGGTAGATACGGGCTATCCTGAGAGCATGGATCGTGTGATTCATCGGATGAAGCGTGTAGGGATTTTGCCGGAAGAGGTGAAGGTGATCTTTTTGACGCACGCGCATGACGATCATGCGGGATTTTTGAACGCGTGGTTGGCGCGATATCCACAAGTGAAGGTGGTAGCAAGTGAGAAATCACTGGCGGTGCTTTTGAGGGGGCAGAATCCTTTTGACGGCGGCTGTAGCAGTATATTAGCGTGGATGTTTTGTCAGGTTATGAAGCTGGCTGGAAAGGGTGCGCATCGTTTTCCAACGTTGGAGTGGCAATTTTTAGAGCGCTTTGTACTTGCAGAAAAACAACATATGTCAGAGGCTGAGGCTTTGGTTTCTGGACGCATCTTGGAAACGCCCGGCCACACTGCAGACTCTCTGTCACTCATGGTTGATGACCTTGTGTTTTGTGGCGATGCGGCAATGAATGGGGTGCCAAGTCTGCGACGTGTGACAATTTGGATTGAAAATATGGAGGATTTTGCACATTCCTGGGAGACATTGATTGCAAGTGGTGCAGCCGTGCTTTATCCAGGTCATGGACGACCGTTCAAAATGGCGGATCTGGCGCGGTTTCAAAGTGCGCTTAGAAAAATCAGGTTGTATTGCTTGTGAAAGAAGGAGACGAAAAATGGGATACATGATGTATATGATCGTCATGATTGTGGCGGTGTTGACTTCCGTGGAGATCTCGTCGCTGAAAAAGCAGGTGCGGGCGCTACAGGTGCAGCTGAACGCGCTGGCGCAGGCGACGGGGCATGAGGATTTGTCGGCCTGGTATGTGGCGGACGAGGTGAAGGCGCAGGTGCGCGCGCTGAAAGAAGATGGTAAGGTCGTGGAAGCGGTGAAGATGGTTCGCGAGGCGACGGGGTTGTCGCTGGAAGATGCGAAGCATTTTGTGGACGAACTATGAGCGACAGCGGTGGCGAGGGCTGCCGTTTTTTTGTTGCGCGAGTGGGTTGCCGCGCGCGGCGCTTCGCGGTACAATGGGGGCAGAATAGTTTGACAATGGAGGAGGTTTGGAGATGCTGCATGAGATTGGCGAGAAGGATTTTTGTCGGCAGTATGTGGCGGATGCGGTGCCGCAGGAAACGGATGTGGTGCTGGTGTTTGGCGATGGAGCGGTGCTCTTTTGTGGGGAGTCGCTTGCGCGTTTGAAAGATGTGGAACTGGAAAATCCGGAGGTGCTGCGGTACTTGTTCAGCATTTCGGGAGTGCGTTTCTTTTGGTCGGAGGAGATGCTGCCGGAAGAGGGGGCGCTGCATTATGAGAGTTTGCGGACGATGCGGCGCGTTCTGCCGCGGTGGCTGGCGTTTGGTGGGATGACGGGCTATCATCTGGCAATGTGGTACGAGAACAATCGCTTCTGCGGTCGCTGTGCGACGGCGCTGGAGCACGCGCACGATGAGCGGGCGCTGGTCTGTCCAAATTGCGGACGCGTGGTTTATCCGAACATTGCGGTAGCGATCATTGTGGGGATCCTCGATGGCGACCGGCTGCTGGTCTCACGCTACGCTGGTGCGCGGCGCGGTGGCTATGCGCTGGTGGCTGGCTATGTGGAGATTGGCGAAACGCTGGAAGAGGCGCTGCGCCGTGAGGTGATGGAAGAGGTTGGGCTGAATGTCAAAAACATCCGTTACTACACGAATCAGCCGTGGGGATTTTCACAGACGCTGTTGGTGGGATTTTTCGCGGATCTCGACAGCAAGCCGGGGATCCAGCTGGAGCAGCGAGAGCTGTCGGAGGCTGTCTGGCTTTCGCGCGAAGAAATGCCGGAGAGCGATGCGAGCATCAGTATGACGGCGAAAATGATGGAAGCGTTCCGTCTGGGCGAGGATGTGTGAGCGCGTGTGCCCTTGGTGGGTAGATGTCCACGAGCGAAAAATAAATTTGATTGTTCAAATAGCGCTTGACGGCGCATTATTCCGTGTTATAATGAATTTAATCCAATACGTACAGTCAACGCGATGAAGGAGAAGCGATAGGTCAAACGCTTACGCAGAGAGCTGCCGGTCGGTGCGAGGCAGCAGCCGGACTTATCTTTCCGCTCTGGAGCGACTGGATGACGAATCCAGCGGGAGCGCCCGATACAGCGCGCAAGAGTTGGCCGTTTTGGCACAATTTGGGTGGTACCGCGAGATTTCAGCTCGCCCCAGAGATGGGGCGGGCTTTTTTATTTCCGCCACGGCTCTTGCAAGAAAAGGAAAGGAGTGCTGCAAGCATGGATAGAGCATACAATTTTAACGCTGGTCCTTCAGCGATGCCGCTGGGGGTGCTGAAGGAGGCGCAGGCTGAGTTTCTGGATTTCCAGAACACGGGCATGAGTGTTATTGAGATCAGCCACCGCAGTGCGGAATATTCGGCGCTGCATCGGGAAACGAAGGCGCTCTTGCGAGAACTGATGGAAATTCCTGAGGATTACGAGGTTCTCTTCTGTCAGGGCGGCGGCAGCACGCAGTTCCTGATGGTGGCGGCGAACTTTTTCACGAAAGCGCGCGCTGCTTATGTGAACACTGGCGTTTGGGCTGGCAAGGCGCTAAAGGAAGCGCAGTTTTTTGGCGAAGCTTACGAGGCTGCCTCGAGCGCGGATAAAAACCACAGTTACATTCCACAGGAATTTACGATCCTGCCGAACACGTCCTACGTGCATCTGACGGCGAACAACACGATCTACGGCACGGAGTATCAGGAGTTTCCACACTTCGATGTGCCAGTTGTCTGCGATATGTCCAGCGATATTCTCTCGCGCCGTGTGAATGTGGCGGATTTTGATCTGATCTATGCTGGGGCGCAGAAAAATCTCGGCCCTGCCGGCGTCACGATCGCTATTGTGAAAAAGGATTTTCTCGCGACGGCGCGCACGAATCTGCCGACGATGCTCAAATACCAGACGTTCGCCGACAAAGACAGTCTCTACAACACGCCGCCGGTCTTCGCCATCTATATGGTGAACAAAACGCTGCACTGGATACAGAACCAGGGCGGTGTCGATGTGATCCAGGCGCGCAACGCTGAAAAAGCGGCGCTCATCTACGACGCGATCGACGAATCTGGCGGCTTCTACATTGGCCATGCGGAAAAACCTTACCGCAGCAAGATGAACATCACGTTCAATCTGCAGACGCCGGAAATGGAAAAAGATTTCATCGCCCGCGGCAAAGAATTGGGCTTCGTTGGTTTGGGTGGCCATCGCTCCGTCGGCGGTTGCCGCGCGTCGGCCTACAACGCTGTGCCGCTGGAAGCTTGCCAGGCGCTGGCGGATTATATGAAACAGTATCAAAAAGATCATGAGTAAATAAACAGGAGGAACCCATTATGAGAATTTTAGTTAGCGATGACGTCAGCGAAAAAGGCGTCGCCATTCTGCGTGAACACTTCGATGTTGATGTCAAGACCAACATGCCGCCGGAAGAACTCCTCGCCTGCATCGGCGAGTACGATGGCCTTGTCACCCGCAGCCAGACGCAGGTGACTGAAGAGGTCATCGCCGCTGCGCACAATCTCAAGGTCATCGGCCGTGCTGGCGTCGGCGTTGACAACATCAACATTCCAGCAGCGACTGCTCGCGGCATCGTCGTCTGCAACGCGCCGGAAGGCAATACCATCGCAGCCGTTGAGCATACCATCGGCATGATGCTCGCTGTCACCCGCCACATTCCACAGGCGCACCAGTCCATCCAGGAAGGCAAGTGGGACCGCAAGAGCTTCACCGGCATTCAGCTGCAGGGACGCACGCTGGGCGTCATCGGTGTTGGTCGCGTCGGTAGCCGTGTGGCCAAGCGCATGCAGGCGTTTGAAATGAACGTCATCGGTTACGACCCATACATCACAGAAGAACGCGCGCACCAGATCGGCATCGAGCTCGTCGATTTCGACACGCTGCTCGCGAAATCTGACTACATCACCATCCACACGCCGCTCACCAAAGAAACCCGCGACATGATCGATGCCGACGCCATCGCGAAAATGAAGGACGGCGTTCATCTCGTCAACTGCGCCCGCGGTGAATGCTTTGACAACATCGCCATCGCTGAAGCCATCAAGAGCGGAAAAGTTGCCGGCGCTGCCATCGACGTTTATCCAAACGAGCCGCTCACCCTCGACAATAACCCATACCTCGGCATGTTCAACGTTGTCCAGACCTCGCACCTCGGTGCTTCCACCGTTGAAGCTCAGGAAGGCGTCGCTGTCGACGTTGCTTACGGCGTCATCGATGCGCTCAGCGGCAAACCAGTCATGAATGCCGTCAACATGGCGCCAATTCCTAAGAGCGTCGCTGCCGTCATCCAGCCATATTTTGGCCTCGCTGAACGCATGGGCACCATCGCAATCTATCTCGCCAACGGCCCAGTCAAGGAAGTAGAGATCGAATACAGCGGAGAGCTTTCCGGCACAGAAACCCAGCATCTCTCCACCGCTTTCCTTAAAGGTCTGCTGAATCCGATCCTGCAGGACAGCGTCAACTATGTTAACGCACCAGGGCTCGCCAAAAAGCGTAACATCGACGTGAAAGAATCCAAGAGCCACAAGAGCGGCTACTACACCACCGCCATCACCGCGCGCATCAAAACCTCCAACGGTGAGCACGAGATCGCCGGTACCCTTTTCGACGGCAAGCTGCCAAAGATCGTGCAGATCGACCAGTATCGCGTCGACTTCACGCCGGAAGGCTATCTCCTTCTCGTGCCACACGTTGACCAGCCAAATATGATCGGTCAGATCGCCACCATCCTCGGCAAGGCGCAGATCAACATCAACGGCATGCAGGTTGGCAACACCACAGAATCTGGCACGAACATCATGGCCGTCGCTGTCAGCGAAGACATTCCAAACGATATCCTGCTGCAGATCTCCGGCATCGAAGGCATCCTCGATGTCAAGCTCATCCACTGCGAAGAATAAGAGGAGGCGCTATGACAAGAATCATCCTCGTTCGCCACGGCGAAACCACCTGGAACGTCGAAGGCCACTACCAGGGCCAGGAAGATACGCCGCTCTCTGAGCGCGGATTGGAACAGGGCCGTCTGCTCGCAGAAGGGCTCAAAAATATTCCTCTCGACCGCGCCATTTCCAGCCCGCTCCAGCGCTCCTTCAAAACCTGCCAGTTCTGTGCCGATCTCCACGATCTTTCCGTCAGCGCCGATGAGCGTCTCTCTGAGATCAACCACGGCAGCTGGGAAGGGCGTCTCGCCAGCGAGATCGCAGAAGCGTATCCGGAAGATTTTGCCCGCTGGCACAGCCAGCCGCATCTCGTGCAGATGCCTGACGGCGGTGAAAATCTCGACGACGTGCGCCGCCGCGTGCGCGCAGCGTTTGACGAATACGTGGAAAAATATCCCGACGAAACCATCCTAGTCGCTGCCCACGATGCCGTCAATAAAGCGATTATTTGTGACCTCATGGGCATCGGCATGGATCATTTTTGGCAGATCAAGCAGGACAACACCTGCATCAACGTCCTTGAATATAATGAAGGAACCTGGCGCATCGTGCTGCTGAACTCCACCGCCCACATGGGCTATCTCTTCAGCGGCATCGAGCAGGCTGGGCTCTGAACCCGCGCGCTCCACGCACTATGCGTGGAGCGTTTATTGCGTGCGCGGGAATTTATTCAGCGAACTGTCATTTCTCTCGCGCAAGCACGGCGGCGAAAAGATTGCTTGGCGAATTTTCGTTGTGAGGGTATGGCGGAATGTGGTATGCTTAATACAAGATCGATTTGTGGAGGTGAGTGTATGTCTGTTGCAGAAATTTTAAACGGCGAATCGGTGAACGTAGAATATAAGGCGCGCGTGCCGGAGAAAAGTTTAAACTATATGAAGACGGTGGTGGCCTTCGCCAATGGGTTTGGCGGCAGGTTGGTGTTTGGCGTGGCGGATGGCACGCGGGAAATTGTTGGCGTGGATGAAGCGGACGTTTTTAAGATGATGGATGCGATCGCCAATGCTATTTCTGACAGCTGCGAGCCAGCAATCGTGCCGGATATCATGCTGCAGACGATCGCTGGCAAGACAGTGATCGTGGTAGATGTGCTGCCGGGCGGTCAGCGGCCGTATTTTATCAAATCGCTGGGGTTGAATGGCGGTGTATACATTCGCGTGGCGGGCACGACGCGTCCGGCGGATCGCTACATGGTCAGAGAGCTGCTCTTTGAAGGGAGCAACCGCAGCTTTGATCAGGCAATCTGTTCGGAGCTGACGGTGTCGGAAGACGACATTGATGCGCTTTGTCGGGCGATGCAGGAAGAAGCGCGACGCAATGCGCGCAGCGACGAGCAGCGGGCAGCGATCAAAAATGTTGGGCGCGGGCAGCTCTTGAGCTGGGGGATTTTGGCAGAAAAAGATGGTGTGGCATTAGCGACAAATGCCTATGCGATTCTCACCGGGAACGCAGCGGTGCCACCGGCGATGATCCAATGCGGCGTGTTCAAGGGAAAAACGCGTGCGGTTTTTGTGGACCGGCGGGAATATGGCGGCCCGATCTGGGAGCAGATTGAGCAAGCGTATCAATTTGTTTTGCGCAATATTCATCTGGGTGCAGAATTTGATGGCCTGTACCGGCAGGATGTGTACGAGATTCCGCCGGAGGCAATTCGTGAGCTGATCATCAATGCGGCGGTGCATCGCAGTTATCTGGATCACGGTGCGATTCAGGTGGCGATCTACGACGATCGTTTGGAAGTTACCTCGCCAGGAAAATTGCCGATGGGGCAGACGCTTGAGCGTATGCAGGAAGGCTACTCGAAAATCCGTAACGAAGCGCTGGCCTATGCGTTTTCTTATATGAATCTGATCGAACACTGGGGCAGCGGCATTCCACGCATTACCAGCCAAGTGATGGCGGCCGGATTGCGCGCGCCGGAATTCATCGGTGGCGATGTGGATCTGCGCATCAATGTGTATCGCAGGAAGATTGGTGTCAATAGTATCAATGGCATCAGCAAAGCTGATGAAGATACCATTGATACCAATTATGATACTAATGGTGAGAAATATGACACTGATCGTGTGACAAATGATAAAGTAATAGAACGGTTGATGTTATTGATTGAGCAAGAACCGGAGGCGACGCAAAAAAGATATAGCGAGCAACTGGGCGTTTCGTTGATTACTGTAAAAAGAATGATGGCAAGGTTGCAGGAAGAAAAAATCATTCGACGGTTAGGAAATAATCGTAAGGGTCAGTGGATCATTCTCCGTGAAAAATAATTGTGTTCGCTTGCGCGCTTGGCGACTCTGCCTGGCGCGTGTTTTGATTTAATGATAACAGCCGTCGTGCGTTGACCGGGGTGGTGGAATATGGTAACATATAATCGTGTGCGAATGCGCACATGCGTCTCCAGACGGGACGCTCACTCTCTGTTGAATGACAAAAACTTATTATATTTGAGGTGAAGAACTATGCCAGGATTGGTATTGTTAGGCGCACAGTGGGGCGACGAAGGGAAAGGGAAGATCACCGACTACCTCGCAGAGCGCGCGGATTATGTTGTGCGTTACCAGGGCGGCAACAACGCTGGCCACACGGTTGTGGTCAATGGCGAAGAATTTAAGCTGCGCCTGATCCCATCGGGGATCATCTCCGGCCATGCAACCTGTGTCATCGGCAACGGTGTCGTGGTCGATCTCAAGGTGCTCATTAAAGAAATGGAATACCTGAAGGCAAAAGGCGTGGACGTGAGCCGCCTGCGCATCAGCGATCGCTGCCATCTGATCATGCCTTATCACATCAAGCAGGATGAATGCGAAGAAATGGCCAAGGGCGACGCCAAGATCGGCACGACGAAAAACGGCATCGGCCCTTGCTACATGGATAAATGCGCGCGCACAGGCCTGCGCATGGGCGATGTGGTGGATCCTGACTATTTCCGCGCACGCCTGGCCAATGCTGTGGCGCTGAAAAACAATCTGCTGACGAAGCTCTACGGCGTAGAACCATTCGACGCGGATGCCATCGCTGACGAATATCTGGCGCTGGCGGAGCAAATCAAGGATCAGATCTGCGATACGTCCTATCTGCTGGACGAGGCGCTGAAAGCTGGCAAGAAGGTCTGCTTCGAAGGCGCGCAGGGAACGCTTTTGGATATCGATCATGGGACGTATCCATTCGTCACCTCGTCCAATCCAAACTCCGGCGCTGCCTGTGTAGGCGCTGGTGTTGGCCCACAGCATATCAACGAGGTGCTGGGCATCATCAAGAGCTACACGACCCGCGTTGGCGCTGGTCCATTCCCAACGGAGCTCAACGATGCCGTTGGCGAAGAAATGCAGCAGCGCGGTCATGAATATGGCACCGTCACCGGACGCGCACGTCGCTGCGGCTGGATGGATCTGGCGATCGTCAACTATGCGATCCGCCTCAACGGCATCACTGGTCTGGCGCTGATGAAGCTGGATATCCTGGACACCTTGCCAGAGATCAAGATCTGCACTGGCTACAAGCTGCGCGGCGAGGAGATCCCATATTTCCCTGGTCGCCTCGAAGATCTGGAACAGGTCGAACCGATCTACGAAACAGTTCCAGGCTGGCAGTGTGACACCACGAGCTGCACAACGTTCGACGAGCTGCCAGAAGCAGCGCAGGCGTTCGTTGGCCGCGTGGAAGCGCTCACCGGTGTGCCTGTGAAGATCGTTGCCGTTGGTCCTGGCCGCGAACAGACCATCATCCGCGAGCACGTGCTTTAAGCCGAGAGACCGCGCATGACAACAAAACAAAAATCGTTCTTTAAGGGCGCGCTCATCCTCACCATAGCCGGTGTGCTTGGGAGAATGCTGGGCGCGCTCTATCGTATCCCGTTCAACCGCATTGTCGGCGAAGAAGGGGCAGCGCTCTACGGCCTGTCATATTCGCTCTACTCGCTGCTCTTCGCATTGTCCACTGCGGGGATCCCGCTGGCGGTGTCGAAAATGGTAGCTGTTTATGAGGAGCGTGGGGAGCACGGCGAGAGTGTGCGCCTGCTCAAGGCTGCGTTTATGATGCTGGCAGCGATCGGCATCGTGGTGGCGCTCTTCGTATTTACCCAGGCAGACTGGATCGCGCGTACCGTGTTCAACGAACCGGCAGCGGCGCTCAGCCTGCGCACGCTCTCGCCGGCGATGCTTTTCAGCTGCCTGATGGCGGTGCTCCGCGGTTATTTCCAGGGGCATCAGCAGATGGTGCCGACGGCGATCTCTCAGATTTTGGAGCAGTTTTTCCGCGTCGGCGTCATCTTCATCGCGCTCTTCCTGCTCGCTGGCCAGGCGCTGCCAACGATCGTCGCTGGCGCAAGCTTTGGCTCGGCGGTGGGCACGATCATCGGGTTTACCTTCCTGGCGATCTACTTCGCCCATTATTATAGAAGCAACCATCCGGCCAATATCGTGACGCCGGAGGAGCGCGAATCCACAGCCGCGATGCTTAAGCAGCTCGTGATCTATGCGATCCCAATCTCCATCGGCGCGCTCGTTCTTTCGATCACCCAGTTCATTGATTCCACGATGGACATTGGCTGCCTGGGAGCCAGCGGCATGGCCCACGCTGAAGCGCTCGTGCAATACGGCTATCTCGCCAGCTATGCGATGCCGATCATCAATCTGCTTTTCATCATCACTTCGGCGATCTCTTCGAGTCTGGTGCCGACCATCGCCAACCTGTATGAATTGAAGGATGGCGACGGCGTGCAGCACAATGTCCGCACTTCGATCCTGCTCACGGTGATCATCATGCTCCCAGCTGCTGCCGGACTGGCGACGCTGGGTACGCCGATCTGCGCTCTGCTCTACAACAACGCAGCATCCGGCGCGGCGCTTTCCTATGTCGCGTTCGCCGTGGTCGGCATCGGCGTTTATCAGGTGTCCAGCGGTGCGCTGCAGGGCCTGGGCCATGTCTATATTCCAATGGCCAGCCTGATCATCGGCGCGCTGCTCAAGATCGGTCTCAACTACGTGCTCCTGACGCGCGCTGGCGCAGACATTCGCATGGCGGCGCTGGCGACCGTCATCGCTTTTGCGGTGGCCGCGCTCCACAACCTCTACCAGGTTGGGCGCATCGTCGGCTGGAAATGGTTTTCGCTGAAGCAGCTCATCGTTAAGCCTGTCGTTTCGACGCTGGTCATGGCTGCCTGCGTGACGCTCGTCAAGCTCGCGCTTGGCGGCAGTGCATTTCTTGCGACAGCCTGCGGCGTGGTCGTCGGCGTGATCGTTTATTTTGCCGTGCTCTTCGTGATTGGCGGCATCGACCGCGATACGCTGGAAAAATTCCCGAAGATCGGGCCAAAACTGGCGCGCAAATGGGGCGGCAAATGATACTGAATGACAAAGCGTTTCTTCGGAAGCGCTTTTTTCGTTGAAAGGAGGATGCTCATGACAAACGCAGAACTTTCGCCGCTGGTGGAAGTGGTGGAGCGGCTGCTGGCGCCGGGCGGCTGTCCCTGGGATCGGGCGCAGACGCACGTGAGCATGCGCAAGCATATGATCGAAGAAGCCTACGAGGTTTGTGACGCCATCGATCGCAAGGACGCGGAAAATCTCCGTGAGGAGCTCGGTGATGTGCTCTATCAGGTCGTCTTCCACGCAGCGCTCGCTGAGGAGGAAGGCGCGTTCGATCTGCAGGCGGTGATCGACGGCGTTGCTGAAAAAATGCGCCGCCGCCATCCGCATATTTTTGCGCCGGAAACAAACGACGCGCCGCAGGACTGGGAGAGCATCAAGCGCGCAGAAAAAGCTGCCGCTCATCAGCCGCAGACGCTGCCAGCGGTGCTCCCGGTGACGCTCAAGCTCGCAAAACTCACTGCCAAACTCAGAAAGCGCGGTGTATCCGAAGAAGAGATGCTGGCGCTTTGCGCTGACGCGACAGAACGCACATTGCTCGCAGCGGCTTTTCAGGCAGCAGCCGAGGAACGCGAGCTGGAATTCAGCGGTCAGGCGCTGGCTGAAAAGCTTGAAAAAATGCTGGGAAACACCCAAAAATGATAAAAACGCGTTAAATTGCCCACAAAACCGCAAAAAACTTGTTAAGAAAGCGATTTCCCGCTTTTCATGCTCATGGGTTTGTGGTAAAATTCAAGCAAGCTATGGAGTCATCAATCAAACATCAAACAAACAATTAGGGAGGAAATTTCATTGAATAAATCCGAATTAGTTGCAAGTGTTGCTGAAAAGTCCGGCCTGACCAAGAAGGACGCCGAAAAAGCTGTAAATGCAGTTTTTGATTCTATCACTGCAACCCTCGTTTCCGGCGAAAAAGTTCAGCTCGTTGGCTTTGGTACCTTCGAAGTTAGAGAACGTAAAGAACGTCAGGGCCAGAACCCACAGACCAAGCAGCCTATCACCATTCCTGCAACCAAAGTTCCTGCATTCAAGGCAGGCAAAGGTCTTAAGGATGCTGTTGTCGGTAAATAATCAATATCGAAATTTTACTCATGGCCCTAAGCTGTAGCCTCGGTTGGCAGCTTAGGGTTCATTTTTTATGACTGCATAGACTTTTTCAGACGAGAAGGAGGCAACCATGCGCATCGATAAATTTCTCAAGGTGAGCCGCATCATCAAACGCCGCACCGTCGCCAAGGAAGTTTGCGACGGCGGCAAGGTCAAGATCAACGGCCGCGTGGCAAAAGCGGGGACTGACGTCGCAGCTGGCGATGAGATCGAGATCCAGTTTGGCGAGAAAATTTTCCGCGCGCGCATCAAAGAAGTGCGTGAGACGGTGCCTGCAAAAGAGGCCGACAGCCTCTACGAGGTGCTGCGCTGAAGCAGCTCTTGCGCCGCAGCGGTGAAAGCCGTATAATAGAAGACACTGTGAACATCGGAGAGCGGAAAGGAGTGCGTCAATGGCGAACAACAAAGATCATAAGCTCACGTCGCGTCTGCAGATGAAAAAGCAGAGCAAGGAGCAGCCAGCCATTCTTCAGGAAGAAGAGAAAAAATGGAGCTGGACGCAGATCGCCGTTTTCATCATCCTGATCTACGCCGGCATGACTTTTATGAACGGCTGCTTCTCGATCATCGATCTGAAGGCGCAGCAAAATACCATCGTGGCACAGACTCAGGTGGCACAGACGGAGCAAAGTGACCTCGAAAACGAGGTGTCCTATATGCAGACCAAAGAAGCCGTGGAAAAAACTGCGCGCGAAGATCTGAAAATGGTCAAGCCGGGGGAGATCCTGCTGACGCAGCGGGAAAACAGCGGCGACCAGCAGTCGGATGACGAAGACGGACAGTCAGACGAGGGACAGCAGACGACGGATGAAAATGCCGAGCCGGCAGAGTAATTGCGCCGTTTGCCACTTGACAGAGGTTTCTATCCATCGGTATAATGAAACCAGATGAAAAATTTTGAAAAAACACGGGAGGCTAGCAAGCGCATGTCCAATACTGTAGGGCAAATTTTATCGGGCAAAGTGACCGGGATCACGAATTTCGGCGCGTTTGTCGAACTGGAGACCGGAGAGACCGGATTGGTGCATATTTCTGAGATCGCTGATACCTTTGTGAAAGACATTCACGATCATCTCACTGTGAATGACGAGGTTAAGGTTAAGATCCTCAATATCAACGACAATGGAAAGATCGGGCTTTCTATCAAGCAGGCAAAGGAACGCAAGAAACCTCAGAAACCTTCACCAAGCTTTGAAGATAAAATTGCACGTTTTATGAAGGACAGCGACGAAAAGCTGGCATCCTTCAACAAAAATATGAATGCGAAACGCCGCAGTGGCAATCGCTATTAATGGATGACAGACACAGAGCCGTTGATTGACAACGGCTCTGTTTTCTATTTTCAAAATCTGAGAGGAAGGATCGATATGAAAACCGGGATCATTGATATTGGTTCAAACAGCGTGCGCATGGCCTGGCTGGAAGGCGCGCCGCATTATGGCACGCTGCCAGAAGAGCGGCTGCGCTACAGCCGTTTCGCTGAAAATGCGACAGCGACTGGCGCGCTGGAAGAAGCAGCGGTGGCGCGCACGATCGACGCGGTGCAGTCGCTGCTTGCTGAAGCGCGCGAAAACGACGTCGACGTGCGTCGCATCAGCGCGACTTCGGCGCTGCGCGAAGCGGCCAACCGTGAAGCTGTGAAAGCGCAGATGGAGAAAGCGTTGCAGCGAGAGATCACGCTGCTCGCACCGGAAGCAGAAGCGCGCTACAGCTACGAAGGTGCGATCTACGGTCTGCCGCGTCAGGGGCGCAGCATTGCGGTGCTCGATATCGGCGGCGGTTCGACAGAATTGTGCTGGGGCGAGGGTGCTGGTCAGGCAGTGTCGGTGCCAGTGGGCGCTGTGCGTCTCAAGGAATCGGCCGATCGCATCGGGCCGCTCTCGCTCGCGCTGGCGCCGCTGATCCAGCAGGCGCCGAAGGGGGACAACGTGCTCCTCGTCGGCGTCGGCGGGACCCTCACGACGATGGCGGCGCTTTTTGAAGGCATGCAGACCTACGATCCGCGCCTGATCCACCAGATGACCTATGGGACAAACGCCATCGCTCAGATCAACGACATTCTCAAAGCGATGCCGCTGGAAAAACGTCTGGAGCTGCCGGCGCTCACTGCTGGTCGCGCAGACATCATCACCCAGGGACTGGATATCGCTGTGACAGTGCTCCAGGGATTGCAAACGCCGGCGCTCACTGTGAGCACGACGGATCTGCTCTTTGGTCAGCTTCTGGAGCTTGTGGCGCAATGAGCAGACCAGGACCGGACGCGGTCGCAGAATTTATGCGCATACACGTGGCGCCAGGCGAGCGGGTGATCGCCGCTGTTTCCGGCGGACCAGATTCGATGGCGATGCTGGATCTACTGCTGCGCGCGCGTGCAGCCTGTGGCTACGAGCTCGAAGTGGCACACATTCACCATCATCTGCGCGCTGCTTCTGACGAAGAGTGGCGCTTTGTTGAGGAATATTGCCAGGCACGCGGCGTGCGTTTTCACGGGCGTCACGTGCAGGTGCGCGAAAAAGCGCAGGGGCGGAGCCTTGAAGCAGCAGCACACACGCTGCGCCATGCGGCGCTGGCGGAAATTTTGCAGGAGCGCCAGGCGCAGTGGCTGGCGCTGGCACATCAGGCAGACGACCGCGCTGAAACGGTGCTGATGAATATTCTGCGTGGCACGAGTGTGCAGGGACTTGCAGCCATGCCGGCGCGAGACGGCAATATTTTGCGGCCGCTTCTGTCGTTTACAAAAGCGGAGCTTGAAGCCTATTGCGCAGCGCAGGATATTCCTTATGTAGTCGACGAGAGCAACGCCGACACGACGATCCTGCGCAATCGTTTGCGGCACAAGCTGCTGCCGGAGCTGGCGACCTACAATCCGCAGATCGTTCAGGCGCTGAACCGGCTCGCTGAAAGCAGCGCGCGCGACAGCGATTTTCTACGTGCGCGTGCTGAGATGCTGTGTGCGAAGGCTGCGGTTTTTCGTGCAGGCGGCTGGTGTCTGCTTGAGCGCGCAGCGCTCACCGAGGCGCACGAGGCTGAGACAGCAACGCTCATTCGCCAGCTCGCTCAATGCTACGCCAGCGGACGCGGCAATCTGCGCTTTGAGATGGTGGAGGCTGCGCTTGCGCGCATCCGCGCCGGGGAAGGACGCGCGGATCTCGGGCAGGGAATTTTTTGCGAATGCACGCGTCGCTTTGTTTACATCGGCCGTCAGCCGGAGGGCGTCTGGCGCAGGGACGATGACGAAATCTGGTGCCAGGATTTTCTCGAGGGCGCGGTGACAGCGCCGCCAGAAATGATCGTGCGCGGCTACGCGCCGGGCGACGCCATCGCGCTGAAAAATCTCGGGCGCAAGCGCCTCAAGAAAATCTTTCAGGAGCAGGCGTTGCCGCCTTGTCTGCGTCCGCTGTGGCCAATTCTTTATGATACCAAAATAAAAGAAATTATTTGGGTTCCATTCCTTGCGCAGGGACCGGAACTCATGTATTATAATAGTGTTACCTATTTGAAGGTTGCGTTAAGCAGCACGATCGCGCAGCGCACTGTGCGATCTGCACCCACAAGCGAAGAAAAGGAACGATAGGAGGAATCTATGAAGCGATCAGTATGGAAAAGCTTTGCGGTTTACCTCGTGATCTTTCTCCTGTTCTTTTCCATGATAGAGTTTTTCAACACAAATACCCCGGCTGAAGAAGAGCCAACGCGCGTCTACGGGGAAAATTATACTGAATTCATGGAAAACGTCGACAAGGGGAACGTGAAACAGGTAACCATCACAACCTACGACAACTACCAGACCATCGAAGGGACGACGATCGACGGCGAAGAATTCAACATGCCGATCTCGAAGAACGACGACAATCTCGCTGAACGACTCGCAGCAGAAGGCGTTGATGTGACGCAGGCGAAAACGCCGGAACCATCAGCACTGATGAGTCTGCTCAGTTCGCTCCTGCCGGTGCTCTTGTTGGTAGGTCTGTTCTTCTTCTTTATGAGCTCGACCCAGGGTGGCGGCGGCAAGATGAACCAGTTTGGTAAGAGCAAGGCCCGCGTCACCGTCGACAGCCAGAACCGCGTCACCTTTGCCGACGTGGCTGGTGCTGACGAGGTCAAGGAAGAACTCGAGGAAGTCGTCGACTTTCTCAAGAAACCACAGAAATTCAAATCCATCGGTGCCAAGATCCCGAAGGGCGTGCTGCTCTTTGGCCCTCCTGGGACCGGTAAAACCCTGCTCGCCCGTGCAGTAGCCGGTGAAGCAGGCGTGCCGTTCTTCTCCATCAGCGGCTCGGATTTCGTTGAGATGTTCGTCGGTGTCGGCGCAAGCCGCGTCCGCGATCTCTTCGACCAGGCCAAGAAGAACAGCCCATGCATCATCTTCATCGACGAGATCGATGCCGTCGGGCGCCAGCGCGGCGCCGGTGTCGGCGGCGGTCACGATGAACGTGAGCAGACACTGAACCAGCTCCTCGTTGAGATGGACGGCTTCGACGCCAACGAAGGGATCATCATCCTCGCTGCCACGAACCGTCCGGATATTCTCGACCCAGCGCTCCTGCGTCCAGGCCGTTTCGACCGTCAGGTCACCGTCGGCCGCCCAGATGTGCGCGGGCGTGAGGAGATCCTCGGGGTTCACACCCGCAATAAACCGCTCTCTGCGGAAGTTGATCTTGCTGTCATCGCCAAGCAGACCGCTGGTTTCACCGGGGCAGATCTGGCAAACCTCGTGAACGAAGCAGCGCTCCTTGCAGCGCGTGAAAATCGCACGAAGATCACCCAGGAAGATCTGGAAAAATCCATCGAGCGTGTCGTCGCCGGGCCGGAAAAGAAGAACCGCGCCAAGATCAGCGACGCCGAGCTCAACCTTGTCAGCTACCACGAAGGTGGGCACGCTGTCATCGGTCACTTCCTCGAAGGCTGTGATCCGATCCACAAGGTTTCGATCATTCCACGCGGCCAGGCTGGCGGTTACACCATGAGCCTGCCGATCGAGGATCGCAATTACATGACGCGTAGCCATCTTCTCGACGAAGTCACGATGATGCTCGGCGGCCGCGTCGCCGAAGAGATCGTCCTCGGCGAGATCTCCACCGGCGCATCCAACGACATCGAACGCGCAACGAAAACCATCCGCCAGATGGTTACCCGCTGGGGCATGAGCGACGAGCTCGGCACCATCACCTTCGGTGAAGATCAGGAGCAGGTCTTCCTCGGCCGCGACCTTGGTCACAACCGCAACTACTCCGAGGCCATCGCCTTCTCCATTGACAAGGAAGTCAAGCGCATCATGGACGAATGCCACAAGCGTGCGCATCAGATCCTTACTGAGCACCGCGACAAGCTCGATGCTGTCGCCACCGCGCTGAAAGAGCGCGAAGTTCTGAACGCGTTTGAATTCCAGGGCGTCATGGACGGCAAGCCACTCGAGCAGATCGACAAGGAAGAAGCAGAATACCTCGCCAAGATCAACGAAGAAAAGCAGCGCAAGATTGAAGAAGCTGCTCAGCGCGAGAAAGAACAGCCTGTCGAAAAATCCAACGTCGCCCATGTCGACGAAGTCCCATCCGTAGAACCATTCTCCTTCGAGCAATGGGTCCGCGCCGAAGAGCCAAAACCTGAAAAACCACAGGCACCTGCCGCTGAAGCGGAAGAAACCGAGCAGCCGCAGACAAAGGCACCAACGCCATGGTGGGAAAAGCGTCAGACACAGACGAAGTCAGACGACGACACCACAAATCTTGGCCTGCCATCCCAGCAGGATGACGAGGACGAGAAAAAATAAGCACAAAAGCGGC
>OLOM01000679.1_pt1 | contig 25358 bp, 24 predicted proteins | sample 1672531 | NCBI WGS metagenome assembly OLOM01 (sample SAMEA3136696, study PRJEB25190) | human gut metagenome | reverse complement strand
AGCAGGCCGCACGCCGAGACGCGAGCGCGGCCGGTGCAAGCCAACATGCCGCCAGCAGAAGGCAGGCCACGGCGCAGCGGCGCGAACACCAACACCGCATGCGCCGCCCTAGGTCCCTATGCCCAGCGCTCCGGCATGCCCTCTACCACGGCAAAAACGGTGCTGGCGCCCAGATGAAGCTCATCGCCCGCGTGCAGCGACACCGCAGTGTCTCCCTGCACCTTGTTTTCGGCACGATCGGCACCGTCCACGACGAGCGTTCCATTCGAGGAACCCAGATCTTTAACAAGCCAGCCATCGCAGTCGCTACGCCAGATACGAGCATGCTCGGCCGAGACATCAGAATCGACATCGGTGATGTCGCTCTCGCCCAGCGCCAGAGCCCCGAGCGTCACGCCCTCACCCGTCGGCTCGATCCAGTACGGAGTGCCGCACACGTACCCATCGCGCACGCGGATAAGACCCAGGCAGGGGCACCATGCCTCATTGGGCGAAAGGCCCGGGGCAGCCACCTCCGTCATCACCGGCGTGGACATGAGGTTCACGTGCATGGAACGCACGTAGTCGGCCGTGTAGGCAACGGCCTTGCCAACGTTGCCCGAGCAGCCAACTGCCACAAACAACACGAGCGCAGCCTCGGCGCGCTCCCCCACCGTCGTGCCGGAGCTCAAATTGATGCGATCAAGCATGTTGCGATACAGATGCGCGTCCTGATGGCACGCAGCAAGCGCCGCATCCATGGCCTGGCCCGCATCGCCGCAAACCACATCGAGAATCTGCTGGGGGTCAAAGACCTTGGAACCCCGGGTTCGCAAACGACTCATAACGCGCGTGGCGGCGCGACCGTAATCGGCAAAGTAGCGATCCTGCAACGAACCTGCGGGTGCGTGCACGATAAAGCGAGAAACCCAAGAGCGGTCGGAAGTACGACTCTTTGGGCTGCGCCCATCAGAAAGCGGTCGGCTGGAGAGCACCATTTCGGCAAGCTCGTTGTGCTTGATGCCACAGGACCGCTTGAACACGTCAAACATCACGCCGCACGGCGTCAATTCATCAGAAAAAGCCATGACCTATTGCTCCTCGCTATTCGAACCCGCCGGTGCTGATTGAAGTTCTGCCACACGTCCCGCTTGGGCACCGCCAAATGCAGCAGTACGACGTTCGCTTGCCGCCGCCAAGCGCCGGCGACGTTCATGCAGCATCGCGGGAACAACCGCCATCGCGTAATCCAGCACGATGGGACACCAACCCGCCGCGCTCGCCGTAAAGAGCGCCGCCACCATGCCGCGGCCACGTGCCGCGGGATCGACCGCCGTGCACGCAAGCAGGCCCATGATAAAGGCAGCACCCGCAAGCAAACCAAGCGTACCGCGCAAAAAGCCCTCGCGCGTGCAGCGGTCGCGTCCCCGCGCCGCAAGTGCCACCACCGGCGGCAGGGCCAAAGCGGCAAGCACTTGCAACCAGCCAAGTTCGCCCGCCCAAACCATCGTGTCAAAGCGCAATGTAGCAGCCGTGCCGCGCAGCAAAAACGCGGTAGTGAGCGCCACCGCGCACCAAATGGCGGCTGCTACGGCCTTTCCCATCGAGCGCACCACGCGGCGCACCGTAAACGGCGAGGCCGAGTCAAGCCACGACGCGCCCATCATGCAGGGGATAAGCGGGTCCCCCGCAACGGCGCGCTGGACGTTTTGCGCATAATGCCTGCAAAACGCCTCCAGGCCATCGCGCACGGCACGTGCCTCGGGACGCTTGTCCTGCGATGTCACCAAGCAGGCCATCACCATCTCGGCAAGCTGCTCGTCAACAAGCTCTAGGCAAAGGCGCAAACCTTCCGACTCCGGCAAAAGCGGCGTATCAATCGTGGCTTGATAGGCGGCAACCGCCACCTCGGGCTCGCGCACCAAAACCGATTTCATGTCGGCCCCAGAGCAATGAGCGCACACAAGCTGAGCGGGAGGCGTATCGACCTTCACGCGATAGGCCGAAGCGACGGGATGGTCGCCGTCTTCGGAACCCTGCAGAGCCTGGGCATAGGGCGCCTCGCCGGCAAGCAACTCGTACACAACGCTCGCAGCAGCGTACACATCCACAGCAGGAGACGTGCGCAGACGCTCCACGTGCGCGATATCGTCCGAGAGCATCTCGGGCGGAGCATACGCGGGCGTAGCGCGGCGCGCCGTAGAAAAGCGCTCGGTAAAGGTGGGGTCTGCAGACTGCACCATGGACGAAGAGCCAAAGTCGATAAGGCACAGGTCAAACTCGCCCTCATCCGATTGCTGCTCGAGCGAAAGGTGCCCCGTGCGCACCATGATGTTCGCGGGCGAGATATCGCGATGGACAAAGCCGTCCCCCGCAAGGTCCATGCGCGTCAACAGCTCAAAAAGCCCGCGGCCAATCTGCGCCGCCGCAAGCGGCGACAGGCGGCCTTCGTCATCAACCGCAAGCACACGGCGCGCCTGCGCGAGCGTCACGCCCTCGACCCACTCCATAATGATGGCGGGAGCACCATCCACAAAGCCATAACCGTAGAGGCGAGGGAAGCCCTTGAAGCCCGAAAGCGCGCGATGGCACTCGTACTCCTTGCGAAACGCGATGCGCAGCAGCTCATCACGACGGTCGCAGGCGGCAGCGTCTTCGTCGGCGGCTCGCTCGGGTATGACGAGGGTCTTGCATGCATAGCATTCGCCCAGCGCATTGGTCACGTAGGTCACACGGCCCAAACCTCCGCGGCGCGTGCGTGTTTCGTCTGCAAACAAGGTGGTGAAACGACGGCGGCACGCATCGCGCTCGGCGTCGGAAAGCGGTGCGGCGGATTCAAAATCTTCAACATGGATAACGCGCAGCGGACGAGCAGGTTCGACACGCGTGTCCGCAGCCTTGAGAATCTCCTCCGTCATAGCACGATCCCCGCGCGCTTGGGTCCGTACTCGGCGAGATATTTGTTCTGGCCGCTTTCATTCATAGTTTCTGTCAGCGGCTCCATGAACTCGCTCACATGCTGAGAGGGATCGGCGAAATCGAGATTGTTGGACCAGGCGGCGTCGAGACAACCCAGGTAGTCTCTCAGGCATCGATACGAGCCAATGAGACGCGATCGTTGATCTATGAGCTGCGAACCTGCAGGCGTGACATGGCCGTTAACCGTCTTGCTAAATTCGATCCAAATCTTTTCGTTCGCCCTCTCTACCCTGGCAGCAGCTGTTTGACGAGTAGCCAAATCTGTACTCAGAGCGCAACGGTTGAACTCCTCGGTCAAGCTGTTGACCTCGGCGGCAAGTTCATCCAACCTCGTCAGACGGCCGAGCATCCACTGACGGTACTCTTTGTCCGCCTCACTCAGCTCCAAACCAGGCTTGTCGTCTTTGCCGTCGTCCTTGCCATCATCCTTGCCATCATCCTTGCCAGTATCGTCTTTCCCTGTATCATCCTTGCCCTCATCGGGCTTGGAGGGAGTATCGGGAGCAGAGGGCGCAGGATCGGTCTTGTCGGCACCGGAGCCGGGAGTCTGCCCGGCATTGGCCTCGTCCTTCTTGGCCTCGGCATCTGCAACCGTTGTGTTCATAAAACCGGAAAGGGAAATACCGGTCATGCTCCCCGCAGAACCAGCGCCGGTGCCGGAGCCCGCCTCAGAGGACGACCCTTCCCCAGCAGCATCCTCGCCAAACATCATCTGGCGAAAAAGACTCGTCCACATGCCGGACGCAGAAGAGCCCGCTGTGCGGCCCGCAGCGTCGAGCAGCACAAACGACTTTCCCTCGGGATCTTTCATCAACGAGGGAAGCGATACCGTATAGGCTGCTGCCCCCACAAAAAGCAAGGTAAACGAAAACGTAACCAAGCCCATCATTGCCGACGGCAACAGTGAGTGCAAACGCCGACGCGTCATCGACGTTCTCAAATTAGGCAAGGCCCTCATTGATCCCCCCCCCCGCCGCAAATGGGCGGGAATATGACACACTGTTCGTAATCATAACAGCACACCTTCGGAAATCGTGCCGAAGGCGTGCCAAAAGATCGACTATTCGGTTATCGGACAGTTTTTACCCGTAAGTTCACGACCAAACCCAAAGCTACAGCGTGCGACGGGCCTCGATAGCACGACCAAGCGTAAGCTCGTCGGCATACTCCAGGTCTCCGCCCACGGGAAGACCGCTCGCCAGACGGCTCACCTCGATGCCAAGAGGCTTGATGGTGCGCGCCAAATAGCTCGCCGTGGTCTCGCCCTCGATATTGGGATTGGTGGCGATAATGACCTCGTGAATATCCTCGGTTCCCAAACGCGCCAGCAGCTCACGGACATGAAGCTGCTCGGGACCGATCTTGTCCATAGGGCTGATCACGCCACCGAGCACATGATAAAGACCGTGATAGGACCCCGTGCGCTCGATCGCCGTAACGTCACGAGGCTCGCCCACCACGCAGATGCGCGTGGTATCGCGCGTTGAGTCCTCGCAGATGGCACACTCGTCATCCGTGGCGTAGTTGAAGCAACGGCTGCAAAAATGCACCTGCTCCTTGACGGAGAGAATGGCGTCTGCCAGGCGACGCGCCTCTTCAACGTCGGATTCCAGCAGGTAATACGCGATGCGCTGAGCCGACTTGGGACCAATGCCCGGAAGTCTGCCCAGCTCATCAAGAAGAATCTGTAGGCTATGGTCTGCCGTCATGATTTAAAACGGCATACCCGGGATGTTGAGACCGCCGGTGATGGCGCCCATCTGCTTGTTGGCAAGCTCGCCCACGCTGCGGATGGCCTCGTTGACAGCAGCCATGATCATGTCCTGCAGCATCTCGACGTCCTCGGGATCGCACGCGTCCGGATCGATCTTGATGGACTCGATTTTCATGTCACCCGTCATGGTGACCTTCACCATGCCGCCGCCTGCACTGGTGTCGACGGTCTGGGTCTTGAGGTTGTCCTCGGCTGCGGCGAGCTGCTCTTGCATCTTGCGCGCCTGCTTCATCATCTGCTGCATGTTCATACCGGCCATGATGGCTCCTTATCTTCGGCGTTTTAACCAGAAGAATCGTACCATGCACGCGGGGCGGCAACCACAAATACCTTTACGCTTACACCATTACGACGAGCGACGCGGTGTCGCCGTGACATCCGCGCCGCATCGCCGGTACTATTTAGTATGAATCGCGTGCCCGCCAAAGCCGTTGCGCATCGCTGCGACCGCCTTGTTGGCAAACGAGTCCTCGATATGCGAGGCGTTGCGCGTCATGAGCGAAAGCGCAATCACAGGTACCGGGACCTCCAGGTCAAGGGCTGTCTCCACCGTCCACTTGGCTTCGCCGCTTGCATCCACTACGCCGCGGATGTCCTCCAAGCCGGGATGCTCGCCAAGCTGCTGCTCCATGAGCTCCATAAGCCAGCTGCGAACAACCGATCCGCAGTTCCAGTTATGAGCGACGGCCTTGAGGTCGTAGTCAAAGTCGCTTGCCTCCATGAGCGCAAAACCCTCGCCGATCGCCTGCATCATGCCGTACTCGATGCCGTTGTGGACCATCTTCATGAAGTGACCGCTGCCCGCACGACCGGTGTACAGCAAGCCGCCCTCGCACGACATGTCATCGAGCATGGGCTCCACATACTCATATGCGCTACGATCGCCGCCGATCATGAGGCAGGCGCCGTTGCGAGCACCGGACTTGCCGCCCGACGTGCCCGAATCCATAAAGCGGATACCGTGGGCAGCAGCCTGCTCGGCATGCGCCACGGAATCGTGATAGTTGGAGTTGCCGCCGTCGATCACGATATCGCTCTCATCGAGCATCTCGAACAGCTCGGCGAGCACCGCATCGGTAATGGGGCCGGAAGGGACCATGGCCCATACAACACGGGGAGTGCCGAGCGCAGAAACCAAGCCCGCCATGGAATCGACCGTCTCGACATCTTCGGTCTCGACTGCGGCGCGGGCGGCCTCGCTCATGTCAAAGCCCACCACGCGATGCCCGCTGTCTTTCAGGTTCATCGCGATGTTTGCGCCCATCTTGCCCAGACCGACGATTCCGATCTCCATGCTGCCCGCCCCTTTTCCAACAAAGACCACACTGCCAAACATAAGCCGGCGCGTCGTGGAGAGAAAAACGCACGCCGGCTCCCCCGTTATCACACCTCCGTACGCCCCATGCAAGGGTGAAACGTCGTCTTTTTTGCTTGTGGAATTGGTCAAACGTCTTATCAAGATCATTTTTTGAGCGCTCTTCGCAAAGTCTCGACAATTTATCGCGCCGAATTCGAAAAAATTTTTGTCTAATGGCGATAAAACGTTGCTAAAAACAGGGGGATTCGTCACTATATATAATGATGAAAGGCCGAAAAAATAATTTCGGCATTAATGTCGTTTGTTAACAGAAAGTCATGTTTGGCAACGCGGTTTATGAGAGAGAACCGCAAGAAGGGAGCAATCGTGACAAGAGCAATTGACAAACTCGAGCCGTTCCAGAGGGCCATTTCCAAGGCACACCTCGCCTCTGCAGGCGTAGCCGTCGATTCCCTCGAGAACCCCGACAAGCCGTTGATCGTTATCGCCAACAGCTGGAACGAGATCTGCCCGGGCCACGAGCCCCTGCGTCAGCTCGCTCAGGAAGTCAAGAAAGGCATCCTCGAGGCCGGCGGCGAGCCCATTGAGTTCAACACCATCGCCATCTGCGACGGCCTGGCACAGGGCCACGCTGGTATGCACTACAGCCTTCCCCATCGCGAGATCGTCGCCGACTCCTGTGAGGCCCAGATCATGGGTCAGAACTGCTTTGACGGCGTCGTCTACATGGGCAGCTGCGACAAGATCATCCCTGGCCTGCTTATGGCAGCCGCTCGCATCAACCTGCCTGCAGCGCTCGTAACCGCCGGTCCCTGCTATGACGAGGTCAAGCCCTCTTACTCCAAGAACCTGCGCGCCAAGTTCCTCCGTGGCGAGGCCACCGAGCGCGAAGTCATCGAGGGTACGCTCAAGTACTACACCGGCCCTGGCATCTGCCCGTTCCTGGGTACCGCCAACACCATGGGCTGCCTGGGCGAGGCCCTGGGCATGGAGGTTCCCGGCGGCGCACTGCAGCCCGCTCCCTCCGCTCAGCGTCGCTTCATCGCCCGCCGCACCGGTGCCGCCGTTGTGGACCTGGTCCGTCGCGGCATCAAGCCGAGCGACATCATGACGCAGGCTGCCATCGACAACGCTGTGGCCGTCCTCGCCTCCATCGGCGGTTCCCTCAACGCCCTGCTGCACCTTCCCGCCATCGCCGCCGAGCTTGGCCTCAAGTGCACCTGGGCTCAGGTTGCCGAGGCTACCTCCAAGCTTCCCGTCGTCTGCAACGTTGTTCCCAACGGCGACATCTCCTGCGTGAACCTCTATAAGGCAGGCGGCATCCAGGGCGTCCTCAAGACCATCGAGGGCTCCATCGACACCTCCGTCATGACCGTCAACGGCCACACCATGGGCGAGAACCTCGCTCAGGTGGACGTCGAGAAGGACATCGACCGCTCTGTTATCCGCACTCAGGACGATCCCGCTTCTGTGGCAAACGGCATCCAGGTGCTCTACGGCAACCTGGCTCCCGAGGGCACGCTCGTCAAGACCTCTGCCGTTCCTGCCGATCAGCACACCTTCGACGGCCCGGCCATGTGCTTCAACAGCGAGGAAGAGTGCTTCGACGCCTATAACAAGCACGAGATTCCTGCCGGCACCGCCGTCATCATCCGCTACGAGGGTCCCGTGGGCGGTCCTGGCATGAAGGAGCTGCACCGCGTCACCGAGATCATGAAGGGCATCCCGGGCTCCGCCGTCATCACCGACGGTCGCTTCTCCGGTGCTTCGGGCGGTCTCTCCGTGGGCTACCTGTGCCCCGAGGCCGCTGAGGGCGGCAACATCGCCCTTATCCAGGATGGCGACATGGTCCACATCAACCTTGCCGACAACTCCATCAACTTCGACATCACCGACGAAGAGCTGGAGCAGCGTCGCGCCAACTGGACGCCCGTCGTACACCCTGTGCCTGGCAAGCTCCTCAGGCGCTACCAGAAGATGGTCGGCCCCGCTAAGGACGGCGCTCTGCTGAGCTGCTAATCGCCAGCGATTACAACGTTTCCCCCTAGCAAAGCCCGGAAGGCCAAGGTCTTCCGGGCTTTCTTCATGGGACGATAGATTGTAGGGCATCTATTGCAGGACGCAAAAGACAATACGCACTCGTATTCCCAAACAAAATGAGGCCCCGCACCAATTGGCGCGGGGCCTCATTGCGAGACTCATATAAGAGTGCGCGAGAACTACTCGCCGCAACCACCCTTGACGAACTCGACGAGAGCGGCCACAGCCTCCTTCTCGTCCGCGCCGTCGGCAGCGATGGTGATCTCGGTGCCGCAGGTCAGGCCCTGGGTCATGAGATTCAGAACGGACTTAGCGTTCACGCCGTCGCCCTCGGCGTCGGACTTCTTGACGGTGACGTTGGACTGGAAGCCAGCGGCCATCTTGGAGAACTGGGAAGCCGGACGGGCGTGGATGCCAGTAGCGTTCACAACGGTAACGTTCTCAGAATACATTAATGCCTCCTATTGGATTGAGCAGAGGTCGGCGCCAACACAGCGCGGGCTCTACCTAATGACAAGGTTTTATATTACACCATCTCGCGCACGGCCTCGTGCAGACGCTGACGATCTGCCGGATCTGTGCTGTTGTAGTGACGGGAGTTCACAATGTACTCCTCGATCGTGTTGAGGTTCTCCTCGGTGGGCTCGATGCCAATCTCGCCAAGGGTCAGCGGCAGGTCCATCTTGCGCATGAACTCGCGCAGCTCGGCCTCCTTCTCCTGCAGGCCATTGAAGTACAGCTGGCAGAACAGGCCGATGGCCACGATCTCGCCATGGATGGCGTCGGCAGCCTCGTGGGTGAAGTGGGTGCGCACGCCGTCATAGATGACGTGAGCGAGCTCGGACTGACGGAAGCTCTTGGTGGTGTTGGCGATAACGCCGGTGGTGATCACGTTGAGGAAGGCAACGTCGCCGAGGGTCTTGGTGCACTTGCCCTCGCGGTTGTCGGCAATGGCCTGCTGACCATAGGTATGCAGCACGTCATAGACGTAAGCGGCCATGTTGAATGCGGTGTAGACGTCGATGGGGTTCTCGTCGATATGCATCTCGGGACGACCGTTGAGCATCTCGATCTTCTTGGCCATAGCGTCCATGATGCCGGCGGCGTTGTAACGGATCGGGCACGCGGCGATAACGTCGAGGTCCATGTAGACAGCGTCGATCTCGTGGTCAAAGCGCCAAGAGGTCTTCTTGCCGCCCTCAGGCGTGTACATAACGCTCATGCAGGTGAAGGGAGCGCAGGTAGAGGCAGAGGTCGGGATGTTGACAGTGCCCAGATGAGCGGTCTCACCAGTGGCCTTGGCAAGGTCCATGATCTTGCCGCCGCCAACGCCGACGATTTCCTCGGCGCCAAAGGCATGAGCCTTCTCGGCCAGCTCGTCAGCAGCCTCGTTGGAGCACCAACCGGTCCAGATCTCGAGCTGGTAGTCGACACCAGCCTCCTTCAGTGCAGGCTCAAGCTGATCTTTGACGGCATCCCAAGAACGAGGGCCGGCAACGATGAGTACCTTCTTGCCAAAGCGAGCGATCTCCTCGCCCAGCTGCGGAAGCAGGCCCTGCTCGCAACGGACGCGACCGGCGCCAAACTTGATAGCGGTATCCAACTTGGGTTGATTGTTGCTCATTGAAATCCCCTTTTCCGTGTAGCAACCATATCTTCAGCGCCTAAAAGGCGCCTCGAACACGCGTGAATAAGACGATGGTCCTAGCCGCGAACCTTCTTGACCACAGCAGCGGCCTCGGCGGTCATTTCCTCGACCTTGGAGAAGTCGCCATCGGCAAAGAGAGCGGGCTTGACCATCCAGGTGCCGCCAGCGGCAATGATGGACTTGGAGCCCAGGAACTCGGGCAGGTTCTCGAGGTTCACGCCACCGGTGGGCATGAAGCGATGACCAACAAAGACGGCAGAGAGCGTCTCGGTAGCCTTGAGGCCGCCGTAGAGGTTTGCCGGGAAGAACTTGGTGATGTCAAAGCCGCGGTTGATGAGGTGCGTAAGCTCGGCAGGAGTGACAGCGCCCGGGATCAGGTTGACCTTGTTCTCAAGGCAGTAGTCGATGATGGCGTCGTCATAGCCCGGAGAGACGATGAACTTGGCACCGGCCTCGACTGCACGCTTGCACTGCTCGAGATTCACCACGGTACCGGCACCGACGAGGATATCGGGGCACTTCTCGGACATCTCACGAATGCAATCGGCGGCGGCGGCGGTGCGGAAGGTCACCTCAGCGGCGGGAAGACCGCCCTTGACCAAAGCGTTGGCCATGGGAACAGCATCCTCAACCTTCTCCAGCACAACGACAGGCACAACGGCCGTCTTCTCAAGCTGCTCGTAAAAACCGTTCTCTTTCATGTACTCGGTCGACATATCGATTTCCTCTCTCTTCATGTCGAACTTATAAATAAACTTATATGCCGCAGGCCTAGACCCAGGCATTAGGGGATGCAGGTACACCACACTTCCTGGTTGTGGAAGATGGAGAAGTCGTCGAAGCCCAAACGCTCCGCCGCAGGCTCGGCACCATCGCATACGTCTTCAAGCATCTGGTAGAGGCTCTCGCCCAGCTCGGCAATCGTCGAGGTTCCCTCAACAGCGCCCGATGCATCAAAGTCAATGTTGTCGCTCATGCGTGCGTAGGTTTCGCAGTTGCCCGTAACCTTGATCACGGGGATAAGCGGGTTGCCGATCGGCGTTCCACGGCCCGTAGAGAAGATAAGCACCTGAGCGCCACCGCAGGTCATGCCCGAGACAGATTCGATATCATAGCCCGGGGTATCCATGATGGTAAGGCCGCTCTCAGTCGGACGCACGCCATAGGGAACCACCTGGGTGATAGGCGTAGTGCCACCCTTGCTGATGCCGCCCAGAGCCTTCTCCTCCAGCGTGGAGAGGCCGCCTTTCATGTTGCCAGGTGAAGGATTGGCACCGCGCACGTCTACGCCGGCCTCAACAAAACTCTGCTCAAGCCCGTGGACGATCGTATAGATATCATCCGCAACCTCGGGCGTAGCCGCACGAGAGGCCAAGATGTCTTCGGTACCGATAAGCTCGGTTGTCTCGCCAAGCATTACGGTACCGCCCGCAGCTACGACCTTATCGCTCACGACGCCGATAACAGGATTGGCGGCAAGTCCACTCGTTGCATCCGATCCACCGCAATTGGTCCCCAACAGCAAGTCGCCAAGCTCCATTGGCTCGCGCTCGACCTTCGAGGCATCCTCCACAAGCTTCTGCGCAATCTCGACGCCGCGCTCGAGAGCGCGCACAGAGCCGCCGCAATCCTGGATCGTGATGACCTCGAGCGGCTTATCGCTCACCTGTCGAATCTCATCGGCAAGCTCGTAGGGCTTGGTCGTCTCGCAACCAAGGCCCACAATCAATGTGCCATAGACATTAGGATTGAGCGTAAGGTTGAACAGACAGCGGCGCATAATCTCGCGTCCAGAACCTACCTGACCACAGCCCTTGGAATTCTCAAGCGCAACAGCACCAGGAACCTGGGCCGCAATCTTGCGCACCATCATGTTGGCACAGCCCACGGTAGAAAGAATCAAAACGTGGTTACGAATACCAAAACGGCCATCGGGCCTGCGATAACCCTTCATCGTTCCACCCCTGTCTTGATGCTCTCGATATTGTGGATATGCACGTAATCGCCGCGCTTGATAGGCGCTGTGGCCTCACCGATAACCTGACCGTACTTGTGCACGATGTCGTGCGCGGCCATATCACGCAACGCAATCTTATGGAATCGAGGGATGTCGTGCGCGGAGACAAGCTCCTCCACGGCTTCTCCCTGTTTGGTCTCGACGGCAACCGTGTCACCCGCGCAAACCGCTTCGATCACGGTCGCGACGTCATCAGCTTCTGCCATCAACAGCGCACGTTTTGCCATCTTGAACCTCCCTAGAATTTCTTTCCGAGCTTTGCCAAAGGATCTTCGAAATCGACAAATTGAATCTCGCCGTTAAGAGCAGGGATCGTCTCCTTCATCCACTCAAAGGTCTCTCGAATATCCTTACGGGCAACCCACAAGCCGGAGACCTCGAGGGCGTAATATGCCTTGTTATCGTTGGCAGCAAGCTGCTGGCGAATCTCGGGCGTGATGTTATCCAGCTGATCAGCGGTCTTGTAGCCCACGATATTGAGCATCAAGTCGTTGCTGTTGGCAGCTTTGAGGCCCACGCTCGCCAGCTGGTTCCACGGAAGCGTGATGATGTCTTCGGGCTTGGAGTAATCGGTCACACCGTTCTCGTCAAAAACAAACAGCGGCTTGCGGTTGAGCATCTTGCGAAAGGTGAAGACAAATGCCGCGGCGATAACCACGTCGATCAAAACGCCAAAGACCTTCAAAATCAACAGGTCGGTCTGAGTGAAGACAAGCGCGCTCACGGCGACGGCAATCAGCACATACGAGACCATGATCATGATGGTCTTTCTGATGCTGGTATAAATCTCGCGTTTTTCCATGTCCAAAACCTCGCTTACTGCCGCACCGAACGGGCTTTCTCCAGGTATCCGATAACGTCATTAAGCGTATCAAACGACACATCCGCAGTCGTGCGAACATCATCAACGCTCATAAGGTCGATAAGGATCGGGAAACCGGTATCGACCGAACCGGCAAATGACAGATCGTCGTACACGAATCCTGACACGAAACCGCCCGCATTCGCGGCGGTGATACCTGCCAGTCCGTCTTCGAGAACCAAAGCATGCTCGGGCTCAACACCCAAAAGCGTCGCTGCACTGAGGAAGATCTCTGGGTCGGGCTTGCCTCGTTCCACCTGGGAGCCATCGACGATATTCGTAAACTCATGGAGCAAATACTCGCTCTCGAGATACGAATCAATGGTCTGCCGGGTGGAAGAACTCGCCAGCGCAAACGGAATGTCGCGCTCATGCAAGTAACTCAGAAGAGCAAGGAGGCCGGGGCGTTTGCCAACGCGGCCCCCTTGCGCCTTGCGAATGGAAGCCTTTTGCTCACGTAAGTAGGCACGCCAGGCTCGAACATCCTTGTCCTGCCCGTACATGCGCTGCATCTGCGCGGCACAGTCTTCTTCCACACGTCCCGTCAAATTAAGGTGCATTAGCTCATTCATCTGGAAACCAAAATGAAGTGCGGTGCGGATAAAAGCCCGCATAGCAATGCGCTCGCTATCAAAAACGAGACCATCCATGTCGAATATAACAGCATGGATTGAGCGCATTTTCCCTCCAAATTTCGATTTTGATGGGGCTAATTACGAAATAATTTCGATTAATTTCGAAATTAAAATCCGCATCCCCCAGCCGGGGCCAGGAGATGCGGATGTCAATGCACCTTACGCAAGCTTGGTCTTGGCGTTAACCGGAGCCTCGCCGTTGACGAAGCGCTCAACGTCACCCACGCACTTCTCGCCCATGCCACGCAGGCCTTCCTCCGTGTAAGCGGAGATGTGCGGGCAAACGAGAACCTGAGGATGGTTGAAGTACGGATCGTCGGGCAGCGGCGGCTCGTCGTGCATAACGTCAATAGCCAGAGCCTTGACCGTACCGTCCTCGAGAGCAGCAAGCATAGCAGGCTGATCGATGAGGTCGGCACGAGCGTTGTTGACGACGTAGCAGCCCTTCTTCATCTTAGAGAACACATCGGCGTTCAGGATGTGGAAGGATGTGGGGTTAAGGTCGGCGTTGAGCGTCAGGACATCGCAGTTGGCAACAACCGTGTCGACATCGGTGTACTCAAACGGAACGCCAAGCTTAGCAGCCCAGTCGTCATGATGAACGGGATCGCAAGCAAGAACCTTCATGTCGTAGCCACGAGCGAGGATCTCGACAACGCGAGAGCCGATGTTGCCGCAGCCGATGATGCCCAGGGTCTTGCCCGACAGACCGTTACCGACGAAGCTTGCACGCTCAGCCCAACGGCCCTCGTTGGCGGCGACATGGGAATCGCTCACGCGACGCATGGCATCGAGCAGGATGGCGACGGCACCCTCGGCGACCGGATCGCGCTCAACGAGCGGGGAAACGGTCGTGACGAGGCAGCCAGCCTCTTCGGCAGCGGGGATATCGATGTTGTTGTAACCGATACCGTGACGGGAAAGCAGGACAAGATCACGCTTGTTCTCGAAGAACTCCTTGTCGAAGAACGGAGTCACCGAAGAGATGACAACGTTAAAGCCCTCGAGAGCCTTAGCGAGCTCAGCACCACAGCACGTGCCGGCAACGCGGACGCGCTCGACCTCGCCGATCTTGCGGAGACGATCCATCTGATCGGGGAAGCGGGTGCCGAAGGAAGAAGAGTTAACGATTGCGATACGGTAATCCATGTTTTGAACTAGCCCATCTTTGCGAGTGCAGCGGACAGAGAAACGTTTTCAGAAGAAGGAATCTTCTGGAAGTAGACCTTGACGCCAGCAGCGTCGAGAGCCTTGCAGAGCTCAGCGTCGTCCTTGGAAAGACCAACGGACTCGATGACCTTCGTGGTGCCGGGCTTGATGGCGATGCCACCAACGTTCAGCTCCTTGATAGGCACGCCGCCGTCAACGGCCTTCTTGGCGTACGCGATGCTCTTGAAGATCAGAGCAACATTGTCGTCGCCGAACTGGTTCTTGTTCCACTCGTCAACAATGGAGTCGGAGGAGAAGACCTTGATGGCAAGGCCGCCCGTGGACTGGGTGGACTCGTAGATCTCCTTCATGAACTCATCAGCAGCGGTGGCGTCATCGATGACGTAGGCGGCGTTGGTGCCATGGCCCTTAGTCCAGACCTGCATGACCTGGCCGTGAACCAGACGGTCATCGACGCGAGCGAGGGTGATTTCTGCCATGTTTAGTACTCCTTAGGCTTGTGCGTGCTTCTTCTCAGCATGGTTGATCAGCCACATACCATTCTGGCCCTCGGCGAAGGCGCTCTCGGCAAGCTCCGAGTCCTCCTGGAAGGTCAGGCCGGAGATGGCAGCGATCAGCATCGGCATGTTGACACCGACGAGTACGTCGCAGTCGACCTCCTTGAGGCACGTCATGAGAGCGACGTTGCTGGGGGAGCCACCCATGAGGTCAACCATGACCACGGTGTGGAACCCATCAGCCTCATTCTTCTTGACGATCTCAAGAGCCTGAGCGTGGAGCTCGTCAACGGACTGACCAGGGATCAGACCAAGAGCCTCAACGTTCTCCTGCTCGCCCATGATCATCTCTGCGGACTTCTTCAGCTCGATGCCAAAGAGGCCGTGCGTAATGATAAGAACCTTGTTCAGCATTCTGAGTAACTCCTTAGAGAAGGCCGATGGCACCGAGGACGATCAGGATGGCGGTGAAGCCAAGCATAGCCTTGGTAACCTTCATGCCCTGCTTCTGGAAGAAGAAGAACAGGCCCAGAACTGCGCACAGCGGGAGGATACCGGGCAGGATGCCGTCGAGGATGCCCTGGAGGTTGAACGCCTTACCAGACATCTCCCAAGCGAGCGGGGTGGACAGAGTAACGTACTTAGCAGCCATGATACCCATCATGAACAGACCCAAAACACCAAGGGCGTTGATAATCGACTTAATCTTGCCGCCCTTCATGATCTCGAGCGCGGCACGACGGCCCATGGTGTAGCCCATCTTGGTGAACAGGAAGCCGTAGATAAAGGTTGCGGTAGCAAAGCAAACGAACGGCAGAACGGCGCCGAGCCAGCTGCCCTCCTGGGCCATACCCAAGAACAGAGCGATGAAGATGTACTGGACGGTACCGGAGTCGATGGAGTCGCCAATACCAGCGAGCGGGCCCATCAGACCGATCTTGGTGTTCTGGATCATGGAAGAATCGATAGCACCATCGACGTCGCCCTCGTTCAGAGCCTTAGCGCGCTCCTCCTCGAGAGAGACGGTGATACCGGAGATGATGCCACCGCCCCAGACAGCCTGGGTGTTGAAGAACTGAAGGTGACGCTGATAAGCCTCGCCGAGCATGATGGGGTTCTTGTAGAGCTTCTTCAGAACCGGCATCAGGCCAAAGGTGAAGGCAGGAGCAACCATGCGGTCGAAGGAGTGCGGGACCTCGTTTGCCCACCACCAACGGAACCAAACCTTAAGCAGGTCCTTCGTGGTGATCTCCTCGGGCTTGTTCTCCTCGCCCAGCATCAGACGGGGATCGGCGACGATCTGGCCGTCCTCGTTGAGGTAATCGTGATAATCCTGAGAAAGCGGGGCCTCAGCCACAGCTTCGTTCAAAATCTCTTCGCTCATGCGTATTCCCATCCTTTCTTTAATCTAGAAGGGTCGTTACTCAGCGGACTTCTCGGTGAGCTGCTCGTAGACAACAGCGATGATCACGCCAATGATGGCCCAGAAGATCATCGGAACGCTGAAGCTACCCTTGACAGCGGTGAGCTGCGTGTTGAGCATGTTGGCGAACACCTGCATGAAGTAGGCCAGGAAGAAGAACGGCAGCAGCTTGCGGTTGCCGATGACGTGCATGGTAATGGCGATACCAAGAGCGGCAAGGCCGCCACCGACGGTGCTGAGCACGTGGAGCACGGGGCCGTTGGAGACGGCGTCCATGAAGCCGGAGACCACGGGAGCGCCGAGGTACAGAGCGACGAACATCAGGGGCACGAACAGCACGAAGGAGAAGATGGTGGGCATAACGCCGATCCACATGGCAAGACCCTTGGAGTCAGCCTTGACAGCGCAGGCATCCATCTTGGTGATCGCGAACGTGTTCATGAAGAAGCGGAGCTGATACAGGTAGCTGCCCAGCAGGCCGACAGGCACGGCGATGGCGACAGCGGCCTCAGGCTTGAGGTTGCCGACGATAACCGTGGAAACTGCCATCGCGGAAGCGATGCAGGGCTCGGACGGCATAGCGCCACCGGGGGCGACAACGCCCATATAGATAAGCTGAATGGTTGCAACCGTGGTCATTGCGAGGGGCATGTTGCCCAGAACAAGACCAACCACGAAACCCGCCATCAGCGGCGAGAAACGCATGGTAAGGGTTGCGTAGCCGAGGGCACGCGACTCGACTGCTGCGACGAAAAGTGCAATCAGCAGTGCTTGAACGACACTCATTGGCTCTTCCTTTCTCTCCTCTTTCTAGGACCGGATTCTCTTTAACCCGATCCTTCTTCCACGAAGCTCGACACTGCGCCAACAGCCAAACTCCGTGCCTTTCGAAAAAAAATTTTATGGTCAAACACGATTCATTCATATCTTTATTTTTGATTTTCCGGCGAACGGTATATAACACATCGTTCACATAATTTTTCTTGAAGGTGAACGGTTATAGATGTATATTTTATCTTTATGTAATTAATGGCTTTTGAAAAAACATTTTTTGTTTTTTCTTTCGGAATTCTTTTCGTTCCATACCTTGGGTTTCTTTCGCCCACGTTTTATCGATGGGCCGACCCCTGTGGCAATCATTGTCATATCCAACCCCCTTTATCCACTATTACCTGCTAATACTGTTGGTAATAACCGCAACAAATCACTGCATTTGTATAAAAGTGAGCACCGTTCAATTACCCGGGATGCTTCTCATCGAAAAATATTTGCCGATGAGATGCTTTCTTTTGATTTCGGTCTACACTGCAGAGTGAGAAATAAGTTTTTTTCTAACCAGGAGCACCGATGGCCGACGCCGTACTTCTAAAAATCAAGTCTCTCATGCCCAACCTCTCCGCCAAGGAGCAAAAAATCGGGCGTTTTATCCTCGACGACCCACGCGCAGCATCGCGCATGACCATCTCCGAGATGTCCAGCACGCTCGACATCGCCGATTCGACGGTCTTTAAGTTCACGCGAAGCCTGGGGTACAACGGATTCCGCGACTTCCGCAACAATTTGCTTTCCGAAGAATTCGACCCCGAGATCTCGATTCACGAAAACGTTCGCCCCAACGACAGCTCCCTCGACATCGCAAAGAAGGTATTCCATTCCTCGGCGACTTCGCTTTCCGACACGCTCGCGATGATTCGCGAGGACGATCTGGAGAAGGCGCTGCAGTTTTTAACGAGCGCGCGCATCGTCTCGTTCTACGGCTGCGGCGAATCGGCAGTCGTAGCGCTCGACGCTTACCAAAAGTTTCTGCGCTCCCCCATCAGCTGCCACTTCATCATGGATTCGCACATGCAGCTCATGCATGCCTCCCTCACACAACCGGAAGATTGTGCCTTTGTAGTTACCCATACAGGTGTTACCAAAGAGATGCTCGCCATCGCGCGCATGGTCAAAAGCGCGGGCGGCAAGGTTATCGTGATCACGAGCTACCCCAATGCGAAGATCTCCGAATATGCCGACGTGACGTTTGTCTCGACCTCCGAGGAAACGGGCTATCGCTCCGAGTCGCTCTCGAGCCGCTACCCGCAGCTCGCCATCATCGACTCGCTCTACACCACGTTGATGTTTCGCAACCCCAATGCTTCCGAATCCTTGAGCCGAATCCGCACGATCATCAGCACCACCAAAGAGGACCATTAAGGGCAAGGGTCAAAGGCCAAGAGTTAAAGCAAAGGGCAAAGGCGCTTCTTCCATATTTCGCTTATATGAGCCCCCGGCGATACTTTCTTCGCCCTCGTTTTGGAACGAGACCGCCGTCTGACCCCTCCGCTTCAAATGAGTGGCGGAAACCCGCTCGTTTACGGGGCGTTTTCCTCTTCCAAACGTATGCGGAACCGCCACTCGTTCGAAAACGAATGAAAAGCCGCCGATCATCAGAGGGCGGGGCGGCGGAAATTCACTCGTTACCGAGATGACTGGCGGAAATTCGCTCGTTTCCGAGATGGGTGGCGGAAACCCGCTCGTTTACGGGGCGCTTTCCCCTCCCAAACGCATGCGGAACCGCCACTCGTTCGAAAACGAATGAAAAGCCGCCGATCATCAGAGGGCGGGGCGGCGGAAAAGAAGAACAGAACCGCCACTCATTCACGACAGTAGGAAAAGAAGAACGAAAACCGCCACTCATTCACGGCAGCACGTTGCTTATGAGCGCGCCCGGCCATGCTCGATGCATAGCCGGGCGCGATTTTATCGTTCGCTATATCGTTCGCTTAATTGTCGACGGGCTTGAAGACAACGCCCTCGCCAAAAACGCTGTTGAGCAGGTCTTTGCCCTCCTCGACGGTCTGCGGCGTCAGGTTTTGCTCCATCACGTTGCCAAACGGGCTCGCGGCAAAAGGCGAACTCGGCGCCGGAGTCGAGCGCACCGGCTCGACAGCGGGCACAGAAACAGACGTCTCATCAACCTGAGGCGACGAAGCGGGTTCGGCAGGCGCCGGTGCGGGTACTGCAAAAGGCGAAGCTGCAAGGTCGGAGGCGGGCTCTTGGAAGGGAGGCTCCTCGGCGTCGGCCTCGCCGATCATGGCATCGTCATAGGGAACCTGCTCACTTTCCCAAGGGGCACGCTCGTCGGCATCGCTCGTCGGAGCCGCACTAGGGGCCACGGTCTCTGTAGCAGGAACAACCGCGGGCGCAATCGGCTGCGAAGCCGGAGCCGGCATTGCAGGGACTGCGTGAGCAGCGCTCGAAGCGGGCGGCTGGAACGGCGATCTTGACGCGACGGCGGCGGGGACAGCGGACCCAGCGACAGGGGCAGCAGGCTCAGCGACGAGCGGCACCGGACGCTCAAATACCTCGGCAACAGGAGCGCAAGCGGGCGCAAGATCTTGCTGGGAAGGCACCGCGGGCGTCGGCTGCGGCGCAGGTGCGCCAGGCGTCGGCTGCGGCACAGGTGCGCCAGGCATTACATACTCGACGGTTCGCGAACCGAAGATCTCGCAGACCACCGGCACGATGGCCTCGTGAGAATCTGCTCGCTGCAACATCTTCATGGCAAAGACGGAACCCGCAGGAAGCTCAATGGTCAAACGCAATCCATCATCGGACTGCGCGCGAGCATGGAGCAGCAATGCCCCACGCGAAGCCTTTTGCGCCGTCACACGCTTCACAACCTCATTCCATTTGCGTTGAAGATCGGACTGGTCTTCCACGGCAGGGGTCTTGGGGGCGTCGGCAACGACGCGTTTTGCCACCGTAGATTGCTGTGGCGCCGGCTTTGGAGCGGGCCGCCCTAAAGCAGGGGCGGATGCGGGGACAGCCTTGTGCGCTGGCTGCGCTGCAGATTGTGAAGCAGAAGACGCCGGCCGATGTGCAGGCGCGGTAGGAACCGAGAAGGCGGATCGTTCTTGAGACGCAGATGCGGCTTTTGGCGCCGCCTGCGTCAAAGCGGGCTGAGGCGCAGGCGTCGGATTGTTCCAAGGTGTCGCCGTATTCGAAGTCGGCCTGTTCGCCGTCGCAGCAGCCTGCGGCACCGCCTTCTGTTCGCGATTCTGCACAGAAGACGAAGCGGTAGGAGCCGCAAAGGAACCAAAGGACAGCTTTGCCTCAAGCATGTCCAAGCGCTCGGCCAAAGCCTCGAGCGTCAAATCGCTCTCGGGACGCGAAAGACGCGTGAGGGCGATCTCGAGCACCAGACGCGGGTCGGAAGCATTGCGCATCTCGATAGCGGCATCATCCAGCACGGTAAGAATGCGCGCAAGGCGATCGGACGTCTCAAAGCAAGACGCCTCCTCGCCCAAGGCGGGAATGTTCTCTGGGGGGCAATCAAAAAGTTCGGGAGCGGTACCCGCCACGCGCGCCGTGTAGACATCACGCATGTGCGAGACAAGATCGCGCGTGACCTCCAGCAAGTCGTTTCCCTCTTCGACCTGCGCGCGAACCAGTCCAAAGAGCGTCGCAACATCACGCTTGGCGATACCCTTCGAAAACTGCGCGAGAATCACTCCCGAAGCCTCGCCCAAAAGGGAGCGAGCATCGCCCACTCGCACAGCACCGTCGCCAAAAACAGAAAGCTGCTCCAAGGTGGAAAGAGCATCGCGCATGCCGCCGCGGGCATGGCGAGCAACAATCTGCAAAGCTTCTTCGTCGCACTCAAAGCCCTCCTGCTCACACACGTAATGCAGGCGGCCCTCGATATCCTCCATCGAGATGCGGTGGAAATCAAAACGCTGGCAACGGGAAAGAATCGTCTCTAAGATCTTTTGCGGATCGGTGGTACATAGGATAAACACCACATGCGCAGGCGGTTCCTCAAGCGTCTTGAGGAGAGCATTAAACGCCGCCGGCGAGAGCATGTGGACCTCGTCGATGATATAGACCTTGTAGGCGCCGCGCACAGGGGCGAAGCTCACTGAATTGATAATCTCCTCGCGCACATTATCGACGCCGGTGCGCGAAGCCGCGTCGAGCTCGTAGACATCGGGATGCGTTCCCGCGGCGATAGCCTCGCACTCAGGACATGTTCCGTCGGGCATGCAGCCCGATGCGCCCTGGGCACGAGCCCCTTCTGCCTGCTGACACAACAGGGCTTTGGCGAGAATGCGCGCCATGGTGGTCTTGCCCGTGCCGCGCGGACCGCAAAACAAGTACGCGTGCGACAGACGACCTTCCGCCACCGCGTGCTCGAGCGTCGACACGATATGCCGTTGCCCCACAACGGAATCAAAGGTGAGAGGGCGATATTTTCTGTAGAGCGATTCCATGGGTGCTCCTCAACTCAAATGATTACGGCCCCTATTCTACCGTGTCGTGCGACGCCGCACCCATAGCGGCCGTGCTAAACTAACGGCAAACATGACACCCGCACGTACCCCGTGCGAACCAAAACCCAAACGCATTAGGTGACTTCATGCCGTTGTTCTCGCAACATAGCCCGCAGCAAAACGGTGCTGCAACCCTCCTGCGCCGTTATCGCCCGCTCGAGACGCGCGCAACCGGAGGTTTTGGCAGCGTCGAAATCTGTCTCGACACGCGCCTGCAGCGGCGCGTCGCCATCAAGCGCATCCCCCTTGTTGCAGAAGGCATGCCCGCACCGGCAGGCTCCACCGCCGCAGCACTTGCCGAAGCACGCACCGCAAGTATGCTGCAGCACCCCAACATCGTTTCGGTCATCGATTTCACCTATGATGCCTCCTTCGCCTACTTGGTCATGGAATACGTGGACGGACTTTCGCTCGAGGAGTTCCTCGCTCAAGTCGACGGCCACTCACTCACGTACGATGAGGAGGCACATATCGCGGACTCCTTATGTCAGGCGCTTGCCTACGCGCACGAAAACGGCGTGCTGCACCTCGATATCAAGCCGGCAAACGTGCTCATCGACCACAGCGGCCACGTCAAACTGGCCGATTTTGGCATGGCGTGCCTCACGAGCGCCGCGGGTTGGGGCGGAGCGCGCGGCGGAACCATCGGATACATGTCGCCCGAACAGCTCGACGGGTCTGTAGTGGACGAGCGCTCCGACCTGTTCTCCCTTGCCTGCGTGCTCTACGAGTCGCTCTGCGGCGGCAAGCCCTTTGTCGCCGCGTCTCCCGCAGACTCGCTCAAGCGCATCGAAGCTGGTGTCGAGACGCCCAGCGAGCTTTTGCCCGATATTCCCGCATCCGCGGAGCACGCGCTTTTGCAGGCGCTCTCCCCCACACCGGAATCCCGACCCGTTCGCGCGGACGACTTTGCCGAGGCGTTCCTATCGGAGATGGGTAATGCGCGCCAAGGCAAAAAGAGCCTCGCACGCATGATCGCGCGCATGACGTCCGACGAGATGGACCCCGTGGAGCCGACTCAAGACGACGAGCCCACCGTAACCGATCCGGCAAAAGGCCTTTTGGGAACCAGATACCCTCAAGCCCGATTGCTGCTGGGCGTCATCGCATCGGGCCTCGGCGTCGCTTGGCCGTCTTTTGCCATCCTGCACGCCATGGGCCTGGCTCAGGCTCCTGCCGCCCTCTCCGCCATCGTCATCGGGGCCGCTGGCGGTGCCGCGCCTCAGATTGGCTCGGCCCTGCTTGCAGCCGGGCTCTTCACCATGATCGTCAACTCGACCCCCCTCGTCCCCGCACTGCCCTCCCTCGCGCTCATCGCCGCATTGGGAACATCGTGGTGGCTCGTATGGGGACGCACCTCGCGCCATGCATCAACGGCACTCGTCGTGACCTATGCCTTATCCGCATCGCCATCGCTGCCGGCCGATGCCTGTCTTGTCGGGGCTTGCCTGGCCGCGTACCTCACATCGCCTGCCGAGGCGGGAATCTCGTGCGCGCTCGGCATGATCTTAGGGAGGCTGTCGCTTCTCGCTTGCACGGCAGGCGGAGTCCTTGGAGCCGATATGCTGGCCCAAGGACTTCTCGATGTGTCCTTTATCGTCCCTGTCCTCATTTGCGCTGCGGGGACGGCGGGGCTCTCATATTTGCTTGACCGCGGGTGGTCAAATTACCAAAAACAGGGCTCTCGCCTGCTCTTTTTGCTCGCCGAAGTCTGCCCGGTCGTCCTCGCCATCGGCATCCTCTGTCTTGCGCACCCTATGGAAATTGCCAGCTTGCGCCCCGAGAACATCGCAAATGCATTTGGAGCCGGAATCGTATCCTCTATAATTGTTTGGATTGACATGTATCTATTTGGCTATGAACACGGCCCGTCGAAAGAGTGATCGTACGTGAAGTTTCTGAACACCTTCGAAGACCACGTGGCAGGCATCCTTGGTGCCGCCCGCGCACCATTTTCCTTCAAGAAGCTCGCCAAGCAGGCGGCTCACGAGATGGAAGATCAGACGCTTGTGGTCAATGGCGTCAACACCGCGCCGGCACTCTATACGATCTTGATTGCCAATGATGACGACCCTTTGATGGCCCCTTACTACCCACAGCTCTCGCGCGAAGTGAGCGAGTTCGTCAAGGCTCAGGCAGAGAAGAAGCGCTACACCTTTGTAGGCGAGCCCCTGGTGCGCTTTATGATCGACCCCTCTCTTAAGGGCGGCAAGTTCTCCGTCTTTGCCGAGAACGTCGATGCCCCCACGCTGGGACGTCTGTACGAGGAAGAGCGCGCGTACCAAAACGGCATGTCGGCACCGATGCCGCGCCAGCAGCAAACGCCGCGCCCCATCCAGCCCGCTCCCGCGCCGCAGCAAAACCCCATCCAGCCTGCCCCCGTCTCGCGTCCCGTGGCACAGGTGCCCAGCCCGGCAGCCGTCGAAAACGATCCGTTTGCTCCCAACCCGCCCGATCCTGCAGCGCCCATCCCCGTGCCGCAAACCGTAACGCGCGAAGCCATCGCCGGCATGGGCGGAGCAGCCGCAACCGGCGGTGCGATCGGTGCCGCGGCAAGCATCGCCGCCAACATGGCAAACGCACGCGCAAACCAGGCTCCCGCACAGCCTTTGGCCCAGCTTATCGATGTCGTGACCCGCGAAGCCCTCGAGGTCAACGCGGCACACTGCATCATTGGCCGCGAGCGCGCCGCCGCCGACGTGATCCTTCGCGACCCCAACGTCTCGCGCCGCCATGCCGAGCTCACCTTCACGGGCTCCGACTGGTCCATCGAGGACCTCAACTCCACCAATGGCACGTTTGTGAACAACCGCCGCATCACGCGCTGCCCGCTGCGCAACGGCGACCTGCTCACCTTTGGTCTTAGCAACTTCGAGTTCAGAAGCTAGGAGCAGCTCATGATCGACCTGATCTTGTTCACGGGGCGCATCGTCCTCGTCGTCTTGCTCTATATCTTCCTGTTCGCCGTCATGAAGACCGGCGTGGGTCTCGTCCGCGGTCAACGCCGTGACTCGGCAATTTGGACCATCGATGTCGACAAGGGCCCTCGCGGCATCCGCGGCATCCATGTGGACATGCTCGGACCCGTAATCGTGGGTCGCTCGCCTTCGTCCGATATCTGCATTAACGAGCCCTTTGTCTCGGCATCGCACGCACGTTTCACCACCCAAGGTCCCGCCCTCGTGATCGAGGACCTCAACTCCTTGAACGGAACGCTCGTCAACGGCCGCACACTCACCGAGCCTGCCACCCTGCGCGAAGGCGATGAGGTGCAGATCGGCGATGTCGTGATGAAAGTGAATCGCCGATGATCGACGAGGAGAACAATTTCTCTTTCGAAGCTGATACTGGTCTTGACGACGATGCCGCCACGCCAGCGGCGTATGCTGCCCATATGGCGCCTTCCTCTGTCGAACACGCCAATGTTCCCGCAGTGGGAGCGCACATGGCAGAGCCTGTGGATGCTCCGCAGGACACCGTACCAGCCGACGATGCCGACCGCACCGCCGTGCACGCCGCCGCCCTCGATATCCTGAACGAAGACGCCGCCACGCACGCCGCTGCCGTCGATATCCTGAATGAAGACATCGATTTGGCCGAACAGGACGCTGCCCCGGCCCCTGTCACCCCCACTGCCAGCGCTGAGGCTCCTGCAGAGCCATGCCCGGAGCAGGCGCCCGACGCATCCGACGCCGCGCCCG
>OLOM01000674.1_pt1 | contig 25423 bp, 19 predicted proteins | sample 1672531 | NCBI WGS metagenome assembly OLOM01 (sample SAMEA3136696, study PRJEB25190) | human gut metagenome | reverse complement strand
GCACGCCGCCCGCATTCGCTGCCTTACCAGGCATGAATGCAACGCCGTTCTCGAGGAAGTAATTGGTCGCCTCGATGGTGGACGGCATATTGGCACCCTCGCCTACGACCTTGCAGCCATTGGCCACAAGCGCCTGAGCATCTTCGAGGAGCAGGGTATTCTCGCGTGCGCACGGAAGCGCGATGTCGCAAGGAAGCTGCCATACGCCACGGCCGTCCTCAGCATGCCAAATGGCATTCGGGCGCTCGTCGAGATACATGGCAAGCGTGACGCCCTTGTCGTGACCAGAACGCTTCTTGCTGTAAACGTTCTCGAGCACCTTGTAGTCGATGCCCTCGAGATCTTCGACCCAACCATGGGTATCGGAGCACGCAAGCACCTTGCCGCCGAGCTGGGAAACCTTCTGAACAGCGTAAATCGCAACGTTGCCGGAACCGTGAACGACAACGTTCTTGCCTTCGAATGAATCGCCGTTCGACTTCAGATATTCGTCAACGAAGTATACCAGGCCATAGCCCGTGGCCTCGGTGCGAGCGAGCGAGCCGCCAAACGAGAGGCCTTTGCCAGTAAGAACGCCGGTCCATTCGTTGCGAATGCGCTTATACTGGCCAAACATATAGGCAACTTCGCGGCCGCCAACGCCCAAGTCACCCGCAGGAACGTCGGTGTTAGGTCCGATGTGGCGGCACAGCTCAGTCATGAACGACTGGCAGAAATGCATGATTTCGTTGTTGGACTTGCCCTTGGGGTCGAAGTCGGAACCGCCTTTGCCGCCACCCATGGGAAGCGTGGTAAGGCTGTTCTTAAGAATCTGCTCCAGACCCAGGAACTTCAGCATGCCGAGCGTAACCGTGGGGTTGAAGCGAAGGCCGCCCTTGTAGGGGCCAATGGCGGAGTTGAACTCAACGCGATAGCCGCGATTGACTTGGACCTTTCCAGAATCATCGACCCAAGGCACGCGGAACATGACGACGCGCTCAGGCTCGACAAAACGCTCGAGCAGAGCGTTCTCTTCATATTCGGGATGAGCATCAAGCGCGGGGCCAAGCGTGCTCAGGATTTCTGTGGCTGCCTGGATGAATTCGGGCTGGTCGGCATTCTTGGCCTTAAGCTCTTCAAGGATTCGTTCGGCGTAGGACATGCAATTCTCCTTTACGCAATACTAATGCGGGTCGGCCAAGGCCGCGGGACGCCTAATGCGTCTCCCCTTCTGATGAGGTTAGCATACGTGGCGCGTGTTTCGTGAATGTTACGCATTGCGAGAAAGTTTCGAGCGCAGTAAAAATATCGAATATTCCTACCGTTTGCCCCGTGAGCAATACCGCTTAAGAAAAACGGCCAGAGTCTTGCGTGTCGCGCAGAGCTCTGGCCATTTCAAGGCTATATAGCAAGCAAGCGTTTATTGAACCCCAGAGCTGCCAAACCCGCCGCAGCCCCGTTCGGTTTCGTCGAGTGCGTCAACAACGCTCCATTCGACGTTTTCAACCTTCTGGATGACAAGTTGGGCGATTCGATCGCCCGGTGCGACTTCAAAAACTGAATGGGCGTCAAGATTGATAAGCGCAACTTTGAGTTCACCGCGATAGTGGCTATCGATAAGGCCCGGAGTGTTGAGCACGGTAACGCCCTGCTTAATGGCGAGACCGCTACGTGGCTGAACGAAGCCCGCATACCCTTCGGGGATCGCAATCGCGAGACCCGTGGGAACAAGCGCGCGCTCAAATGGGGCAAGTGACACAGATTCTACGGCACGCAAGTCAACACCGGCGTCACCTGGATACGCATACGATGGAACCACCGCATCATCACGTAGTTTGGTAATGGGAATAGCGAGAGAAGCCATTTTGCCAACTTTCCTATTGTTCATGCAGCGCATATAAAGCAAACCGGAGTTCGCTACTGAAGGCCTTCGAGTGCTTCGCGGAACTCTTCAACAGTTTGAAAATCTTTATAGACGCTCGCGAATCGGATATAGGCAACGTCATCAAGACCGCGCAGATGTTCAAGAACGATATCGCCAAGATCTTTCGATTTGATCTCAAGGCGGCCTGCGGCACGAAGTTCGGCCTCAATGTCGTCGATAATTTCCGCTTTCTTTTCGTTCGGGATATTTGGACGTTTAGCGCACGCGATGCTAATGCCGCGATAAAGCTTCTCGCGATCAAAAACTTGCGTCGTACCATCAGATTTCACAACGATAATCGGGTTATCGCCGAGGCGTTCATAGGTCGTAAAACGGTTTCCGCATTTCAGGCATTCGCGACGACGGCGAATAGAGTTGAACTCATCGGAAGGACGAGAATCAACGACTTTGGATTCGGGGTGGCCACAAACGGGGCAGCGCATATGCCCTCCAATCATACCCACCTCGCACAGAGCGAAGCAAGCGTACGAGTCGACAATATGCGGTTCATGATACACGCTTGAAGCGAATGCCGCCGAAACGAAAAAGAATATACACGATAAGAAAGAGAGCTCGGCAAACCGAAAAATCCGAATTGGCTCACAGCAAAGTCGCATACGGCGCCTAGCAATTGAGCATACGAGAAAACGCATTGTCGCAATGCTTATCGCGTACGCAGCGCCGCGCCGTCGCTTAATGCAGCAAAAGCGACGGCGGGCAAAGATTAAGCTAAATCATCACGATAATGAAAAGCGTGGCAAGAAAAGCAAGAAAGCCAGCGGCGGTAAGCTTCGAAAACGAAGGCGCGGCCTTAATCAACGTATGGTCAGCGACGGTTTCGCTGCTTGGGTCAAGGAGTTCGAGCGCGCCAAGAGCGCGTACCGAAAATGCAAGATCGTCGCGGAACGTTGCCGTTGAAGCGCTTTGGACATGAGAGGCGCACGCGCGGGCATCCCCTTCGCTGCGACGCGTTGCTCCCTGCGCAATTGCTCCAGAGGCATGGACGGAACGACGGTCAATCGAAATGATGCGAGCCCCATGTTCGATTTTGCGCGCAGCGGTGCCATCAAAGAAATCGGCCTGATTATATGAGGGGTAAGCGGATTTTGTGCTGTTGGCAACCGTTTTCATGGCAACTCCTTCGAATAGCACTTGCAACGAACCTTTGTTCGTGGTTATAATAAATCGCACAAAAGTTCGTGTCAATGATTTTTCAAACATTTGTTCGACAGGAGTTCGCATGGGCGCCGAAGAGGTCAAGAACACCAAGAAAATAACGAAGAAGCAAAAGGCTGTGCTTGATTTCATCGAACAGCAAATCGATGAAACGGGCATTGCTCCTACAGTTCGCGATATATGCGACGGGTTAGGCCTCTCCTCGCCTTCTACCGTTCATGTGCATTTGAAAACGCTTGAAGAAAAGGGCTATATCCACCGTGACCCTTTGAAATCTCGATGCATCACCATCGTGGGCCGCGATCAAAAGCCGAAAGAACCCGAGCTTGAGCCGGTCGGCGCTGGGGCGTTTTCCGATGTGGTTTCGCTTCCCGTTGTTGGCAATGTTGCCGCGGGTCTGCCCATTCTTGCCGAGCAGAACGTAACGGAAACCATTCCCCTGCCCGTCGAAATCGTGGGAGATTCAAGCTCGTTCCTCTTGAAGGTGCGCGGCGATTCCATGATCGAAATCGGCATCAACGATGGCGATTATGTTGCCGTGAAAGAACAGCCCACCTGCAACAACGGCGATATCGTGGTCGCCATCGTCGACGATGGCGCAACAGTGAAGCGCTTCTATAAAGAAAAGGGTCACGTGCGTTTGCAGCCCGAAAATTCATCGATGGAACCCATCATTGTGCGCGAAAATGTCTCCATCGCAGGTAAAGTCGTCGCAGTATTCCGTCGTCTTTAAATAACCGCAACCTTAACTCTTAGCAAGAACTACGCAGGCCCCCGGTGCTCCGTTGTCCAACGAAGTACCGGGGGCCTTACATTTCTCACAAGGTCTTATAGGGCTCAAATTGCCTCAATAAATCGCGAGGAACACGAACCGTGAGATTCGCTCCATTTTCATCAAACGCCTCAGCAATGATGGTGCATTTCGAGTGAGCGAGCGATACCAAATCGCCGCGTGAGAACGGCACAACGACATTCATTGTTTCTTCCGAAGCCGTAGCGGCGCGCGCGATAGCCCCAATAAGCTCGTCGCACCCCTGCCCCGTCGCCGCCGACACGAACACCGCACCGGGATGCAATCGCGCAAGCGCCGCCGCCTGCGCGTCATCGACCAAATCGATTTTATTGAACACCGTGATGCGCGGAATTGCTTGCGCATCGATTTGCTGCAGCGTTTCCTCGACGGCTTTCATTTGCATTTCGCGTTCGGGCGACGACGCATCGATCACATGCAGCACCAAATCAGCGCCGCGAATTTCGTCGAGCGTGCTCTTGAACGCCTCGACGAGCGTCGTCGGAAGCTTTTGGATGAAGCCAACGGTATCGGTGAGCGTGACCTCGCGGCCTTCAGGTAACACAAGCTTGCGCGTAGTTGAATCAAGCGTGGCGAACAGCTTGTCGTATGAAAGCACGTCTGCGCCGGCAAGGCGGTTTATCAGGCTCGATTTGCCCGCATTCGTGTAGCCAGCCTCGGCGATTTTGAATACGCCCGATGCGTAGCGCGCGCTTCGCTGTGTTTCGCGCATGCGCGAAACCTGCTCGAGCTCGCGGCGAATGGAAGTGATGCGCTTGCGTACCATGCGACGGTCGACCTCAAGCTGGCTTTCGCCCTCGCCGAAGCGCGAGCCCACGCCGCCGCCCATGCGGTTGCTCGCCAAGTGCGCCCACATGCCGCGCAAGCGTGGCAGCAGATACTGGTTTTGCGCCAGACGCACCTGCAGGCGACCTTCTTTCGTGGCGGCATGCAGCGCGAAAATGTCAAGAATGAGCGCCGTTCGGTCAATAACCTTCACATCTTTCGGCACCGCTTTTTCAAGATTGCTTTGCTGCGACGGCGTAAGCTCATCGTCGAAAATCACGATATCGGCTGCATACGCATGGCACATTTCGGCGATTTCTTCCGCCTTGCCCGACCCGACGAATGTGCGCGGGTTCGGCGCATCGAGCTTTTGGTAGGTGGTCGCAACCACTTCGGCGCCCGCCGTGTCGGTCAAACGCGCGAGCTCTTCAAGAGATGACGTGAGCGTTGAGACATCGTCACCTTTGAGTTGAATGCCAACGAGAATGGCGCGTTCGCAACCCTCGTCCATCGTAGAAAGTGAATCGGCGAAAGACACGCAGGCCTCCTAGAGCAACTGTTGAATTTCATCGGCCATGCGCGCGACGTCGCCATCGTCTGCGGCGACCCAACGCACCCGTTCGTCATGACGCCACCAAGAACGCTGACGTTTCGCATAACGCCTCGTGGCAAGCTTGATGGCCTCGGAAGCTTCTTCCATCGAACAACGACCTTCGAGCGCCTCGACAACTTCTTTATACCCAATAGCCTCACGCGCCGTGAGCGCCTCGGTGAAGCCTTGGTCGCATAACGCGCGAACCTCATCGACAAGCCCCGCTTCGAACATGCCGTCGACTCGCGCGTTAATGCGTTTTTTCAAAAGCTCAGGGTCAACCGAAAGCCCGAAAAAGAGCGCAGGCACCGCCTGACCGAGCGTCGCAAGCCCTTCATGTTGCGAGGCGTATGAAACGCCGTCGAGCTCGAGCATCTCGAGAGCGCGCAACACGCGTTTGGAGTTATTAGGATGAATGATGGCGGCGCTTTCCGCATCACGTTCGTCGAGCGCATCCCAAAGAGCCCGGGAGCCATGCTCCGCCAGAAACGCAGCCCACTTCTCGCGCACGGGATTGCCTACCTGCTCGCCCGATGCGAAATCATAGTCATCAATCGCCGCCCGCACATAGAACCCCGTGCCGCCCGCAAGCACGCTGCGCTTTCCGCGTACTTCGATATCGGCGAAACAGCTTCGCGCATATTCCTGAAACAGCGACGCGGAATACGCCTCATCTGGCTCGCGAATATCGAACCCCCAGTGCGGAACGAGTCGTTCCGACTCAGGCAACTTGCCTGTTCCGATGTCCATGCCTTTGTAAATTTGCATGGAATCGGCCGAGATTACTTCCCCGTTCACGCGACATGCGATTTCCTGGGCGACATCGGTTTTACCCGACGCAGTAGGCCCAACAATCACGATTACGGGGTTCGAGAGCTCCAAACGGCGTTCGACCGCGCTATTCAGCATCGACGACCTCGCCCGACAGATACCAGGTGAGAGACTCGTCGATGCGAACCTTCACAATGGTGCCCTCGAGCTCGTCGATAGTTTTGCCGGCAGGAATGGGAGCATGCACGGTCACATTATGGGGGCTTCGGCCTGCAAGCACGTCTTCATCGCGCTTTGATGCACCCTCGACGAGCACGTCAAGAACGCGCCCTGCGAAACGCTGGTTTTGCTCATGCGCGCCTTCTTGTACGATATCGACAAGCTCGTCAAAACGACGTTGAATGGTTTCACGCGACGTGGGGTCTTCCATTTTGGCAGCAGGCGTGCCTTCGCGCTTCGAATAGATGAATGTGAACACCTGGCCATAGCCCACCTCGCGCACAAGGTTTGCCGTCGCTTGGAAATCTTCTTCCGTTTCGCCCGGGAAGCCGACAATAATATCAGTGGAGAGGGCGACATCGGGGTTCGCCTCGCGCACTTTTCGCACCAAATCAAGATAGTGCTCAGCGGTATAGCGACGATTCATGGCCTTCAGCACGCGATCGCTACCCGATTGAACGGGAAGGTGCAGGGCGGGCATGAGGTTGGGCAATTCGCCGAATAGCGCAATAACCTCGTCGGTAAGGTCTTTAGGATGCGACGTGGCGAAGCGAATGCGCTCGACGCCCGTCGCCGACACGGCTCGCAACACATCGGCGAAGCGAGGCTCGCCGTACAAATCGCGGCCATAGGAATTCACGTTCTGACCCAGCAGCGTAATTTCCTTCACGCCGTCGTTGACAAGGGCCTGCGCTTCCGCCGCAACATCTTCGATGGTGCGCGACTTTTCGCGACCGCGCACGTAAGGAACGATGCAATAGGTGCAGAAATTATTGCAACCCGAGGTAATAGGCAACCATGCGGCCCACGTATGCACGCGTTTGCTCGGCAGGTCGGTGGCGAATTTTTCGCTCGCCTCATATACTTCGGCCTGATGGCCTTTGCCGACAAGCACCGATTCAATGAGGCGCGGCAAGCGATCGATATTCTGTGTGCCGAACACTACGTCGACATGCGGAAGCTTTTCCATGAGCTTCGCGCCATCGCGCTGGCCGATGCATCCGCCAATGCACACGATGCGCTTATCGAGCTTGCTTCCCTGTGGAAGCGGAATGTTCTTCATCGAAGCGACCTGGCCCATAAGGCGCGTATCGGCGGCTTCGCGTACGCAGCACGTCACGAATACGACGATTTCAGACTCTTCGAGCTCGGGTACCTGAATCGCGCCGAGCGATTCGAGCATGCCTGCGATTCGCTCGGAATCGTGTTCGTTCATTTGGCAGCCGAAAACTTGCAGGAAAAAGGTCTTATCGGAAATTGGAGACAGCATACAGCGAGTTACCACTTTCTACTGAGGTTAGATGTTCGGAAAATTACGAGCGACGTTCGACATTGAAGCGAATAGCGGTGCGATATTCGCCATCAATGACGATATCGGCAAATGATGGCACGCAGACGATTTCGATGCCGATGGGTGACAGAAAGCCGCGAGAAATCGCAATGGCTTTTACCGCCTGGTTCACAGCACCCGCGCCGACCGATTGAATTTCTACGCACGAACCGTCTTTAATCATGCCGGCAATGGCGCCAGCGACCGATGCAGGTGACGATTTCGACGATACCTTCAAGCAGCCTGCATGCTGCCCGTTTTCAAAATGCTCTGGCATGTGCGTCCTTCTACGATGTTTAGAGTGCGTTATGTTGTGTGTATGCCTTAGGGGCTCAAGCATCTTTTCATCTGGGTGATTGTACCTCATAGAGCTGCTGAACGGCGCGTGAGCACGTTCGAGCCACATTACTCACACGCAGGAAGAAGCAGTTCGCACGGCAGCGCTCCCCAAAGCCGCCCTAGAGCTTAGAAAGGGGAAATATCACATGCACGCCGTCGGCCGTTATTCGTATGGAAGGCTCAACATTGGGTTCAAGATAGTATGACTCGGCGAGCTCGCAATACGCCTTCTTCAAGGAAGAGGTGAAAGCATCCATGTCATCTGGCGCGATTTTAAGTCCCCTGAAGTCGCGATTCGTGGAATTATTCGACTTGACGCCCTTTTTCGGTGATTTCTCGTCACCTTCGCGCACGCGATCTAACGTTTCGAGAAACGGGGCAAGCGGAGCTATCTCCCCCGCAAGAATACGATGTGCGCTGCGCGTAGACATGGCGATACCAATATCTTGAGCGGCATTGACCAGTGAAGCTGCGTCGCGCATAAGACCAAGTCTTTTTATGGGCGCTACAGTGCTCGCGAGGTTGTTCGGGCAAAGGAATTGCCGCCCGAATGCATACATTGTCGCCGCAGAGTCAATGATGCTCCCAAGATACAGCGTGCATACGTCTCGATTCGCAAGCGCAAATTCCGATGCTGTTTTTAGAATGTTATGCGGACCTGAGCCGACGGTCCATGTTCCGTCGCTCTGCTTCACAAGCGACGGCGGCGTGCTTTGGTCGCTTTTCTCAGGCGTTTTCGAACAATCGAACTCAACAAGGAAGATACTGCCTTTGCCCTGAACGGAGGCAATGCATTCAGCTCGCTCGGCATTTTCACGAACGGAATAAAGGGCCATGCCGCGTCCGTGCACGCCCCACTCGTCCATGGTCATTGAATTGAGCTTCGAGGTAACACGCGGCTCGAATATTCGATCGCGCAACCGTTCGGGAACGCCGTCGCCGTCGTCAGCCACGATAATGCGACGAGCATCCCCCGAGCGGGACGTTCCCATAATAATGGTGCGCGCATGGGCGTCACGCGCGTTGCGAAGCATTTCAATCACCGCGTCTTCAACGCAGCGAATGTCTTGCTTAGCCTGTCGTCGCTCTGCTTCAGACACACGGAGTCGAACGAAACCATCTCCCAGGTCGTCCTCAACGCGAAGTCTCGTGCCAGCAGGCGTGGAATCAAGAAATGCAGCAAGCGTTTCGGAATCGGACATTCTTCCACCCTTCGTACAAGAGTCGCACGGCTCCATCGCTCGTACGGAATACAAAAAAGAGGCGCCATGCGGCGCCTCTTTTACATTTAAGATTATTTCGCATAGTCGACGGCGCGGCTTTCGCGGATAACAACCACCTTTACCTGGCCGGGATACTGCATTTCATCCTCGATTTGCTTGGCGATGTCATGCGCCAGAACAACGGCAGCAGCTTCATCGACCATTTCGGGAACGACCATAACGCGAATCTCACGACCCGCCTGCATGGCGTACGTACGTTCAACGCCCTTATGGGCATTCGCGATTTCCTCGAATTTCTCAAGACGCTTTACATAGCTTTCGAGGCTTTCTTTGCGAGCGCCAGGGCGAGCGGCGGAAACGGCATCGGCGGCTTGGACCAAAACATCGAGCACGCTATTCGGCTCGACATCGGCATGGTGCGCCTCAATCGCGTGAACGATTTCGGGCCTTTCACCGAAGCGACGAGCAAGGTCGGCGCCGATAACGGCATGGGGTCCCTCGACTTCATGGTCGACAGCTTTGCCGAGGTCATGAAGCAGACCCGCGCGCTTAGCAGGAACAGGATCAAGGCCGAGCTCAGAAGCCATAACGCCGCACAGGTACGCGACCTCGAGCGAATGGTTCAGGACGCTTTGGCCAAACGAGGTGCGGAATCGAAGGCGACCAAGCGTGCGAACAAGTTCAGGGTGCAAGTCATGAATGCCAACGTCGAACGTCGCCTGCTCGCCAGCCTCTTGAATTTGTTGGTTCACGAGCTTTTCAGCCTTCGCGTACATCTCTTCGATGCGGGCGGGGTGGATGCGGCCGTCGGCAATGAGGTTTTCCATGGTAACGCGGCCAATCTCGCGACGAACGGGATCGAAGCACGAAATGGTAACGCACTCAGGAGTATCGTCGATGAGCAAATTCACGCCCGTAAGCTGCTCGAAGCTGCGAATATTGCGGCCCTCGCGACCAATGATACGGCCCTTCAGATCATCGGAGGGAATGTGAATGGTTTTCACCGTGGTTTCAGCCGTGTGATCGGCAGCAACGCGCTGAATAGCGAGGCTCAAGATCTCACGCGACTTCTTATCGGCTTCGGCCTTGGTGCGCTGCTCTGCCTCGCGAATAATGGCGGCGCTTTCATGCGTAACCTCATCGCGAAGGTTGTCGAGCAGCTCCTTCTTCGCTTCTTCAGGAGTCATGCCTGCGACATGTTCGAGGCGCACATTCACTTCCTGAATGGCGCTGTTCAAATCGCGCTCGCGACGCTCAACCTGGCCTTGCATGGAAGAGAGCTGATGCTCGCGGGCATCGAGGCTCTCGACGCGGCGATCAACAGACTCCTCACGCTGGGAAACGCGATTTTCAGCTGCACGAACTTCCTTCATGCGCTCTTTGTGCTCAGCTTGAGCTTCCTGCTTCATTTTGAACACTTCATCTTTAGCTTCAACCACAGCCTCACGACGCATGGTTTCCGCTTGGCGCTTCGCCTCAGATACCACCTGTTCAGCCTCTTCATGGGCGCGCTTGGTGGACGAATTTGCGACGTAGCGGGTAATAAAATAGCCACCGGCGATGCCAACGGCCAAGCCGACGATCAAAAGTGCGATTTCCATCGGCCTCCCCTTTCTTCTAATTTCATATACGAAGACAGGCTGCCGGCAAAGAAAATGCCGGGCATATGCCTGGCATGAGTGAATACACAACAGTAGCGCTAACGCCGAGAATAGAATCGGCTATGCAATTGTTATATATCGAGAAAGTGCCTTATGGGCACTAATGCACTCAAGCCCTTTCATGATACACCGTGCTCGAGCGTTTTCCCTCCACCGTTTTGAAATAAATCGCACACGGTGCTAATTCTCCTCCATAAAACGACGAGTCGCCGCACTCGCAACCGACGTAGAGTAGCCCTTCGTTACAAGTTTGCGATATGCGGAGGCCTGAATATTTTTAGACCGCGACGGCTTTCGGCGCAGAAGCGCGAGAGCGCGCTCGATTTCTTGTTCGTCGCTCGACTCGCTGCCAAACGAACAACCAACGACGCCATCTTCAGCATTGGCGTTAACGCGGAACGGATCAAAATCGTCGACGGAAAAGAATTCTTCTGGCCACCCCGGAATGTCGCTTGCGGCAATTCCTGCCCTTTCGAGCTCGTCTTCTATACCCTTGCGCCCACGCCCTTGGGAGACGCGCGTACGAATAAGCACGGCTCCATAGCGCGTATCGTCAATAAGACCGCAATCGAGGGCGCGCTGCACGGCCGATTCCGCCACTTCGTGCGAAAACCCATCGCGCACAAGCCGATCGATGAGCTCGCGAGAACCACGCTCTCGCGCACAGGCAAGGCGAGTCACTTTTTCGAAAGCCTTCGTTTCGTCTTCGGTGTGCTCGACCATAATTGGTGCGAGGCTCAACGAAACATTCTGCAAACGCGAGCGAGCGTGAGACTTCGGCTGAAGCTCACTTTGGTCGAGCGAACCGAAGCAGGCGCTGCGCGACTTGCGAGCAGAGCATGCCTCCTGTCCTACGCCATCAACGTCACGCAAAGGCGCGTCATGGAAGCAGACTTGAGATTTTTTCACCTCTTGCCCTGTGCCGTCGGCGGCGCGGAAAGGCCCGCCATTGGCATGGGCTTGGGATTTCTTCAAAAGCTCTTCTGCATATTGCTTATCGATATACGGCATATCGGCCCCAATCGCTGCGCTTAAGAAAACGCCCGCTTCGCCATGGGCAAAAGCGGGCGTAAAAGGCTTATTCCTCGGTTTCGCTGAAGGGCTTGACCGTGGGAATCTCGAAATGGTCTCGAACCTTCTGCTCAATTTCATCGCGAACATCGGGATGGGTGCGCAGCATTTCCTTCGCAGCCTCACGGCCCTGGCCCAGACGATCTTCGCCATAGGTGTACCAAGCGCCACTCTTTTTCACCACGCCAGCTTCGACGCCCATATCTACAATGCAGCCCTCACGAGAGATGCCCTGGCCATACATGATGTCGAACTCGGCCTGCCTAAACGGAGGTGCAACCTTGTTCTTCACGACCTTGGCGCGCACGCGGTTGCCCACAGGATCGTTGGTCTTATTCTTGAGCGTTTCGATTCGACGAATGTCGATGCGAACGCTCGAGAAGAACTTAAGGGCGCGGCCGCCCGTCGTGGTCTCGGGATTGCCGAACATCACGCCGATTTTTTCTCGCAGCTGATTGATGAAGATGCACGTGGTATTTGACTTCGAAAGAGAACCGGCAAGCTTGCGAAGTGCCTGAGACATAAGACGAGCCTGAAGGCCAACGCTCGAGTCGCCGATTTCACCTTCGATTTCGGCTTTAGGAACCAAAGCGGCTACGGAGTCGATGACAATACAGTCGATAGCATTGGAGCGAACGAGCATATCGCAGATTTCCAAGCCCTGCTCACCCGTGTCGGGCTGAGAGATGAGCACTTCGTCGATATCGACGCCCAGGCGCGCGGCATACGTTGGATCAAGGGCATGCTCGGCGTCGATAAAGGCGACAACACCACCAAGCGCTTGCGCCTCGGCGAGGATCTGCAATGCAAGCGTCGTTTTACCGCTAGATTCAGGACCGTAAATCTCAACAATGCGACCACGCGGAACGCCGCCAATGCCGAGCGCCGCATCGAGCGGCAAAGCGCCCGTAGGAATAGCAGCAACCTCAAGGTGTTCGGCATTGCTTCCAAGCTTCATGATGGCGCCCTTGCCAAACTTCTTCTCGATTTGTTCAGTCGTGAGCTCGAGCATTTTATCTTTGTTTTGAGTCTGAGCCATTGCATCTCCTTGCCGCCGGCATAGCCGGTTTATGTACCGCGCTCATTATTACGAACAGATGTTCTTACGTCAAGTACGATGTCAAAATAATTCGCATCGACGTGAAAGAAACCGTTGAATGCATTCAAGCACGATAACCTTGCCAGAATCTTGCCCGAATGCCGCATTTTTAAAGGCGAAATATCGCCTATTTCCACCGGTTTCCCTTGAAGGTTCCTTTGCGTTTCCCTCAGTTTCCTCGCAACATGCCCTCAGGAATATCGCGTTTTGCCCGTGACGGCAAGGCACTACAGCGCTTCAAGAATCATTTCAAGTGCGGCCTGGGTCGCTTGCGCGCGCACGTTTTCGCGATTTCCTTTGAAGTGGAATTCCTTCGCAAATGCGTTACCACTGGAAGAGATGCCGATCCATACCGTGCCCACAGGCTTTCCGGGTTCCTCGCCACCGGGACCCGCAATGCCCGTAACGGAGCACGCCACATCGGCGCCGAGCTCAGATGCGGCACCGCGCGCCATGGCTACGGCAACGTCTTCACACACGGCGCTACCATCGACGAACGCATTTTCAGGGACGTCAAGGCTCTTCATTTTCACGTCGTTGACATAGCTCACCACGCCGCCGCGCACCACAGCCGAAGACCCTGGCACCTCGGTGAGCGATGCGGCAATAAGACCACCCGTACAGCTTTCGGCCGTTGCGACTGTCGCCTTCGCCGCTAGCGCCTTCTGAACAACAGCGCGCGCCGCGTCAACGCGAATCTCGTTCTCGAAGCCATCTTCGGCCTGCGCGGCAAGGTCGTCATTGTTAACAACGCGCACGCGGCGGCCTTTGGGCTTAAAGCCAATAAGATGGCGAGCCTTCCAAATGTAGTCGGCCATGGAGATAATTGTGAGCACGAGGGCAGCCGCCATGACAAGCCAGCTCAAAATATAAAGCGCGACGTTGAGCTCATGCGAAAGCATGCCCGTGATCGCGGGGCTCTCCTTCACAACGAACAGAACGATGGCGATCATTTGGAATACCGTTTTGAACTTGCCGTACCACGAGGCGGCGATAACCTCCCCCTTGCTTGCGGCGACCATGCGAACGCCGCTCACGATGAATTCGCGAGCAACGATAATAAGCACGGGCCAACTTGGCAGCGACCCCAGTTCAATAAGCACAAGCAGCGCTGCAACGACGAGCACTTTGTCGGCCAAAGGATCCATGAATTTGCCGAAGTCGGTAACTTCGCCTCGAGAACGAGCGAGGTATCCATCAAGCCAGTCGGTGCACGAGATCACGACAAAGATAATCGCGGCAATCCACGCCTTCCAGGGATTGAGGAACGCAAGTCCCATTGCGTCGGGCCATGGGCTAATAAGCGCTACGACAAAGACGGGTACCAAGCAGATGCGAATCATGGTGACGACATTCGCGGGGGTAAGAATCTTATCAACCGTGCCCTGGCCCGCGGGTGTCGGCTTGCCAGAAGCGTAGGATTCCTTCGAATCATGAGCCATGAACGACATCGCCTTCCATCTCGTACACAAGCGTATCGGTTATGCGAACGCGCACAATGTCGCCGACTTCGCCTTCCTCCAAATACACCACGCCATCAACCTCGGGCGCCTGGCACATTGCGCGACCGTAGAGCTGGCCGTCTTCCTCTCGCCCAAGCACGAGCACGTCCATCTCCTGCCCGATGCGCGCCGAAACGTGGGCCTCGCCAATAGCGTCTGAAATATCGCGCAGGCTTTGAGCACGCTCGATTTTGACGGCCTCATCGATTTGGCCATCCATCTCGGCGGCGCGAGTGCCTTCTTCCTGCGAATACGGGAAAACGCCGACATAATCGAACTCGACCTCTTCGAGGAAGTTCTGCAGCACGTCGAAATCGATATCGGTCTCACCCGGAAAACCAGCGATGAGCGTTGTACGCAGCGTAATGCCGGGAACGCGTTCACGAATGCGCGCAACGAGCTCGCGATGGGAGTTCTCGTCGCCACGACGGTTCATCGCGCGAAGTACAGGCTTGCTCGCATGCTGAAGCGGCATATCGAGATACTTGCAGACGTTCGGCTTCGATGCGATAACGTCGAGCAACTCATCGCTTACGCCCTGCGGCTCAATATACATAAGACGGAACCATGTTTGAGGGAACTCGTCGGCAAGCGCTGCAAGAAGCGTGGCGGTATTGGAAGGCTCATCGAAATCTTCACCCCAGCGGCCCGTATCTTGAGCGATAAGCGTAACTTCGCGCACGCCCGCCGCAACGCGTTCAGCGACTGAAGCGCGTACCGTTTCAAGCGGGAAGCTGTGATAGCGACCGCGAATGTACGGAATAGCGCAGAACGAGCAGAAGCGATCGCAGCCATCTGAGATTTTCACATACGATGCGGGAGAACCCGCCCAGGGCGATTGGGCATCGGGGGACGTCGACGCTTGAGGCGCCGCATCGCCCAACACGCCCGCAAGAACCTCCACGATGTCGTCTTCCTTGCTGCACGGCACAAATGCTTGCGCCTCGCCAAGCTCGCTAGCCAAGTCGTCGCCGTATCGTGCAGGCATGCAGCCCGCCACGACGAGCCTTGCGGACCCCTCGATGAAGTTCGGCAAGTCGCATACCTCAAAAATAGCCTCGAGGCTCTCTTCGGTTGCTGCCTGGATGAACGAGCACGTATTCACGACCACGACGTCGGCCGCGGATGCGTCATCGCACACCTCGTAACCGGCCGCAGTCAGTCGTTTCGTCATCTCGGCGGTGTCAACTTCATTTTTGGCGCAACCAAGCGTCACGAAACAAACGCGCGGCGCGCTCTGAGCCAAAACATTCACGTCAATGTTAGACATGCGAATACCCTTTAGCGTTATCGATAGTTCACGTATTGCAGAGGCTGGCCATAATCTTGGCCCTTCAAAAAGGCAATAACCTCTTGCAACGTGTCGCGCGAAGCCGAAGAAACGCGCAGCTTGTCGCCCTCGATAGTGACTTTGCACTTGAGCTTCGTGCCACGAATGTCCTTCGAGATTTTGCTCGCGGTTTCCTTGTCGATGCCTTCGATAATCTCGGCAGTGCGACGAACGCTCTGACCAGCGGCAGGCACGATGTCGCCCCATTTCACAGCGGAAAGGTCGACGCCGCGCTTGATGAGCTTGCTGCCGATGACGTCAATAACCTGCTTGGCGACGAATTCCGCCGGGGCGGCGACGGTCAATTTGCGGCCACCTTTATCAAGGGTGATTTCCGCACCGGAGTCTTTGAGGTCATAACGCTGGGCGATTTCTCGTTTCGCCTGGCCATACGCATTATCGACTTCTTGCATGTCGACGGTGGAAACAACGTCGAAACTGGATTCTTTTGCCATGGTATCCCTTTCTAAAACAAGAGGTGAGTACTAGCCTTCAGTGGAGCTGGAAGTTGAGCTTGTAGATGCGCTGTTTGACGAGGAAGAAGCGCTGCTCGTAGACGAGGCCGCATCGGGATGGGCCTCATTCCATGCCGCGAGAATGTCGCTGAAGTTCACCTCGTAGCGCAGAATGCCGTTCGTGACATACTGCGACAAATCAACTGCTTGCCCATCGACCGTCACGGTAAGCCCATCGTAGGGGCTCGCGACAATCGTGAGCGAATCGGTTACGTCGTAGCTGTCAGACGCGCCGCCCGACAGATTTTCGGCAACCAAGCATGTGTTGCCTTCATAGATTTCGACATACGGCGTTTCGCCCTTCGCGACCGAGTACGCAACAACGGCCTTAGTGGGAGCGGTTTCAGTCTTTTTAGTCGTCGTCTCCTTGACCGATTGCGAATCGGAGCTTTCGGAATCGGAAGATGTATTCGACGAAGAGCCCGAAGGTGAAGATTCTGGAAGCCCCGTGATGTTCATCGGCGTGCTTTGTTGGGCGCTCGACGTTGCTTTCGAGCCCACGCCATTCGCCAAGAAAGCGATAACGACGACGAGCAGCAAGATAATAATGCCAGCGATGAGGAACGGGAGCTTTTCGCCGATGCCCGATTTATTTGTTCCGAGGTTGCTTGGGGCGGAATACACGCTGATCGAGTGCTCTTCAGGAAGTGCCGAACGCCTCGATTGGCGCGGCATGTAGGTTTCCTTTTCTTCATCCTCGGAACGACGCAGCCTACGTGTAGAGCCTGCAGCCGCCGGATTCGAACGACGAGAAGAAGGACGTGCAGGAGCATCGTCCAAACGACGCGTGCGTTCAGGGCTATCGCCAGACGCCTGTTGACGCGTGTGGTTATACAGGCCCTGGCCATACGCATTGTATGAACCAACATGCACCGCTCCCGCGCGGCGGCTATGCGAAGTCGAGGGCGGGCGTTGCGCAATGGCACGTTCGGCCGAGGACAATTCACGGGATTCGGCTGCGCCGCGATCGATATCGTCGAACAGGCCCGTATCAAACGACGAGCCGCCAAACGAACGTGACTGAGAAGGTCGCGACGATGAGTCAGTCGAACGAGAAGCCCTGCTCGATCGCTGGGAATCGAGTCCCAGGCGTCGCGCACGGTTCCGGGAGCTTTCCGCTTCAATCGCCGCATATTCGTTAGAGAGCGCGTCATCGCGAGACACGCGGTCTGCCGCAGCGGCACGCGCCTGCGAACGCTCGTCGGCATGAATTTCTTCACGCAAGCCATGGTGACGCCTGCCCGAAGGCATATCAAAACCAGTCGGGCGAATATTCTTGCGAGCTCGCTCAACTTGGTCTTGATATTGCTGTGACAAATAGGCGTCGACGAGATTTGTGGGATTAAGGCCAAGGTAGCGCGCGTACGCGTTGATCATATTGCGCGAATAGCCACGCGGGGGCATATTTGAAAGATCCCCAGCCTCAATAGACTCCAAAATATCAGGACGGATGCGGAGCTTGCGGGCGACGGACATTAAATCCTCGCCCGAGCGCTCGCGCGCCTCACGCAGAATATTGCCGAAATTCGATTCGTTCACTCTTACTCCTAGAATCCATCTTCCGCGGCGTCACGCGCCTCAAAAGCCTTCAAAGATTCAAGTTCCATTTCATCAACAAGCACGTCTCGGGGTTTGCTGCCGTTCGGCGGGCCCACAACGCCCTTCTCTTCTAGCATATCCATGATGCGCCCTGCGCGGGAATACCCAACGCTCAATTTGCGCTGAATGTTCGAAGTAGAGCCGAGGCCGCTCGCCACGACGATGTCTGCAGCGTCCCACAAAAGCGGATCGTCGGCGCTCGAAGAGCCGCCGGAACCGTCGGGCATAGACGAGCCAAGGCTGATCACGTTCGTTTGGAGGATCTCGCTATGGTATTCGGGCTCCCCCTGCGCCTTCAAATGGCTCACGACGGCTTCGATTTCCTCTTCGGAAACAAAACAACCCTGCAAACGCTGAGGTTTCGGCCATTCAGGCTTGCTGAACAGCATATCGCCCAACCCAATGAGGTTTTCAGCGCCGGGAGTATCGAGAATAACGCGAGAGTCAATGCCCGAAGCAACGTTGAAAGCGATGCGGTTCGTGATGTTCGCCTTGATAAGGCCTGTTACGACATTGGTCGACGGGCGCTGCGTAGCGACGATCATATGGATGCCCGCCGCACGAGCAAGTTGCGCAATGCGGCTAATGGAGAGTTCGATCTCTTTGCCAACGTTCATCATGAGGTCGGCGAGCTCGTCGATGATGATGACGATATACGGCATCTTTTTCGGCCACTCATCTTCGGGTTTTTCCTCATCATCGAGCTGTCCGCTTTCGACCTTCTTGTTGTATTGCGAAATATTGCGCACGCCCGCCTTCGACATGACTTTCAGACGGCGCTCCATTTCAGCCACGCCCCATGACAGAGCGCTCGCCGCTTCCTTGTTTTCGGTAACGACGGGCACGTACAAATGGGGAATGCCGTTATACGGGGTGAACTCAACGCGCTTCGGGTCAATCATGATGAAGCGAACCTCGTCGGGCGTGGCACGCATGAGAATGGACATGATCATCGCGTTGATTGCGACCGACTTGCCCGAACCCGTGGTGCCGCCGATAAGCAGGTGCGGCATTTTCGCGAGGTCGACGACAATCGAATGGCCTTCGACATCTTTGCCGATAGCCATTTCAAGCGGTGCGCCATGGGCGTCTTTGAGCACGTCACCCAATAGCACGTTCTGTCGCGTGCGATTCGGCACCTCGATGCCGACATGATTCGTTCCAGGAATGGGCGCGAAAATGCGCACACCAGGCGCCGCGAGCGCCAAGGCGATATCGTCGGTCAAACTCATAATGCGGCTTACGCGCACGCCAGAAGGCAAGTCAACCTTGAACAGCGTGACCGTGGGGCCGGCAACCCAGCCGACAACCTGCGCCATGATGCTGAAATCTTCGAGGGTGTTTTGCAGCTCAGCGGCAAGCGTGCGAAGCTCAGCCTCGTCGGCTTCGGTAGCAACTTCGGTATGGCGAATGAGGCCAAACGCCGGCAAGGTGAAATCGCCGCGCGTCTCCCCTTCTTTATTAAACGCAGAATTGTCGATTTTCTTAGCTTTAGCCGAACCCGCAGCACGCGTTTTCGACGCCCCAGACGCGGCGGAAATATCGCCCAAACGACGTGTCGTCGGCTTTTCGGCAGCGCCCTCGTTCGAATCGGGCCGCAAAGCGTTGTCGACAGCCTCGGCTTCGTCTTCCCAAGGAAGCGGCTCACGCTTCGCTTTCAGCACCCGCGTTTTCGCAGAAGGCGCAGGAGAGCTGCAATCTGCCTGCTTTTTTATCCGGGAAGGCGCGGGCTTCGCGCCGAGAAGTTGAGTAATGGCTTCGTCTTCGGCGGCATCGAGGGCATCACGGGCGCCCTCGGCCGCATGCGCTACGCCCATGCCAGTGGCAACACCAGCAACCCCCGCCGCAGCATTTGAAGCAGCGCTCACGACATCGTCGGCAGCGCCGAAAGCGTATTCAGCTGGCCAATAGGTGTCGACCGTGGGAACGGGAGCCTGGCCAGGACGACGGCCTTCGAGCAATTGCGTCGAAAGCGACTCCGATGCGCGGCGAGGGCGCGAAAGGTCACGAGGCACATGCACAGGCTCGGCACGACGAATGCGTGCTGACGGCACCTCTCGTTGGGCCTCTTGCGCAGCCTTCGCAGCAGCGGCAGCTTCGCGTTCCTTTTTCGTCATGCCGAAGCCGGCAAGCAAGCCGCGCTCTTCGCGACGAAGGACGCGAGCCTCGGGAGACTCGACCTGCGCCTGAGGACGATTATCGTCAAGCACAGCATAGGGATTATCGTTCTCATCGGCAGCTTCGTAAGGAATGCCAGGAAGTTCGTCGTCTTCCGCATCGCGTGCGGCACGCAGGCGCGCATTGAATTGCGAACCCTTCTCGCGAAGCGACTCGAATGCGCCCGTAAGCGAAAAGCCAATGATGACGGCTCCAGCAAGCGCGACCCCGAGAAGGAGCGCGATGCTCACGGCTTCGCCGAACAGCTGCAGAAGCGCCCATGCAATGCCAGAGCCAACGTAGCCACCGCGCGAGGCAAGCACATTCACGTCGAAAAGCACAGCGCCATTGGTTGAAGCACCAGGCGTAAGCAGCGAAAGGGCCGACATAAACGCGAAGAAGAGCATGGCAAGCCCCACGCCCAAGCGTAGAGGCAAATCGGCGCGATCGACGCGAACAATGAGGCTCGCGCCCACGATAACCAAAATGAACGGCAGCACATACGCGCCAATTCCGAGCGAAAGATGCAACGCGCTCGAAAGAGCGCTCGTCAGAAAGCCAGAAGGCCGTAATACAACGGCTAAGAAGAGCACGACGGCAAGCACGGCGACAATGACGCCGGCGATATCGCGCTTGGTGCGATCGTCGAAAATACGCGGCTCGCGATCGAATTCCTCAAAGGGGGCTTCCTCTTCGACGGCACGGGCACGCGCCCTGCCGCGAGACGGAGCATCTTTAAGCGCGACGCGATCTTCGGCGTCGTTCTTTCCCTTTTTCCTTTGGACAGAAGCGCCTTTGGCGCTATTCGATTGTGCGGTGTTCTTCTTTGAACCGCGGGCCAATGGCGTGCTCCTTCAAATACTGCGTTTACGATGCATATAAATTCGGCAGCGGCCGAGTCGCCTGAAAGGCAACCCGGCCGAAATGTTCATACGGCTTGCACTGACGTGCGAAACCTGAATTATAGCGCAGCGGAATGTTCATTCCGCGAAACGTTTACACCTCGATAATCGTCGCGATGACCATAGGACGCTGCTTTGTGCGGTCCCACAGAAGCGAATGCAAGGAATCGCGGCACGCCTTCTCAAGGTCTTTGCCCTTCACGCCGCGCTCAACGCTGCGACGCAGGGTGCATTTGACGCCGTCGGTCGCCTCGCGACGAAGCTCAGCAACATCGCCGCCCGTGATGCCGTGCATCTCGACGCGCACATTGCCCAAAATCTGGTGGCGCTTATGATCGACAGCGGCGCAAATGCAAGCGAAGCCGCAATTGGAAAGCGTCGTGCGCTCATCGAGCACGTCTTTCGAGGTATCGCCCACAGAAAGGCCGTCAACGTAGACGATGCCGTTTTCGACGGGCTCACCGAATTTAACGATGCCGTTCGTCATCTCGAGCGTATCGCCGTTTTCGCACATAAAGATATGGCTCGGGTCAACACCCGTGGCCTGAGCGAGATTCGCATGAGCGCGAAGATGCATCGACTCGCCATGCACCGGCATGAAGTACTTCGGCTGCACGATAGAAAGCACGAGCTTGAGCTCTTCTGCACTCGCGTGGCCCGACACGTGAACCATGGCGCGGTGCTTGTCCCACACATCGCAACCAATCTTGGAAAGCTGGTTCACGATGCGCGTAACAGCTTTCTCATTGCCAGGAACGGGCGTCGCGGAAATGATGACCGTGTCGCCTTCGTCAATCTGGATGGTCTTATGCTCGCCGTTCGCGATACGGGCAAGCGCCGAAAGCGGCTCGCCCTGGCTGCCCGTGCACATAATGACGACCTTCTCGGGCGGAATACCCTTCAGGTCATAGGCGTCGATAAGGTCGACGTCTTGAATCTTCAGATAGCCCAAGCGACGTGCGATATCGGTGTTTTGAATCATCGAACGGCCCGTGACCACGACTTTGCGACCGCACGCGACAGCCGCATCGGCGATCTGCTGCAGGCGATGGATATGGCTTGCAAAGCTCGCGATAATGACGCGACCCTTGGCGTTCTCAATAATGGGACGCAACGTCTTGCCCACTTCAGCCTCAGAAGGCGTGAAGTTCGGGTTCGTGGCATTCGTCGAGTCGCTCATCATGAGGTCGACGCCCATTTTCGAGAAACGCGCGAGCGCTCCGAAGTCGGTGCGAACACCGTCAATCGGGCTCTGGTCGAGCTTGAAGTCGCCTGTGTGCAGCACATTGCCGGCCGGAGATTGGAAGAACACGCCGAGCGCGCCAGGAATGGAGTGATTCACCGCGAAAAAGTCGACCACGAAATTGCCGATTTTCATCTCGTCGCCGGGATTGACTTCGCACAGCTTCGCCTTGATGCGATGTTCCTTGAACTTGCCCTCGATAAGGCCCAGCGTCATCTTCGTGCCGTAAATCGGAACCTTCTTGGTAAGGTCTTTCATGAGGTACGGCAAGCTACCCGTATGGTCTTCGTGGCCGTGGGTAATGATGATACCGCGAAGTTTATGCTCATTCTCAAGCACATATGTGTAGTCGGGAAGAATGAGGTCAATGCCCGGATGGTCGTCATCGGGGAACATAAGGCCAGCGTCATCGAGAATCATGTCGTCACCACATTCAATGACGGTCATGTTCTTGCCAATGCCGTCGAGACCGCCAAGCGGAATGACCTTCAGAGTCACATCGGGGTTGTTCTTCACCGCACGGCGAGAATTGTTGCCAGAACGAGGCTTACGCGTGCGCGGTTTGTTGAACGATTCGGGCTCGAGTTCGGAGCCTGGCGTAAGCTGCGGGCGCTTGTGATCAAGCGAGACGTGCTTGGTGCGCGTCGTGGAACGACGACGATTTCCATTCGAAGCCTTCGTTGACTGCTCGGTCTGATTGGCAGAAACAGCCTTAGCGTCTTGCTGGCTGCCGTTTTGCGCGGCGTCTTTCTTAGGACCGCGGCCGCGACCCCCGCGAGAGCCGCGAGAACGGCTGCGATTTTTCGTACCATCGGTGCCTTCAGCGTCATTTTTTGCCGCAGAAGACTTGGCAGCAGCAATTGCGCCGCCAAGCGTGCCGGAAGACAGCTCCGGCAAGTTCTGTTCGTTAGTCAAGTTTCATTCGCTCCTTAAGCATAGTGAAACGCACATAGAGGCGCCCAAAGGTCGCACGGCGTTTCGGTATTCCAATGAACACATTGCCCGGCAGCACCAACGCGCGCCAGCGCAATGCAACATCCATACAAAAGAACGCGGTATGCGCTCGAAGACCAACCACCTATCGCACAATGCGAGCCGCAGAATAATTGGCAGTTTGGCCAGACGTCCAACAAAGCGGACGTAAATCAACAATGCAATATTGTACGCCAAAGGCATAACCGCCGCCAAATCGGCGGTATGACGATGCGAAGAAATGGTGAATTGAGACGAATCGTCGGTTCGCCCCGAGCCCTCAGCGAGCGGAGAGGCGCGCCACGACCGCGGACCGCTATCGCTCGCTTCGCTCGCTACGCGCGGTCCTCGCTGCGCTTCATTTTGAAATGAAGCGCACGAAATGAGCGCAGAGGGTCTCACACACCCCTCCGCCCGCTGAGGGCTCGGGGCGAACGTGAGCGAGATTCATTCAATGGGAGACCCGGACGAAAGTTTCGATTGCAAATCTGCCTATTCTCGTGGCCATGCTTTGCTGTCATCTTTTTGCCGCACAGCACTGATAGCGACTATCTAAGTTCGTTCTCGCACTTCATCTCAAAGCTAAACGAAGCCAGGCGAGCATAGAGCGCAGTGCACGAAGGGCGCGAAACGGTAACGAGTTGTGGTCACAAGCAGCGTCACGCGACCAAAAACTGACAATTGGGCCGAAATACGAAACGACCCCGCAGAGGCGGGGTCGTTAGATGCGGAAGTCTTTAAGCAAAGATGCTCGTGTAGCCCATGACGAAAATGGCCACGATGAGCACAGGGATGCCGTATTTGATCCACGGTTTTGCCCAGGCGGGGAATTTCACACCTTTGCCCTGGTCGGCTTCAGCAAGGAAGTTATCCCAGCCCCAGCCGAATTTCTTCGTGCAGAACAGCACGAAGACAAGAGCGCCCAGCGGCAGCATATTGTTCGAGACGACGAAGTCCTCGATGCTCTGAATATCGCCGATTGAGGGAATCGAGATATCAGAAAGCACGTTGAAACCGAGCGCGCACGGCAAGCTCAGCAGCACGAGCAAAATGGCGGTTATGGTAACGGCACGGCTGCGCCACATGCCGAATTTGTCCATCGTCCAGCTTACGAGATTCTCGAACACAGCGATAACCGTGGAAAGAGCCGCGAAGCTCATGAACACAAAGAAAAGCGCTCCCCATACATTGCCCAGAGGCATTTCCGCGAACACGGCGGGAAGGGTGACGAATACGAGCGAAGGGCCCGAATCGGGCGTGACGCCATACGCGAAGCATGCGGGGAAAATGATGAGGCCCGCAAGAATGGCAACGACGGTATTGAGCGCCGTAACCGAAATGGCTTCGCCCGTCAGGCTGCGCTCGCGGCCAATGTAGCTGCCGAAGATCTCCATTGCGGCAATGCCGAGCGACAGCGAGAAGAACGCCTGCCCCATTGCAGCGTAGACCGCCTGCCCAAACGTCGCCCACTGCTCAGCAGGCGTATTGCCGGCAAACAGCTTACCGAAATCGGGAATAAGATAAAACGCAATGCCCTCACCCGCTCCCGGCAAAGTAACCGTACGAATGCACAGTGCAATCATGATGACAAAGAGTGCGGCCATCATGATTTTCGTGATGCGCTCGACGCCTTTTTGCAGGCCTAGGCGGCACACAAGAAAGCCGATGAGCACAACGACGACCATCCATCCAATAAGCTGCGCGGGGTCGGCCAGCATGCCTGAAAACGTCGCGGCGATCACATCGGGGTCGGTCGTGGACAGTTCACCCGAAGCCATTTTGGGAATGTACGCAAGCATCCAGCCTGCAACCGTCGTATAAAACATGAGCAGCACGTAGCAGCCGATTTGGCCCCACCACGTAAACCAGTGGAAACGGCGATTCGGCTCCAAAACGTCATATGCAAGCGCACCGCTCTTCTGGCTCGCACGGCCCACGGCGAACTCCATCACCATAACGGGCAAACCAAGAATAACGAGGAAGATGAGATATAACAGCACAAATGCGGCGCCGCCGTATTCGCCGACGATATAGGGGAAGCGCCAAACATTGCCCAAGCCAATCGCGCAACCTGCAGCGATAAGCAAAAAGCCGATACGCGACGCAAAATGCTCGCGCGCAGGTGCGGCTTGCTCGTTAGAAGCCATCGAAAACCTCTCTATATAAATAGGTAGAACAACGATTGCGTCACAGAACGCAAACTCTAAAAGTATATCCAATAACCAACTCTCTGCGCGAAAAAA
>OLOM01000666.1_pt1 | contig 25539 bp, 21 predicted proteins | sample 1672531 | NCBI WGS metagenome assembly OLOM01 (sample SAMEA3136696, study PRJEB25190) | human gut metagenome | reverse complement strand
ATCCTGCGCGGCATGGTGACGGACCGGGATATCGTCCTGCGCTGTGTGGCCCCGGAGGCGGACCCCAAGAGCGTCCCTGTGAAAGAGATCATGTCCCGCCGTCTGGCGGCAGTGGAGCCGGGGGACGACGTGCGCCAGGCGGCGCAGCTCATGGCCCGGCGGCAGATCCGTCGGCTGCCGGTGGTGGCGGACGGAAAAGTCGTGGGCATAGTGTCCCTGGGCGACCTGGCCCAGTGCGGACGGTATGAGATGGAGATCTCACGGGCGCTGACGGATATTTCGTCGGTGGTGCAGAAGCTCAGCGAGTAACACCCCGGCCAGAACCGCCAGAGAGATCACCTGCGACGTAGACAGCGGCCCAAGAGATCCTCTCACCGCGTCCCCACGCAGAAACTCCAGCAGGAAACGAAACACAGCGTACAACGCCAGATACAGCGCCAGCAGGCGGCCTCCCGGCCAGCCCCGGTCTGTCAGATGGTCCAGCAGGAGAAACAGCAGAACGCACCCCGCAGCCTCATAGAGCTGCACGGGCAGCAGCGGCACGCCACTGGGGGCTTCAATTGCGCTGGCCGGGAACGTCACTCCCAGCCAGCCCGCAGGGGCCGGGATGCCATAGCAGCACCCCGCCAGAAAGCAGCCTACCCGTCCAAAGGCATGAAACAGCGGCAGGGCCGGAACCAAGTCCCGCCCCAGGGTATCGAAGGAGAGCCGGCGTTGTTTGCAGAAGAGCCAGGCGCCCGCCAGACCACCCAGCAGGCCGCCGTAGAAGACGAACCCACCGGAGAGATACTTTGCCATAAAGGAATGCGGGGCTGTGCAGAGCAGCGGCAAGTCAGCTGCCAGCTGGGGGAGCAACGGGAGCAGATAGAGGAGCTTCGCGCCTAGCATTGCCCCCAGCACACCCCAGAGGAACGCCTGCTCCGTCCGACCGGGGTTCTCGCCCCGCCGGCGGAGCCGGTGGTGAACATAAAACCAGGCCGCCCCGGCCCCCAACAGGGCCAGGACGGCGTACATAGGGATATGGTTCCACTCAGGAAGCATAAAGACCCCCTGCGGCGATGCCAGTGCTGGCGAACAGGCCCACGCAGGCAACGCAGGCGACAAAGGCCAGCGCCCCGCCGATCAGGCCGATCAGGGAGAGGATGAAGCCCGCCGTGCGGGTGGTGTCCTCATAGCCCAGCTCCTTGGCTTTGCTGGCCTGGATGAGTCCGACGATACCGAGGATGACGGAGATGATGGCCGAGTAGCCGAAGAACCACAGGACCACGGCGATGATCCCCAGGACCAGGCTGGCGGTGGCGTTGCTCTTGCCAGGAGGATCGTTCGGCGGGGTCGGGGGCGTGTAGTTGTTGGTTTCGGGCATGGGAAAGCCTCCTTTCCGAAGGATAGCTTCATTGTAGAGAAAATCGGGAAACTTGTCAATGAAATTGCAGAAGATGGCGAAAGCGCCCGCCGTTTGTTGGAAGGCCGGCGGGCACTTTCGCATAGAGTTTGGATGGGGATGGGATGGATCCGCATGACAACAGAAAAACTGTCACTGGGGTAGACGGGAAACCGTGAGACCCTCCAAGGAGGCCCCGCCGGCCCGGCGGCGGCAGTAGTTCGCAGTGCAGGATTGATAGGCGGCAAAGCGGCGGCGGGCGGCGTACTCATCGCCGTAGACCTTCCAGCAGCCCACGCATTTGCAGTTCTTGCCCCGGTGGGTCATAAACCCGGCCACGTCCTCCGGGGGATAGCCCAGGAAGAGACCGATCTCGTGGGGGAACTCCTCCCCTTCCCGCAGGCGGCGGGTCAGTTCCCGGAGACAGACGAGGTGGGTCAGGTCGTCGCCGTAGCCCGCTTCCCGCAGCAGGCGGCGGGCCTCCTGACCGGCCAGGTCCCGCGAGAGGTCGGCGGGGCGGAAGAGATAAAGCAACGCCCGGTCATCCTTCCGGCGCAGGGGAAGCAGCCGCAGGCCGCGGGGCACTAAGACGCGGTTGACCTCCCGCAGGTCCCGCACCATGTCCTGGGTGGAGGCAAAGGTACAGGGAAAGAGATTGCCCGTCTTGATGCCGGCCAGGGTGGGGGCGGCGTGCTGGATGACGTAATCAATGGACATGACGGCGTCTCCTTTCGTGCGCTCAGCTCTTGGGGCCGGCGTGGGTCTCCAGGATGTTGCCCAGGGCAGACATGGAGCTGGAGCGGGAGCGGATGATGACGGTGTCCTGGCCACGGGTCTCGTTCAGGGCGTTCTGGACCATCTTGTGAGAGATGGTGTCGGTGAACATGACCAGCAGGTCGGGGTTGCCCAGCCGGTTTTTCAGCGTCCCTCCCATCTTGGAGATGACTTTGGCCGAACACTGGTAAGAACGGCAGAGATCTTTATACTTGCGGACCATACACTCGTTTCCGCCTAAAATGACAACACTCATGGGAGATGCTCCTTTCAATGATCTTTTTGGAATATGTATTAGGTTCAGCTAACCCCTGGGGCTTTTTTTGCGCCCCGCAAAGGGGGGGCGCGGCGTCCGGGGCGTGGTATCGTCAGAGGGAACAGCATAGCCGCTCCGGGAAGAGGAATCTTGCCTCTTCGGCTGTTAGCATAAGCTAACTGTACTGAGAGTATACCTGATTTTCCCCAACCTGTCAAGTCCCTTTTTCAAAAGAAATTCTAAAATTTCCGCCGGAATGGGAAGAGAATGTCATTACACCGGAAAATTGGTAATATTTTCTTTCTCTCGCTTGAAAATTAAGAGAAAATTCATTGACTTTTTGGGCGAATGTCGTACAATAGAGAAAACGATTTGCAGGCAGCCATGCAAATCTCTTTTCATCCTGCCCGAAGATTTGCAAAATATTCCGGGAAATTTGTCTGGAAAGCCGATGGAAATTTTCGAGCAGATGGTCTAAAGTAGTAAGGATTTCAATGGATCGCCTGACGGCGGGAGATATGAAGGGTCTCTTGCCGTCCACTGCCGCCCCCCTGGGGGTAGAATGACAGAAAGAAAAGGGTGTAAGAAGGTTAAAATGAATACCATCCTGATCATCAATCTTGTCATAGCCGTGGTTTTTTCCGCCTGCTATGCCTACCAGCTGTTTTTTCTGGCTGTCCCGTTCGCCAAGAAGCAGGAGCCTCATAAACCAGAGGTCCTCCACCGCTTCGCCGTCCTCATCTGCGCCCGGAACGAGGAGGAGGTCATACCAGACCTGATCCACAGCATCCAGGGCCAGACCTATGACCAAAGTCTCATCACCATCTTTGTCATGGCTGACAACTGCACCGACGCCACCGCCGAGGTCGCCCGCCAGGCCGGGGCCGTGGTCTACACCCGCTTTAACAAAGAAAAAGTGGGCAAGGGCTACGCGCTGGAGCGCCTGATCGAACACATCGAGGAGGATTATCCCCAGACGTTCGACGGCTTCTTCGTCTTCGACGCCGATAACGTGCTGGACTGCCACTTCATCGAGGAGATGAACCGGACCTACTGCGACGGCTACGAGGTCATCACCAGCTATCGAAACAGCAAGAACTACGGTGACAACTGGATCTCCGCAGGCTACGCCCTGTGGTTCATCCGGGAGTCCCGGTACTTAAACAACTCCCGGATGCTCCTGGGCACCAGCTGCGCCGTCTCCGGCACCGGCTTCTTCTTCAGCCGGAAAGTGATGGAGAGCATCCACGGTTGGAAGTTCCATCTGCTCACGGAAGACATCGAGTTCTCCGTGGATCAGATCATCAAGGGCCAGAAGATCGGCTTCTGCGCCGGGGCCGTCCTCTACGACGAGCAGCCCGTGACCTTCCGCCAGTCCTGGCGGCAGCGGCTGCGCTGGGCCAGAGGATTCTTGCAGGTCTTTATGAAGTATGGCTTTGGCCTGCTCAAGGGCATCGGCAAGGGCCACTTCTCCTGCTATGACATGAGCATGACCGTCATGCCTGCCTATGTGCTGACTGTCTCCCTGATCGTCGCCTATCTGGTGACGGGGCTGACAGGGGCCGGAACGGTCTTACCCATGGTACACTACGTACTCCAAATGGTGGCGGGGCTGTATGCCACCTTGTATGTGGTGGGGCTGTTCACCACCATCACCGAGTGGAAGAATATCCACACTACACCGGCCAAAAAGGTGCTGTATACCTTCACCTTCCCCATCTTCATGCTGACCTACATCCCCATCTCCCTGGTGGCGCTGTTCAGCCGGAAGGTGCAGTGGAACCCCATCGAGCACCACCGCGCCGACCAGCGGGTCCTGGAGACTGCCGCAGCCGGCCGCAACAAGTAATTCCGCATCGACAGACGACCGCCCCCGCTGGTTTCCCGGCGGGGGCGGTTTGCATGAGTTTGCATTTGAAAGGAGAATCCCCCATGGACGTGACCGGCAAGCACTACACCTGGTTTCAAAACAAAGAATGTGAATACTTCCCCTGCCACAAGGGCGTGCGGGAGGAGGAATTCAACTGTCTCTTCTGCTACTGCCCCCTCTACCGGATGCCCGACTGCCGGGGCGGCTTTGTGATGCGCGGGGGCATCAAAGACTGCTCCTACTGCCTGCTCCCCCACAACGGGCTGGAGAGCTACCCCTACATCCTGGCCAAGCTGCGGGAGGAGAACAGCAAGCAGTGATGGAAGCATCGTTTTCGGCGGAATTATGTTAAAAATATTGTCGAATCCTGCTGGCTCTGGTATACTATCCCTGCTGCCGACCCCTCGGCAAGGAGGGAGGTGGAGTCGATGGATGCGATCGCATCATTCGCACTTTCTGTGCTTGCTGGTGTAGTCTCGTACTATATTTGTAAGTGGCTGGATCACAGAAAGGACAAGAAAAAACAAGACCGGCAGTAATCTGGCCAGAGGCGTTCTAAGCCCATGTCTCTGCGGGAAACCGTGAATCAAAAAGGGAATAGAAATCCCCGGAAGAGCCGACACTCTTCCGGGGTTTCGTTTTGGTGAAGTTTTCTGGATGAAAATCGCATCATTTTCTCCGCTTATATTATATGCGCTTTTTGATTTTTAGTCAATAAATTGTTCACGCAAAAATGAAAATTATGATAAATTTTTCACCGTCGAAGCATTTTTTATTTTTATCGAACACGATATCCAACAAAATATATGGCATCAAAACAGCGGCGCGAACAGGCGATAGACCGTCTGCACGATCCTCCTTGGGAAGGAGAGGGTGCGGCAGTCGTCCAGCGTGATCTCCTGGCAGACCTCCATGGTCTGCAAAAAGTCGTCCCGGACGGACAGCACCGCCGGGTCCCCGCAGAGCCAGACGCCGTTCTCGAACTGAAGGTAAAAGCTGCGGTAATCCAGGTTGCAGCTGCCCACGGACGCATAGAGGTCATCCGCCACCATCGTCTTGGTGTGGACGAAGCCGGGGGTGAACTCGAAGATTCTGGCCCCCGCCTCCAGCAGCACCGGGTAGTTGGACTGGGTCACGGCGAAGACGCCTTTTTTATCCGGGATGTGGGGCGTCATGATGCGCACGTCCACCCCCGTCCGGGCGGCGATGCAGAGGGCGGAGGTGATGGTCTCGTCGATGGCCAGATAGGGCGTGGTGATATAGAGGTAACGCTTGGCCTTAGAGATCATTTGCAGGTACAGGTCCGCCCCTATGGTGTCGTCGGCGTTGGGCGTGTCGGCATAGGGGATAACAATGCCTCCAGTGGTCTCCAGCGGCGGCAGCTGCCGGGGCCGGAACAGGCGGAAGTCGGAGTGGGGGTTCTGGTGGTCCCACATGGTCAGGAAGAAGACGGTCAGGCTCCAGGTGGCCTCTCCCCGCAGGCGCAGGGCGTTGTCCTTCCAGTAGCCAAAGCGCTCTTTTCGGTCCACGTATTCGTCGGCCAGGTTCAGACCGCTGACATAGCCGGTCACGCCGTCGATGACGGTGATCTTCCGGTGGTCCCGGTTGTTCTGGTGGATGGACAGGACAGGCACCAGAGGCTGGAAAACGCGGCACAGGATCCCGCGGGCATGTAAAATGTCCGGGTACTTCACAGGCAAGGTAGCGGCGGAGCCGACCCCGTCATAGATCACCCGCACGTCCACGCCCTGGGCAGCTTTCCGGGTCAGGACCTCTAAGATCTCATCCCACATGGAGCCTTCGGAAATGATAAAGTATTCCAGGAAGATGTAGTCCTGGGCCTTTTCCAGCTCGGCCAGATAGTCTTGCAGAAATTCTTTGCCGGAGGGGAAATAGGCCGTCTCCGTGTTGGTGTAGGCCGGGCAGAGGGCGGTGTTGCCCAAATACCAGGCCTGCTGCAAGGCGTCCGGGCCATAGCGCATCAGGTCTGTGGTAGAGAGTGTGGCAGGCAGCTCCCGCTGAAAGGTCTTGCGGGTCTCCTCCCGGTGATAGTGGGGCCTTCGCGCTCCGCCGAACATGAGATAGGTCATGCCGCCGATCACTGGCAGGAGAAGGATCGGGACGATCCAGGCCACTTTATAGGCCAATTTCGTCTTTCGGGTGGAGATGAACAGGGCCACGAGCAAGCTGATGGCAAAGCAGGTCCAGTAGAAATAGACGAAGTAGCGAGAGAAGCGGAAGAGCACCAGTGCGTACAGCGAAAATTGCAGGATGATGCTCACCGCCACGGACAGCACCCGCTGGTGGTGGGGCGAAAAGACTTTGTTGACGGTTTTCTTGGTGTTGTTCATAGGTTGCCTTTCTGCTTGAGGACGACGTTCTCCTCGCCCAGCAGCTCCCGCAGCTCGTCCAGAAGCGCCGGGTGGAGCTGGCACCGGGCACCCAGGCGGCGGCCGGTGTCGGAGAGATAGAGCACAGCCTGCTGATTGCCGGGGAAGAGGATGAGCAGGTTTTTGATCCGCTGGAAGCGGGGGTCATTCTCGTTGTCAAAACGGAGGTAGAGCTTCCCGGTGCGCTCCGCCGGGTTTCCGGGATGCAGGGGTTGGTCCGGCACCTGGTTCAGAGGGGTCACCCGGTCGCACATAAGCTGGGGCGCTTTTTCATCCCGGACGGAGATGCGGCCGTAGACCAGGATGGGCAAATTGACCTGTAAGTAGTTCCCGCTCTCTTCCAGCACGCGGGAGAAGGCCAGCAGCTCCATCGAGCCGGTGTCGTCCTCCAGCGTAACGTAGGCCATGAGAGAGTTGTTCTTGGTCGTCTTCGTCTTGGCCGCGGAGACAACCCCGGCCAGGTTGATGCGCTCGCCGTCCTGGAAGCGGGTGGGGCCGTCCGGCTGGGCGAAGTCCTCCAGGACGCTTGCGATGGGGATCGCGCCGTGGTTCCGGGCCAGCTCCCGGTAGGCGTCCATGGGGTGGCCGGAGAGATACAGGCCGGTGACCTCCTTCTCCATCGTCATAAGCTCCTGGGGGGAGAACTCCGGGAGGTCCCGCAGGACCAGCTCGACCGTCGTCTCACTGCCGTCCTCGGTTTGGGAGAAGAGGTCAAACTGCCCCTCTAGATTCTTGCGCTTGTTCCGGGTCAAGCTGTCGAGGAGCTGCTCGTAGGCGTCCAATAGCTGGGAACGGCGCAGGCCCATGGCGTCAAAGGCTCCCGCGCGGATGAGGCTCTCCAACATTCGCTTGTTCATGTCCTGCTCCAGCATCCGCTTGCAGAAATCGAGGAAGGATACAAAGGGGCCGTCCGTCTCTCGGCAGGTTAAAATTGACTTGGTGAAGCCCCGGCCCACGCCCTTGAGGGCAGCCAGGCCGAAGCGGATGTCCTGCCCGGCCACGGTGAAGTCCGAGCCGGATTCGTTCACATCCGGGGGCAGCAGGCGGATGCCCAGGCTACGGCACTCGGCGATGTACTCTGCGATCTTGTCCTGAGAGTCCAGCACGGAGGTCAGGAGGGCGGCCATATACTCCCTGGGATAGTGACACTTGAACCAGGCCGTCTGATAGGCCACGATGGCGTAGCAGACCGCATGGGCCTTATTAAAGGCGTAGTTGGCAAAGTCCGTGATCTCGTCGTAAATGCTCTCGGCGATCTCCTGGGGGATGCCGTTGGCGGCGCACCCGGCGATGTTCCGCTCCGGGTCCCCGTGCAGGAAGGCCTCTCGCTCCCGCTGGATGTCCTTCAGTTTTTTCTTGGACATGGCCCGGCGGACCATGTCAGCCTGCCCCAGCGAGTACCCGGCCAAGCGCCGGAAGATCTCAATGACCTGCTCCTGGTAGACGATGCAGCCGTAGGTGTTGGAGAGGATCGGCTCTAAGCTTGGGTGCTTGTATCGCACGCTGGCCGGGTCATGCTTGGACGCAATGAAGCGGGGGATCGAATCCATCGGCCCCGGCCGATACAGGGCGATGATGGCCGTGATATCCTCGATATCTTTCGGCTTGAGGCCCACGCACACGCCGGTCATGCCGGCAGATTCCATCTGGAACACGCCGCAGGTGCGGCCATCGGACAGCATCTGGAAGGTCTGCGGGTCGTCATCCGGGATGGTGCGCAGGTCAAAGTCCGGGGTGTGGGTGCGGACCATCTGAATGGCGTCGTCCAGCACCGTTAAATTTCGCAGGGCCAGGAAGTCCATTTTTAGCAGGCCCAGCTCTTCCAGCGTGGTCATGGTGTACTGGGTGACCACGGCCTCGTCATTTTTTGCCAGGGGGACGTAGGTGTCCACCGGGTTCCGGGTGATGACCACCCCGGCGGCGTGGGTGGAGGCATGGCGGGGCATGCCCTCCAGTCCCTTGGCCGTGTCAATGATCTTCTGCACCGTGGGGTCCTTCTCGTACATCTCCCGCAGGGGCTTGGAGAGGGTGAGCGCGGTGTTCAGCGTCATGTGCAGGGAATTGGGGACCTGCTTGGCAATGGCGTCCACGTCCGCATAGGGGACGTCCAGCGCCCGGCCCACATCTCGAATGGCCCCCTTGGCGGCCATGGTCCCAAAGGTCACGATCTGGGCCACGTGGTCACTGCCGTACTTTCGGTTCACATAGTCGATGACCTCTCCCCGGCGGCGGTAGCAGAAATCCACGTCAATATCGGGCATGGACACGCGCTCAGGGTTCAAAAATCGCTCGAAGTACAGGGAGTATTTCATGGGGTCCACGTCGGTGATGTCCATGCAGTAGGCGACCATCGACCCGGCGGCAGAGCCACGCCCCGGCCCCACGGGGATGTCATGGGACTTGGCGTAGCCAATAAAGTCCGAGACGATCAGAAAATATTCAACGAACCCCATGCGGCGGATCATGGCCATCTCATAGTCTAATTGCTTCTCATATTCCTCGCTGCCGTCGGGGTAACGGCGGGCGAAGCCCGTGCGGCAGAGGTGTTCAAAGTAGGCATCTCCGTCCGTCCAGCCCTCCGGAAGCTTGAATTCCGGCAGGTGATAGACCCCGAACTGGAAGTCCACGTTGCACGCTTCCGCGATCTTGGCCGTGTTTTCCAAAGCCTCCGGCCAGTCGGGAAAGAGGGCAGCCATTTCGTCCTCGGACTTGAGATAGAATTCCTGGGTCTCAAACCGCATCCGGGTGGGGTCGTCTACCGTTCGGCCCATTTGAATACACATGAGCACGTCCTGGATCCCCGCGTCCTGGCGGGTGAGGTAGTGGGCGTCGTTGGTGGCGACGAGGGGGATGCCTGTCTCCTCGTGGAGCTGAAGGAGGCCCCGGATCACCTCCCGCTGCTGGGGGATGCCGTGGTCCTGCAACTCTAAATAGTAGCTGTCTGGGCCAAACAAATCCCGCATTTGTATGGCGTGGGCTTTCGCCCCGGCGTAGTCCCCGGCCAGCAGCAGCCGGGGCAGCTGCCCGGCCAGGCAGGCGGAGAGGGCGATGATGCCCTCGTGGTACTGCTCCAGCAGCTCCCAGTCTACCCGGGGCTTGCTGTAAAAGCCCTCGGTGAAGCCCCGGCTGACCAGGGCGGAGAGGTTGCGGTAGCCCGTCTCGTTCCGGCAGAGCAGGACGAGATGATAGGGGCGGTCATCGATCTCATGGACCCGGTCGAACCGGGTCCGGGGGGCCACATAGACCTCGCAGCCGATGATGGGCTTGATGCCCTCGGCTTTCGCCGCCTTGTAAAAGTCCACCGCCCCGTACATAACGCCATGGTCGGCTCCGCCGCTGCCTTCGTCTGGCCCAGCTCTTTGGCCCTGGCCACCAGGCCGGGGATCCGACAGGCCCCGTCCAGCAAGCTGTATTCTGAGTGAACGTGAAGATGGACAAAAGACATAAACTTACTTTCCTTCCTGCCGCATTTCCTCCAAAATTTCTACGGCGGTCACGATGAGCACGTCGCAGCGGTTGGTCAGACCCAGGTCAGCCGCGGCGGGGGTGGCCTCGGTGGCCTCCACCTTGCTCTTCAAAAGGGTCTGACATCGCAGATCACCGAACTTCTCCTTGAAGCGGCGCTGAAATTCCTTCGCCAGCGCCCCGGTCCGGCGCTTGCTGCCGACAGGATCCTCTGCGTCCACGGGGGTCAGCATCCCCAACGTCATCACAGCTCCGGCGATGGCCCCGCACAGCTCACCCGTCTGGGCCCCGGCCCCAAAGCCGCCGCCCATGTCAAAGCTGGTCTGTTCGGATAAACCGGTCACGTCATGGAAGCTGGCCAGCACAGCCTGGCAGCAGTTAAATCCCTTGTGGTGGTACTCAGTAGCACGTTCATATCTGGTCATAGTCGTGTTCTCCTTTGTGTTTGGTTGATGATAGTAGATGATAGTATTTGTAAGCTCCGGCTTTCTACTCGCTTTTCTGGCTGAGCTGGATGAGTTTCCGCAGGCGGTGGCTGAGGGAGGATTTGGTGACGGGCGGGTCGCAGAGGGCGGCCAGCTGGGAGAGGGACAGCTCCGGGTGCGCTTCCCGCAGCTGGGCGGCCTCTTGCAGCTTAGGGGTCAGCTCGTCTAAAGCGCCGCTCTTCCGGAGGATCTGGATGGCCCGGCGCTGCTCCAGGGCCGCGTCTACGGTCTTGTCCACGTTGGCGGCCTCGCAGTTGACGCGGCGGTTCACGCCGTTGCGCAGGAATTTCTCTGCTTTCGTGTTCATCAGCGTCATGGCCGCGATGGGGGCCCCGATGGCGGTGAGCAGATCTTCGATGGCCTCGCTCTGCTTGAAGTAGGTGATGTAATTGGCCTTGCGGGTGGTCTCTTTCGGGGCGTAGCCCAGCTCTAAGAGCAGGGTATTTAACTCCCGGCTGACACGCAGATGCGTGGTAGCCAGCTCCAGGTGATAGCCCTTCTGCGGGTCCGTCACAGACCCGCCGGCCAGAAACGCCCCGCGCAGAAATGCCAGGCGGCAGTGCTCCTCTTCCAGCGCTCCAAAATTGATGTGATGGGCGGGACCGGCGGGGTCAAAGGCGCACTGCTCCCACAGCACCGCCACTTTGTCCGGCGCGGTGATGCGGAAGATGCGCTTCCCCGGCGCGTCTGGGTCGCCCTTTTCGTCGAAGGACAGGCCGAAGGCCCGGTGAAATAATCCCGGCAGCCGCTGGGCAAAGGCGGGGGATTCCGTGACGATCTTCACCTCCCGCAGGGAGAAGCGGTTGCAGTACAGCAGCACCCCGCAGGCCTCCGCCTGGGTGCAGCATTTTTTGCCCAGCTTGGCCCGGCACAGCTCGGCTTTGACGTCCGCCGCAAAAGACATGGTGGCTTCCTCCTTTTCTCTGCGCTCTGCTTACCGGCTGATGTCCCGGTGGGTCTCCTCCACCCGGTAGCCCTTTTGCTTGATGAACTCCGTGACGGCGTGGGCGATGGCCACAGACCGGTGGTGACCGCCGGTGCAGCCGATGGCGATGACCAGGTTGGACTTGCCCTCCTCCACATACTGGGGCAGCAGGAACGACAGCATCTCTTCCAGATGCCGCATGAACTCCGTGGTCTGCCGGTAGCCGAACAAAAACGCCCGCACGGCCTCCTCTAAGCCTGTACACTCTTTCAGTTCTGCGATGTAATAGGGGTTGGGCAGAAAGCGCACGTCAAAGACCAGGTCTGCGTCGATGGGGATGCCGTACTTGAACCCAAACGACGTGACCGACACGGTGATCGACTCGTCCGGCGCCCCCATGCCAAACAGCCGCAGCAGCTCCCCCCGGAACTTGGACAGGTTCAGCCCGGACGAGTTCAGGATATGGCTGGCCCGGTTACGGACCGGCTCCAGCGCCATGCGCTCCATCTTCACCGCCTCCGGCAGGGCATAGCCCTGGCGGGTCAGCGGGTGGGTGTGGCGGGTCTCCTTATACCGCCGGATAATGTCCTCGTCGGCGGCCTCGATGAACAGCAGCTGATAGTCCAGGTGCATCTCCCGCAGGCCGTCGAGCGCCTGGAACAGCTCGTCAAAGGTCTGCCCGCCGCGAATGTCCGTCACCAGCGCCACGCGGCTGTATTTCCCCGTCCCGGCCCCGGCCATGCACAGCCCGGCAAAGCTGGTGATGAGGGCCACGGGCATGTTGTCCACGCAGTAAAAGCCCAGGTCCTCCAAAAACGCCGCAGCGGAGCTCTTCCCCGCCCCGGACATGCCGGAAATAATAATAAATTCCATCCGTTCGCCCCCCTTTTCATTTGTTTCACGGTTCTATAAAGCTCAGGTAACATCTTGGGTAGTAGCTTGGGTAACTTGGGTAGTACCTTGGGTAGCTTGGGTAGTAGCAAGAGCCGGAACCCAATCCCAAGTATATAACTTTTTTAGTATACCATAGACAGCAGAAGCGGTGCAAGATGCCAGGATGGATTCTCCTGGTGTCCGGCAAAGCCGGATGGGTCGGATCAATGGTTCCGCATCAAGCGGTGTTCCGTTGATACACAACCGATTCCATTCGGTAGGTCACCCTCATCCGTCCGCTTCGCGTCCACCTTCCCCCCCGGGGAAGGCTTTTTCAGGTGGTACCACCCTGCAAAGTTGTACCGCGTCAACAGAGCCTTCCCCGAGGGGGAAGGTGCCCCAGTGCGCACACTGGGGCGGATGAGGGCCACCTCCCGCAAGCACCCCGCCGTGTACCAACGCACCGCCCTCCCCTTCCAAGACAGAGAAAGGGCACGACCGTTCGGCCGTGCCCTCATAAGTTAATTTGTGATTTTTGCTGTAGGGTTCCCCAACATCGGCGTAGAGATGCTCAATGTCAAGCTAGGTTGCCCTTTCACTGAAAATGTCACCTCAAAAGGATCTCCATAAGAGGGAAGCGAAATCCCTACCTTGTCGTTATCCGCATCCAAGCAATAGTTCCCACTAAAGCTCAAATCAGCAGTAGAGTTTTTCTTATTGTAAGAAGAACCATTTACAGATACACCAGAAATGTTTGCAATCCACTCATGATACCCCTCTGGGAAAGCGAGTTCATAATATTGGTTGTATGATGAGGTATCTGTTTTCTTGCTCACACTGGGTGCCGTTGTTGGCACTGCTATCTCGCTCTCACCAGTCACCAGCTTACCATCCTTGACCTTAAACGTCAGGTCGGTGTAGCCCGTAGCCTGAATAACAACCGTTGTTTCACCGCTTGCACTGAAGCAATCCGTGGTAAAGTCAATGTATGTTGCAACGCCGTTGTCCTTAAAAATCTTCATCTGCTTTTCGCGCAGGAACATAGAGGTAATTTCACAGACAGTACCATCCACGGTAGCACCAGTGACCTTGTTCAAATACGCTTCAGCGTCCCCGGAGAAGGAAACTCGATAATAGGAATCGTACCCATTTACAAGTTCCACACCTGCAACCGTCGGAGGAGTAGCTTCCTCCGGCTCAGGCACAACGTCCTTTGCCTTAATATTAAACTTCACCATCTGAGGTGCATAGCCATAACCCGAATTGATGGTCAGCGTGTACTCACCAACAGGATTCTCGCTCCACTTATCCTCAAACAAATCCTTGCCCAGGGTAAATGCAGTTCCATTGACAGAATAGCCGTTGTCTTTCGACGTGCTTTCCTGCCCCTTGAGCAAAACAGTCTTTGTTTTTCCATCCGGGCCAGTCAGCTCCACGCTGGTCACATTGGCGAAGAAGTCACAAACGCCGTCCTTATGATTCTCTGCGTTGCAGGTGATGGTCACAGGGTTACCAAGCGCAACAGGCTCCGTGGGAGCGGACAGCTTGACCGCTTCCAGCACTTTCTGATAAGGCACGGACAGTCTCACAGTCTGGTAGCCGTTGACCTGGATGGTGATGCTGTTGTCGCCCAGGGTCAGCTTTTCCTCGGAAATGATAAGGATCCCATTCTTGATGTCAACGGAGTAATCGGTGCTGGCGAAAGGCTGATGGCTGGCGGTGCCCTTGTAGATGCTGCCGTTTTCGGCCAGCTTTGCCAGGTAAGCCTTGTCCAGGCACTGGAACATGGCGTTCTGGCCCTCGGTCACGCTGGAAGCATTGACATACTTGTCATTCTCCAGCTTTACCAGAGCAATTTCCGGTGCAGCCTTGTTGGCGGTCTCACTGAAAGAGGTAGCTTCGCCCAGCAAGTTGTCCTCCAGGACCTGCTTGACGGAGTAGGGGTTGCCTCTGGTATTTTCTGTAGCTTCCCCGCTTGCTACATAACCCGCAAAAGTCAAAGCCTTGTTCTGTCCATGAGAGAGGTTGGTAGCAGTAATAAACCCGGAGTAAGTGTAGCTCTTGTTGCTGCCCTCTGCGTAGACAGAGACCTTGCTCATCTCGGCCCAACGGTTGGCAATCGCAGTTGCATACTCATTCCCAGTGTTCAGCTTGGTCATGATCTCTGCGTTCGCCAGCAAGTCAGCGTTAAAAACAATATAGGCGTTCATGGTGTTGCTGCCGCCCTCGGAGCCGCTGCCGGAGCTGGCACTGCCGCCGCCCACGCTAGAACCAGAATAGGTGTCGATCCCGTAAGGAAGCGCAGCTTTCTGAATGGAAACATTCTGCTCTGTGGCATCATTTACGTTGAATTTCATCGTAAATTTCTGGAAGCCATCCGCATACACTGTCAGCGTATAGTTGCCATTTACCGGAAGATTATCATTCGTATCGTTGTAGAGGATAAAACTATCTCCAATCAGGTACCAGTCCTCAAACTTCTCCAAGGTTCTGGTATTGTTGTTCGGGTCAGTCAGGTCCACCTGATAAATGGGCTGCGTGATAGCATAGGTCATATTGTAGACCCGGAAATGAACATTCTGATTGGCATGGACCGCATCGGTCAGCTCCATATAGGGCTTAGTCTCATTTACCACATGGATGGGGAAGAGCTTGCTGGTACCGTTGGAGGTGACCCGCAGCTGGTAGCGGCCGTTGGAGTAGAAGTTGCTCTGGCCCAAGGGGACCGTGATACAAGCGACCGTACCCGTGCCATGCTGGTATTCCTTATTGAGTTGCCAGTTCAACTCAATATTTAAGTTCGTATTGTTCTCGTTGGCGGACACCAGATCAACATCTGTGATGCCGTCGACCCAGGCCTTTTCTGCGTCCGTGCCGTTGGCATAGTTGAACATCAGCTCCACAGTACCGCTGACCTTATAGAGGTTACTGGCAGTGTCGTCCTGCTTCAGAATCGCATCGGGAGAGTAGAACTTGATGGCATCCTTCTCTTTGTTGGTCAGGCTGAACTGCGTGGTTGCAGGAGCAACACGCACCTTACCTGCGGCATCGTAATTGGTCAGGTGGTAGTCCCAGACGTAGACGGGGCCGTTGGCCAGGAAGTAATAGGCGTCTGCTTTCTGGCCCGCAGTGGGAGTTGCAGGATTTGCGGTCTGGCTGAGGGTCACGGTCTGGCTCTGGCTGCCCTTGGTGATGACCAGCTTGGCGGGGTTCCAGGTGGTGGACTCCCACTTGACAATGGAGCCGTCGGTGGTGACGTTGGAGCAAGCATCGTTGACCACAGTGCCATCTACGGTCAGGGTGCAGTTTTTCAGGTTGTTGCCGCTGGTGAAGCGAACGGCAACATACTGGCCCCAGTCCACATTGACCAGCTTGGTCTGCTCGGCCACGACCAGGTCAGTCTTGGTGCTGCTGTTCCCGCCGGAGGAGGAAGAACCGCCGGAGCTGCTGCCGCCGCTGGAGGAGCTGCCGTTGGAAGAACCGCCGCCGGACCCGCCGGAGGTATTGCCGCCGTTCGTGGTGCCGTTAGGGTCATAGGCCTTGCCGTCCACGGTGAGCTTGGGCGTGCCGTTGGGGTTGGCCAGCCGGATGCCGCCCTTGGCGGTGCTCTTGGTGAGCTTCACGCCGTCGGTGCCGCCGCGGACGACCAGGCGGCCGGTGACGGTGACGTTTTTGAGACTGGCGGCGGAGACACCGTCTGCGAGGATGAGGTCACCCTTCACGGTGACGTTCTCCAGGGTGTTGTTGCTGCGGAGGATCAGATTGCCTTCCACGGTCTGGTCCTTCAGGTCCTGGTCGCCGTAGGCGGCCACGAGGGCATCCATGACCTGGGCAAACTCGGCGCGGGTGATGTAGCTCTGGGGGTTCAGAGCGCCGTCTGCGCCGGTCACATAGCCCTGCTCCACCAGGGCAGCCACGGCACCCCTGGCCCAGGAAGAGACCTGAGCGCCGTCAGAAAACTTGTCCAGGGAGGACGCCTTGCCATCGGCCAGGCCAAAGGCACGGGCCAGCACGGCGAAGGCCTGCTCGCGGGTGATGGGGTCATTGGGGTTGAGCTTGCCGTCCGCACCCTGGAAGACGCCCATCTGCACGGCCTTAGCCATCTCGTCGTAATGCCATGCGCCGGGGACCATGTCGGTGAAGCTGGTCAGGGACGCCTTGGCGCTGCTGGCAAAGGCGCGGTTGACCATGGTGGCCATCTGGGCGCGGGTGAGCAGGCCCTTGGGCAGGATCTTGCCGTCGGACCCGTTGAGCAGGCCGTTTTGGACGGCGTGCGTCATGGCCGGTGCCGACCAGTCCGTAGGAAAGTCGGAAAAATCCGACGGGACTGCGGCGAAGGCATTGGTTGATAGGAGCATCGCTCCTATCAACCCCATGATCATGGGACTTTTCTTACCTCTCATCAGGGGTACCTCCTATGGGAAAGAAATCGTTGCCCGCAGCGGGTTTCCAAAGGTCTCTCGCGGGCGTCTGTAGTTTACCATAACTAACTGCATCCTGTCTGTTCGGTTTTGGCGGAGTTTTTGCGGAGAGCGGCGAAGTTTTTCTCCAAAAAGGTTGGAATGTTCGGGTTTAGCCTACGCTAACATTATGCATCAAAAAACCCCCGGCAGAGGAAAAACCTCTGCCGGGGGCCATGAATTGCGTGAATTCAGTTCGTCAAGCGCAAATTAGCACTTCTCGAAGATGGCAGCAACGCCCAGGCCGCCGCCGATGCACAGGGTAGCCAGACCCTTCTTTGCGTCGTCGCGCTTCATCATCTCGTGCAGCAGGGTGACGATGATACGAGCGCCGGAGCAGCCGACGGGGTGGCCGATGGCGATAGCGCCGCCGTTGACGTTGACCTTGGACATATCGAACTCCAGCTCACGAGCCACAGCGATGGACTGAGCAGCGAAAGCCTCGTTGGCCTCGATCAGGTCCATGTCCTTGATGGTCAGGCCAGCCTTGGCCATAGCCTGACGGGAAGCGGGGATGGGGCCGGTGCCCATGATCTTGGGGTCGACGCCGCCCTGGCCCCAGGAAATGACCTTGAACAGGGGCTTCAGGCCATACTTCTCGACAGCGTCCTTGGAAGCCAGGATGATGGCAGCAGCGCCGTCGTTGATGCCGGAAGCGTTGCCGGCGGTAACGCGCTTGACACCGATGTTGTCAGCGGAGGGGGTCATGTGGGTGGCCTCGAAGGTCATGTCGACCTTGTCCACGGTGTTGTCGTCGGAGACAGCGAAAGCGCCCTTCAGGGAGCCGAGCTTCTCCAGGGTGGTGTCACGGGGATCCTCGTCGGTGTCGAAGACGAACTCCTTCTTCTTCTGCTTCACGGTAACAGGCACGATCTCGTCCTTGAAGCGGCCGGACTTCACAGCGGCAACAGCCTTCTGCTGGGAGTTGTAGCCGAACTCGTCCAGCTCCTCGCGGGTGATGCCCCAGATGTCGCAGATGTTCTCAGCGGTGGTGCCCATGTGGTAGTTGTTGTAAGCGTCCCACAGGCCGTCCTTGATCATGGTGTCGATCAGCTTCTTCTCGCCCATACGAGCGCCCCAGCGGGCCTCGGGGATGGCGTAGGGAGCAGCGGACATGTTCTCGGTGCCGCCGCACATGATCAGGTCAGCATCGCCAGCCTGGATGGCGCGGGAGCCCTCGATGACGGACTTCAGGCCGGAGCCGCAGACCATGCTGACGGTGTAGGCGGGGACCTTCAGGGGCACACCGGCCTTGACCATGCACTGACGAGCCACGTTCTGGCCCTGAGCAGCAGACAGGACGTTACCGAACATGACCTCGTCCAGCCACTCGCCCTTGACGTTGCCGCGCTTCAGAGCCTCGGCGATCACAGTAGCGCCCAGCTCAGCAGCGGGGACATCCTTCAGGGAACCGCCGAACTTGCCCACGGCAGTACGGCAGGAGCTGATGACATAAACATCTCTCATAGTAGATTGTACCTCCAAAAAATTTTAACAGGGTAGCATTAAAGCAGCCATTTACCGCAACATTATACTTGTCACGTCTGCAAAAATCAACTGTATTTTTGAAATTTCCTTTGATTTTTCTTCCCTCTTTTGAATGAGCCTCCGCTCACTCCGCCGCAGCCTGGGCGAGGCCTGCCAGGGCCTGGGGCAACGAACTGTCTCCCACCAGGACGTAATCGGACCCGGCGATGATCAGATCCCCCTCCGAGTTGCACCCGAAGGCATAGCTGGACGAGCCGTCGGCGTTGGCCAGTTTTACCTCATAATAGGCCCCTCCGTCGGGCAGCGTCACCACGCCGTGGCCCCGTAAAAAGCGGACCTGGGCGCTCTGCATGGCCTGCCACACTTCGTCAAGTTCCGACTCTTCGGCCACGTCCCACTTCTGCCCCTCCTGATGGGCCTGGTCATACACCGTGAGGGTCCCCGTGGTGGGCGCTTCCGTCCCGCCCAGGCAGTCCAGCAGCGGCTGCGGCCGCATGAACGCGATCATATAGGCCGCCACCAGCGCCGCGATCACCACCACCGTGATGAGGACCGTCCGCAGTTTCTTGTGTTTCATCGTCCCGTCATCTCCTTGCATTCAATTTGCGTATGCAAAGACCTATTATACCAGAGCACGTCAAAAAGGCAAGGAAAAGCACAGCAAACCGCACCCCGACAAAAAGGGAGCAGACCACACCGCTCGCGTGGTCTGCTCCCTGGGTCCTTCCTAAAAATCAAGTCAGTTCGGCACCGTGCTGCTCACGTTGCCGGTGGTGAGGTCTACGGTAAAGGTATAGGTACCGGCCTGGTGCACGTCTTGCACGGCCTTGTCGAAACGATAGGTATAGGTGAGGGTCGTGCCCTTGCACTGGATGGAGGTGGGGGCCTCCTGGCGGACGGCGGTGGTCTTCACGCCGGGCAGGGTGACGACGGTGCCCTCGCCGGGCTGGGAGCCGGCCTTGTAGACCAGGACCAGCTCATCCTGATACCCGCCGTGGGGCAGGCCGCTCTGGACGCGCTCCAGGATGGTGCAGGCGCTCGTCTCCTCCATCCAGGTCACGTTGTTCACGCCCTGGAGCTTCTCGGCCAGGGCCGTGCGGTACTTGCTCTGCGTGTGCAGGGCGGCGTAGGGGTCAGCGGGGAACGCGGCCTGGAACTGCTCGGCCGTGAAGCGGCCCTGGCTCACCAGCTGCTGCCACAGGGGGGTGCTCGTCCCCTTGACGGGTGCAAAGAGGGCGGCGGTGGTGATGCGGACCATCTCGCCGCGGGTCAGGGTGGTCCAATCCGTCTGGGCGGGCAGGACACCGGCCTTCACTGCGGCGTCCCAAGGCGTGTTCCAGAAGAAGTCCGTGCCGTCCTGGTAGCCCAAGGCCCGGAGCATAAACGTCAGGTACATGGCCGTCGTGACGGGAGAATCCGCGCCGAACTTGGTGGCGGAGACGCCCTTGGTCAGGCCCTTCTTCTGGGCGTAGCTGACAACGCCGTTGGCCCAACTGGGCACGTCGGTGTAGGGGTGGTTTTTCGCCGTCCCCTCCTGATCGCCGGCGCCCAGCGCCCGCACCAGCATGGTGATGCCTTCCGCCCGGTTGGGCTGGCGGTCCAGGTCATAGTTCACGGACCCGTCGGCGTTCGTCCCGGCACCCCGGAACAGGCCGAGCTGATTGAGCTGCCGGGCCAGCGCCAGGTCGCTCCCGGCGGGGGCGGCGTTGGCTTCGCTGTACTGCCAGGTCGTGTAAACAGGCTGGTCGCCCTGCGCTTCCACAACGACCTTCAGTGCGCCGTTGGAGAGCCAGGAGACTTCCAGAATATTGGACTTGGCCTGCGGTGCAGAGAGCGTTTTGGCGGTGCCGCCGGTCAGGTCGAAGAGCTTTGCGTTCCGCGCGTTGGCGGTGCCGTTGGGGACGTAGACCAGGGCCAGCTTGCTGGCGTCCGCGTTGAACGCCTGGACGCTCCGGGTCCGCAGCGTGCCGCTGAGCTTTTCTTCCAGCAGCGGTGTCAGCGCAGACTTGCCCTCGAACTTGCCAACATAGATCGTGTCATTGGCCTGGTTCGTGTAGGCGATGCGCCCGGCCTTTGCCGCGATGATCTGCACGGTGTGGGTGGCAAATTGCAGCGTGACCTCGCTGCCGTCCCGGCCGACCACGACGAAGGCCTTCTCCTTGTCCCCCAGGGACTTGGTACACAGGGCGTGGTCTGCATCGACCCAGTCTGTGATCGCGTACGTATCCTTATCCGGCAGGGGAACGGCGGTCGGCTGGGTCCCCGGCGTGTCGGCAGTGTAGCCGTCGCTGAGCTTGGTCCAGCTGCCGGCCTGCTGCCCGGCGGCAGAAACGCAGACGCTGAGAGACAGCGCCAAGGCCAACGCCGTGGCCAGGGCCAAAATTTTTCGTTTCATGGGGAATCCTCCTTTGTGTTACACTTCCATTCGGTGTTTGATTTGGGAAATCCTTCCGCTCTCAGTATAGCTGATTTTATGAATGATTTCAATCATTTTCTAAACCATACTTATCTATAATATTTTTATAAATTTCTACCAGTACATCCTTTCGGCTTTTTAATATTGCTTCTGCTGTTTGTTGCCGAGTCATATCTAACCCTGTAGTTTGGGATTCAGAGAGGTTCATATCCTTGTCTACATATAGAAAATATGCCTCTTGTTTTGTATTATCCTTCAATACTACGCCTATTTCTGAGATGTCATTGCAGAGAAAAGATGGCCATAAAATTATACTAATTGAGTCATCTTCCGTTTGTCCCACTAGATTTCCAGTGAAACTAAATAAGCTCGGCTTCTTTACATAATATAGTAAGGATTTTTCTTCATCTTCCATTAAATATCCTCCTCCGGATGAGTATGCAACATTCAATGTTATATACTTTTCATATGAATTGTAATTAGTATACCAGAGAATAGAATACACGCTACCTACAATCAAAACAGCAATAAGTACTCGAATAACAATTTTTTTCATGATTCTCTCCTTCTCTCTGGAAGCTCGATAATGCGATCACACTGTTTTTTTATCTCCAAGTCATGCGTAACTAATATGATTGTTTTTCCTGCATCATTTAACTGACGCAAGATTTGCAAAACTATAGTTGCATTTTCTTTATCTAATGATCCCGTGGGTTCATCCGCCAAGATAATATCACATTGTTTTATGTATAATCTAGCCAGTGCTACTCGCTGCTGCTCTCCACCAGATAACGTATAGACCTTACTATTCTTCATGTGGGATAACCCAACTAGATTTAAAGCCATGTCAATAGTAACATCCTTATTTCTGTATTTTTTTTGCACCATATTCAGATTCTGTTTTACAGTTTTTCCCTCTACCAGCGCAAAATTCTGGAAGATAAATCCGACCTTTTCTCGAAAAAAGCGTAATTTCTCACGATTTTTTCTAACCTGTTTCCCGTCAAATAGGATTTCTCCTGAAGTCGGTTCTTCCAATAAGCCAAGCATATTGAGTAAGGTAGTTTTTCCAGCTCCACTTTTACCCGAAAAACAAACAAATTCTCCATCGTTAATACAAATAGATAGATCTTTAATGATTGTCATTCCAGCGTACTGTTTAGTAAGGTTTTTACATTCAATCATTGTTTTCCACCCTTTAGAATTGTTTGGATTTGAATTTTATCAAAACGTAAACTTTGCAACATAGTGATAGATATTTCTACAATCGCAATTGAACAGCCAATCCCAACAGTCCAAAGTGTATTTCCCCAATTAGTTTGCTTTTCAATGATTAGTGCACTAAGTGTGCAACAAAAAATAATTATAATCGGGGTTATAAGTAAGCTTTTCTTTCTAGATGCTATGCTATAGCCCAACGTCTTCTTTATCGCTATCTCCATCCCGTGAATAGAATATTCTAGTCTGACCAAAAACAGTGTAATTGTAATTTCCAGAAGGATTAGAAGGCTTGAAATTACAACTAATAGTTTAGTTGACCGCTGCATACTTTGACAGTTGTACTCATAAATGTCTTGGGCCGAGGTTGCAGTAACTACATTATTTTCTAACTGCATTTCTTTAAGAAAACTTTGCAACTCTTCATGTGATACCTTGTATAAGGTATCACGGAAAGAATATACCGGATTCATATACCAAGTCCCAACTTGACGTTCTATATTATCTATAAAAATAACTGGATTTTGTACATATGAACTTCTATTCAGATAGCGATCTCTATTGATTGCAAATATTCTGTCATTTTTTTCGTATGAAGAAACGATTAATTGTTCTTTCGGTGAGTCTACCCCAGGTAGATATAACAATGATACTAGTTGCATAAGCTCATCTACTTTATTGGAGGGAAAATCATTCGGCAAAAAAACATATAACTTTCTATCTTGTGCAGCAAGTAATTGCTCCGCAAGAGTACTATTTATATATGGCGCTATGAGTTTTACCGCATTTTGATTCATTAAGATAGAATTGTACTCTATTTGTTCTGTTTGGTCTACAATGCATATAGATGATTTATAGAATCTTTGAGCAAATGCACACCAAGTATCTTGATTTTTTTCGTGGTTTTCAGACAGTGATTCATCTGTTTCCCAAGAATTAAACTTGTAATATTCGTAGTCACTTAATTGAGAAAAAATTCTTTCTTGTCCAAAATATTCTGCTTCTTCTTTCAGCAACACTACGTTAGAAGATAAGATGATGCACAAAAGAATTAACGATACACTCTTCACTATATATGTTATATTAATTATTTTGTTATCACGATTCTTCTTTCGTATTTCTTTAGCTATATTCAACCTAAAATTCAACACATATATAAAAGTGTTTACTACAAGTAAAATCGCAAAAGAAAACAGAATATATCTACTGATATATTTCGATAGGTGTACAAGATTTAATTTTCCATACAAGAGGACAAATATACAAAAATATACAATAATATCTGAAACAGCACTTACAAAAAACATTTTTAATGGATTTTTCCCAAGTACTATGTAGACAGATATTTCCCTCTTTTTTAGTGTAACTAAAAAGAGAGTGGATAACAATATAAGACTATATACCCCACCCCAAATCAAACACAAGGTAGCATATAAGCCATCATCACTCCCGCTTTTTGATTTGAGTTCATCTACAGTATAATAATTAATATAATTCTCAGATTCTTCATGTATATTTTTGAAATTTACAGCGTCCTGTATGGTTCCAATATAATAGAAAACATCTGTCTCATTAATAGATTCTAATTTTTCAAGTGGAAGGAAACAAATTTCTACTTTACCAATAAATAAGCTTTGATATGTCTGCGGCAATATACCTTGAGTTCTCAAATACTGTAATGCTCCGTTTGTTCCATAGACTGTAATTTTTTCGTCTATGTCAGAAATATATTCTCTATCAACATAGAAAACATCAAACTTGTAGGTATTTAAATCTTCTTTTAGAACTTCTTTTGCCAACAGATTCGTAGAATCGGCGGCTCCATACGTGTCATATGAAAAAGATATAGAATAAAAAGATTGATCAAAATATGCTATATGATATATAAATCTCTCACTTGAAGAAATAAAACCTATTAAAATCAAAAAGAATGTAAACACATATCTTATAATTCTCATAATCCTCACCAAATTTTCAATAGGTGTATACTCATTAATAAGTATACACCTATTGAATTTATGTCTTTATATTATGACCAGCAACAATAGTATACAATTCGACTGCCAGAATGTGTGACTTCAATGTTAGAGGACTTCCCTGCCGCCTTGGTAGCGCCATAGTGCCATCCTTTTCCGTTCTCTAACTCAGCCCAATGAGGTAGTGCGGTCTGCACACAGTAGCAGTAATCCTCGTTAATCAAGACGGTATTATACCCGTAAGTAATTACGGTATCGTGTTTTGTGTCTCTAAAGACCTTCTCCCATGCTTTACTGAAAGATCCGTTATAATAAGTTCCTACCTCTCTGGCTCCATCATCGTATGCTAGGCAAGTAGAAGCTGTTGCAAAAACCATGGCAACAGTAAGTACAGCTATAAGAATCCGTTTCATGTTGTCATTCCTTTCATAATTTATTTGATTTCTTATTTTACCGTAGTATCACCTCATTTTCTATACTTTTTATTCAAGTTTTCTCTGCTTCTTCTCTTTTCCTCCTTTCTCAATTGCGTTCTACTAATATATGACTATTTCCAGTCAAATCTGACATGAATTTTCAAAATTTTTTTGGTTAACTAAAATAGAACTATTAGTGCTTTGTAATTCTCTCATTTGGGCAACATAATTTGACCAAACAAGGAGGGAAGCACATGAAGTCAGAAACCCTTCAAAGAATTCTCGGAGAAAACATTGCAAAGTATCGGACAGAACAAGGGATGACACAAGCCTATCTGGCCGAAATGGTTGGCGTGAGCACAGCATTTCTTTCCCGTGTAGAACGTGGACAAAAGATGATGAAAGTCCCTACCCTTTTGGCAACGGCAGATGCACTTCACGTGAGTTGTGACGCGCTCTTGCGGGAAAGCGCTCCAGATGCCAGATTAGAAACTATTACAAAGCTATTGACAGGATTGCCGGATAAATATATCCTTGGGATAGAGCACTTAGTTCGCGTTCTCCTTGAGGAATTTTGTCCTTAATCCTCCGTGTTAGATAATCATTGAGAAATAGAATGTAAGAGCGAGGTTAGTGATATGCTCCCAGATCAAGATAAACTGCTTTCACAACTTTATCAGGATCACTTCGGTAAACTGACAATGTATGCCTTGGCAGTCTTAAAAAATGAGAGCAGAGCGCAGGATGCCGTGCAGGATACGTTTCACGAAGCGATCACTCACATTGATATTCTCATACAGCACCCCAATCCATCGGGTTGGCTCATGGTTACGCTGAAAAACAAAATCAAGGAGTACCAGCGAGAAACACAAAAATATATGCTGCGCTTCCTCTCGCTGAGTAGTGACTTACTGATAGAACCAGGTCAGCATGATCCACAGATCGAACAACAGCTGAACGCAGACGGACCGCCTATTATCGAACGAATCAAGCAAGCGCTGACGCCGGAGGAATATCTTTTGCTAAAGCGGCTGACCATCGACCAAGCCAGTCACCTAGAAGTGGCACAAGAATTGGGAATTTCTGTGTACGCCAGCCAAAAGAGATTGGAGCGTATTCGGAAGAAATTGAAAAAAGTTTTCCCGG
>OLOM01000655.1_pt1 | contig 25764 bp, 25 predicted proteins | sample 1672531 | NCBI WGS metagenome assembly OLOM01 (sample SAMEA3136696, study PRJEB25190) | human gut metagenome | reverse complement strand
CGTGGGACCCGCCGGCCGCAGCGCAGGGATGAAATATACGCGCCCCCGGGGCCGCCCGCAAGGGGGCGGGGGCGTCTCCACGGGACGCACACAACTCGGGTAGAACTGAACCTTCCCTCTCTCCGATGGGTGCCAAACGTACCCGTCCCCTTTTGCCCACACATAACAAAGAAGGCGCCTGGCTGCCTAAGCACCAAACGCCTTTTCTTTATCTATATGCATTCACCGCAACGCCTAGACCCTCATGTGCGCACCCCGGCACTTAAACTCAGCCGTTGCCCTTGACAGATACGCGTAGTGCTCTGGCCTGTGCGCGTCACTGGCAATGTAGCGATAGAACATCTCGTCGAACATCTTGATCGCGGGCTTCTTCTCGCGCCCAAGGCGACCGCCAACGATGAAGTCGGCGGATGCCTGCAACTTGCAGCCCATCTTGAGCAGACGACGAGCAAGCTCGATATCGTTCTGGATGGCACGATATCGCTCCGGATGCGCAATGATCACGTCATATCCCATACCCTGAAGGGCAAAGATCGTACGCTCGTATTCGTCGAAGTCAGCCTCAGTACAGTGAGAATCGAGCTCGAGCAGGAACTCGCCTGTACCCTCGAATCCGAGATAGGGAGCCCACTCTTGAACGCCCAGCTCAATGAGCTTGGTATGGTTGACCTCAAAGCCCATCGTGAGGGGGAAGCCTCCCGCCGCCTGCTTAAAGCGGTTGAAGGCCTCCCACATCGCGTCGAAGTCAAAGTAGGGAGAGCGGCAGTGCGGCGTGCAAACCATACTCGTGACTCCGGCCGCCTTGGCCGCATCAAGCATCTGGAGGCTCATCTCAAGGCTCTGGGACCCGTCGTCCACAGCCGGTAGGATGTGGCAGTGCATGTCTCGCATGAAGGAGCTCCGCTACTCTCTACTCGTCATCGTCACTGTAGTGCGGACGATAACCAGTCTGGGCAAGGAACTGAGACGTGCTGTCAGGAGACGCAGCCCCGGTGCCGCTCGGAATGGGGCGCAGCGTACTCCTCTGCTGGGCGGGAGCCGTGGCGGTACGCGTCCTGGGAGTAGCAACCTGGCGCTGCGCCGGGGCAGACGGAATCTGCGGCGCGGCCATGTCGCTGCCCTGGTCACGCTTGCTGCCGCTCTTGTTGTAGTACTCGTAGTAGTAGTCCGAGCGTTCGTTCTCGCAATAGTTGAGAACGGTGCCAAGCACGTTTGCGCCAGCCTTCTTGAGCTGCTCTAGCGAGGAGACAACGGCCTCGCGCTTCACGAAGTTGCGACGGACCACAAGCAGTGCGCCATCGACGACCGAACCGATTACGGCGGCATCGACAAAGGCGGAGAGCGGCGGCGTGTCAAAGACCACGTAGTCATACGAGGACTTGAGGCTCTCGACAAAGCTATGGAACCTGCGCGAGCCCAGGATGTCCACCGGGTTGGGAATGTGCGGTTCCGCGTCAAGGAAGCTCACGCCTCGCATGGACGTACGAACGACCGCGTCCTCGAGCTCAACCTGCGCGGAGAGCACGGCGTACAGACCATTCTGTGCATGGAGCCCGAGCATTCCCGCAATGGAGCGTCGGCGCATATCACACTCGACGAGCAGGACCGACTTGCCGCCGGAGGCCAGCGCCTCGGACAGGGCGACGGCAATCGTGGACTTGCCCTCGTTTGGAATGGACGACGTCACCACGATGCTGTGGACGGGATTATCGACGGACGCAAAGCGGATGTTAGTCGCAAGCGTCTTGACCGCATTCTGCATGACCGCGCGGTCACCGTTCTGCTTCGCCATGGCTTATCGACCTCCCTTCATGGCAGGAATGCGCCCGATAACGGGCACGCCGAGAAGCTCCTCAAGCTCCTCCTGGTCGCGGACCTTGGTGTTGAGCATGTCCTCGACAACGACGATGGCAACCGCCACGAACAGGCCGCCGAGAAGGCCAACGGCCATATACAGCGGACGCTTCGGGCCTGAGGGAGCCGTGGGGACCTTTGCGGAGTCGACGACATTGACGGAGTCGACGTTCATGACGTCATGCGCGACCGTGGAAACCTCGTCAGCCATCTTGTTGGCGATGTTGGCGGCCATCTGGGCATCTGGGCCGGTGACCTCAAGCGAGAGAACTCGCGAGGTGGTGGAGCTGGTGATGGCCGTCTTGTAGCCCGTGAGGCTTTCGAGGCCGAGCGAGCTCGCCGTCTCGTTGACCACGCGATCGCTCTTGAGGAGCGTTGCGACGTCGTTCGTGACCATCTGCGAGGCGGAGAGGTCGGAGGAGAGCGAGTTGGAGTTGGCGTTCTCCTGCTGGACGAGCACGTACATGCTCACCGTTGCCGAGTAGGTGTTGGGCATCATGACGAAGCTGTAGACGCCCGCCGCGAGCATACATGCCAGCGGCAACAAGATGACGAGCTTGAGGTGCTTCCTCAAGAGGTGAAACAGATCGAGGAGTGTCATTCCTTGCAATGCTCCTTAGCTTCCCCTGCGCCTGGGCATGGACCAAGCTGGCGGTCATGACTTCACAGATGGGCCGCCAGCACGCTGTATAGGGTCAGGAGTTGACAGGCGGGGCAAGCGCCTCCGCGGGAGATTTTTGATACCCCTCCCATCAAATCCGTATGGAATGGTATCAGCATATTTTTGGTATGCGGACGGCATCCCCAAAAATCCTTAGCTGCGTTTTTCGTCTCTTCCATGAACTTGGAAAGGTCGATGGCCTCCATTACGCATCCCCTATTTAAACTATTCGCACGCCCAGTCGGCAACCGCCCAGATTGTCGAGCCGTTTACCTCCGTAGTGCTGTCGCCGCGCATTATGACGGAGCGGGAGTCAGGCTCAACATGCAAGAGCTCTCCCACGGAATCAAGGTGCTTGAGGAAGCTCTTGCGGAACGTCCTCGAGGACTTCACCTCATACAGCTGTGGCGCAGATGCGTCTGTCATATCGAGGAGATCGACCTCAACGCCATTTGAGTCCCTATAGAAATAGAGGTCAGGGACACGACCGGCATTCAGATGATGCTTGTACCGCTCTGCGATAACAGCGTTTTCAAACGCCGAGCCCAGCGTGCCACTCCCCTCCATCTCCAACGCTGACTTGGAAGAGAGCAGGTGACAAAGAAGCCCCGTATCATAGAAGTAGAGCTTTGGCGTCTTCACCAAGCGTTTCCTGATATTTGCATGGTAGGGATGGAGAAGAAAGACGATATACGATTGCTCGAGAATCGAGAGCCATCCGCGAAGCGTATTGACGTTTACGCCAACATCCGATGCCATCGAAGTCACATTGACCAGCTGGCCAACGTTCGACGCGGCAATGCGCAGGAACGTGTTGAACTGCGTCAGGCTCGTCGAGTTGATAAGGCCCGAGACGTCACGGTCGAGATATGTGGACACATAGTTTGCGTAATAGACCTCCTCCGGGATATCGACGTTATAAAGCCGAGGATATCCACCACGATAGAGGTAGTCGTCAAAGGAAACGTCAGCTCGAGAGGCGCAAAGCTCCCTGAAGGAGAGCGGTAGCAGCGTGAGCATTCCGACGCGACCAGCCAAGGACTGAGAAATCTGTCTCTTGAGAATAAAGTTCTGAGAGCCAGAAAGAACGTATTGGCCCGGCGTTCCCAGACGATCGGACTCGACTTGGATGACATTGAACAGCTCGGGCGCCAGTTGAGCCTCATCAATGATGAGCGGCGTGGGGTGGGACCTTATGTAGCCCAGCGGGTCAGCATTGGCCGCGTCCCGCTCGCCGGGAAGCTCGAGGTTAACGTAGGCATAGTCGTCAAACACCTCTTGGACAAGCGTTGACTTGCCACTCTGACGCGGGCCAGTAACCGACACGACAGGAAACCAACTTGCATACTGCTTGAGCACTGCCGAAACGTCACGAGCAATCATGCGAGCACCCCCATCGATTGAGCCGCTAGTGTTGTATGCTAATCGCTTAGTTTTAGTTATGCAAATCGATTAGTCTATATACATGCAAATCGTTTAGCCTTCAGTCGTACGGCCCAATATGACGAGACATGCAAACACTGAACGCGGTCATTACAGCCTTACGATAGAAAGCCGCCCCTCAAGGATTAGCTTGTGGACGAGGTTCTTGCCATGATCTTCGTTATCCATTGTCTCCCCGTAAGCGCTCAGGAGATTCAAGACGCGCTGGCATGTTTCTTCTCTTGCCGTTACGGAATAGTCGCTATAGAAGAATAGAAGCCTGACGTGAGAGCTGTACAGGTTCACCAAGTCGAAGATAGATTGGAAATAGGAATAGTCAGCCGAAGCAAGGGAGTGACTATAGAACTTGATCATTCCCGTCTCAATTCCAACGGGACCCTTACCATCCTCCCCGGAATATGCGATGGGAATGCCAAAATCGTTCCGCGCTAGGGCGAGTAGACGATACGTCTTCGTAAACCGGGCAACAGTTGAATCATCCAGGCAACCAGTTCCGTCAATCCCGAAGACTATCTCGCCGCCCAAGTGGCCGTGAACATTTCGGAAATCGATGCTATCGCAAATCGCAGACAGCGGATTACCTGGGCTTGTATAGTTGAAATTGAGCACAGTTGACCTATACGCAAGGGCCCCAATCTCACTGAGACCAAAGTCGAGGAGTTTATGAAGATAACCTCCTGAGTTCGCGGTATATGCAGGTTGCTTAGCCAGTGCTCCGCCCAGGTATTCCGCAAAGCACTGCTCCAACACATGCAGCTCCTTGAGCAGAACAGCCGCGACGTCCTTTCTTTCCCTCGGGCCCCCTGGGTAGCGGCTAGCGAGGTAGATGCCGATGAACTTAGTGCCATCATCAACATAGCCCGAATGAGGACTGGGCGGAAAAGATAACGGCTCTCTTCTCACCAAGGCATCGCCGCCCTCGCCACAAGCAACCTCGCTCCAATAGGAGCAGACGTCATCGAATATGACCGACTTATAGTCATGTCCCATCTCATCCACGGGATAGACCTCGTCAAGCATGAAGTTGGCAATGGCAGATTCGACATCGCACCAGTTATTCAGACCTCGAGGGCCCAAGGCCTTCTTGCGCTGAAACAGAACAAGGTCCCAGACAGTAAGCTCATGCTCGGAGCAGTAGTCCGCCAACGTCGCGCCCCTTAGCGGCGCCGCACTCTCAATCAGTTTCATGCGTGGAACAAAGAAATCTAGGAAACGAGAAGCCAGCCCGCAATTCAAATCAAAGCCGTTGCCTAGAACGATTAGCTGATGGAAGACGTTAGCCATTTGACCTCCATTATTATTAGGAGAAGAGCAAAAGCGCAAACGACGTCTACCGACAGAAGCCGTCCGTCTCGAGAAGATTATCGGCCGTGATGGCATCGATGTTTAGCATAGGCTATCAATACCTGCATCCTCCCCTACAAAAGAGATACCAGATAAAGATTACGAAGTTTGCCGCCGCTGACCTTTTAATCGCAGCTGCATTTACTTTTGCCGTCCCCACCTCATCTCTTGCCGACGCAATCACCTCGAGCTCAGATTCCTCTACAGTCACCGAGAACGATATCCAGGCCGTCATTGACGGTGTCAGCCCCGTGTCGCGGGCTGCCGGCTATGCCCACACCACCACCGCTGAGCAAAACGGCATCACCTTTACCGCTGATTGGAACGACGTTCCAGCTGGAAGCGAAACCATCTTCCACGTTGTGCAGACCGAGGGCAGCTCATCCACCAAAGCCCGCATGGACGTGCCCACCTATTGAGATGCAGGCGAACGACAGGAGAGCGTCTGCGAACCCACGCATCCACAATGGGGCAGCTACTACGGTCTAGGCGATAACGGCTATGGCTTCAGCTTTGAGCTCACCGCTTCTGACATCTATCGCATTAACTTCTTTTTTGTTGCGTAAAGTCAACCTTCGAGACGTCAATCTCGCCCGCCATAAGCCTAGGAAGCAATGTGTCGCGGAGGGCGACAAGCGCCCGCGATTCGACTTCATTGTTTCGAATCTGAGTATCAATGGGCGCGGCTTCTTTTTCAAACGCGTGTATCGCTGCATTGTTGGGTAACGCAATGGGGAGTCCATTTAAAGCTTTGCCGTTTATCGAGCCAAATACAGTCCCCTCACCGTTATAGGCGTCAAGCTTCTTATGAAGTGAGCGCATTAGGTAGAGACCATACGATGGATAGTCGCAGTGGATTGCAGCTAGCCCGCGTCCAATGCAGCAGTCTTCGTACGCCAAGGTTAGGTTGCCCACGGGAGCGCGCACGATCATCAAGACATCTCCCGCTTTTGCCATGCGTTTGGGCTCCGTAGTGCTTAGTCTCTGAGTGGGGTAACGCCAGCCAAATTCGGCGCGACCTTGAAAAAGATGGTTCTAATCCCCGCTTCGTTATAGGAGCCGCCTGCCGGGGATTGACCCATTGTGACATTGGCAAAATCAGCCAGGGTAGCCTTGTCCGTTAACCCCCCCAAAGTGCCGTCGGAACATGCCGTCCGCCAGCTCTTCTAAATAGCCATTTAGCGAGTAAGCCTTATCCGTCTCTCTACTGTCGCGAGCATTTTGCCCTCGTTTAAAACTCCGTACGAAGCGGCAACGGCATCAAACGCCGCAAATAGCTCTTCACGTCGCGCTGGTTCGCCAACCTCTTCGCAAGACCGTTCTAGAGACCAGTTAAATTGATCGGCGTTCTTCTTCACATTCACTATCAGTATCTGATATCGATAGATAGCGAACAGAAGCTCCTGGTAATCGAGCAGGAAACCACTAATGACCTCAGAGGGCGAACCTTTAAATACGAGCCTGGCCTCAAGAGCAAGACGTTTTAGCTCCTCGAGCTTGATCAATAGAAGCTTCTGATACTCCGCCTCCAGTGGATGGTTCGCAGCTGGTCCAACCTCGCATAGGAAGGTGTTGTTGGTAAGCCAGGCATAGTCTTGGTCCAACGCGAATTGAGGCCCCTCATTTCTGGTTGCTAAGTTGTGCTCGCTTTTCCGGTAGAGCTCGAGCAGCCCTTTCGTAACCAACCAGATCGAAATGCGACGATCAAACAGAGCCTGTTTGTTGCTTAAACGGACTTGACGACCTGAGAGAAACAAGGCGACAACGGCAGCCGCCGCAGAAACACAGGAAGACAACACCGTCCAGTCAAAACCCATCCTAAACCTCCGACTCCGTTTTGAGGCAGTGCACCTGCCGCTACACAGCTCATTGTAGAAAGGATGAAAGGAATCCTATGGAAAATACGGTGCTATGCATTCTTGATCAAATGCAAAAAGTTCTCACTCCATCGCAGTTTAAACATCTAGGAAATGTGCTGAGGGCAACTCTATATAGGGACAAGATGGAGGCAAATTCCAGCGAGGACCTTCTAGCCCTCTTCATTACCGCTAAACAGGTCGAAGGTTGCTCGCAGAAGACGCTCTCCTACTACAAGAACACACTCGCAATGATGGCCAGCGCACTTTCCAAGCCCTATACGCAAATTACCAGCGATGACCTGCGAGCATACCTCGACGACTACGAGTACAGTCGAGGGTCAAGCAAGGTCACTATCGACAACATTCGTCGTATCATGTCGAACTTCTTCTCCTGGCTCGAGAATGAGGACTACATCGTCAAAAGTCCCGTGCGCCGTATAAAGCGCGTGAAATGCGCGGTTGTGGCCAAGGAAACCTTCGCCGACGAGCAATTGGAATCCATCCGGTGCGCGTGCCCTGGACCTCGCGATCTAGCTATTGTTGACATGCTGGCGTCTACCGGCATGCGCATCGGAGAACTCGTGGGTCTCGACCGCGCTGATATTGATTTTCATGAGCGAGAGTGTATCGTCACCGGCAAAGGTAACAAGCAGCGTCCAGTCTATTTTGATGCGCGGACCAAGCAGAGTCTCATGACATATCTGCAAACAAGGGACGACGCGAGTCCTGCATTATTCACGGCGCTTTCGATTAAGGGAAGGCGAGCAACAATAGGCGCCGTGGAAAACAGGCTTCGCAATATTGGCAAAGTTGCAAGCGCGGGAAGAGTGCATCCCCACAAGTTTCGTCGCACACTAGCCACTCATGCCATTGACAAGGGGATGCCCGTGGAGCAGGTGCAAAAGCTCCTTGGGCATGCGAAAATAGATACCACCATGCGATATGCCATGGTTAACCAGAACAACGTAAAAGCCTCGCACAGGAAGTATCTGGAATGACGAGATACGCTCTCAAAGATATTTGTACGGAGTTGCATAGTGGAAAGGGTATTTCCTCAAGCGAAATCTCTGACGCTGGCAAATATCCCGTCATTGGCGGTAACGGTGTCCGCGGCTATACAACAAAGAGCAACTTCAGCGGCGAATGCGCCGTTATCGGACGACAAGGCGCAGCATGCGGTAATGTCCGTTTCTTTTCTGGCGACGCCTATATGACGGAGCACGCAGTTATAGCGAGGGGCAACTCGATATGCGACTCACGTTATCTTGCTTACGCTTTGGGCCAAATGCACCTTGGCCGTCTATCAGCCCAATCGGCTCAGCCAGGTCTTTCGGTAAAAACACTTGGCGAACAAGTTATAGAGCTTCCTGCCCATGAAGAGCAGGAAGCCATCGTTGATGTCCTTGGTAATCTTGACGACAAAATCGCTCTCAACAGCCAGATAAATGGCTATTTCACGGACCGCACTAACGGCTTTAACTAGCTGCGGGATACGGCCGTTGTCGAGATTAACGACCACGCGCGCCCCTCGGTCGCGCAGATCATCAACAGCGCTGTAGCATAGCAACGAACCGGGACCGCGGACTCCGAGTATGACATGACCCTTTGGCTGCATGGCAGGGCCATCGACCAGCTGCACTACGACCATTCGCCCAACTGGTGCTCGGCCGAAAGTGACCTCACACGCTGCAAGGGCACCTGCGAGAGCTAGCAGCGCATCCGTGAGAAGCTCCTCAACGCAACCGAAATCGCCAACGGACGCATAGTGGATAACGGCCACACCTGGAATGCCGTGAGCATAGACGGCAAGTGGTGCCAGATAGACCTTACCTGGGACGAGACCAACGACAACTGGTACGGCAACCTCGACCAGAGAAATCTCTATAATTTGGTCTAACTGACGAGTTCATGGCCATCGCGCATAGCGATCACATTGGCAAGTACCAGGCAGACGGCTATGCATATCAGTCAACTGATTTGAGCAATGATTACCTAGTCCGGAATGGCAAAGCTGACGAATGGGCCAATGCTTACGCAGTACGCATGCAACAGCATCTGAACGCCAGGGAGACCAGCTTCTCTCTCTTGATGCTGATAATGGTAGCTACCCGCCCAGCATCTCAGGGATTTAGAATGCACTCGTGGCATATGCAATAAATAAGAGGGAATGAAGCACGGACGGCGATGTCATGATGATTGCGACGATGTCGAACGTTACGACAATATCGAGCTCTTCATGGACGGCAATGTTTGATTTCGAGGCCGAGTATCCTGAGGAGCCGGATATTTCCCAAGCTTACTATCGACGACGGCTCCCGCCTCGTCACGAGTACGGTCGACATGTCCGTCGGCGTCGCCACCTCCGCCTCGGGGTTCTCCATATCCGCCGCGCCCCAAGCGCTCTCGTTCTCCTACGACGGGAAGACGGGGCTCTGCCGCGTCTCCATGTCCGGCGGAAGGCTGCTCACCCTTGCAGGGTCAAGGGTCATGCTCGCAGCTAATCGTGGCGAGCACGCCCAGCTCTGGTCGGTCAATCCCAAGGGCGAAGTAGTTTGATAGCAGAAAAGTCTCATTTAGGTCTCGGATGAAGTCAAAGCTATGCACTGCAATTACGAGACTTGCAAAAGTCTATGGCTAATTCGGCCATGGCTCTATAGAACCCCGCCTACTATTTACTCATACCCAAGACAGCAATTATAATCTGGGCATGGACTATTTATTTGTTGCTTGTGTTCCAATGGGAAGGCTTCTCGCCCGCCCACAGATAATGATATTTCTTAGGCAACCAGCAAAGAAAGACGAGAGTTAGCCCTAATTATTCAGTGGCGGGAGCTACTAAGCGGCTTACGACAACACCCCACGAATTATATCGCGCTTGAGCACTGCGAAGACACAAACTGCTGCAATCGTGATGTAGCGTACGATAGCAAAGGGATAAAGCAGGTAGCACGCGAGCATTGCAGCCGCAGCAACACCTGCCACCAACCAAAGAGCCCTGGGGTCAAGCATCTTCCCGGTGTCAGCAACACCAACATGCTTACGGCATACAAACAAGCTGAACATCGTATGAGCAAACGCCAGCAACCCGTAGCACGCAACCGTACTGCAAGCCGCCGCTACAAATCCGAATACGGGAATAAAGACCGCATTTAGGACCACATTTACAACCGCAGCAATCATTGAAGCAATGGAGATGAACTTATTCTCCATGTAGTAAAACTCGTAATTCGAAAGTACATTGTATATGAACGTGAATACGATGCTTAAAACAACGGGAGGCATTACGATAATGGCCTCCTGATATTCCGGCGGGGCCGCTACGTACAATATCTCCGGCGACACCAGCGCGACTAGAATACCAATAGCAGACAAGAGCGCGACCATTGTGGTTGCACGCTGAGACATACCACTGAAGTCCTTCTTCTTCATCTTCTCAAACTGCCATGGAACTATTGAGCTGTTTAAGGCACTTGAAATGATAGATAGCGCCATTCCAATCGTGTACGCAACCGCATAATGGGCCGCCGTGCTCTCGTCAATCATTGACGCAATCATAATTCGGTCAATTTGTCCAAGCACAATAAGCGAGAGGTAGTGCGGAATCAAGGGCACACTAAAGTTAAATGCGAACTTCCAATACTCTCCAACAAACGGCTTCGGACTTTTTTTCTGAGTAACGAAGATAATCGTCAGAGCAACAAGCACTCCGCCAAATGCAGACGAGAAAACCTTGGCAGTGGCTTTGGCGGAGTCATCAGGAATGAGCGCCACAACAATTACGGAAAAAACCGTAACGGCTACGGCAAATACAAATGTCATGGCAAGCAAAGATTTGTACTTGTACTCGTATCGCTGCCTCGCGCTCCACAATGCAAAGATTTGGTTTGCAAAGATCTGAGCAAAAATACAGGCAATCAGTGGCAGTGGAAGGTCTACCGCCCCGGGAATTAATGAACAAGTGCAGAGGACAACCAAGGCAACAACAAGATTTACGACCGAGAACAGTCCTTGCATCGACGACGAATAGCGATTCCTATCATCGGAAAACTTCACCATTCCGTTGTTAAATGCGCCAGCAGACAAATTCAAAGTTGCAAATACGGAGAACATCTGAACCCATGAGTTGTATACGGTTACCACGCCATATTGGCTCGAAGACATCAACCGCGTAAACAGCGGCATCGAAAGGAAAGTGATACCCGAAGAGATGCAATTGCAGATGGTAAACCAAACTGCAGCCTTCGTTGTAATCGGCATCTTGTCGTATTCAGCAGCTATTTTCTTGATCAAATCAGACATCCAATATCTTTTATCGTAGCAAAACCTACGTACTCGTTTCTATTTTTGCGCGCGTTATACCAAAGTTTGACGACCCCGTCTCGACCGAGCAATGCGCTTGGCTTATAAACAGAGTGCGAATCCCACGCGTTGCGCTCCGGACCAACCAGGGGATTTACAGAAGACCTTCTCCATGTGAGCCCATTGTCATCAGACAGAGCTAGGCAGATGCGCGCCACATCAAGATTCTGATAGCCGATATAGAACATGGCGAGAGATAGCTCGCTTAGCCTGAGAACAGAACAACCGCCAACCTTGTGGGCGTCATATGGTTCATTTCCCTTTGTTAGCACAGGTTTAACCAGCTTTTCCCAGTTCACCCCATCGTTACTACGAGCCTCGCAAATGACATCAGGTTCATAGTCTTCTCCTGCTGCATACCACATGCGATAGCCATTACCCTCGGCCATCACGCATGGATTCATTGCGGAACCGCCCTCGTGCTCAAGTTCTGGCGCAATAACTGGAGTGGCAACTACCCGGTTAAACGTGAGCCCGTCAACGCTCGTCGCAAAACCAATAGCGCTACTCCCCCCGTTTTGCCCCGTGTACCACATCAACCATCCGGAACTGCTAAGCAAGACTCCAGCCCGGTTCACCGTTGAATCCCAGGCTGAAGCATCCACGGCCGGAGACAGGGCCGTGCTTTTGTAATTCCAAGCGATTCCGTCTTTTGAGTCCCAACGTTCGATTGAGCCCTTGTCCCTCCGGGATACAAACATTGCTAAGCCGCCCTCTGGCAGCTCTACAACGCAGGGGTCAAACATTGATCCCGACATCACATCCCCTAGTACGGGAGACGGGTGTTTTAGAACAGAAGTAGCCACTGGAGAATAATCGTAAGCTCTTCGCTGGTTGAAGTATCTCTCGCTTATTCTAAAAACCCTATGCGTTGCCCGCCTGAACAGTGATCTGTTCTTATCTGCCATTCAGAGCCCCTTGGTTTTTCCCGCGCGAGTGCAAAATCGAGTCTTTTTTCGCGGCGATGAAGTCACTTGAACTCGCGAATGCCATCAATGCAAAGAGATTGTAGGAGAGGCTCATCAAGTGCTCATTCACAAAAGATGCCATAGCCACTGCAGAGATGAGGAGAGCGACAACACCCGAACTATCACGCAGACGAGCATATGGAAGACTAGATATTACAAGAGCAGTCAGAAACGTCACTGCCCCAAATCGTATCAGAATGTTGACGTAGGAGTTATCAATGTAAAAATAGTTCTCCGCCCATACGGTTCTTCCTCCGCCCCAACCGGTCATCTGAATCTGTTGACCGAACAACGTAAGACCATACCTTATATAGCCTTCGTGAGCGTAAAAAAGTCTGTTTGTAAGTAGACCATTTATAGAGCCCCAAAAGCCGCCGCCCTTATAAATGATCATCAAAGCAATGGAGACGATGGCAACCATAGCGAAAGAAAACTTGAGAATTCTCGGGTATCGATACTCTTCTCTCTTCTTTTTTGAACGATGATCAGCAATCAGTACAAGAAACACGATGACGAGTGTTAGATAGAAAGAGAGCCTGCCATTTGTCAGATAAAAGGTAACACCACTCCACAGTAGGGCCGGTAAATACACCCTGGCGCTCAGTTCTTTTCGAAATACATACAGCCAGGCAATAGAAATAGACAAGACATGCGCACTGAATTCGGTGCTGTAATAGAAACCATAGGAGTAGACCGCCCCTCCACGTCGCGGAACTGCAACGTTTTCAACGACCCCGCTCAGTGCAGAAGCTATTGTAATCAACGTCAACACGACACTCGACCACAGAAATAGCTTTGCGATTCGGTCGAAGTCGACATCCTTTGCCCCAATTACCATGATTAGAAACTGGAGTGGCGCAGCGTATCCCCCAATGCGATTGGTAAGCACACTTGCAAACACTATCAAAAGAACAATAAAACCACGGAATACCGAGGAATGTGAGTAGTCTGTCAAAGCAATTTTGATTGCGACAAAGGCAAAGGCGACAGCCTTTAAAACCGGGATGGTTTCTTGCGGGATGACATAAGCAATCATTGTCGTATCCAGGAAGGCCTGTGTATAGAAAACGAACAGGCCCACAAGATAGACGGCCTCGCCAACTTCCATTGAGCCGAACCTGCTTATTAGAGCGGGCCGCGAGCTGAAGAACGAACCGCTTTTACGAAGGCTCATCTCACTCACCGCAAATCTCTCCCATGACGTTCACATAACGGTGAGCAAAGACGTCAACAGTAAACTCTTCCCGGTATATGGATTGATTGGCACTACCCCATGAAGCTCGCTCGCTCCTCGGGGACTTTCTTATCTGTTGCACCAACTTGTTTATTTCTGCAGGCTCGTCATACAAGAAAATTCCTGGGGAATTGAATCGTTCGAAATACTTGTTTCCGCCAGTTCGAGATGCAATGACGATTTGGCCGAGCGAAAGCGCTTCGAGCATGATCAAGTCGAAATAGGTCTCACGGTTGGGAAGTACAAAGACGTCACTCGCCGCGATCAAAGAATGAGGGTCATCGGTCCAACCGACTTCAATCCACCTTGGATGGTCGCAACCGAAAAGCGGCCCCTCACGACCGGCCACCAAAAACCAGACATCGTCCTGGGCCAATAGCCCCGTAGCCGCGCTCTTTAAAGCGTCATAACCTTTGATTTCATTATGACGGCCCACGTAGCACACTATGAACGCATCGTCCGGGATTCCATACTTGCGGCGCACCGCATGACGGCTGACCTGAGTGATAGCCGAGACGATACCCGTGGGCACATATCGTATCTTCTGCTCATCGCGCACCTTGTCATAGTTCTTCCATGTATGGAAATACGGCTCCTCGGCCTCCTTACAGGGGAATATGATGCCATCAGCACGTTCAAAAGCGTATCTATCGATTGCTTCCAGACCGCTGAGTTCTTTTGCCTTACGGCTCGCATCTTTAGGGTTCAGTCTTGAAATCAACTCCTTGTGATATGCACAGGGAGAATGCGAAGTAAGCACAACTTTGCCCTTATATGACTCGAGAGCCTTACGACAAAGGTACATATCCTCAGTCGAGTGAAAATGAATGGCTGAATAACGAGAGTAATCGACGACTTCAAAACTGCTCTTAGAGGGAAGAGAAAGCATATTCTGCAGTCTTCTCAAGTCTTTTATTCGAGACGGAACGAGGTTCTGAAGAGTCTTGTTCTGTTCAAAGGTTTCTTTTTCGGCAGGAAGAAAAGAAAACTCTTCAGCCCCATTTCTCTCAAGACCGAGCTTTAGATTGAAAAGATATCCGGCCGGACCGCCTTTTGGAGCTATCTTATTCTCAGGAAAATGAATAAGGATCTTCTCGCTTTTACTCACCAAGTTTCCTCTCGACATACTTCTCTTTCAATCTCAAAACCCATGTAAATCACAACTGACTCAAGCTCTAATGAACCAATACAACCCAAGCAATCTAATCACACTAAGAAATTCTCTGAATCTAGTGCTTGCAATCGATTATGCCGACTCACTTCAAATGTGGCCTTTGCATCCAGCGCTTACACCAAGTGCCTGCGCCAGCCCCTCGACACTGGCATCCAAACGAAAGCGATTCTCCCAAACAGTTCTGGCAGCATGTCTCATGCAAGCAACTTTGTCCGCCCCCAATAAAGCAAAGCGCCTTATAGCCGCCGCAACGTCATCCGGAGTGCAGTCGCCAGGTAGAAGAAAACCGTTAACTCCATCAGCCACAATCTCATGGGTGCCGCCTACATCCGTGGCAATGACCGGGATACCACAGCCACAAGCTTCCATAATTGAAAGTGGAAGGCCCTCGCTTGTCGAAACATTTACAAATAGGTCAAAGTGCTTAGTTGCGTACTCTTCAAGAATTTCGTTATTTGGCAATGATCCCGCAAAATATGCTGTTGAATACTTCAGTGCCTTGCAGGCACACTTAGCCTCTTCGAGCTGAGGGCCATCACCGTAATGGATCCATTCAACACGTAGGCCTATTCCGTCAAGCAAGGAAATCGCTTTGGCAAGAAGGGGAACACGCTTGACATCTACAATGCGGGAGCATGAAACAATCCGCAGCGGACTTACCGTTGGCTCATCTGACTTGTCTGGCAATTCGCGTGTCCCAAGATAGGAAGTCGCGACTTTGCTCTCATAGCCTGGCCAGTTCGAATTGATGTAATTCTCTCCGTCTTTCGAACAAGGAAGGACCCTGGAGAGCCTAGACAGGAGGTAGCGCCGGAAGGGCAGGTAATGCACACAGGTACGATTTGCATACAAATCGTACCCATGTGCACGTGCAACAGCACGTGCACATGGGTACGAATCAGTCAGCCAAGCAGCGACTAATGCGGTGTCGTAAAACCAGAAGCTGTATATATGTGTTGGCTTATAGCCAAGACAACGAAGCTTCTCGCCAAGTACGTCAGCCTTTGTCTTTCCTCTCGCAGCAAAATAGCCACGAAAGGCGCACTTCCCAATTCCTCGTATAGTCTCACTTGCATAGGCTTCACGAATGTTCTTTCCGCCCGAAAGGGGAAATGCAATCCCCCTGGCAGCGAGCTTTATTTTGTCCTTGAAGTAGTCACCGCATCCCAAAGCAAGTGGTTTAACATTGTCAGGAAGCGCGCAGGTCGGTTTATCACCTAACGGAGCCTCAGTTCCTACGGCAAGCACTTCATCAAAATAAGTCGACAGAAGTCCTATCTCGCTCTCAAGATAGGACTCTGCGGCAACTTCGCCATGATTAAAAGGGAATCTCCGAGCTAAAAGAAGAAGATAGTTCTTGTTAGTATCAGCAACAATCGTCACAAGCGTCAGTCCCTCTTGAACAGATCGCGCGTGTACACCTTAACGGCAACATCCAGCAAATCATCGCTCCAGCGGTTCGCAACGATCACGTCGCACTCTTGCTTGAACTTTTCAAGATCGTGCGTTACCTCTGAGCCAAAGAACTCCAGAGCATCTAACGTGGGTTCATAGACCACCACGGGCACGCCCTTTGCCTTCACGCGTCTCATGATTCCTTGGATGGAACTGGCTCGGAAGTTGTCCGAGCCGCTCTTCATGGTCAGACGGTACACACCCACAATAGGCTTGGACTTGCCCTCGTAGACCAGTCGCATCACACGGTCAACTACCTGTTCGGCAACCCAGTCCTTGCGGGTCCGATTTGCCTGCACGATAGCCTCAATGAGGTTCTGCGGTACATCCTTATAGTTAGCAAGCAGCTGTTTGGTGTCCTTCGGCAGGCAGTAGCCGCCATAGCCGAAGGAGGGGTTGTTGTAAAAGCTACCGATACGCGGCTCCAGGCAGACGCCCTCGATGACGTCTGCCGAGGACAGCCCACGCGCTTCGCAGTACGTGTCAAGCTCGTTGAAGTAGGCAACGCGAAGGGCCAGATAGGTGTTAGCGAACAACTTCACAGCCTCAGCCTCAGTGGTACCGAGCACCAGCCGAGGAATGCCAACCGTACCATCGGCGTTGGCGCGCTCAAGCTCGGTGGGGTCGGCGCCCTGGGCAAGCAATTCCGCGAACCGCTTGGCAGCCTCCACGGCCTCGGCGTCATCTTTGGGGGCACCCACCACGATGCGGCTCGGGTGCAGGTTGTCGTAGAGTGCCTTGCTCTCACGCAGGAATTCGGGGCTGAATATAATGCGCTTGTCGCCCAGTTTCTCGCGCAAGCTCATTGTGTAGCCAACTGGAATGGTTGACTTGATAACAACCCAAGCCTCCGGATTTACCTCGCGGATAGCCGCAATAGCAGCCTCTACGCTCAAGGTGTCGAAGAAGTTTTTCTCGCTGTCATAGTTTGTTGGCGTAGCCACGATTGCGTAGTCCACGTCTGCGTAGGCCTCCACAGCATCGAGCGTCACATGCAGGCCGAGCTTACGCTTTCCCTCCTTGGCCTCGCCAAGAAAACGTTCTATCTCTGTGTCCTGAATAGGACTCTCAAAGCGCTCGAGCTTCTCAACCTTCTCGGGAACAATGTCTAGCGCTCGAACCTCATTATGCTGAGAAAGCAGCACAGCAAGAGATAGGCCCACATAGCCCGTACCCGCAACTGCAATCTTCAATTTCCCGGACATATGCCAACCTTTCAGTAGGAGCAGGCCATTCCTGATAGCTAGGATTTTGCCTTGCCGAAGAACTTAAGCGCCTCTTTAAAGCAAGCAACTGGAGAAGCAGCCATCGCCTTGAAGGCGTAGAGCATTGATTGACTAGGCCGATGGCTGCGCTTCATAGCGAAAGCGAGTACGGCGTTGTGCCGAAACTCGATGTAGCGCACGTCCTTCTTGCTGAGAAGCGGATAGTAGCTGCGAACCACCTCATGCCTGGCGACTTCACCGTCCACTTTGTTTTTCCCGAGTGAAAGCCTCTCGCCAGAATGCAAGTATTGGTGCACGTGCACCTCGGGCATATAGCCCATTCTTGCGCCAGCTTCTATACAACGCAACATGAGCCACCAGTCCTGACCAGTGGCTACCTCTCCAAACCCCTCGGTCCTATCGAAGAGACTCTTTTTGAGCATATAAATGGACGTGGGAGAAATGGGCGTAAGCAGGTGGGCCCTTAGGAGCCCCTGTTGAGAGAAGTCATGGCAATGGTTGAGCCTTCTGTGCTCCACGAGCTTGCCCGACTCGTCATACCACGATACGTCCTGCCAGCTCATGTCCAGTTCGCGCTCAAGCATGAAGTTTAGCTGCGTTTCGACCTTGTCGGATAGGAACTCGTCATCATCATCCAAGAATGCCAGGTATTCGCCCGATGCCTGGCGGCAGGCAAAGTTCCGAGCAGCCCCACCACCAGTCTGGCCAGACGTATGAAGTACTTTAAGACGAGAGTCGTGAATACTTTCAAGAGCCTGGGTGGTCGACAAATCCCAATCGCTTCCCGGGAGATTGTCATTGACCACGATGATCTCTAGATTCGAATACGACTGGGACGCTATGGAACACAAGGCTTTTTTTAGCCTGTCAGTACGCTTGTAAGTAGGAACAATGACGGAAACGAGGGGTTTACCTGAACTCAATCTTGTCTACCTCCCCTTCCTCATGGCCTTGAACGTCTTCACGAACACGCGGGCATCAAGGGAAAAGCTCTGATGGCGCACGTAGAAGAGCTCGATGAGCTGCCTAGAGCCATCGGCCCAAGTCGAGTCGTTGCGGCTGATAACCTGCCACCAGCCGGTAATGCCAGGCTTGCAGCTCAGGAACTCTTCCCTTGCATTGCCAAACTCGTAGGTCTCCTCGAGCGTCACGGGCCTGGGACCAATCACGGAGAGATCGCCCGTCAACACGTTGATGAACTGCGGCAGCTCATCCAAGGACGTGTTGCGAAGGAAGCGACCAATCTTCGTGATTCGAGGATCGTCATCGAGCTTTTGCTCACGACGCCAGATGGCAAGCTGCTCGGGAGTCATGTACTTCTCTGGCGAGATGTGCGCATCGGCGACCATGGTGCGAAGCTTGAAAATCCTAATCTTCTTCCCACCAAGGCCGATTCTCTCCTGGCGGAAAAAGGGCTTGCCTGGCGAGTCAATCGCAATGGCAACGCAGATAACCGCAACGGGAATGGCGAGGATCACGCAGACGGCCAGCGAGAAGCAGATGTCGAAGACGCGCTTAACAGCCAGGTAGAATGCCCCACCCTTCTCGGGCGCAGCTATATCATTCCAAGGCTCAGGAGCGACGAACTTCCCATTTACCATATAGGGCTTCGAATCGTCCGGTGTGGGCACGGGGCTGCCCAGCTCCTCGCCCGTACTCGCCCCACCAGAAACGCCGTGCTCCACCGGCTCGGAGTACGGCGCCGCAATGACTCTGTCAGCTTCGCTTTGAGACAATCTCGAGACCCACCTTGATGCTCTTGTTCCTCCCGAACATGCGCATATCCAGCCAGGCCAGTCGCTTATGCCGATCGATCTTGGAAATCTGTGCCTCGCGGCCCCTGAGCGGCCCGCTGGTCACCACCACCTTGTCTCCCTCGATGAAGCCCTCGCTCATCTCGACAACATGCGTCTCCGGCGCGGCAAGCGCCCGAATCCAGTCGATTTCCTCGTCACTCAAGGGCAAGAACTCATCACCAGCGCTTGCAAGCATTCGCATCAGCACCGGAGCCTGACGCAGCCGCGTATATGCACCCTTTGGGTCATCCGTCACCAGAAACAGGTACCCGGGAAAGACCAGCTCCCTGACCTTCTCCCATTGGCTCGACTTTCGCTTCTTGACCTCACGGACGGGCGCGAAGCAGTCCTGAAGTTCGTCGCCGAGCATCTTGCGCACCAGCTCAGCCGAGCGCCGCTCCTGACCCCCGGCCACCTGTATCACGAATACGCCCATAAGACCTCTCCATGGCTACGCCCAACCGGATGGCCGGCACAGACAGATGACGTGTTCTTGCCCAGAGCGCATCGACAACGCGCGCGCAGCGACGATTGCCAGCCTTTGGGATATGTTCAGATAGCATAGCGCACTTTCGATACCCCCCCCCGCTGAGAATCACGTAGTCCCTCATATCGGCATATTGTTTTACGAGCTAGATATCTGTACGCAAATATGTATTTATCTGTTAATAGTGATAGCCAGCATGTTCGTTTTTTGCTGCATTATGCGTAGCCCTCGCCACATGGGGCTATGCTTTTACGCGCTCAACACCAGACGTGTTAATCCCTGGAGGACGCATGACCGAAGAGCCACGATCGCATGGCAAGCACTTTAGGCAGGTGCCTGATGATAACGAGCAGACAGGCTTTACCGAGCCGCCCTTGACGGAAGTCCGTTCGGGAGCTTCCCGGACCATCCCCTCATCCGGCCCCTACGTTGCTCCGCACGACGACAACCCGAACGGCCAACAGGAGAGTCCCAGCTTTGGGGACGCGTGGATGGGGAGCCTTGGCAGCTCGGATGACGGCGGCCGCAGGCATCACCGTCACCATCACCACCATCACCACCGCCGCGGGCGCCGCATCGCCGCAATTGTCGGCGCCGTCGTCGCTGTGCTCGTTGTTGTCTGTGGCGTCTGCGGGGCAATCGTGTACCGAGACGCCATGGGCGTTCTCGATCAGTCAAAGGACGTTATGGATCAGGCTGCCACCATAAGCGACGACCTCAAGAACGGGAATGGCGATGAATTGAACTCCACCGTGCAGGGCATGGCCTCCGAGGTCTCATCCATGCACGCAAAGACGAGTGGACCCCTCTGGGTCGCGGCCTCATACGTCCCTGTACTCGGCGATGACATTCGCGTGGCTCGCGGCGTGGTGGAGCAGGCCGACAACCTCATGCAAAACGCCCTCTTGCCCGCAGCCCAGAGCCTGCAGGGCGTGAGTCTCTCGACGCTTCTTACGGACGCCACCGTTGACGTGCAGACGCTCGAGACGGTCTCGGCAGCGCTCTCCCAGGCGCAGCCCGTCGTGGAGCAGGCTTCCGAGGCCATCGAGGCGCTGCCCCAGGCGCACATCGGCAAGGTACGCGATGCCGTGGACAAGGTGCGCGGGCCCCTCGCCAGCGCCGCCGAGACGCTTCGCGGCCTCAACGAGATTGCCCCGATGCTTCCGCAAATGCTGGGCGCGAGCGGAACACGCAACTACCTGCTCGTGGCGCAGAATCTGGCGGAGCTACGCAGCACGGGCGGCCTTCCCGGTTCCATGGGAGCGCTCACCATCGACAACGGGCATATCTCGCTCAACGAGTTCGTTCCTGCCACGTCGCTCGACAACGAGGACGGCGGGCACTACGGCATCACGGATGAGGAGATGGCCATCTGGGGCAAGAACGATCGCCTCGGCAAGCACATCTGCGACACCAACCTCATCCCCGACTTTGCGCGCGACTCCCAGATCTGGAGCGAATGGTGGCAGGACAAGAAGGGTACGGCAGTGGACGGCGTCATCGCCATCGACCCGGTGCTGCTGCAGAAGCTCCTCGCGCTTACCGGAGGGATCGAGGTAGACGGCCACTCGATCGATGGCAGCAACGCAGCAAAGGCGCTGCTCAACGATGCATACAACGAGATGCCCATCGATCAGACGGACCAGTTCTTCTCGGACGTGGCAAGTCAGGCCTTCGACCACGTCATGGGCAACCTTGGCAGCATAAGCCTGCCAGACCTCGCGCAGACGCTTGGCGACGCCGTGGGCGAGCAGCACCTCTTCGCCTGGATGGCCAACGCGGACGAACAGGCACTCGTAGAGAAGGCGGGAGCTGCCGGCACGCTTGGGAATGACTCGGCAAACCCACAGCTTGGCGTGTTCATCTCCGATGACACGTATTCGAAGAAGAGCTGGTTCTTCTCGACCGACACGCAGGTAAGCGGCGGCACCGCCAATGCGGATGGCACCACGACCTACCATGTGACCACCACGCTCACCAACCACCTCACGGCCGACGAGGCGGACAACTCCGCGAGCTACATCACTGGCTGCAACTTAGACCGACGCGACAACACCGACATGGTCATGTGGATCTACCTGGTGGCACCTGCTGGAGGCAGCATCTCCAATGTGTCGCAGGAAGGTGGCGACGTGGCACTACAGGACTTCACTGAGCTGCCATACAACGGCCTTTCCGTGACGTTCGCGAATCCGCGCATCGACGGTGGCGAGACCATGACCGTGACGTATACCGTCACCTGCGCCGCGGGAGCCGCGCCGATGACCGTTCGCACGACGCCCACGGCCCAGAGTGTGGCCGGCTGGGAGTAGGCCACACTCATATAGGGTTGGCGCATTCCCGTCAATCCGCACACGCGTCAACAAGTAGGGGGCGCCGGAGGTGATACTCATCTCCGGCGCCCCTCTCTTGGGGCCATATGACCCCGTCCCCTTTGGTCCTTATTGAGTGGGACCAGACGAACTCGTCCCCTTTGGCGCCTACGCCAGCAGCTGGGTCTTGGCGACCTCGGCCAGCTTGTCGTTGAGAGCCTGGGACTCCTCGCGCGTCTCTCCCCTGCTGAAGAGGTAGGCCTTGATCTTCGGCTCGGTGCCGGACGGGCGCACGATCACCTTCACGCCCTCGTCGAGCTGGAACTCGAGCACGTTGCTCTTGGGCAGCAGCTGCGCGGGGCAGGATCCGTCACCGCCGGCAACCGTCATCTGGACGTCGGTCTTGTAGTCCACGAAGCCCTTGACCGGCATGCCGGCGATCTCTGCGGGCGGGTTCTCGCGCAGGCCGCTCATGATGGCGCTCATCTTGTCCGCGCCGGCGGCACCCGGGAAGCTCACGTTCACCACGCCATTGAGGTAGTAGCCGTACTCCTTATAGAGTGCCTCCATGGCCTCGTAGAGGTCCATGCCGCGCTCGGCGTACCAGGCAGCCATCTCGCAGGTGAGCATGCTGGCCACGATGGCGTCCTTGTCGCGCGCGTGCAGGCCAACGAGGTAGCCGTAGCTCTCCTCGAAGCCGAGCAGGAAGCGGTCTGCCTCGCCCGCCTCGACGAGCTGGTCCATCTGGCCGCCGATGTTCTTGAAGCCCGTGAGCACGCGGCGGGTCTCGAAGCCATAGTGCCTGGAGAGGGCGTCGGGCATGGCGGAGGAGACGATCGTGGTCACGACGACCTTGCGGGAGACGTCCTCGCCGGCCTCGGCCTTCATGCGGGCAAGCCAGTCGATGAGCAGGATGCCCATCTCGTTGCCCGTCATGAGCTTGTAGTCACCGTCGTGCGGCACGGCCACGCCCATGCGGTCCGCGTCCGGGTCGGTCGCGAGCATGAGGTCGGGGTGGACCTTGTCGCACAGCTCGAGACCCTTCTCGAGCGCCTCGCGGAACTCGGGGTTGGGATAGGGGCAGGTGGGGAAGTTGCCGTCCGGCTCGGCCTGCTCGGGCACGACCGTGACGTTGGTGATGCCCACGCGGGCCAAGATCTTGTTCATGCACTCGATGCCCGTGCCGTTGAGCGGCGTGTAGACCACCGAGAACTCCGGGTTGGGCTTGGCACCGATGGACTGGGAGGCCACGGCGTCGATGAAGCGGTCGAGCACCTCGTCTGGCGTCCAGACCACGAGACCCGCCTCGAGGGCCTCGTCGAAGTCCATGTGCTTGACGCCCGTGAAGATGTCCGTCTCATAGATGGTGCTCTGGATCTCGTCTGCGGCCTCGTTGGCGATCTGGCAGCCGTCGTCGCCATAGACCTTGTAGCCGTTGTAGGGCGCGGGGTTGTGGCTGGCGGTCACGGCGATGCCAGCGGAGCAGTGCAGGTCACGCGTGGCGAACGAGAGCGTGGGAACCGGCTCGATGCGCGGGTAGACGTAGGACTTGATGCCGTTGGCGGCAAGCACGCCAGCCGCAGCCTTCACGAAGTCCTCGCCCTTGTTGCGCGAGTCTCGCGCGATAGCGACCGTGGGGTTCTCGTAGTGGGCGTTGAGGTAGGTGGCCAATCCCTGCGTGGCCTGCGAGACCGTGTAGACGTTCATGCGGTTGGTGCCCACGCCGAGCGTGCCACGAAGGCCGGCCGTGCCAAACGAGAGGCTGCGGTAGAACGCGTCGGAGAGCTTCTCGGGGTCGGGGTCTGCCATGAGCTCGTCGAGCTCGGAGGCGAGGTCGGCCTCGGTGACGTTGTCCTTCCAGAGCTGCGCCGCAGCGAGAATCTTGTCGTCCATACGTATCTCCCCTTCTCTGCGCGCCCGCGGGCGCGGATTCGTTCGTAACCTTTAGTGTAGCCACGCCGGCGCAGACTAGCCGTGGCGCCGGGGCATGTCTCGGCGGACGGGCGCGAGCTTGACAGGACGCTCGGCCGGGCACGAGAAAGCGGCCCGCAGCCTGGGGCCACGGACCGCTTGCGCGCTACATATATGTATGCGATGCCGAGAGAGCTACTTGCCCTCGCGGATGGAGGCGCCCAGAGATCCACCCGGGTGCCACTTGACGTACTGCTGCGGGTTCAGGCCGAAGTCCTCCTGGAGCAGGATGGACAGGCTCTGGAGCATGAGGATCTCCACGATGATGGAGGCGCGGGGCGGCTTGTTCATGGGGTCGCCCTCCTCCTTGACGCCGGCGATGAGGGTGACGTCGCCCTCCTTGGCCAGCCAGCTGTCCGGGTTACCCGTGAGGGAGATGATCTTGACGCCGTTGCCCTTGAGGCAGGAGACGGTGGCCTTGAGCTCGGTGGTGTTGCCCGAGTTGGAGATGGCGATGACGACGTCGCCCGGCTTGACCTGGCCGGCGGAGCCGTGGACGCACTCGGTGCCGTGGAGCTCGTAGGTGGGGGTGCCGGTCGAGGAGAACAGCGACGCGGCGTAGCCGGAGACGTGGCCCGGCTTGCCGATGCCCGTCACGTGCAGACGGCCACCGTTGGCCTCGGACTCCTGGATGAGGCGCTTGGCGGCGGTGATGGAGTCGTAGTCGATCGTGTCCATGAAGGCGGCAACCTGCTCCTTCATGATGCCGAGGAAGACGTCAACGGACTTCTTGTCGTCCGCGGCGGAGGGGATGTGGTCGTGTGCCACGGTGAACTCTCCCATCTTCTGGCCGATCTCCTCATCGTTAGTGATGTCGAAGATGCTGATGACGTTGGGGAACTTGCCCTCGATCTCGGGGGCAAGGTCGCTCATGGTGATGATGACGTCACCGTCATAGCCAATGAGGTCCTCGAGCTTGCCATGCTCGACGTTGATGCGGTATCCACGCTTGGCGCAGATCTGCTGGATCTTCGTCTGGAGCAGCATGCTGGAGCCGACACCGGCGCGGCAGACAACCAGGGCGTTGACCATGTTCGCGTACCTTTCTCCTTGTTGGTTATGAACTTAACTACACTAGCTGTATCTTACTCAAAACGGCGGCGCAGGCACACGAACTTTTGAACTTTTTTATGTGATTTGCACCAAGGAGGATGGCGCGAAAGCAGCCGACGGACTTCGTCACGACTTTATTTACCCAGATTCAATTACCGTGACCGGACAAACCCGTTACGGCAAAAATACCGAGTTAGATTTGGTTCGCGCAAGTGTTTGCCTCTCTTGATTTGACGGAAGCGTGAACACCGCAGCTCGAAAGGCAAAGTTGGCTATTTGACACAATCTAACTGCGCTTATATGAATCCTTGACTAGCTATTTTGCATAGCGTGGCACCGTTTGCCGCAAAGCCGGGGCCGCATGTGCCGGCATCGCAAACAATGGGTATGCCAACATGAGAAAGGGAGTCGCATGAAGACAAACATTGCGGGAGAGCGGGCACTCGTCACGGGCGCGGGGAGCGGCATCGGGCGCGCCGTGGCCGTGAGGCTCGCGAGCCTCGGATGCACGGTGACGCTCGCGGCTCGCACGCTCGAGAAGCTCGAGGAGACGGCCGCGCTGTGCAAC
>OLOM01000643.1_pt1 | contig 26037 bp, 19 predicted proteins | sample 1672531 | NCBI WGS metagenome assembly OLOM01 (sample SAMEA3136696, study PRJEB25190) | human gut metagenome | reverse complement strand
CGTTGGCGTAGATGATCGATTCCATCATGGCCTTGGACTTGCCCATGGCGTTAATGGGGTACGCAGCCTTGTCGGTCGAGAGGCACACCACGCGGGACACGCCCTCGTCGATCGCGGCATGGAGCACGTTATCAGTGCCGATCACGTTGGTGCGCACAGCCTCCATCGGGAAGAATTCGCAAGAAGGCACCTGCTTGAGCGCTGCCGCGTGGAAGATGTAGTCCACCCCATGCATCGCATCTCGCACAGACTGTGGGTTGCGCACGTCACCAATGAAGAAGCGCACCTTGCCGGCGAGCTCGGGAGAAGTCTCCTGCAGGCGGTGACGCATGTCGTCCTGCTTCTTCTCGTCGCGAGAGAAGATGCGGATTTCGGCCAGGTCAGTATGCATGAAGTGCTTGAGCACGGTGTTGCCAAACGATCCGGTGCCGCCGGTGATCATGAGCGTTTTTCCGGCAAAAGTAGTACTGGGTTGCATTATCGATCTCCTAACACAGTTCGCTGAGCAGCCTCTCGAGTGTATCGAGGAACTTCTCCTTAGTAAAGTGGGCAAGATAATAGTTCCGAGCTGCTATCCCCATACGAGAACGCTCATTAACGGAAAGGTCTGCAAAGGCTGTGCAAGCGTGGGCGAGCCCCTCAGCGTCGGCGATACCGCAGCAAATGCCGCAGCCGGCATCGGTGAGCACACGCTCAGTCTCCCCTCCCAAAGCGGCCACCACAGGCTTGCCGGCTGCCAAATAGGTCGTAGCCTTTCGCGGAAGCGTATAGTCGGCCATAGGACTCGGTGCGAAGGTCAACAACATCGCATCGGATGCCGCGTAGTAAGCAGGCATCTCCTCGACAGGCCGACGCCCATGAAAAGTTAAGTTGGTGGCGCCCAGCCGATCGGCCTCCTCCTCGCAGGCGGCGAGGGTTGAGCCAGAGCCAACCACGTGAAACGCTATGCGGTCGTCACCCACCAACAGAGCTGCTGCCTCGACAATCGTTTCGACGGACTGGGCGTGCCCCACATTGCCCGCAAAAGTGAAGTTCGTTTTCGCTGGGTCAAAGCCCTCAGTCACAGGTGCGGCATCTTCGAGAAAACTAGCGTCGGCATACTGAGGCAGATAAGCAGAATCGGGTATGTCGAGGCCTAGCTCGTCTCGAAAGTATTTATCAAAAAGCGGCGAGGTCACAGCCAGACGATCAGCCTGCGAGTAAATTCGCTTGGACACCGAGCGCATCCACTTGAACGGCAGCGACGATTCTTTGAAACCACCCGCCAGAAGCGATGCCGGCCATAAATCGAAGCTATAGAGCAGCGCTTTTCTGCCATTCCTTCTCGCCCACACCAGCGCCGGATCGGCCTGCATCACAGGCGAGAACTGGTAGCCCAGAGCCACGTCGTAGTCATCACCAAGGCTTCGAGCAATCGCGTTGGCGTTCTTCCAAAAGGTAAGGTAATTTTGAATGCGATTGAGCCCACCGCTGCGACGAGGATGCAGGTTGGCGCGAAGAACGCGCACACCATTGTGAAACTCATCACGTCGCGCAGGGTCGCGCCACTCGTCAGGGATATCGTTGTCAGGCATACCCGTGTTAGGCAATGCCGTTATCACAGTAACCTCGTGCCCGCGCTCAACGAGAGCCTCGCAGACATCAGAAGTGTTAAACGGTTCGGGCCAATAGTGCTGGCACGAAGCAAGGATGCGCACTACCTCGCTCCCTCCCCCGTGGACACGACGCCGAGAGTCTTCAGGATAATCTTCGCATCCATAGCAATTGATCGGCGTTCGATGTACTCCAGGTCAAGCACCACTTTCTCCTTTGGAAGCAAGTCGTAACCACCCGTCACCTGGGCCAGACCGGAAAGACCCGGGGTCACCATGGTGCGATAATGCCAGCCGTGGATACGCTTCTCGAACTCGGCGCAGAACGCCGGGCGTTCCGGACGCGGTCCGATAAGCGTCATATCGCCTTTAACAACGTTCCAGAACTGAGGGATCTCGTCCATGCGAGTCTTTCGCATAACTTTGCCGAAAGGCGTCACACGCGGATCGTCGCCCTGAGCCCACCGGGCACCCCTCGCCTCCGCGTCGATGTACATGGAGCGAAACTTGTACACGTTGAAGATACGCCCGCCCTTACCCACTCGCCTCTGAGCAAAGATAACAGGGCCCGGAGACTCGGACTTGATCTTCAGGGCGATGACGCCCATAGGAATAGCGAGAATGATCAGTGCACAACTGCATGAAACCACATCGAAAGCGCGCTTCACGAAACGGTAAGCTAAGTTGCCGCCCACAACTGGCATCTCGAGCTCAATCACGTCGTCGCCCGGGAGGAGCTTCGCAAGCACATCCGCAGGGATGCCGTTCTCAGTTAACTTGGGTTCATATTTCCCAACTGCGTCGATATCCGCCGCTTCACGGCGCTCGACGGAGGTGTAAGCAGATGGCTCCTCAACGCCGCCATTAGCTGCAGACACAGCCAATGGCGTCATGACATCTTCTACGGACATTACGCGCACACCGCCCTAAAAGTAGGCTTCGCGAGATGCATTTCCGGGATGCGTGAGAAAATATGGCCCCTCACCATACCTACAGCCGCAGCTGTGATATCGAAGGACCTCTTGGCAGCGCGGAACGCTATGCCGATAGCGCTCTGCGATACCAAATGTCCCTCTCCCTCCGTGCCAGCTCGCGTGCCTCCAAGCCTGTCTACCTCTTGAAAAATCTTCGCCATCTCCATCAGCATGTGCTCGACATGCAGGGTTCCGCTCGTCAAATTCCCGTTTCGTCCGCGCACAAAAACCTCGACCTAAATCGGGTCGCTTTCGACCTACCTCTTAAATTAATTACAATGTACTTACCGTATCCTAAATAAGGACCTATTTCGCATAAATGTCGGGGTTCGATAGAAAATAAACAGTAAGTCCTCAAACAAACACCCTATTGCGAAATTTTGTTAAGAATAGGCAATCTCCATTGAAGCCATTATACAGGGAAGATATTATCGTGATGAGGATAAGGTAAGTTGCCGTTGGTTCGCCGCAAAATGGGGCTCCCGCCCACTGCTTGCCCGACGGAGGCGCACGTCCCCGTCCCCATGTGCTATGATGCAACACATCATCAGCATTGACGCATTCGCTCAAGTGAAAGAGGAAACGATGAAAAAGAAGCTTACTGCCATGATTTGCGCGCTCGCCCTCGCCATGGCGATGCCGACTCTGGCATGGGCATCGAACAGCCCGCAGAAGGTAACGTCCAACACCTGCACTGCATCCCAGGGCGCGACCCTCACGGTCAGCGGCAAGACCGACGACTCCACGAGCAAGCTCGTCGTCGAGGCAACCTCCGACCAGGCTTCCAACGTGTCGCTCAGCGCCACTCAGAAGATCGCAGGCACCTTCAAGGTTTACGACGTGCCCGAGGGCAGCACCTACGGCCCCTACACCCTCACCTTCAACGTAGGAACTGAGTACAACGGTGCCACCGCCACCGTGTTCATCGAGCACCAGGGCCGCGACGCGAACCTCGGCACCGAGACGAAGACGGCGACCGTCTCCAACGGCAATGTGACCATCTCCACCGATGGCCTCTCGCTCGTGACCATCGCGGTCGACTCCTCCACCGTCACCGGCGCCACCACCGACGCAAGCGCCACCTCCCCGCAGACCGGCGTTGACATGGCCGGCATCGCCGTTGCCACCGCCGCATGCGCCATCGCCGCCGTGGGCGTGGGCATGGTCCTTCGCAAGAAGCTCGCTGAATAGCACTGACAGCACACGCGGTCTCGACCTGGGAAACCGTACTGCGCGCATGACATTGCAAAGAAGAGGGCGCAGCTGCCCTCTTCTTTGTTGTAGGAAGAATAGAGGAGAACCGCTTCAATGACCCTGCTTGAGCTGCTCGAGCTCCTTCGAAAGAAATGGTATCTGGTGCTCGTGTTCCCCCTGGTGTTCGCGGGCGCGACCGCGGCATACTGCTGGGGATTCATGACCAACAACTACACCGCCAACGTGTCGCTCTACGTGCTGACGCAAACGACAAACGCGGCCGATGGATCCGGCCGCGTGACAAGCTCCGACACCTCGGCTTCCCAGCAGCTCGCGAACGACCTGGCGAAGATCGCGAAGACGTCGACCGTGATGAGCTCCACCGCGAGTGCCCTCGGCATGAGCGACCTCAAGGGCTTCGATGTCGGGGTAACCTCCGACACCACGAGCCGCGTCATCACGCTCACCGTCACGGGCAAAAGCCCCGAAGGCGCCGCGAGCGTGGCCAACGAGCTCGCCGACCGCACCTCGAAGGCCGCCATCGACGCGATGAAGCTCGACGCCGTGAACATCATCGACCGGGCAAGCGTGCCAGACAAGCCCTCCGGCCCCAACCGCGTCATGTACACCGCGGTTGCCCTGCTCGCAGGGCTGTTCGTTGCCATCGCTATCATCGTCTTGCAGGACATGCTAGACACCACCGTGAAGTCGGGCGACGACGCCGAAGAGCTGCTGGGGATTCCCGTCCTCGGCCGCATGCCCAAGCCGAAGAAGGCGAGGTAACATGGCCAAGAAAAACCGCAAGCGCCCCAGCCAGTTCCAAAATCCGCTTCTGAGCAACGCCTCGAAAACGCTGTTCGCCAACATCCGCTTCGTCTCCATCGACGAGAAGGTGAAGACGATCGTGGTCACCTCGACGGGCATGGACGAGGGCAAGACCCAAGTCAGCACCAACCTTGCGTGCGCCATCGCCAGCTCGGGCAAGAAGGTGCTCATCGTCGACACCGACATGCGCCGCCGCTGCATCGCGGGACTTCTGGGCATCCACACGGAGTGCGGCTTGTATTCCGTGCTCGTTGGACAGGCGCCGCTCAAGAGCGCTATCTACCCGACCGACCGTCCCAACCTGTACTTCATGGACTCCGAGCCGAACATCCCCTCCCCTCCCGACGTCCTTTCGACCAAGCGCTTCGCGGCTCTCGTCGACACACTGCGCGATATGTTCGACTACGTGATATTCGACTCGCCCCCCATCGGGCTTTTCGTTGACGCTGCCATCATATCGAACCTAGTCGACGGCACGCTGTACGTCATCCGCGAGCGCGCGGCGAAGCGCGACGATGTCGTCGCCGGCGTGCAACAGCTCAAGGCAGCCAACGCGCGCATCTTGGGATCGGTCATCACGTTCTCGCGCGAAGAGGCGAACAACGATTACTACTACGCCTACTACAACTCTGAGGGGAAGCGCGTCTCCCGCAAGGACCGCGAAAAGCAGCTGATGGAGAATCCCAACGCGCGCGATCTGGCCGCAGACGACATCGGCCAATGGGCACGCAAGGCGGGAATCGACCCCAAGCAGGCGGAGCGCAGGGAAAGCGGCGAACGGCCACGGAGGCAAGGTTCGGGCGCGGGTGTGGGCGCAGGTGTGAGCTCGAACGCGAATGCGGGCGCGGGCATGCCCCCAGCTGCAAGCCCGCAAAGAACTGCTCGAACGAGCGCCGACGAGCAGTTCCCGCGTGGCGCCTTCAAGCCAGCAGTGCCACGCCGTGCCGACGGCCGCACACCACGCCACAAGAACACGAGGATCTAGCACAGCGCCCATGACGGGAAGCCCGCTTCGGCTTCCCGTCATGCTTTCAAACGCCCTGCGAGAAAGAGGCACTCGGCCAGCGGAAAGAGCGAATCGCACGGGCGGTTTGTGAAGGCGGTGGCGCGTGCAACCCACACGGGCAGCGCTGCCGACAATCCGCACGAGCAGGGCCGCCGGCAGCTCGCTGACCAGCATCATTGTAAGGAACACATGGCAAACGACAAGACGAAACCGATTGAAGAGGATATCGCCCCCAAGCACGCGAAGGCACCGAGCGCCGACGCATCGGGCACGGGCGACGGCTCCCACAAGAAACGCCCGCAGATCGCGGCGCTCGTCGTGCTGCTCGTCGTGTTAGTGTGCGCGGCAATCGCCGGCGGGGCGTACCTCGTGTGGCAGAACGCCCAGATTGCGAAATCGGCCGAGGAGGCAGCCACAACCCCCGAGCCAGAAGCCCCCGCTGCCTCGCAGGACGCCGCGGACCCGCGGGTGGAAAACCCCATCGACTTCGCGTCGCTTCGCCTGGAGAACCCCGACATCTACGCCTGGATCTACATCCCCGGCACCGATGTGAACTACCCGGTGGTGCAGCACCCGACCGATGACACGTTCTACCTGAAGCACAACAAGGACGGCGAATGGTCCGAGGAGGGCGCCATCTACACGCAGCTGGCAAACAGGACTGACTTCTCCGACCCCGTCACGGTGATCTACGGGCACAACCTGGTGCAGGGAACCATGTTCACCACGTTGCACCGCTTCGAGAACAAAGACTTCTTCGACTCCCACGAGGACATGTACCTCTACACCGACGGGCACATCCTCACCTACCGCGTGATTGCCGCCTACCAGTACGACAACCGCCACATCTTGAACTCGTTCAACTTCTCCGACCCGACCGTCGTCCAGCAGTACTTCGACTCGGTACTCAGCCCCGACTCGCTCGTCGAGAACGTGCGCGAGGGAACAACGCTCACTTCAAGCGATAAAATCGTGCAGCTGAGCACCTGCACCGGCGATTCCAACCACATCGTGAGAAGATACCTCGTGACGGGAGTTCTCGTCAGCGACCAACCGACCTACTAGCGCGAAAGACGAAGCACTTTGGAAGAGAGCGAAACGAAAGACAACGCCCTGGATGAGGCGGGCAGCGGCACCACCCCAACGCCCGAGGCGCCCGTGGTTCCCAAGGGGGCCCAGACCCCCGAGGCGCCCCAGACGATGGAGGAAGAGGCCCTCATCAGGAAGAAGAAGCGCCATCATTCGCGTCGCAAGAAAATCTTGAAGCGCATCGCTATCGTCGTGGGGATTCTCGTGGCGATCGCGGTCGTCATCGCCATCGCCGCCTTCGCCTTCATGAAGTCTGGCGAGAGCGCCGTGAAGCAAGCCAACACCGCCGATGACATCCAGGCGGATGACAGCGCCGTAACCTATGACGAGGGCCGTACCGTCGAGTACAACGGGAAGACGTACGCGCTGAACGAGAACATGGTTTCCGTCGCCGTCATAGGCTACGACCGCCAGACCGAGGAGGTTGTGCCGGGCAAGAGCGTCGGGCAGGCGGACGCCATCATGGTGCTCGCCGTGAACCTCGACACCGGCGAGACGACGGGAATCGGCATCCCGCGCGACTCGATGGTCGAGGTGGGCGAGTTCATGGGAGACACCTTCACCGGCATGTCGACCATGCAGCTGTGCCTGGCCTACGCATACGGTGACGGCGGTGAACTGAGCAGCCAATACACCGCCTCCGCAGTTTCGCGCGTGCTATACAACATGCCCGTGAGCTACTACTTCTCGCTTGATATGGACGGCGTAGGCGCGCTCGCGGATGCCATTGGTGGCGTGTCGCTGACCCCGACACAGTCGATTCCCAACACCAACATCGTCGAGGGCGAGCCGACCGTTTTGTTCGGAAGCAACGCACTCAAGTACGTGCAGTGGCGCGACACATCGGTGCTGACCTCGTCGCTCGACCGCCAGACGCGCCAGTCGCAGTTCGTCGAAGCCTTCTGCAAGCAGGCGCTCTCGAGTGCCCAGGGCAATGTCGGGACGCTTGTCAACCTGTACACGACGGCTTCGAACTATGCCGTGACGAACTTGGGGCTCAACGAGTTCAGCTACCTGGCAAGCTCCGTCCTGGCGACAGGGATCACGTCGGTCGACATGACCACCCTTCAGGGCACCATGCAGCAGGGGGACAAGTTCGCGGAGTTCTACCTGGACAAGACGAACGTGTACGAGACAGTTCTCAACGTGTACTACCACGAGGTGGGAAGCGAGAAATAGGGCCACCGTGTTCGACAAGAGAGCGGGCACGGGCACGTGCGGCGAAGCGAGCGTACGGTAAGCGAGCGGGCAGCGAGGCAGCGCGGGAAAGGAGAGGGCGTGTTCGACATCCATTGCCATATCTTAAACGGAGTCGACGATGGCTCGCGCACGCCGGCGGAGTCCCACCAGATGCTGCTTGCCGCGCGGGACGCCGGCATCGACCACATCGTGTGCACCCCGCATTGCAAGCACTCCAACTTCGACGCAAAGCTTATCGCAAAGCGATATCGGGCCTTCAAGGCGCATGCGGAGAAGAACGGCGTGCACCTGAGCTTGGGATATGAGGTGCACTGGAAGAAGCTCGCCGACATGGGGCTCGACGCGGCGCCGAGCCTTTGCATCGAGGGCACCAACTTGCTTTTGCTCGAGTTCTCAAGCAGCCATCTGCCCGCGAACTGGCAGCGCGCGATTTACGCCATCCAGGGCAAGGGCGTCGACATCGTGATCGCCCATCCCGAGCGCTACAAGCCCGTGCAGGAGGATATCGACGTCGCGCGCGAGATGAGGGAAATGGGCTGCCGGCTTCAGCTTTCCGCGAACTTCGTGGAAGGAGGCATCTTCAACCCGCGCCGGCGCACCGCCACGGCGCTGCTCAAGAACGGGCTGGTCGACTACCTCGCAAGCGATGCCCACCGGGTAGAGCACTACGCCACCTACCTCAAAGCGCTCAAGGAAGCCCAGAAATACTAGGGATTATCTTCTGCCCAATCTTTGATTGGACCCGACAGGCGCAGGTGGATCAGCGTTTGCCGTTGACTAGAATGGGTTAGTTTTGGACTTGTTGTTTCCCTCCACAATCCCATCTGGCTTTTCGCGATTATCGTCATTATCGCTTTTATCGTCAGAGTATCGAGAATCGTTTAATCGCCTATCGCGCCTGCGCGCGAAAAGATAAAGCCGCTAAGACCGAGCCAAAAAGTACAACCTGCGAGGCGAATCTTGGCACGAAAACCGAGGTGTCCCACGGGGAAGGCGCGGACAGCGGGGCGGCCTCGAATTGGGCGACTCCCTGATCCGGGGATTCTTCCTTGGGCGAATAATCAGCCCGCAATCGCTCGCCGAAACGGAGCCCTAGTCGTGGGATACCTCGGTTTTCGCGCCGGGGTCTTCCCGAATCGCTGCACTGATTATGCTAGAGAGCGCCTCCGAGCTTGCTGCGGAGGGCGCAAACACCGCCATCATGCCCGACGCGCATTTCGGGATAGGCTGCACTGCCCAATCGGCTCCGCCTTCTTACCAACCTCCTACAAGGGGTCGCTACCTTGTCTCAAGATGCTCAAGTAATCCTCATAGAGAAACGTCCTATAACGCTGCTTCCCCTTTTCTCGCTGCACAAGAATCCCCAGTCCAACGAAATCCTTAACAAGATTGCCGGCGGTGGTTCTAGCAATATCAAGCTTTTCTGCGACAAAAGACACATCAACGATGGGATTGCCCTCAAGAAGCTCCAAAAAACGCTGGCCATTTGATGCCGAGCGCCCTAATCCTCCATTAATCAGATTCGTGTTCTTGGTTCGCAAATCGACGAGTCTTTCGAGCGAGCCTATGGCATCCACCGCGCTGGCCAGAAGGCAATCGCAGAAGAAGCCGACCCACTGCGCATACTCGCCATTCTCCCTAACCGCCATCAGGCGTTCATAATATTCCCTTCTACGAAGCTTGAGCTGATAAGAAGGATAGAATATCGCAGCGCTGAGCGCCCCGTCATTCATCAGGGAAAGAGTGATGAGCAGGCGCCCCAGACGGCCGTTTCCATCAAGAAAAGGGTGCACCGTCTCGAATTGATAATGGACAAGGGAGGCCTTCACAATTGGATCGATTGTGATATCGCTATTGATGAATTTGTCCAGCTCACCCAAAGCATCATGCATATCATCGACGTTAGGGGGAATATATGCAGCGTTTCTCAAGCCGCATCCAGCTGGCCCTATCCAATTCTGAAACGACCTAACCTCTCCGGGATTCTTTTCAGAGCCGCGCGTGCCCGACAGCAATTCCGCATGAACCTCTTTAAGCAAGCGCATGCAAAGAGGTAGTTCGTTCATTCTCCGCACGGCATATTCTGTTGCCCTGATATAGTTAACTACGTCGGCGACATCACGTTGAGCCAATTCGACGTTCTCAGGATCGAGAATGTCGTCGAACGTGCACTGAGTTCCCTCGATCTGGGCTGAAAGTAAAGCCTCTTTGCGGACGTACATCGCAAGATACATGGAAGCATTGGGGACAAAACGCAGCATGCCTTCAAGCTCGCCGAGTTTTCGGGAGCAAGCGCTGAGCAATCTGACGGTTTCCTCGCTTAGCTCCACCGGAACGACGGTATCAAGCGAGGCGGGAATAAACGAACTATACTCCGACTCGCCCGAAAGATTCTTCCTCAGAAAACCTTGACCTTTATCTTGCCACTGCATACTGCCCCTAATGACACTTTTGCGCGATTATCCAATAAGTATATTATTTAACAACTTTTTTGTAGAATAAAGTGTCATTACAATTTGAATTAACACGTTAATCACGAAATAGTGTTGTTAGAGAATGGCTCAAACAAACGAGCGTTTTTCGACCTATGAAAGACCCCCGCCGGCGCATCCCTTTTCGCGATTGGCGATATACTGGAACCCTACGCAATTGCCAAGCCCACCAGGCTGCAAAGGAGCCATCTCATGAACGATTTCGGATCCATCCGCGACGCCGTTTCCCGCGTCGCACCGCGCTATGCCATCGCGAAGGCCGCGGTATTCTCGCTTTACGCCTCCGACCAGGCACGCACGGGCGGGGACGCCTGCCTTCTGCTCGACGTCGGATGCACGTTCTCGCGCGCCGACGCCGCGCAGTTCCGCCGCTTCATCGCCGAGAACCTCGGCTGCACGGTCGACGTGGTCTTCCGCTCGGCCCTCACCGCCGAAGACTTCGCCCGTGCGGAGACCGAGGCCCGCGTGGTGTACGAGAATCCCGACGTGACGATTGCCTCCACGCCCGACACCCGTGCTCAAGCCGCTCCCCCGGCCGCGCCCAAGCCGCCCGTCCGCTAGTGCCCATTTGCGCGGCGTTTCCGCAGTTTTCGCAGAAGAAGGCTGCACGTCATGCGCTTTCGCTATCATGGACCCCTACCCACACGAGAATCGCTGCGCGCAAGCGCACGACATCGATATGAAGGAGCTTTTGCATGTGCGGAATCTGCGGATTCACCCAAGCGACCAGCGCTGACGCCCCCGCGCTCAAGGCCATGTGTGACATCATGGCGCATCGCGGGCCCGACGGCGAGGGCCAGTATCTCGACGCGGAAAGCGGCATCGCGCTCGGGCATCGCCGGCTCTCGCTCATCGACTTGGCGAACGGCAACCAGCCCATGGTTCGCGCCACGGGGGAACACGACTCGGCCATCACCTCCCCCGCGCTCATGCCCGACGGCACGCCGTGCGGCACACCCGAGTCCATGCTCGCGAAGGGCGATTTCGCCATCGTGTTCAACGGGGAAATCTACAACTACCAGGACCTTCGCGCCGAACTCGAAACGCAGGGCTGGCAGTTCAAGACGAAATCCGACACGGAAGTGCTGCTCACAGGCTATCTCGCATGGGGCGAAGGCGTGCTCGACCGCCTGCGCGGCATGTTCGCGTTCGCCATCTGGAACCGCGCGACACGTGAGCTTTTCTGCGCGCGCGATTTCTTCGGCATCAAACCGTTTTACTACACGCAGCAAAACGGCCAGTTCATCTTCGCGTCCGAGATCAAATGCATTCTGGAACACCCCGCCTACATCCGCGAGCTCAATCGCGAGGCTCTCGAGCAGTACCTGTGTTTCCAGTTCAGCGCGCTGCCGGAGACCTTCTTCAAGGGCATCTTCAAGCTTGCGCCCGCGCACTGCATGACCGTGCACGCCGACGGCTCCATCACCGAGCGCCGCTACTGGCGCCCCGAGTACCACTTCGACGAGAACCGCAACCGCGAGGACACCGCGCGCGCCATCGACGAGGTCATGCGCGACAGCGTGCGCTACCACAACGTGGCCGACGTCGAGGTCGGAAGCTTCCTGTCGTCGGGCATCGACTCGAGCTACATGGCGGCGTGCCTGGCAAAGGAGAACCCCGACATCAAGACGTTCACCGTGGGCTTCGAGTGCTACAAGCAGGCGGCGGCGAACAATGCCGAAGGCGCCGGCGGCAAGACCATGCGCGACGAGATTTCTTGGGCGCGCGAGTTGGCAGACGACCTGCATATCGCCAACACCGACAAGTACATCGGCGAGGAGGAATACTGGGCGAGCCTTCCGCGTGTGCAGTGGCACATGGACGAGCCCTCCGCCGACCCTTCCGCCGTGGCGCTGTACTTCGTCGACCAGATTGCCGCCACCCAGGTGAAAGCCGTGCTTTCCGGTGAAGGTGCCGACGAGTTCTTCGGAGGCTATCGAATCTATCAGACGCCGTTCTCCAACGCGAAGGTAAGCTGGGCGCCGAAGGGCCTGCTCAGGGGCGCATCCCATGCGATGCGCGCGCTTCATCTGCGCGGCGCGAACTATCTTGAGCGCGCAAGCGAGACGCCTGAGGACTGGTACTACACCAACGCGAACGGCGTCGCCTTCACACCCGAGGAGCGCGCAAGCCTGCTCAAGGGTGGCTGCAACGCCCCAACCCCGCAATCGCTCACGGCGCCCGTGTATGCCGAGGTCGCCGATCTTGACGAGACGACGCGCATGCAGTACGTCGATTTGTACTTCTGGCTGGTGGGAGACATCCTGCTCAAGACCGACAAAATGTCGATGGCGCACTCGCTCGAGTCGCGCGTGCCCTTCCTCGACCGCCGCGTGTTCGACCTGTCGGCCACCATCCCCACGCCGCTCAAGGCAAACGAGCAGCAGACGAAACTCACACTGCGCGACGCTGCGAAGTTCGCCATCCCGAAGGACTGGGCGCAGAAGGAGAAGCTCGGCTTCCCTGTGCCGGTCGTGAATTGGCTGCGCGAGGAGCGCTACTACACCATGGTGAAGGAATGGTTCACAGGCGACATCGCGCGCGAGTTCTTCAACACCGATGAGCTGGTTCGCCTGCTCGACGAGCACAAGGCGGGAGCCGATCGCTCGCGCAAGATTTGGATTGTGTATATGTTCCTCATGTGGTACAAGATCTACTTCGTCGATCGCACCGTGCCGGAAAAGCCCGAAGCACGCTAACGGATTCGTTGCCAACTGCGAGAACAGCAGCGCCCCTTGCTCGACCAATCGATGCAAGGGGCGTTATGCGTTAGCGTGCTTATCGCTCCCCGCTTAAGTCCGTGCGATTAAACGTAGGGCGGCGGAATGCGTCGACGGCGCCCAAAGCGGAGGATGCTCAGCTTACACGAGCTTCGAAGCGTCGACGGCGGCAAGATGGCCGGTCGCACAATGCTCGAAGAAGACGAGGCGCCCATCACGGCTTCGATAGAGCTCGCGAAACAACGAGAGGTCGAGCTTGGCCTCGACAGATTGCGCTGATTCGGGGTTGTTTGCGGAAGCGGCGCGCCCAGGATTGCTTGCGGGAACAGCGGTTTCGAGGTTGCTTGCGCAAGCAGCGGGTCCGGCGCCTTTTGCGGGCGCGACCTGCGCGGGGCTCTCGCAAACTGCAGCAGCTTTGGCGCCATCGCACAAGGCCGGCTCGGGATCGAAGTCGGCGCCTTCGTCGACGATTACGCCAACTCCGCTGTAGCGACCTCGCGTCGAGAAATCCTCATCACCCGTATAGGCAACAGGCGCATTCTCAGGTTCCGAAACAGGCGCTTCCTCGAAGAGATCCGCATTCCAGCGCGAAGCCTTGAGCTCGTCGGTTTCCCCAAAGCCGGGAAACCCATCGCCGAACGTGACGTACTCGCGCTTACCACGAAAAGGTGTCTTTCGCTCCACCATGATCAGATGTGGTCCCTTACGCCGTCGTAGCTCACGTTCCAGAAAACGAGGCCGGCTGCAGGTGCGTTCTCCCCTGCAGCGCATCGGTCGCACGCCTGGAGCACGTCGGCGACCCATTCGGGCTTCCGCTGGCCGCGGCCGACCATGACAAGCGTGCCCACGATAGTGCGCACCATGGAGTGGAGAAACGCGTTGCCCTTCACCGTGATGACGACGGCCCGCTCCCCCATCACCCCTTCTTGAGCGAACGAGATTTCATGCACATTGCGACACGTCGGCTTCCCCACCGCGCTTGCCGCCATGCAGAAACTCTTGAAATCATGCTCGCCGATGAGCGCGCGGGACGCCTCGCGCATCGCCTCGACATCGAGCGGCTTTGGGATATGCCACGAGAAATCGCGCAGGAAAATAGGCGGCGCGGGCTCGGTGCAGATGAAGTAGCGGTACTCGCGCTCCGTCGCGTCGAAGCGGGCGGAGAAGCCGAGTTCGCGCTCGTCGACCGAGCGCACGACGATGGCCTCATGCGTGAGCGCATTCATCGACCGGGCGAGACTTTCAAGCGTACGATCACGCAATTCATCAGGCGAGATATCAAAGCTCACGACTTGAGCGCGCGCATGGACGCCCGCGTCGGTGCGGCCGGCGCACGTGGTTTCAACCTCGCGGCGGAACAGCAGCTCGAGCGCATGTTCCAGCTCGCCCTGTACCGTAAGTTGGCCGGGCTGGCGCGCAAAGCCGCTGAAAGGCTTGCCATTGTAGGCGACGGCAAGCGAAAGCGTCATATTGTTTTTGACATTATCCATATCGAGCATGATACCTCATTTGCGCGCGAACACGACAAGCAATAAGGCGGCGAACCTCATATCGAGCTACAGTGACCCGCAACGAGCCCGGGGCGAGATTCGGCGACCTGCGGCGAGCCAGGGGGACGCGAAGCACCGACCAGCGAAGAGCCAAGGGAGGCAACCTGAGGCAAGTCACGGGCGACCTGCAGCTCAGCGGCCCGCAATGAGCTATCGAGGAGAAGAAAACGCTGGCCCGAGATCAATCCCCAGGCCAGCGATAGCAAACTCTCTATGCAATCAGCGCGCCACGTCCGAACAAATCCTGCAGCTCGCTTCGCATAACCGGCGAGCCCGAGTCGACCGTGACCGGCAGCTCCGCGCGGAAGCGGCGGCCGTCGGACTGCGTGACGAGGAGCACAACCCCATCGCGGCCTGGATACGACTGCAAGATACGGTTCAAGCGCAACAATTTTTGCTGGTCGAACTCGCACGACGGCACGTTAAGCTGCAGATGCGAAGGTCGAGCATCCTCTTCGTTCAGCTCGATTTCCTCGATCTCGAACGCCATGATCTGGTTGCCGCGGTCGCTGTGCTCGAACTTGCCCTTGATCTTCACGATGGCATCCTCATGGATGGCCTCTGCGTTCTCGTCGTACTTGAAGCAGATGCACTCCATGTGGCCCGTTGTGTCCTCGATCGTGAACGTGGCCATCTTCGTACCGCGCTTGGTGAGCTTGGTCACCACATTAGACACCATGCCGACGAACGTCGCTGACTTGATTTCCTTCGTGCGCTCGGCCAAATCACCCAGCTGGAACTTCGTCATGCGGGAAATCGCGCTCTCGTACGGTGCAAGCGGGTGCTCAGACACGTAGATCTTCATGATTTCCTTCTCGTAGGCAAGCTTGGTGCGCTTGTCCCACTCGATGCCGTCGGGCGCGGGCACGTCTTCCTGAAAACCTGAGTCCTCGTCGGCGGCGAACAGGTCGAACATGCTCACCTGGCCGGCGTCGCGATCCTTCTGACGCTTCGAGGCGTTCTCGAGCAGCGGCGTTTCCTCCAGGAAGTACATGAGCTGCTTGCGCGTGTATCCCGTCGAGTCGAAGGCACCGCCCTTGATGAGCGCTTCGAGCGTCTTGCGGTTAAAGCATTTTGCGTCAACGCGATTCACGAAGTCGTGCAGGCTGGTGAACGGGCCGTTCTCCTCGCGCTCGGCGATGATGGCATCGGCCACGTTGCGCCCGACGCCGCGCACGCCGACGAGCCCGAAGCGGATGCCATCCTTAACCGGGGTGAACTCGGCGTTCGACGAATTGATGTCTGGTGGCAGCACGGGCGTGCCGTTGTGGTTGCAGCTCGCGATGTAGCGGATGAGGCGGTCGGTATTGCCCATGTAGCTCGACAGCACTGCGGCCATGTACTCGTTGGGGTAATGCGCCTTCAGGTACGCCGTGCGCATGACCAGGATGGAGTATGCAGCCGAGTGCGACTTGTTGAACGCGTACTTAGCGAACTTCTCCGCGTCATCCCAAATCTTCTTCGCGATGTCGAGTGAGTAGCCGTTCTCGACGGCACCGTTGTTCCAGTCTTCCTGGAGCAGGCGCATGATGTCGATTTTCTTCTTGCCCATTGCCTTGCGCAGCTTGTCTGCCTTGCCGGCGGAAAAGCCGCTCATCACCATGGACACCTGCATGATCTGTTCCTGGTAGACCATGGTGCCGTAGGTTTCCTCGAGCACAGGGCGCAGGCGATCGTCGTAGTAGTGGACGGGCGTCTTGCCGCTCGCCACCTTCACGTAGTCGTCGACCATGCCGGACTCGAGCGGGCCCGGACGGTTAAGCGCGATCGATGCGACGATGTCGGAGAAGCGGCGCGGTGGGAGCCGTGCGAACAGACTCACGTACAGCGAGCCTTCTACCTGGAACAGGCCGTCCATGTTGCCCGAGCGCATGAGGGCGAACGCGCCCTCGTCGTCGGTGGGAATCTCCTCGGGCACCATCTTGACGCCAGTGGTCTGCTCGACGTTGCGGCATGCGCGCGATAACACGCCCAAAGTGCGCAGTCCAAGGAAGTCCATCTTGAGCAAGCCCAGGTCAGGCGTGTAGTGGCCGTCATATTGCGTGATGATGCCGCCGCCTTTGGTGTCGCGCTTCATGGGCACGTGGTCGGCCATGGGATCACGGCAGATGATGGTCGCGCAGGCGTGCACGCCCTCGCCGCGCACGTGACCTTCGATCGACTTCGCGGCGTCGACGACCTGGCGCACGTCCTCTTCGCCGTCGTATGCCTTCTTCAGGTCGGGGTTCGTCTCGAGCGCCTTATCGATGGTGATGCCGAGCTCGTCGCCGATCATCTTGCAGATGCGGTCGCCCACGCTGTAAGGGTAGTCAAGCACGCGCGCGGCATCGCGCACGGCGTTTTTCGCCTGCAGTTTGCCGAACGTGATAACGCCCGACACATGGTCCTCGCCGTAGACTTCCTTGATGTGCTCGATGACTTCCTGGCGACGTTCATCCTCGAAGTCGACGTCGATATCGGGCATCTCCACGCGTTCGGGCGACAGGAAGCGTTCGAACAGAAGCCCGTTGGGAAGCGGGTCGAGGTCGGTAATGCCCATGGCGTAAGTGCAGATGGCGCCTGCAGCCGAGCCACGGCCCGGTCCGACGCCGATTCCCTGGCTGCGGGCCCAGGCAATGTATTCCTGCACGATGAGGAAGTACGCCGGGAAGCCTTGCTGCAAGATGATGCCAGCCTCGTATTCATAGCGATCCCATGCCTCTTTGGGCACGGGGTCGCCATAGCGCTTCTTCAAGCCCCACTCGCACTGCTTGCGGAACCAGCTTTCCTCGGTTTCGCCCTCTGGCAAGGGGAAACGCGGCAGAATGGAGTCGCGCTCGAGCACGACGTCGACCTTTTCGGCCACCTCGACTGTATTGTCGCACGCCTCGGGGAACTCGGAGAGCGCCTCGCGCATCTCCTCTTCCGTCTTCATGTAGAACTCGTCGTTCTCGAAGCGCATGCGGTTCGCGTCGTTCACCGCCGAACCCGTGCCGATGCACAGCATGATGTCCTGCGCCTTTGCGTCTTCCTTCTTAAGGTAGTGGAAGTCGTTCGTGGCGATGGTCTTTAGGCCCGCAAGCTGGGCGACCTTGGTGAGCTGGCGGTTGAGCTCGGTCTGCGTCATGCCGGCGTCGGTGCGCAGGCCCTGGTTTTGCAGCTCGATGTAGAAGTCGCCCTCGTCGAAGCAGCTCGCGAAACGGCGCGCCCACTCGACCGCGTCGTCGAACTGGCGGTTGTCCAGAAGCTTCGGGATGATGCCCGCGATGCACGCAGACGAGCCAATGATGCCGTGGCCGTACTTCTGCAGCATGGAGAACGTCGTGCGCGGCTTGTAGTAGAAGTTGTCGACATGCGATTCGCTGACCAGGTGCAACAGGTTGTGATAGCCCTCGTTGGTCTTCGCAAGGAGCAGCAGATGGTACAGCTTCGGCTTTACGTCCTTGCGCAGCTCCTCGTCGGTGGTGAAGTAGACCTCGCAGCCGTAGATGGGCTTGACCTTCTTGCCCGTCTCCTTCTCGACCGCCGTGCACGCGTCGCACAGCTCCGGCACGCCCGACATGACGCCGTGGTCGGTGATAGCCACCGCCGGCATGTCGAGATCGGCGGCACGACGAACCATGTCCTTCACGTGGGTCAAGCCGTCGAGCAGGGAATATTCGGTGTGATTGTGCAAATGTACGAACGCCATGGATATGCCTCGAATCGCTTACGTGGTATGCGCGCGGAGTGTGTTTGCAAGTGTGGGTGCGCAGCTGTTTTCTCGCGTTCAATCATAGCAGCAAGTGGCAAGTTTTGCATGGCTAACACAGCGAACAAGTGATGTATTTTTAAGGAAGGCGCGCGAGAGCCTACATGCACCGCCGCGAGGAATCTCCGCCAGCATCGGGGCGGAGCACCCGCAAGCAGCCGCGGGCCCTCAGGGAACCCGCAAGGCGCGCACGACGACGCCCCCCTATTCCTCCGCCAGCATGCGGCAGGCCCATTGGGCGGCGACCATGCTGCCCTTCGCGAGCACGCTCTCATCGATGGTGAAGTGACAGCTATGCTGCGGGTGCGAAGCCCCGACCTCGGGATTTCGCGTTCCGACGAAGCAGAACACGCCGGGCACGACGTTTAAATACTCGCTGAAATCCTCGCCCGAGAGCGTACCGCGGTAGTCCGACACCGCGGACTTCCCCAGCATGTCCACGACCGCACGCCGCGCGACCTCCGCGCACACGGGGTCGTTCGAGAGGCCCGCATTGCCCTCCTCGAACGTGAACTTCACCTTGGCCCCGAAAGCGTGCCCTATCTTGCTCACGATGCGCTCGAGGCGATCGGGAACCTCGCGGCGCAGCTTTTCGGTCCAGGTGCGCACCGTTCCCGAAAGGTAGGCGTGACCAGCCATGATGTTGCGCGCCTCGCCACCGTGGAACTCGCCCACGGTGACCACGACCGGGTCGAACGGCGACACGTCGCGGCTGACGAGCACCTGCAGCCCGTTCACCATCTCCGCCCCCACGACAACGGCGTCGACACCCTTGTGCGGCATGGAACCGTGCGCGGAGACGCCCTCGATGTCGATGTGGAACCAGTCGGTATTGGCCATGCGCTGCCCCGGCGCGCACGACACCGTGCCCGCGTCGACCTCGCTCCAGATGTGCGCGCCGTAAATGGCGTCGACACCGTCGAGCGCGCCGGCGTCGATCATGGAGAGCGCTCCTATCGAAATTTCCTCAGCAGGCTGGAACAAGATGCGAACCTCGCCTTTGAGCTGCGATTTCGTCTCGAGAAGAATGCGAATCGCACCGAGCATCATGGCCATGTGCGCATCGTGGCCACACGCGTGCATGACGCCCTCGTTCTCGGAGGCGAACGGCACTCCAGTGTCCTCGGTCACAGGAAGCGCATCGATGTCGGCGCGAAGTGCCACGCGGCGAACAGGGACGCCGGCGGCATCGTAGGCTCCGGGGGCCTCCCCGCGAATCGTCGCGATGATTCCGTTGTTATCGAGGCGGCGATATTCCACCCCCAGGCGATCGAGCTCGCCGCAGAGCATCTCCTGCGTATGCGATTCCCGCCCCGAAAGCTCAGGATGCTGATGAAACAGCCGACGCCACTCGATAATGGCGCCCTCGGCGGACGCGGCGGCATCGCGAACGAGCGCGGCGGTGCGGGTTCCTGCAGGTTCGGATTGGGCGAAGACAAGCGCTTCGGCATCGGCGCAAGGATGCATGGGGATTCCTCCGTAAAGATAAGGTCAAATCGACCATGATGGTATTGGAAGAACGTGCGAAAGACCAGCACAAAGCGGCAAATTCGCGCAAAACCAGAATTAAAGCGGACAAACGGTGAGAAAACGAGCTGTCAGGACGCAAAGGGAATGTGCTCGACAACGCAGCAAAGGCCGCCAGCGCTGCGAGCAGCTTGAAAACGCCGCTTCTATCGAAAGGCGTCCTGAGTCCCCTTTACGAGCTAGGCTTTTTCGTGGCTTTCCGCGCGCTTGCCCATGAGCAGGTTCAACAACGAACCCGCAACGACGAAGGCGACACCTGCCCAGAAAAGCCCAGGCAGCGCGAGCCCTAAGATAATCGAGCTCGCCGTCACCGAGAGAAAGGGCGCGGCATACGATGCAAGCGCCATGCGCGACACGTTGCCGAACAGCAGCCCGTGGTTCCAGCACGCGTACCCCGCGGCGATCGAGCCCATCGCGGCAAGAAGCGCCAGAATCGACCCGATAGACGGCACGCTTTGGGGAACAGGCGCGCCCGAGGTGGCGAACATCACCCAGAACACCGCCGCGACGCCGATCATGAAATAGGGCGTGGCATCCTTGCCGTTCGTGATGCGCGGCGTAACGACGGAATAGGACGCCCAGGCAAGCGCCGCCGCGAGCGTCAGGGCGAACGGAAGCGGATTCGAGGAGATATCCGCCGCGACGACCCCCGCGTCAAGGCCGGCATCTCCCCCGATAGCGAGCATTACGCCCACCGTCGCGACCGCAGCACCTGGCAGAGCACGGGCGAATCCGCGCGCGCCGCGCATCGCCGTGGAGTTCAAAAGAACGGTAAGTGAGGGCCAAAGGTAGTTCACCATGCTGAGCTCGACCGTTTGCGTGGACGAAGCAGCAAGGCCGATCGAGGCGCTTATGGCGGCCTCGTAGAACACGAAAAGCCCGCCGCTGACCAGGAAGTACTTCAAGGAATAAGCGTTCGGCCGCGATGGGCGCAAAACGATGAACAGCGAGATGGCGCCGAGCGTGTAGATGAGCGCACCGCCAAGCAAGACGCCGAAACCCTGCGAGGTCAGGCGCACAAACCCGAACATCATGCTCCAGAACACGAGCGCAAGAAAGCCCACCATCGTGGCACGATCGCTTTCGCCCATTCGCCTCACGCGGCAGCTTCCCTTTCTCGTCGAATCACCAAACCGCCCTATAGTACAGGAGCGCAGGCGCAATGGGGCGCGACACCCGCAAAAAGAGAAAAAAGGCGATGGGTGAGGGCTGGGCACGGAGGACGGGCGAGAAGCGGGGCAGAAGAAGCGGGCAGGATCGCCGTACAAGGGCCGCAAGGCGGAAAGCGCCATGCGGTAGCTTCTGGCACAGGGCAAACCCCCATCGCTGAGCGCGAATTTCCTGGCGCGAATTCCCTGGTTAGCGCTCAGTTTTCACGACAAACCCGAAATAGACGATATGCCCCACCCACACGATAGCGACAATCGCGCGGCCGACAGGAACGGCGCTCATCATGGCAAAGCCCACAGCCAGAAGCACGGTAACGGGCACGAGGATGGTGAGCTTCGCGCGCAGCGTCATGGAGCGCTTGGTCATATAGCCCTCGAGCACCATCTTGTAGACCTTTGTACCTTTAAACCAGCTGTTGAGACGATCGGAGCTGCGCGCAAAGCAGAAGGCGGCAACCAGGATAAACGGCGTCGTAGGCAGAATCGGCAGCACCACGCCCGCCATCCCCAGCGCGAAGGAGAGAAAGCCTCCCGCCGCCCACAGGCCGTGGCGCAGGCGAAAGTATTCTTGTTTTGCCTGTTCAACCGCACCGCCCTGCTTGATTTGCGCAGCCTGTTCGTTCACGTATCGTACCTGCTTACTATTCGATATTCAAACAAATCACAAGAAGTTTACCATGGCTTCCTCGTTAAATATACCACGGAAAACTTTTGAACCTCGAATTGCCTCTCTACGGGAGAAGAAGCCGCTTGCTTGCGGCGGCAATGGTCGATGCCAGCGAGCGCTCATCGTCACCGCGAGCCGCAGCGAGCAGCGACATCGTGCGTTCAAGGCGCGGGGCGACGTCTTGGGGAATCGTCATAGGGGTAGGCTTGCTCGGGAAGTCGGTCTCAATGAGCAGGCGACCCTCGGGAATAGCGCGCGCATAAGCACGTCCGCGCTTCGTTTTGAGCATGCGCTCGTTCACGGAGAAGAGACAGCCCGCATCGATGGCGCGAGTCAGCTCCTCTTGCGAGCCGGAGAACCAGTGGAAAATACAGATGCAAGCATCGAGACACCCCGTGCGTTCGAGCACATCGAGCACGCAGGCCGCTGCCGCCGACGAGTGGATGGACATAATGCGTCGCGGGAACTCCGCTGAAGGATGCGCGGCAGCAACGCAGACGCGCTCGAACGCCTCGATTTGCGCATCGCGCGTATCGGCGCGTCGCGGCTGAAAGTCAAGCCCCACTTCCGAGATAAGAGGCGCGGCGGGAGCCAGGCGCTCGAACAGCGCGACTTCCCCTTCCCCGCAAGTGCCATCGGCGACCCACCACGGGTGAAGCCCCAAGCCAACCCGCACGCGCGGGGCGTAGGGGGCGAGCATCGCGCACACGCGATCGAAATCCCGCGGATCGCAGGTTCCCGAAAGCGCACCGCCGCATGCAGCATAAGCGGCAGCAAGTTCCGCCGCATTGCCCGCAAAGTCCAGGTGGCAGTGCGTGTCGATGAGCGGGATCCCCTCCATCATAGCGATCGCCCGCCATTTTCCAAACCCATAAGCGAGCAGATCACATAGCCCGCAATCATTTGTCCCATGATGGGAGGCATCCAGGAAGTTGTGCCGAGCGGAAGCTTCCGGCGTCGCTCACCGGGCACTTGCTCGGGCTCGGGCAGGCGCGGGGTGCCCAAAAGCTCGCGCGCCGAGGGCTCATCGGAGTACAGGATGGTCCAGCGTTTGATGCCGAGCTTGCGTGCCTCTTTGCGCAAGATTCGGCAAAGCCCGCAATCGTGCGTATCGTAGATGTTCGCAAACGAAAGGCGCTCGGGGAAGAAGCGATCCGCTGCACCCGCTGAGCACACGAGCGGAAGGCCCCGATCCTCGCACAGCTTCGCGAGGGCGATTTTCGCGGAGACCGTGTCGATTGCGTCGATCACGAAGTCGACGTCACCGTGCGCGTCAAGGAAGGCAGGCAGGTTCTCGGTCAGGACGAACTCGTCGACCGTTTCCACCTGGGCCTCGGGGTTGATCGCGCGCACCATCTCGCGTGCGACGTCCGTCTTGCGTCGACCGATAGTGCTCTCCCAAGCAACCGCCTGGCGGTTCACGTTCGAGGGCTGCACGATATCACAATCGACCAGCACAAACGACCCGACACCACCACGCGCAAGGGGTTCAAGGCAGTTCGAGCCGACGCCGCCCAAACCGAAGAGGAGCACTTTCTTGCCAGCGAGCAAATCGACGCCGTCCTGGCCGAACACGATGGAGAGCCTCCCCCATCGATCCTCAAGAGGGGACGTTCGCGCAACGAGCGGGCGCCCATCAGGTGAGGGGGTTGTGTTCGGTTCGGCTGTCTTAGCCATGGGTTCGTTCCTTCCGGTGGGCTTTGGCGGATTAGGGAGGCGTGGCTTGCTACTCGACTACCTTCGCTTCGTATCCCGCATCGACGATGGCGTCGACAAGCACCTGGTCGGGCACGTCGGCAGAGAGCTTCGCCGTCGCGCTGTTGGAGTCAAGGTCGACCACAGCCTCTTCCACACCCTCGATGCCCTCAAGCGCCTTCTTCACGTGAGCGACGCAATGCTGGCACATCATTCCTTCGACGGAAAGCTTTTTCTCCACGATGATCTCCTTCGGTTTCACGATTTGCACTTCTTCACTATGACCAGCGGAAACAGGCGACTCGTCGCCGTCTTCCGCAGAGGGCCCGTCCATCGTGGGCACACCCGCCTCGCTTGCGAGCGCAGCCCCGGATGCGGCATCGGGTGCGGCATCGGGTTCCAGCGCCGATGCCGCCTCGTCGAACGCCACAGGCTTCCATCCGCGAAGGCGAAGCGCGTTCGACACCACGCACACCGAGCTGCACGACATAGCCGCCGCAGCAATCATGGGGTTCAAGGTTACGCCCGCGAACGAGAGCGCACCGGCCGCCACGGGGATGCAGATCACATTGTAAATGAGCGCCCAGAACAGGTTCTGCTTGATATTGCGCATGGTCGCGCGCGAAAGCGAGATCGCCGCAGGCACATCGGCCAGGTCGCTTTTCATGAGCACGATGTCGGCGCTGTCGATAGCGATGTCGGTGCCTGCGCCGATGGCGATGCCCACATCGGCGCGCGCGAGGGCGGGAGCATCGTTCACGCCGTCGCCCACCATGGCAACTGTCCCCTGTTTCTGCAGGTCGCGAATGACCTCCTCCTTGCCCTGAGGCAACACGCCGGCAATGACGTCGTCGGTGCCGACGCGTTTTTGGATGGCGTGCGCCGTGCGCTCGTTGTCGCCCGTGAGCATGACGGTCCGGATACCCATGCGCGAGAGCTCGGCAAGCGCTGCAGCGCTTCGGGGCTTGGGCTCGTCGGCCAGAGCGATAACTCCTGCAAGCGAGCCATCGACCGCGAAGTAAATCACCGTCTTTCCCTCATCGGCCAAGCGCTGCGCCTGTTCGCTTGCAAACGCCGCATCGACGTCGCCGTCTTCCATGAGCCGCGCATTGCCGGCGAGACACGCGCGACCAGCGACAACTCCGCGAAGCCCGCCGCCAGGGACTTGCTCGAAGGCCTCGACTTCCTGAGCTGCGACGCCGCGCGCCTCGGCGTACGCCACGATAGCCTGCGCGAGCGGGTGCTCCGAGCGCTTCTCGAGGGAGTAGACAAGGGAAAGGAAGGCGAGTGTTTGAGCGTCAACCTGAGAGGTTTGAATGGCTTCGGCAGCACCCAGTCGCTCGGCAGTCCTGACTCGCACGAACAGTCCACTGGACTGTTCGGCTCGTGCGGAACTCGCTTTGTGAGCGCCACCGAAGCCATCTGCCGAGCTCGGGACTCCGCCGACACAACCCGCGGCGCCCGAAGCGAGCGCCGAACGCCCCTCGGCAACCAGCACCTCGCATACCTCGGGCGCACCCTTCGTGATGGTCCCCGTCTTATCGAGAACGACCGTCTTCACACCGTGTGCGGTCTGCAGCGCCTCTGCCGACTTCACGAGGATGCCGTTCGCAGCACCGCGTCCCGTCCCCACCATGATGGCGGTCGGGGTGGCGAGCCCCAAAGCGCAAGGGCACGAGATGACGAGCACGCTGATCGCGTGGGAAAGAGCGGTCGCCACACCTGCACCGACAAACATCCAGATGATGAAGGTGATAAGCGCAATCGCGATGACCACAGGCACGAACACGCCCGAAATCTTGTCGGCGAGCTTTTCGATAGGCGCCTTAGAGCTTGTCGCCTCGTCGACCATGCGCACGATCCCCGCGAGCACGGTGTCTGCGCCCACGCGCTCGGCGCGCATGGCGAACCATCCCGTGCGGTTCACCGTCGCACCCGTAACCGCAGCCCCCACGCCCTTTTCCACCGGTACGCTTTCGCCCGTAATGACGGACTCGTCGACCGTGCCCGCGCCTTCGATCACCACTCCGTCGACAGGCACGCCCGCACCGGCGCGAACGATGAGGATATCCCCCGGTCGCACCTGATCGACAGGGACTTCTTCCTCGGCACCGTCGACGTTGCGGCGAATCGCCGTTTTCGGAGAGAGATCCATAAGCTGCGCAATCGCGTCTGTGGTCTTCCCCTTCGCGCGCGCCTCGAAGTACTTGCCCAACGTGATCAGCGTGAGGATCATCGCCGCCGACTCGAAGTACAAATCCATCGCCGCCATGTGCGCGAAATCGACGTCGCCGTGGCCCATCCCCCACCCGATACGGTAGATCGCGACGATACCGTAGACCGTCGAGGCAGTCGAGCCCAGCGCAATGAGCGAGTCCATGTTCGGCGAGCCGTGGAAGAGCGTCTTGAAGCCCACGCGGAAGAACTTGAAGTTCACGAAAATCACGGGTAACAAGAGCAGGAACTGGGTAAATGCGAACGTGAGCATGTTCTCATGACCCAGGAAGATGCCGGGGATGGGCCACCCGAACATGTGCCCCATGGATAAGTAGAACAAGGGGATGGTAAACACGAACGACACGATGAGCCGCATACGCACGTGCGCCG
>OLOM01000641.1_pt1 | contig 26045 bp, 25 predicted proteins | sample 1672531 | NCBI WGS metagenome assembly OLOM01 (sample SAMEA3136696, study PRJEB25190) | human gut metagenome | reverse complement strand
AAACACTTGATTTTACTGACTTTCTTCAATGTAACCTTATTATAACGTCCTCCCCATATCCCACCATTTCATTTGGATATTTTTCAATCCCCGGAAATGGTTCCGCCCCTCTTCTCAGATAAGCCTTGACCTTCTCCCCATACAGATAGCTGTCATTTCCTCTTACAATTCCCCACTCCATTAAAAGTGCCGCACTCCCCGTCACAAATGGTGTGGAAAAAGACGTTCCGCTGAATTGCATCACGCTTCCTCCGACAGATATCGTGCTCACATTTACTCCCGGCGCCACAAGGTCTGGTTTGACTGCACTTGCACTTTCTCCGGTCAGTGGTCCACGCCCGGAAAAATCTGCATAGGAAAATGTCAGGCTGTCATATGCTCCTACTGTGATTGCCCGCATCGCAGTTGCCGGATTTGTAAGTGTCGTGCTGCTTACTGGTCTGAGAAATCCGGTTCCCGGATTCAATGTTCCTTCGCCTGGGATCCACATTTCATAATGTCCATCCACAATTTTTCTCGGTGTCAGAACCATTTTCCACACTCCGCTGTTTATATAGCTCCCGCGCGGGAGGAAATCCAGATAGATCTCCTGGTTTGTGCTAAATGGACTTGGCTCCCCGTAATACAAAAGTATTTCTGTTGCATCGACAGTAAATCGCTGTGTTCCAAGCTGCTCCTTGACTGGTCCGATACGTGTACCTGTAGGCGATACAATTGAAATATCTATCTGATCTACATATCTTTTCCAAATCTGAGCATTTAACGATGGCTGTTTTTCCTGCACTGCCAGCTCTATCTCCTGCTCTGTATTTGCTCTGACATTTTCTAATAGATTCCTGTTCCCTATATTTTGCTCTTCCACAGTCTTTTCTCGTAATCTCCCCGATGTATGCCCTGCGGTTGCCCCTTCATTTCCAGTTCCGATACAAATGCAGCTCTTCCAGATATTAGAAATGTCATCAATAAATCTCTCTAAAAGCGAAGTTCCATCTCGCGCCCCATATGTATTACCGAAACTTATATTAACTGCCACCGGCATTCGCAGCTCCTGTGCTTTGCGTATAACATAATCAATTCCCTGCATAAGCTCCGTCGTCCTTGGGAATCCCCCAGACATAGGATTTCCAAGTTTTACTACAATGAATTCGCTTTGAGGGGCAACTCCTGCATAAACACCGCCACTTCCTCTTCCATTTCCAGCCGCAATAGCGGCTACCGCCGTTCCGTGTCCTGAAATATCACGCGTACGGATAGTTATCGCTCCCTGTGTCACTATATTTTTCGGTGTTATTACATGATAAAAATCTGGAAAAGCAGCATCTATCTCTTCCTTTGTATACTCCACTCCCATTCCATATCCTTTCGGCACATGCTCCCCCTCCACCGCCTTTAATGACTGATCCCACAGATAACGGATTCTTGTTGTCCCGTCTTCATTCCGAAAATCAGGTAGTGTGTAATCAACCCCGGAATCTATGACTGCCACAAGTACTCCCTGTCCCGTAAGCGAAAAACGGGCGTCCTGTACCTCATTGATACAAGACACCCGTTTCCCATTTCGTACCTGGAAAAATAATCGTTTTGGTTTTTCCACATATTCTACTTCTACAATCTGCACCAGATCCGGTATCTGTGACTGACGTATATGAATAATAGCATATTCATTTAACAGCTCTGTGACTCTCTCAGAAATCTGTCGGACTGTCTCCAAATTACCGGAATATTTGATAATCAACTCCCACATCTGGTCCACAGGATTATATCCTACATTCAATTCCTGAGATCGTTCACGTTCACTTTCCGTGGCATTCAATGCCTGATTCAAGAGATTTTCTAATTTCTGACTCTGCATTTCTACTCCCTTAAATGAGCTCAGGCATCAAATATGGTGCCAATTCTACCGGAATAAAATAACCTCGATCATAATGACAACTTGGACATACAGGCGGTGCCATTTTCCCTTTTTGAATATGTCCGCAATTCATACACATCCATTCTCCTCCATCTGGATTTTCAAAATACTGATTTTTCCCAAGCAGTTCTGCAAGCAATGCAAAGCGACGTCCATGCACAGCTTCTACCTTTGCGATCATGTCAAATGCTCCTGATGCCTGATCAAAACCTTCTTCTTTTGCAATTTTAGCAAATTCCGGATAAACGTCTTCAAACTCCTGCATTTCATTATGCACCGCACTTTTCAGAAGATCTGTCACATTTTCTGCAAGATTTACTGGATACCCGCCACAAATTTCAATCGTCTGCTCTGTCTGACCTCTCAATAATTCATAAAACACTTCCGCGTGTGCCCGCTCCTGATCTGCAGTAAATAAAAAAATCTGGCTAATGGAATACAGATTATCACGACTCGCCTGCTTTGCCGCAATTGTATAACGATTCCTTGCCTGACTCTCTCCTGCAAATGCCCGCATCAAATTTTCTCTTGTCTTACTTTTACTAAAATCAACAGCCATGGTACATACTCCTTTCTTACTTCTATAAGTAGTATGCTCCATGGCTGTACAATTATTCCCTCTTATTCTCTTTACAGTTCACTATATAAATTCCGGCACACACCAAAATCAATGCTGCCAGACTCCCAACATTAAATGCCTGTTTCACCTCTCCAAGTATCAGTGCTGATAAAATCACGCCACAAAGCGGGTTCACAAATCCAAAGATAGCAACTTTGGAAACATCGTTCCAGGCAAGCAGTACGGACCAGAGCGTATATGCCACTGCCGAAACCATTGCCAGATAAAATATAATTACCACACCCCCTGTAGTAACATTTTCCAGATGTCCACCCATTCCTGCTCCAATCAGCATCAGACCGATTCCACCCATCGTAAACTGCGTTCCGCTCAATACAACCGGAGATACTTTTCTGGAAAAAAGGTTGATCAACACTGTAGAAATTCCATAGGATAGCTGCGCGATCAGAACAAACCCCTCTCCGATCAGCTTAAATCCCATATCCAGAGAGTTCCCCAGCAAATTAATTACCACAACTCCGGCAAATCCCAGAACACATCCTGCAATTTTTCTTCTTGTCATCCGTTCATTTCGAAAAACAAGGCAAGACAACAAAATTGCAATAAAGTTTCCAAGTCCGGTAATGATTCCTCCTTTTACTCCTGATGTATTGGCAACACCTATGTAAAAGAAGAAATACTGTCCTACCGTCTGAGCTAGGCATACCGGAACTGCATATTTTAAAATCTCTTTGTCAGGAATCATCACTTTCTTTTCTCTAATAGATGCAAAAATCAATACCAAAATTCCTGCCAGCGTGAATCGCACTCCTGCAAAGACAATCTGACTTGCAATATCAGAAGAATCTACATGCAGGAAACGATAGCCTGTCTTGATTACCGGAATCGCACTCCCCCACAAAATACAGCATACACACGCAAGAAGTGCTACAATACCTGTTTTTGTTAATATGTTTTGTTTTTGTGTCATTCTCATACTTTTTCCTAATTAAATCCTATAATTCTTCTTGCCACACTGTACGCAAGAGAGGATATCTTTCGTCCGGATCTTCCCGGAATGTTCATGGTCTGTCCAAGTATTCCGTAGCGAATCTTCATAAATGTCTTGAAATCCTTCTGTTTCAAATATATCCACAGTTCTTTTTTCTTCTCCAGGTTCTCTGCTTTCTTAGACCGGATACATAAAATGGAAGAAACAGTCATCATGATTGCGAGATAATTAAGCATATAATTTCTCAGTTTCTTACATTTTACATTTTTTAATTGGTACATATCAATCATTGTCTTTGTAACAAAAATCTGCTGATCCAGTCTGGATATCATAACTTTCTCATTGACAGACTGATCTTCTCTTCCAATATAATAACGATAAAAATCCACATCCAGGTAATACACTTTTCGCACAAATGGCAACGGATAATACACATAAATATTATCTACATAAAATGTATGTTTTGGAAGCTCTAACTGGCTGAGCTTAAGCATCGCTGTCCGATAAATAACAGAATGCATCAGAATGTACTGATCCAGATGGAACCGTCCGATTTCTTCCCATTTGAAAATCTTATTCTGCGGAAGCACATTACGGTAGTGAATACATTTCTTATGGGTTGCTCCTACTTTCTCATAAACATAATTGGAAATGAGCATGTCCACCTCTTCATCTTCAGATTCCAGCTTCTTAAGAAATTCCAGAATCTTCCGAAGAGCCTCGGCATCTACCCAGTCATCACTGTCCACAACTTTAAAATACTTTCCGGTGGCATGTGTAAGTCCTGAATTCACAGCATCGCCGTGACCTCCATTCTCCTTATCCACCGCCTTGATGATCGTCGGATATTTTTCCTCATACTCATGTGCAATCTTAGAAGTATCATCGGAAGATCCGTCATTTACAATTATAATCTCTACATCTTCCCCGCCCACAAGAATACTCTCAATGGCGTGAGACATATATTCCTGTGAATTGTAACTTGGTATTGCAAAAGATATATATTTCATGCATCTTTCTCCTTATATCATATCTTTTTGAATTTATAGTTTCTTTCTTATTATGTCACTACTTACCCAAAGCAGAGCCTTAGGAATCTTTTTAAGTATATAGCATCTGTGCACTTTTTCCAACCAAAATTTTTGTGTCTTTTTTGCAATCTCCTTGTAAAAAATGCTATGATTCGATATAGTAGAGATAAAATTGATAATTTTTCAACAAAAGGAAGGTACACATATGAAAAAGAATCTGATTGTCGGACAATCCGGCGGCCCGACTGCGGTCATTAACGGAAGTCTGTATGGCGTAGTCACTGAAGCCATGAGACACACTGAGGAAATCGACGAAATATACGGTATGATTAATGGAATTGAAGGATTTTTAAACGGACATATGATGGATATGCGTTCGCTCATTGAAACGAACGAACTCTCCTTACTCCGTACAACACCCGGCTCTTACCTCGGGTCATGTCGTTACAAGCTTCCCGAAGATTTAAATGATCCTGTTTATCCATTGTTATTCAACAAGTTTACATCGCATGGTATCGGTTATTTCTTCTATATTGGGGGAAATGATTCCATGGATACTGTAAGTAAATTATCCCGATATGCCAAAAAGATCAACAGCGATATTCGCTTTATCGGTGTTCCGAAAACCATTGATAATGACCTGGTCCACACAGATCACACTCCGGGATTTGGAAGTGCTGCAAAATATGTTGCTTCCATGGTCCGCGAAGTTGCTATTGATGCAAGTGTTTATGACAACAAAAAATCTGTCACGATTGTAGAAATTATGGGGCGTCACGCCGGCTGGCTCACTGCCGCCAGTGCCCTTGCCCGCAAATATGATGGTGATAACCCACGCCTTATTTATCTGCCGGAAACTGCATTTGACCAGGAAGCATTTCTTAAAAAAGTACAGGAAATGCTGGAAACAACCCCAAACTTAGTTGTATGCATCTCTGAAGGAATTCATGACAAAAATGGAACCTTTGTCTGCGAACTGGTCGGTGATATTGGAACTGATACCTTTGGTCATAAGATGTTGACCGGCTCTGGAAAATATCTGGAAAATCTGGTCAAAGAGCAAATCGGCGTAAAAGTCCGCTCCATTGAGTTGAATGTATGCCAGCGCTGCTCCAGCGAATACCTGTCAGCTACAGATTTAAATGAATCTGAAAATGCCGGAATCGTTGGTGTTCAGGCTGCATTAAAAGGAGAGACAGGCAAGATGATCACATTTATCCGAAACGGTGATCTTCCTTACGAGCTCTCCTACGAAACTGCCGATGTAAATGAAATCTGTAACATGGAAAAAGCCGTACCATCTGATTGGATCACCGAAGACGGCTGTGATGTCACAGAAGCATTTATACAGTATGCAAGACCACTGATCCAAGGAAAAGTGGTGGTACCGGAAGAAAACGGCTTACCGCTTTTTGCTTACCGAAAATAGTTTACCTACTATAAGGCACAGAATAATCGTGATCAACATATCAGGCAGTGTATTTCCTACCGGCATATCGATATTCATCAGAATTCGATACGCAATAAATCCTATCACCCAGATAATCATATTCGGTACATGCACTGCCTGATTACTCTTATCCAGTTTCAGCAGGAAGAAGTCTGCAATCTGGATTGCAATCATCGGTGCAAATACGGAACCGATGAGATACAGGAAATCTGTAATATTATCCATCGGGTATACAATTGCTGCAATCGTTCCAAGCACAGTTACCACGATTGCCACATGTTTTCCATTCCATTTGTTCACAACGGTTTCACTGGAAATTCCTGCGGAATATGCATCCAGAAATGTTGTTGTAACTGTTGAAAATACGATGATCAGAAGTCCGACGATTCCAAGACCTGCTTTTAGCATAATCTGTGCAATATCATACTCTCCGGTAATAATTGCTGCTCCCATTCCAATCACATACATCCAGCAGCTTACAATACCATAAGTAATTGCGCTGACTGCTGTTGCTTTTACCGGCTCTTTTGCTTCTCTTGTATAATCACTGATCAGCGGAAGCCAGGATAATGGCATGGCAACGGCAAGTTCAACTGCTGCACCAAATGTCATGCTGTCATCAGATGGTACGCCAGCTCCGCTTCCTGTGAAGATAACTTTGCAAAGAATCAGTGTCAGGATAAATAATGCTGCCATAGCAACCGTGTTGATTTTCCCAAGATTCGTAATTCCAATAACAATCCACAGAATGATCAGCGCTCCGATGACCAGGCACCAGATCCAGCGTCCGGTATTCATGACACCATCTGCTGCCAGTGCACCATCATAAATCATAATTGCCGTCCAGCCCACAAGCTGCAGCACATTTAACACTGCAAACAGAATACTTCCCTTCTGTCCAAAACTCATTTTTACAGTTTCCATTGCACTTTTTCTGACTTTACCACCAATCACACCTGCCAGAAATAACATAAGGCAGCCGATGATATGTCCTACGATAATTGCGAGAAGTCCTTTTCCCATTCCAAGTGGTGCCAGATAAGTTCCGGTCAGAATCTCCGCGATGGAAACGCCTGCTCCAAACCAGATCAGTCCATTTTCAAATAAACCTGTTCTTTTTTCTTCCATGATGTCTATCCCTCTTTATGCTTCTTTCTTATATTCTCCCGTAATTGCAAATCCGTGATCCATAGGTCCGCTTCCTTTTCCGAGATCCAGCATCGCAGCCAGCGCTCCGGAAATGTAATCTTTTGCACGCTCTACGGATGTGTCCATATCAAATCCTTTTGCAAGGTTCGATGCAATGGCACTGGAAAGTGTGCAGCCGGTTCCATGTGTATTCGGATTATCAATACGTTTTCCGTTGAACCAACGATAATCACCATCACGATAAAGCAGGTCATTTGCATCATTCAACTTATGTCCGCCCTTGCAGAGAACTGCGCAGTGGTATGTATCACTGATTTTCTTTGCAGCCTCGATCATATCATCTGCTGAGTGGATCTCCATTTCCGCCAGAACTTCTGCTTCTGGAATATTCGGTGTCAGAACACTGGCAATTGGAAGAAGACGTTTCTTTAAAGTTCCGATTGCCTCATCACTGATCAGCTTCGCTCCACTTGTTGCTACCATAACCGGGTCAACAACGATATTTTCTGCTTGATACTCCTTCAGTTTATCTGCAATTTTCTCAATCAGCGCACTGGAAGATACCATTCCGATCTTCACTGCGTCCGGATAAATATCTGTAAAAATGTTGTCTAATTCCTCACCTAGAAATTCTGGTGTCACTTCCATAATCCCTGTCACACCTGTCGTATTCTGTGCGGTTAACGCTGTGATTGCACTCATAGCATAAACGCCATTTGCAATCATTGTCTTAATGTCTGCCTGAATTCCTGCTCCACCGCTGGAATCACTTCCGGCAATTGTTACTGCTGTTCTCATTGTTTTGCCTTTCCTTTTCTTATCTATTCAAAAAACACATCCGCCTTCAAAAAGCTTTCCATATAAATGTCTGCTTCTTCGCGGATCATTTCCTGATCTTCTTTACTTTCTTCGTCATACACGCCAACCGTATGATATCCTGCCAGTTTTGCTGTCTGGATCGCATACAATGCATCTTCAAAAACATACAGTTCTTCCGGATTCCTGTCCAGATATCCTGCTGCCATATGATAGACTGCCGGGCTCTGCTTTCCGGCTCCTGCCTGCGCGCATGTAAAAATATGTTCAAAATACTGACGTATTCCAAGACGGATAAATGCATGTTCCAGATGATCTTCATCACTGGCTGTTGCTGCCACGACCGGAATCTTTCTATCTGACATTTTTTGTAGAAATTCTTTTACTCCGGCTTTTAACGGCGCCTCGTAATAATAGAAATCTCTCACTACATCTTTGATCCCCTGACTGATTTCTTCTACAGATTGTTCAAGCCCATAGCGTGTCCGCATATATAATGCAGCCTCCGGGATAGACATATAATAAATCTTCTCGGCAAGTCCAGGCTCTGCTTCAATCTGCTGACTCGCAAGGTATCTCACACCCGCGTCCTGCCAGATGGACATAGAATCCAGAACTGTCCCGTCTATGTCTAAGATAACACCACCCATATTCTGTACAGGAACTTTTCTACAACATTTCTGCTCTGATGCATTTTTCTCCACGTCAGATTTATTTTCTAACATGCTTTCACCATCTTCTCAGTGGCTGCTTTCAGCTCTTCTGTCGCTTTCTTAATATCCGGTTTTGCGAAAATAGCGCTGATAACTGCGATTCCACAAAGTCCACAGCCTGACAACTCCTGCACATTATCTTTTGTGATGCCGCCAATTGCGATAACTGGAATATCTACAGCCTCACAAATTGCTTTTACCATCTCATGGTCAACTTCTACTGCGTCATCTTTGGAACTGGTCGGAAATACAGCTCCGACTCCAAGATAGTCTGCTCCGCGCTCCTGAGCTAGAAGTGCCTGCTCCACTGTCTGTGCCGAAACTCCAACAATCTTATCTTCACCAAGCTTTGCCCGGACATCTCCTGCTTCCATATCACTTTGTCCTACATGAACTCCGTCCGCGCCAACTTCCAGTGCAAGCTCCACATCATCATCTAGCACAAACGGTACCTGGTACTTTGCACACAATTCCTTGATTTCCTTTGCCTCCTGAAGAAAAGCATCATGATCGAGATGTTTCTCACGAAGCTGTACAAATGTAGCTCCACCTTCCAGTGCCTTCTCAACCTGACTGTAAAGTGTCTCTCCATTCAGCCAATTTCTGTCTGTCACTGCATAAAGCAGCAAATCTTTTTTATCGCACTTCATATTTTGCTCCTTCGTCTAACTGCTCTTTTGTCATGTTATAAATAGCATCAATAATTCTATTTCTATAGGTAGAATTACCGTCACCTTTCTGCATGTAACTCCAGCCAATCTCACCGGCAAGTCCCATCGTACAAACTGCCGCTGCTGCCGCCTCAAGCTTCTGCTCAGGATTTGCAACAAGATATGCTGTCATCAGTCCGGATAACTGACAGCCTGTTCCTGTAATTCTTCCCATTTCGGGACGTCCATTACGGATCACGTAACATTTTCTGCCGTCGCTGACAAGATCAATTGCTCCTGTAATTGCAACTATACTTCCGGATTTTTCAGAAAATGCTTTTGCAAATGCAACTGCTTCGTCCAGATTATCTTCTGTCACTGCGTCAGCTACATCCGCGTCAACACCCTTTGTAGTACCGCTTCCTGCAGCTAATGTCTTGATTTCGGAAATATTTCCACGGATTACATCAAACTTTATTTCCTGCATCAAGTTGACAGCTGTATTCGTTCTAAGAGAACTTGCTCCTGCACCAACCGGATCAAGCAGAACCATATGATTTAATTCATTTGCCTTATGACCTGCCGCCAACATTCCTTCAATCGTTCTTACATTCAGCGTTCCAATATTGATGTTCAGACCTCCACAAATTGCAGTGATATCCTGCACGTCCTGCGGCTCATCTGACATGATTGGGCTTGCACCACACGCAAGAATCACATTTGCTACATCATTGACCGTAACATAATTCGTAATATTATGGACAAGCGGTCCTTTTTCTCTAACGTTCTGTAAACATGTACCTAGCATAATTCTCTCTCCTTTTTGTGTTGTGAACATTCGCTGATTTTTACATTGCTAACATAAATAGCAGATATACCTAATAAAAGATATACCTGCTAACATTTACGCATCTTTTTCCCTACGTTGGCATTATCCAAATCAGGTTGCAGGTCAGGGCATTCAGCCCAATCTCAGCCTGCTTGATACGCAAGCCCCCTGTTGTTCGTTATTCGTTTCATATATATTATACATAATAGACAAAATTTTACAAGTTTATTAATTATAATACACTTTGTTCTTATAGTATATGCATATTTCCTTTGCAATATTCTCAAAAATATTTTTTCACTTTTACTAATATTTTCTTAACGTATCATGACTGTCATCGGTAGTCTTATCAATCCTCTTTACTACCACATAATATCCGTCATCTCCTGCCGGTATTTTCACGCGGTCACCAACTTTATGTCCAAGTACTGCTTTTCCAAGCGGTGACTCGATGCTGATCAGTCCTGCCAGGGAATTTCCTCGGACACTTGTCACAATCCGGTATGTCTCCACTTCTTCATCATCTTCAAAATAAAGATCCACGGTATTATTAATTCCTATCTCGTCTTCTTTTGAATCATCAGACACAATGTTGGCAGTTTTTAACATTCTCTCTAGATAACGGATACGGCTTTCGTTGCGGTTCTTATCCTGCTTCGCTGCTTTATACTCAAAGTTCTCACTCAAGTCTCCCTGTGCTCTTGCCTCTTTTACTGCTTCCAGCTCTTTTTTACGGACAACAATCTTTCGGTACTCAATTTCTTCCTTTATTTTCTTTACATCACTTTCTGTCAGTTGTTCTCCCATATGATACAGTCCCTTCTATATTAATTGATAATGTTTCATTGCTTTTTCAATTCCGTCATTCATCACACTGTCCGTCACATATTCTGTATATGGATCCAATACAGAATCATGCTCTTTCATCGCTACTGTATGTGTGGCGTATTCGAACATCGCCAGATCATTGCTGCTATCTCCAAATACATATATCTGATCCATGTCATAGCCAAGATATTTCCTCATATACTCAATCCCGGTCGCTTTTGTATATTGCTTTTGAATACACTCATAACTTCCATGTCTCCGATCGATGACTGCCAGATTGTCACGGACTTCCTCTATGAATTTTACTACATCACTTGTCTGATCAGAGAGTAAGAACATTTTATCATAAATGAATCCGCCATCCTCAATATATTTCTTACAGCCTAATCCCCAGGCTTTTCCCATGCGCTGTCTGATATCTTCGATTTCCGGAAAACGGGAACTATTTTGGGGAAAATATAGATCGTCACTGGCTTCCAGAACTCCTTCCATACGACACTCCTGAATCACCTGTATGTAACGTCTGCACTGCTCCTTGGTCAGTGTACTGTGCATCAGCACATTTCCCTGATAAATGATTTCCGTTCCACAACCGCACACATAACCATCTACTGGAATATGCTTCATGGAATCCAATGTATTACAAGATGTACGACCTGTATTGATAAACACAAGATGTCCGTTTTCTCTCGCCTGCTTCAATGCACGAAGTGTACTTTCCGGCACTATCTTCGTCTGTTCGTCAATCAATGTACCATCTACATCAAAAAATAATGCTGCTTTATTCATTCTGTCTCTCCTCTATATCTAGATAAAAAGCTGGATTACTGTGATATATTTCAGTTTTTATCTCGCAATTCCAAAATACTGATCCACGCCATTGGCAATCCCGGTTACGATCTGCCACTGATATTCGTCTGTCGCCATCTTCTGATCTTCCGTCGGATTACTCATATATCCCATCTCCACAATGGTCGTCGGAACCTGTGCCCAGTTGATTCCACTCATGGTATCTGTCTCCCAGACACGCTCTCTTTTTGCTCCGGTTGCTGCCACCATCTGATCTAAAATATCTGTAGAAAGTGCCTGACTTTGGGAATATAGATTTCCATTATATGGATTGGAAGCAGTCTGACAAATCGTCATCATGCCATTGGCACTGCTGCTATCTGAACCATTGGCATGAACACGGATAAATGCATCGGCATTGGCATTGTTTGCAATCTGTGCACGCTCTGCATTCGATACATTTACATCGTTCGTCTCTCGTATCATCAAAACATCATACCCACGGTTCATCAATTCTTCTTTCAGCTTCATAGAAACAGCCAATGTCAGTTCATATTCCTGAAGCCCTGATGTCTTGCCACTTGTCCCGGAAGCCACCTTTGCTTTCATTTCAGAAGAACCTGGACCGACCGGTTCTTTCTCGCTATTCCCCTTTGCCTGATGTCCTGCATCAATCGCAATCAAATGTCCATTTTTCTGCGTCTGTTGTTCTTTCGCCTCTTCTGCCTGTGATTGTCCGTCTGGCTGTGAAGCCTGTTCCTGCATATCTGTCTGTTCCTCTTGTATATTGTCTTCTTTTTTATCTTCTATATTTAATACCAGTTTGTCTGGATCTTTTTCCTTTGTCTTCGTTTCTTTTTCTGTTGTCCCACAGCCTGTAAGTACCATAAGCACTACAAGTCCCAGTAACAATACTCTTTTTTTCATATTCCACCTCCGTAAGTACTATTCTACCATAACTTTATTATTTCTTAAGTGGTTTTTTATAAATTTTCGATTTGTTTAAGAGTTTCAACATACTTTCGTCACATTTTCCTCTTATACTAAATGACAGATAGTTGAGAAAGACATCAGCTATCACCCCTCATAGAAGTGCGAAAAGCACTTACTCTCATTCCTTTATATAACTATAACAGCACACGAAGCCTCGCCGGGAACGCACCCGCGGGGCTTCGCTGTGTCTAGAACACTCCTTTCATATCTACTCTTTTCAAATTTTCGTAAACCATGTACAATAAGAATAATGGTATTATCATTCATTGAGAGATTTACCAATTCAAGAATGTTAAAGGAGTGTCTATTATGTCTGGGGAACGTAAAAACACTATAACAAAATCTGCAACTGCTAATACAACAACGAAAAAAGGGCTATCACAGGGACAGGCCGATATTCTGATTGCCATCGTAGCCATGACATGGGGAAGTTCCTATCTGATGATGAAAATCGGGTTGACTGGAATGCCGCCATTCTCTATTATCGCACTGCGCTTTTGCATTGCATTTATTACTGTTGCACTGGTTTTCTTACCGAAAATGAAACTGATGAACCTGCGCACTCTTGGATATGGAAGTATTCTCGGGCTGCTTCTGTTTGGTGTGTTTGCTTTTCTCGTTCCAGGAATGAAATACACGACCGCTTCCAATGCTGGATTCCTAGTTGGTATTGTGTCTGTATTCGTACCGGTAGTACACAGCTTTTTAAAACACAAACTACCATCCAAACGTACAACTCTTGGAGTCCTTTTGGCTTTACTTGGAATCTGTCTGCTTACATTTCTCTCCACCTTTACAATTAATCTTGGAGATATTTTATGTATCCTCAGTGCATTTTCCTACACCATCCAGATTATTCTGATGGATCATTTTACAAAAGAAACTGACAGCTTTCTTCTTGGAATCTGGCAGCTTGGATTTACCGGTCTGTATGGTGTGATCTTTACATTTTTATTTGAGACTCCCTCACTTCCGGGTAGCGCCGCGCAGTGGGGTGCAATTCTTGGTCTGGCGATACTCTGCAGTGCTTTTGGATTTATCGTTCAGCCAGTTGCTCAAGAATACACATCTCCGGAACATACCAGCATGCTTTTCGCACTGGAACCAGTATTTTCTATGATTTTTGCCTATATTTTTCTCCATGAAAAATTATCTCTGCAAGGAGCAATTGGGGCATTTCTGATTATGGTCGGTGTCGTGATTGCTGCAAGCACCCATGAAGAGTGATTACTCCCTCTTTTCCCGGAAATTTGTTTTATTTTCCTATTCAAGAATGCCTCGGCATTCGGTTTAATGCGCAAAAAATGAGATTACAACTAATCTCCAACGTTGCACTTCTTGATTATTTATAGTATAATTCTAAGTATACTTATTATTGTACTTAAAAGAAAAAATTTGATCATGGAGGTCATTATGAATAAAAATCAAAAAGACGGCAATTTTGAAGAAAACCTTGGCTCCCGCGTGAAGAAATTACGCCAGGAGATGAATCTGACACAGGCAGAGGTCGCAGATGCCCTGCACGTAACACCAGGATATATCAGCAACGTAGAGAACAATCGTACAGCAATGTCTCTTCGTATCCTGATCTACTATGCAAAGCTTATGAATACAACACTGGATTCTCTTGTTGGTTCTCTGGAGCCTGCTTATAAAGAGAACGCTCTGGACAATGAAGTTATGCATCTTGTAGCTCAGATGAATGATCTGGAAAAACAGAAATTAATCAATACATTAAGAATCTGGATTTAATTTATACTTATTGATTTTATAAGATGCCAGAAATCTGTGTTTTTACCACGCAGATTAACCTGGCATCTTTTTTATTGCAATAAGATAAATAATATATAAAACCAACCGGGTATTCTTATAAATTTATTTCATTGCTTCTTTAATCGCACTTAACAGTTCATCATATGTTTCATATGCCGGGATCTGTGGATAGTCTGCTTTAATCTTATCGGTACTTCTAAATAAAAATCCAGCTTTACTAGCCTGAATCATGCCAAGGTCATTATAAGAATCTCCACTTGCGATTGTGTCAAATCCGATAGACTGCAGCGCTTTGACTGTACTGAGTTTCGACTGTTCTACACGCATCTTGAATCCGGTAATCTCTCCATCTTCCGCAACCTCCAGTGTGTTACAGAACAATGTAGGCCATCCTAATTTCTCCATCAGTGGTGTTGCAAACTGTGTAAATGTATCACTGATAAGAATCACCTGACTAAATGTACGGAGCTCATCTAAGAACTCTTTTGCTCCCGGAAGCGGATCGATCTTGGCGATTGTCTCTTGAATTTCCTTCAATCCAAGACCATGCTCCTTTAAAATACCAAGACGCCATTTCATAAGTTTGTCATAATCAGGCTCATCTCTTGTTGTCTTCTTAAGTTCTGGAATATTACTTGCCTTGGCAAAAGCAATCCAAATTTCCGGTACTAATACTCCTTCTACGTCTAAACATGTGATATACATCATTCTTTCCTCCTCTTTATATGTCATAAGATGATGTTGAGTACAAAAGCCTTCAATTATATTTTTTTACTCTACACCTTGTGATACCTTGAAATCGCACGAAGCACCTTCTCCATCTCAAATGGCTTCGCCAGATGCTCATTCATACCGGCATTTTTTGCTTTCTGAATATCGTCAGCAAATGCATTTGCTGAAATTGCAATAATCGGTACAGTTGCCCCCCGTGGGTGAGTGCATGTACGAATTCTTCTGGTCGCTTCGAGACCGTCCATAACTGGCATCATAATATCCATCAAAATCAGGTCAATCTCCTGTTCCTCTGATTGTTCAAAGATATCCAGTGCCTCCTGTCCATTTTTTGCAGCTATCACCTGTACTCCTGCTTCTTCCAGAAGATACCGGGCAATTTCCAGATTCAGCTCATTGTCTTCTACAAGCAATACGTGCATACCTTCCACATTGGGTGTCTCCGGCTCTGACTGTACACTTGCATTTTCATAATCCTTGTCAATTGCAAATGGAAGAACTAATATAAATGTACTTCCTACATTCTTTTTACTCTTTATCTTAATCGTGCCGCCCAAAGCGTCCACCAGCTTCTTTGCAATTGCCATACCAAGACCGGTTCCTCGATAAACCGTACGCGCTCCCGTATCCTCTTGTGTAAATGTTTCAAAAATATGTTTCTGAAATTCTTCACTCATTCCAATTCCAGTATCCGAGACAGAGAATCGATACACTACATCATCTTCTGTCCGTGATACCATATCTACGCGAAGTGTAATCTTACCATGGATTTTATTATATTTTACTGCATTACTAAGGATATTTGCAAATATCTGCCGGAAATACATCGGACTTCCCACTACATGTGGACATTCAATTTCTGACACTCCACTCTTTTCCAGCTCCAGTCCCATTTTCTCTGCCTGGGATTCCAGATCTGTCCAACAGCCTCTAAGTACTTCCCGGATATCAAATGGCTTATGTTCTACTTCCAGCCTGCTTGTCTCCAATTTGTTCATATCCAGCACATCATTTACAAGATGCAGAAGATTACCTGCTGTCACTTTCATTTTTTCATGGCATTCTTTCAATCTTTCTGGATCATCCCAGTTTTTCTCTTCAATATCCAGCATACCCATGATGCCATTGATCGGAGTCCGGATATCATGGGACATTTTCCGAAGAAATTCTGCCTTGGCATCATTAGCAATTCTTGCCTCTTTCAATGCCTTAACCAGCTCTTGCTGATAAGCCAGCTCTTTCTGCTTATAATCATCAATAATCTGCGTCACATACAACACTTCTGTTACGGATTCTGCCGGAACTTTCTCCTGCGCGATAAATAATGCACGTCTCCAGATTCCCTGCTTATTCGGATATTCCCGGCTGACAAAGTTCTTCTCTTTTAACCGTTCCCTCAGTGTTGACAAGTCAAAGAACTTTCGCATTTCTTCCTGATAATCTTCATGAATCTGAAATGTACAAAAATCCATCAGCTTTTCAGATGCAATTCCTCTGTCATTTGCAATTTTGTACATTTTATTTGGTTCAGAAATCTGCTCCATATAATCTGTGTTCAGATTTATATTATAGATTGCATAATAAATCTCACTTGTTGCAGCTTTTAGACTTCGAAATCGCATTTCCCGCTCGATGTTCTTAGTAACATCCTGATGATAACCACGTATGCAGACTCCGATTCCCTCATAATCTTTCGGCCGCACTCCTCCACATCGAATCCAGATTTTTCCACGAGTCGGATGATTCCACGGATAAATGACGTCAGCATATCCTTTTTCCAAAGTTTCTTTCACACAGTTATCCACTTTTTCCGTATATTCCGGTGGAATATTGTCTCTCCATATACGGTAACATTCTTCACTTGTGGTACCTTTCGTCAGCCCCAGAAGCTCACGCATATTTGCATCGGCCTCCATCACCGGTTCTTTTCCCTCTTGCTTGATAATCGACCAGATACCAATCTGTGCTCCGCAAAAGATTTCTTCTACATTCCTGCGGTATTTCTGCCTGGACTTGATAGATGCCATCTCAAGCTTTGTACATTCTTTCTTGTAAGCATCAACTGCCACTCCGATATAATAGCCCAACAGGGAAAGCAGCCTTCGAATCAGTCTGGATTTCTTCATATCCGGATTATCTACGCCCACAAAACCCATTAATTTTTCATGGACAGAAATTGGAAATGCAATCAGTGTCTGAACATTCTGGAACTTTAAAAGTCCGTATTCCTGGGGCATCTCTGCCTTAATATCTTCCAGTTCCTCAATCAGGATATTTTCCCCCTGCAGGAACAGATGTATCCAGTTCGGCATACTCTCGAATGGAATTCCTTTTAGATTATCAATCTGTGGTGTCACCCCTTCTTTACACCATTCATATGTATTGGTTGTTGTATAATCTTCATTAATTTCAAATACATAGGCACGGTCTGCGCATGTATACTCACCGACTTTGCATAATACGTTATTGATTCCATCGTCGATCAGTTCTGTACTGCTGAGACTTGTAATCAGCTCAAGCATAAATCGTTCCGCTTCCAGTTCTGCGCTTAACTTTCCATTTTCATACAATAATTCCGCTATTGTATGGTTCTCTGTCAGACTCATAAGGCCACCTCTTTTCATATCTGGTTATCTGTTTTTGTCTGCACGTGGTCTTTCTTTTCTCATGCACCGTATTCTCTCTTACTTTTATGAATCGGTAAGCTCTTCCAGCATCTGTCGTACTGTCTTTCCATTTCCCGGGTGCCGTTTGTATGGTGCGATTTCCTCCAAAGGCTCCAGTACAAAAGAACGTTTATGCATTTCAACATGGGGAATGCATAAGTCATCCTCCTGACTGATCAGATCATCATAGAAAATGATATCCAGATCCAGCGTTCTTGGTCCCCAGTGAATGATTCGCTCTCTTCCGGCTTCCTTTTCAATCCGGTTCAGTTCTCTAAGGAGTTCCTTCGGATAATAAAGAGTTTTCATTCTCAGACAGCCATTCAGAAAATCCGGCTGGTCTGTCACACCGTACGGTGGGGTTGTAATAAATCCGGAGACTTTTTCCACTTTGCTTGCAGGAAGCGCGTCAATTGCTGACACTGCATCGTCCAGGATTTGTCTGCTGTCTCCCATATTAGATCCGAGGGCAATGTAAGCCGTGTGCCAGCTTCTTGTGATTCTGACGCTGACAGTTTTAAGCGGAAGTCCTACCGGTGCCCATGGTTTCTGGATCTCCAGTGTTACTTTTTCAAGCCCGTCAAACTTCTGAAGCATATCTTCTACCAGTTCTTCGGCCACGCGCTCCAGTAATTTGTATGTATGTGATTTTACAAATTCTGTAATAAATGCACTGACTTCTCCGTAATGGATCGATGCCGTCAGCTCATCGGTCTTTCCGGCTTTTCTTGTGTCTGTATAAAGTGTTGCGGACACGATGAACTTCTGTCCCAGTACATTTTCTTCCGGAAATACGCCGTGATTTGCGAATATTTCCAGACCTTCAATTTTAATCTGATCTAATTCCATCCTCTATACCTCATGGTCACGCATAAGCGCTTTTGCCATCTGAATGGCTCTCTTATTCTTCTTTACATCATGGACACGCACAAATGCACTGCCTTTTTGAACACCGTATACCGTCGTCACGAGTGTTCCTTCTTCCCGCTGATCGACTGGCAGATCCAGTGTCAGACCAATGACGGATTTTCTGGAAGTTCCAAGAAGGATTGGGTAATTGAGCTTCTGCATGATTTCTAATTTGTCAATAATCTCCAGATTCATCTCGTAAGTCTTTCCGAATCCAACTCCCGGGTCCAGAATAATCTTATCATCTGCAATACCTGCTGCCTTTGCCAGACGTATACACTCCCGCATATCCTCCATAAAATCATCCAGGAAATTGCTATATTCTGTATTGTCACGGTTGTGCATCAGGCAGCAGGCAACGTTATGTTTTGCGATGACATCTGCAATCTTCTCGTCATATTTCAGACCCCAGATATCATTCACAAGATCTGCTCCTGCCTGAACTGCTGCTTCCGCCACCTTACTTTTATAAGTATCAATGGAAATTGGCACATCAAACTCTTTTTTCAGTTTCTCAATGATAGGAGTCACTCTTGCAATTTCTTCCTCATCCGTGATCATTATATGTCCCGGTCTTGTAGACTCGCCTCCTACATCAATGATGTCTGAGCCGTCCTCGACCATCTGTCTTGCATGCTCCATTGCCTGATCCATGCCATTATATTTTCCACCATCAGAAAAGGAATCCGGTGTTACATTCAAGATTCCCATAACATAAGTTTCATGCTCTACGTCAAATTTCTTTCCGCCAATAATCATATCTTTATCTCCATATTCTTCTCTTCTTCGCTCCAATTACACTGCTCTTTTACCGGACACGCAAAACAATTTCTGGAACGCTTGTCACACTCATAAAATAGTCTTGCCACCTCCGACATGCCGTTACATTTTCTGCGATGTCCGCGCACAGCTTCTAATATCCATGCCCGTTCCGTCTCTGAAAATGCATCATTTTCCGAAAGTGTATCTAAAATCTCGCCTGCGATCTTCTCACCTGCAATTTCGTGAGGAATCTTGTCCGTGTACTGCAAAGCTTTTCCAATGTCATGTAAAATTGCTGCTGTGTAAATTAACTCCTTATCAATGCCAAGACCTGCTTCCAGATTCTTAATATACGCAATCCGCGCTACATCCAAAAGGTGTGTAATCTGGTGACAACAAAATTCACGGTCATGCTCAATTTTTTCATTTTCCCGGTAATACTTCTGATAAAGTGGATGATTCCAGACTGCATTGAGGCGCGGCATCTCTATATACTTTTCCATCAGCATCGCTATCTCTCCAACATGCGGAAAAATCGTTCTTCCAGTGCCGGGTCTGTCTCGAAGACTCCACGTCTTGCCAGCGTCACTGTCTGGCTTCCCGGCTTCTTGATTCCGCGCATAGTCATGCACATATGCTCCGCCTCGATCATCACAATTGCGCCTTTTGCCTGCATATGCTCCATCAGCGCATCGGCAATCTGTCCCGTCAACTGCTCCTGAAGCTGCAGTCTTCTTGCAAATACTTCTACTGTTCTTGCAAGCTTGCTCAGTCCTACGACTTTTCCATCCGGGATATATCCGATATGTACTTTTCCGTAAAATGGCAGCAGGTGGTGTTCGCATGTGGAGTAAAATGTAATATCTTTTTCCACAACCATCTCACTGCTGTCTACTGTAAATGTCCTGGACAAATGTGTTGCTGCATCTTCTTCCATGCCGCCGTATATCTCTTCATACATTCTTGCAATCCGGTCCGGAGTGTCAATAAGCCCCTCCCGGTTCACATCTTCACCTATTCCTTCTAATAAAAGCCGAACTGCCTGTTCTACTTTTTCATGATCTATCATTTTTATTCGCTCTTTTCTATTTTTCTATTTTCTTCCACAATCCGCTTCACTTCTCCCAGATAAGAAAGTGAACCACATGCGATGATTACCTGATTATTCATTCCTGCACCACATGCTGCTGTCGCTGATTCCACCGCCGACTGAATACTGTCTTTTGCTTCTACTTCTTCGCAATATTTTCTGGCACAGTCCGCAAGTTTCCCGGCACTTAAGCTTCTGGCTTTGTTCGGAAGTTCTACAGTGTAAACCTTCTTTGCCAGCGGGCACAGAATACTTGTAATCTTTTCATACTCCTTATCCTGAAATACTCCCATAATAAGCTGGATTTCCTTTCCTTTAAAGTACCGCTCAATAGAAGTTCTCAGTTTGATCGCAGCGTCCTCATTATGTGCTCCGTCTATGATAAAAACCGGATTCTTTCTAAGGCAGGTAAATCTGCCTTCCCACACGGTTTTTGCAAGCCCGTCCCGCACTGCTTCATCCGGGATCTCATATCCAAGCGTTCTTAACTGCTTTACAATCTCAAGCGCTGTGGCAAGATTCTCTCTCTGGCACTGCCCCGCAAGATTTGAATGCATCTTTTCAAACTCTTTATAAGAAAATGTGATTCCATCGTAACTGTCCGTCAGAATTTCCATTTTCTTTGGCTCCGCCTCTACATAAGAGCAGTTCTTCTCTTCTGCTTTTTTCTTCAGGACATTTCTCACAACGTCTGTCTGTCTCGCGGATACTACTGCACAACCAGGTTTGATAATGCCCGACTTCGTCCGGGCGATCTCCTCCAGCGTATCTCCAATCACACCAAGATGATCGACGCTGATGGTTGCAAATGCTGCACAGATGGTATTCTTCACAATATTCGTCGCGTCCGTCTCACCGCCAAGTCCGGTCTCAAGTACGACCATGTCGCAATGCATTTTCCGAAAATACAAAAAAGCCATTGCCGTCTCTGCTTCAAATAACGTCGGGAGAGGTTCTCCCTTTGCTTTCAGACTGGCAATCGCTTCCTTTATCTTCTCTACACTCTGTGCAAAATCCAATTCCGAGATCCATGTTCCGTCCACCTGGATTTTCTCCAGATAAGACATAACGGTCGGAGAAACATATCGCCCGGTTCTGTAGCCAGCCTCACTTAATATAGTCGAAGTGTACGCAAGCACAGAGCCCTTGCCATTCGTTCCTGCAATATGTATGAACTTAAGATCGTCCTGTGGATCACCAAGCTCATGCAACAGACCTCGAATCGTATCTAAGCCAAGTACACTTCCGTATTTCGACATCTCGTCCAAATATACCCTTGCTTCTTTGTAGGTCACGTTTTTTGTTCCCTTCTTTTTTATAAAATTTACTATGATATTTACATATTAGACTTATCATACCACTGTAAGCGCCTGATAACAAGCGAATCTTTTCGAAAAAATATACCATAACTTTTTCCATTTGTAATGGTATATTTCATCACCTCAAGATTCCCGAATATCGAATCAGTGTAAGAATCACCTGCACTGCAAAAATCGCCGGAATCCCGTATCGGAACTCATTCTTTCTTGTCTTATGGTGGAATACATGCATTCCGATCCATGCTCCCACAGAACCACCGATACAGGCAAACCCAAGAAGAGTCTTCTCGCTAGTTCGCCACTCGTCATTCTTCGCTTTCCATTTGTCCTGGCCAAATGCCAGGAATGTAATGATATTAATAACACAAAGATAAATGATAAAATTTTTGTTCATGTTTTTTATAAAAAGACGAAATTCCAAAATTCCGCCCTCTTTTACCTCTCGTAATTCTTATCTGTTTTTATTATTTTACCACATATTCCGTAATCTTTTCAAACAAGATTTCACCATCTCATGGCTTCTAACGGCTTGAAAATGTGTTCTGCTTTTATTAGAAAGAATCAGACACTAAAAACTCGGAAAGATGTACAATCTTAATTCCATTTTCAATTCCCTTATCCATCTCATTTAAAGTTACCACATATTTCGGATAATGATCTCTGATTGCCATCAAGTTTCCCACTTCTCTGTCTGAATTCTGTGGAATCTGCACACACACTTGAACATATATTTTTTCTTCTCTCCGGATCGCCACAAAATCAATTTCTTTCGTATCATTTTTTCCTACAAATACTTCATATCCGCGTCGTTTTAATTCAAGAAAAACAATATTTTCCATTACCCCATCTAACATTTTCCGATTGTAACCAAGAAGCGAATACTTCAAAGAAACATCGGAAAGATAATACTTTTCCTGGGTTTTTAAAATATTTTTCCCTTGTAAGTCATAACGGGCACATGGATATATAATAAATGCCTGTTCCAGCCAGCGTAAATAATTGTAAATGCTTTCTACAGAAATTTTCCGGTGCTCACTTTTCAAAAAATTGGAAATCGAGTTTGCTGAAAATGTTTTTCCTACATTTTCAATAATATATTTTACTACCCTGTCAAATAAATCCTGTTTGTTAATCCGATGGCGTTTCACAATATCGCGGGAAACCACCGTGTAATAAATTCCATTTATTATCTGATACGCCTGCTGCGATTCATATTCTCCAAGAGCAATGATCGGAAATCCTCCAAAGCGAATATACTCTTCTAGCAGCTCTGTTTTTGACTTGTCGCTTTCTTTTTTAAATTCCAGATATTCTTTATAAGATAAGGTAAAAACCGGAATTTGTATATAACGTCCTGTCAGATAGGTTGAAATCTCGCTTGACATTAACTTGGAATTAGAACCAGTTATATAAATATCTGCCTTTCCGGCTTCTAATAAATTATTAATTGCCTTTTCCCAGCCTGATACTTCTTGTATTTCATCTAATAGAAGATAGCAGTGTTCCTTCACACCTATAGCTTCTAACAATTCATCATACATCTGTTTTGCAGTTATATTCTCCGGTATGTCCATATCCGTATACCGTTTCTCTATAATATGATCTTGTGAGACACCCCCTCTTATAAGCTCTTCTTTAAACATTTGAAAAATTGTAGATTTTCCACAACGCCGCACACCTGTCAGTATTTTTACAAGAGGTTTATCTTTAAACGCTTTTAATGCATCCATATAATCTGGTCTGTAGATCATAGAACTCCTCCTTTTCCATATTTTAACGTTTCTATAATTATATATTACCTAAATCCCACCATGTATTCAATAGTTTTTAAGGTTTAACTTTAAAAACTATACTATTTTCCATATTTTTTCATGTGATATAGAAATTAATTTAATACATATATGGTTATAAAAATCCTCCTCCCAGATGCATAACGCCTGAGAGGGGGGGATAAAATCTTTTGATATCTGTACCGATACGCCCTTTTGTTATTTATTTTTTCTTCTCACTACCAGCGCTCCTGACATTGCTGCAATCACTGCCAGAACCAGATACAATGCAATAGGACTGCTATCTCCAGTCTCCGGAACTTTATCCTTCGCATCTGAAGCCGGAGTCTTCGGTTTTGTGTCTGACTTCGGATCTGTCTTTGGATCTGTTGCTTTATAGTGGTTTGTAAATGTCGCTTTATCACCACTTACTTTTGCTGACAATACACCACTTCCATCATCTGTCACACTGACCGTAAGCTTGTACACGTTTTCATCATATGTAACACCGGCCTGTTTATCATTTACTTCTGAAATCGTGTATTCATAAGTACCTTCTGAATCAAATGCCAGATTTTCAAAACGGATTGCTCCATCTTCCTTATTTTTAACCTCCGCAACTGCTTTTCCATCTTTATCCTTAATCTGGAATGTAAACTGCCCCTCTTTCAGAGTTCCTCCTTCCAGTTTCTTGACAGCTTCAATTGTTACATTTGCCGGTTCTGCCTTATAACTATTCTGGAAAGTAATTGCATTTTCTTCTGCCGGAATCATCTGGTCATCTTCACCGATTCCTGCCAGCACCTGATATTCTGCCTTAAGCGTTCCATCACCATTATCTGTAATCCTGGTATGAATCATGTAGGTCTGATCATCGTAAGTAATTCCGGATTCTCCCTGATTCACTTCACGCACTGTGTAAAGATGATTTCCCGGTTTCGTGTATGTAACCTTATCAAATGTGACAGTTCCGTCTGCCTCATTGATTCCTGTTGCAATCACATTGCTTCCTTCCAGTAGTTCAAACTGGAACTCTCCGGCTCTTAATTCTCTTCCTGTCAGGCTCTTATTAACTTTAACCTGGTCTGTGATACTGGTTGCTAATTCATTGACGTTATAAGTATTGGTAAAGCTGAACAATGGTCCGTCTGACGGATTTCTTGTCACGGTCAGAGTTCCTTCTCCGTCATCATGCAATGTCAATTTGAAGGTCTTGCCTGTTGATGCACCAGTATCATTTGTCACGCCGGAAACACTTCCTGATTCTGTAACCTTATATTCAAATTCCTTTGTTCGCGTTCCATTCTCGTCCGGTGCCACACCTTCCAACTGACTAAGTGCAAATGGGATCTGTCCGAAGTTGACATTACCTGCCGCATCATTTACGGCTGTCGTATTTTCCGGCATCGGAGCTCCTTCCGTCAGAGCCTCCAGTGTAAATGTGAACTTTCTTGCAATACTGTCCGGTGTCAGTCCTTCTTCATATGACAGAGTTTTACTTCCTGTAATCGCCACCGGAACCTCGGAAGCACCGTACCGGTTCACAAACTCAAACTTATTCTTGTCTTCCGGATAATTGGTCGCTGCTGTCAGCGTACCATTACCATTGTCTGTTACTGTCACCGTAAAATCATAAGAGTTCGTTACAGCGCTTACTCCATTTGGAAGAGTTCCTTCTGCTGTCTCCTCATAAATTCTATAATTGAGTGTATACACTGTGTTGCCATTCTGATCTGTTGATTTTACAGCATAGCCATCACTTACCGCTTTACTAAGTACAATTGCAGTATTTCCGGCTGCGGTATTGGAAGTTTTATACTTCAATGAATCAAAAGAAATATTTCCATTTTCCTGGTTTTGTTTTTCCTGGATTACTGTTCCATTGCTTCCATTCGCCAGACGTGTTGCCAGCTTAAACTGGAACTCCCCTGCTTTCATCGGCCGGCCGTTCAGAATCTTGTTTGCCTTAATTTCTGCACTTGTTCCGCCTTCTGCTTCTGTAGAACTGCTATAACTGTTTTCAAATACAGCCTTATCTGTTGCAGTTCCGGCTGTGCCATTATTATAAGAAACGGAAGCTTTTAATTTCGCAAATTCTTCTGTATCGCGCACTACATTAACTGTCACTTTTGTTGTGTGTGCGTCGTAAGTCATGCCTCCTGCCTTTGTCTGCGGAACATTTTCCTTAATGTCAAATGTATAAGTTCCTGCCTTTGTAAATGTGACATCTCCAAACTGAAATTTATATAATTATTCCTCTAACTTTCCCCATTTTATAGGCTTTCCCGCCTGTC
>OLOM01000631.1_pt1 | contig 26284 bp, 23 predicted proteins | sample 1672531 | NCBI WGS metagenome assembly OLOM01 (sample SAMEA3136696, study PRJEB25190) | human gut metagenome | reverse complement strand
GGGCAAACCTTGCCCCGGCACCATTAGCCGATCAAGCTTCGACTTTCGTCTCGCTTTCTCGGATGGTGCTCGGCATTTTTGCTCAAAATCGACCAGTTTTGCTTGTTTTTGATTTTTTACTTATTTTTCAGCGCTCATTTTCACACGAAAGGAAAACCTCCTACCTGAGCGCTAGCTCATTTGCGCCACAGCAGACAGACGAATGCGCCGACGGCGCCGCGCTTTCGGTAAATATCATCCAGCGTGCGGGTGGCGGCGAGGTCTGGCGTGTTGTAGGGAAAGAAAACGCTCTCACGGCTGGCGAGGAGTTTTTCCGGCGCAAGGGCGCGCATCTCGTCGGCGGTTTTGAAGGCGGCATGGTGGAAGACGGAATCCTCGCGGGGCATGTGGCTCTGATACTCGAGGCCCCAGTCGGAGTCTGCGGTGATGGTGCCGATGAGGACGTGGCCGCCGGGCTTCACGACGCGCAGAAATTCGTCGAGGGCGCGCTGGTCGTCGTGGATGAATTCAAAGGCGGCCATGGAGAGCACGGCGTCGAAGGAATGGTCGGGAAACGGCAGCTGGTAGAGATCGCCGAGCTGGAAATGGAGCTGGTCGGAATACTCTGAGGCGGCGGCTTTTTCCTGAGCGTAGCCGATCATGGGCGCGGAAAGGTCGATGCCTTCGACATGCGCGCCTAGGGCGGCCATTTTCAGGGAAAAATTTCCTGTGCCGCAGCCAGCGTCCAGCACGCGCATGCCGGGCGCGGGAGTGAAAAGGGAAAATGCGCATTCTGTTTCGAGGGCGTCGACGAGGGCGCCTTTTTGTGTTTTATACCAGGCGTCGTACTCGGGCGCCTTTTTGTCAAAATCTGCCATGAAAGTTCTCTCCTTTGTGCAGGTTATTTGCTCTCTTCATTATCCCGCGGCGCTGGCTGTTTGTCAACGCGGGGGCGATTGACAGGGCGCGGCGGAAGTTTTTATAATAGTGTTAGTGTCTGCGCAAGACGATTGGGCACTGGTCTGGAGGAATGTTTATGCAGGAAAGCACGCTGCTGTCTGGAAACATCACGAAGAGTCTGCTGATCTTTGCGCTGCCGATGATCGCGGGGAATCTGCTGCAGCAATGCTACAACATTGCAGACACGATCATTGTGGGGCGATTTTTGGGCGCGAATGCGCTGGCGGCGGTGGGCTCGGCCTATACGCTGATGGTTTTTCTGACGTCGATCATGCTGGGGCTGTGCATGGGCAGCGGGGCGTCGTTTTCGATCAGCTACGGGCGCGGCGACCGCGACCGGCTGCGCACGGGGATCTTCCAGTCGTTTGTGTTTATCGGGCTGGTGACGCTGGTGATCAATGTGCTGGTGTTTGTGGGCTGTGATTTCATCATCTGGTTTCTGCGCGTTGGCGACGCGGAGGTGGCAGACCTAATGAAAACGTATCTCCTGGTGATCTTTGCGGGGATCGCGGCGACGTTTTTGCAGAATTATTTTTCCTGTCTGCTGCGCGCGCTGGGCAATTCGAAGGTGCCGCTGGTTTTTCTGGCGGTGAGCGCGGTGATGAATATTGTGCTGGATCTGCTCTTTGTCTGTGTGTTTTACTGGGGCGTGGCTGGCGCGGCGCTGGCGACGATCCTGTCGCAGTGGGTGTCGGGGATCGGGCTTGCGCTGTACACGCTGCGCGCGTTTGCGGAGCTGCGGCCTGAGCGCCGGCACATGCGCTGGGACGGGGAGATCTTCCACGAGATCACGAGCTTTTCGTTTCTCACGTGTATCCAGCAATCGGTGATGAATTTTGGCATATTGCTGGTGCAGGGGCTGGTGAACAGCTTTGGTCCGGTGATCATGGCGGCGTTTGCGGCGGCTGTGAAGATCGACACCTTTGCCTACAACCCGGTCCAGGATTTTGGCAATGCGTTTTCGACGTTTATTGCACAGAATTACGGCGCGGGAAAAGCGGAGCGCATTCGCCGCGGAGTGCGGAGCGCGTTTCTCACGGCGGCTGTGTTCAGCATTCTTGTCAGCGCGGTGGTGGTGCTTTTCGCGGAGCCGCTGATGACGATCTTCATCGACGAGAGCGAGACGGAGATCATTGCGGCGGGCGTGCATTATCTGCGCGTGGAAGGCGCGTTCTATGTGGGCATTGGGATCCTCTTTTTGCTCTACGGGCTCTATCGCGCGGTGGCGCGGCCGGGGGTGAGCGTGGTGCTGACGGTGATCTCGCTGGGCACGCGCGTTGTGCTGGCGTATGCGCTGTCGGCGATCCCGGCGATCGGCGTCACGGGGATCTGGGCAGCTGTGCCGATCGGCTGGGCGCTGGCGGATATCGCCGGCATCTGGTACTGGCGCAAGCTCTCGCGCCGCGGCGAAACGCTGTTGTGATGCGCGTTGAAATTGCGTTTGGGACTTGATTTTATCGCGCCCATCATATATGATAATCTTAAGAGAAATCGGAGCTCTCCGGCCTCTGTCAGGTTAGAGACACCTGTAAAAGTTTCACCGCTGCCGGGCAGGCGGAATAAAAATAGCCCGTGTAACCGTTTAACCGCTGCCGGGCAGGCGGAATAGAAATAGCCCGTGAAAAAGTCTCTCGGCCCTTTGTCGTTTCTGACAAAGGGCTTGCTTTTTATGAAAAATTCTGCTGTGATTTTTTCGGAGGCGCATTATGAAAAAGAAAGCATCCATCAACTATTTTTTCCCAACGCTCCTGTTCATCATCTTTATTTTCGCGGGGCTGACTTCTTTTTTGCAGCTCTTCGGCTTCTGCGCTGCGCGGTTTGATGTGCTGGGGGATTCTCTGGTATTGGCGATCGTGTTTTGCCTGGTGTATATGTTCGTCTGTGTGGAACTTGCCAAAGCTGCGGAGCGCTACATCGACGACAGCTGGTGGCTGGCGGAAAAATACGGCGTCAGCGATCAGCGCGTGGTGGCAAGCGCCCGTGTGTTGACGCTGATCGGCGCGCTGCTCTGCGCAGGGCTGGCGGCGTCGGGATTGTTTTTGCCGTACTTCGGCGCGCTGCCAAAGCTGCTGCTCTTTTTCGCCGGGCTCGCTGTGAGCGTGCTCTTGATCCTGCGCCCCTGCGCGTGGCTCAGAAGATCGTGCAATAAAGAGCGCTTGTAAAAATTAGAGCACTTTCGTTTTTCGCGAAAGTGCTCTTATTTTTTCACATGCCGAGAAACGCGACGTAATCTTCCACGCTCATCAATGGTGCGGCGAGCGCGGCACGCATTTCTACGGAAACATCGCCACCCACTGCCAATTCTTGGCCAGCTCGCTCGACGTCGGACAGCCATTTTTCAACGCGTTTACGCGTGAGGGGCTGCTTACTCGTCAGGAGCTTGCCACAGTTGCGATAAATCTCGAGCGTCGGATTGGCGCAAGCCATTGCGGCACGCAGCACGTCGAAATTGTTTTCTCCCGGAAAACCGCAATTTGCCAGTGCGACGAACGTCTGCGTTTTCAGCTGCGCGTTCTCAAGATCAAAATGCCCCTGTTGCTCTGTCATGCGTGGCGCTTTCAGCGGTGCCAGACGATCGACAAAATTTTTCAAGAGCGCAGTCATGTTCCAAGTGTAGACAGGCGTGCCAAAAACGATGATGTCCGACGCTTGATACGCGGTGATCAGATCCGCCATGTCATCTTGAATAATGCAGCGCCCTGGCGTTTTGAACCAACAGGCGAAGCATCCCTGACACTGGCGGATGTTTTTCTCCGCGAGGAAAATTTCTTCCACCTCTGCGCCAGCGCGAGCTGCACCGCGCAGAAAAGCGTCTACCATCACATGGGTGGCGCTCTGCGCCGCAGCAGGGCTGCCATTAAAAACAGTCACTTTCATTTACTTCTCTCCTTTAGAAAATCTCTGCGCTCAGGATACCACGCCGCAAACGTTTACAAAACCTACGTGCCGTAGACTCTGCGTAGCGTAGAGAAATCCCGTCATTTTTCCCGTCTCCGCTTGACAACGGCGGCAAACGTGCTACAATAATATTAGCACTCATCTAGCGCGAGTGCTAATATCTCTACGAGGTGACCAACAATGGCTAAGAAAGCCTTCAAAGCAGAATCTCAACGACTCATGGATCTGATGATCCATTCCATTTACACCAACCGCGAAATTTTCCTGCGCGAGCTGATCAGTAACGCCAGCGATGCGATCGACAAGGTTTATTACCAGACGCTCAGCGACGAAAACCGCACCTTCAACAAGGACGATTACTACATCCGTCTGACGCCAAACCGCGACGCGCGCACCATCACCATCGAAGACACAGGCGTCGGCATGACCGCGGAGGAGCTGGAAAACAACCTCGGCACCATCGCCAAGAGTGGCAGCTTTGATTTCAAAGCCGACCAGGAGATCGACGACGACCACAACATTATCGGTCAGTTCGGCGTCGGTTTTTATTCGGCGTTTATGGTGGCGAAGGAAGTCACCGTCGAATCCAAAACCTGGGGCGACGAGCCAGCGGCGATGTGGCATTCCGATGGCACCGACGGCTACACAATCTCTGAAAGCGACCGCACAAAACCAGGCACGAAGATCACTCTGGTGCTGCGCGACAACACAGAAGAAGAAAACTACGACGAATTCCTCGATCCATATCTCTTGAAAAGCCTCGTCAAACGCTACTCCGATTACATCCGCTATCCGATCGTGATGCTAATGGAAAAGCAGCGCATGAAAGAGGGCACCGAGGAACATCCAGAATACGAAACCTACTTCGAGGACGAAACGCTGAACTCGATGGTGCCACTCTGGCGCAAAAACAAAAACGAGCTCAGCGACGAGGACTACGAAAACTTCTACCACGAACGCCGCTTCGGCTTCGACAAGCCGCTGCGCCATCTCCATCTCAACGCCGAGGGCGCTGCGCTGAGCTATCGCGCGATTCTCTACATTCCAAGCCAGCCACCGTTTGACTACTACACCAACGATTACAAGCGCGGCTTGGCGCTGTATTCCAACGGCGTGCTGATCATGGACAGCTGCGAGGATCTGCTGCCGGAATACTACAACTTTGTCAAGGGCGTTGTCGACAGTGAGGATCTCTCGCTGAATATTTCCCGCGAGCTTTTGCAGCACGACCGCCAGCTTGCCACGATCCGCCACAAGATCGACGAACGCATCACCCGCGAGCTGAACCAGATGCGCGACAACGACCGCGAACAGTACGAAGAATTTTTCAAAGCCTTCGGCCGCCACATCAAGATCAGCCTCTACAACAGCTACGGCGCTCTTAAGGACAAACTGCAGGATTTCCTGCTCTTCTACTCCTCCACAGAAAACAAGCTCGTCACGCTGAAGGAATACGTCGAGCGCATGCCTGAGGATCAGAAATACATCTACTACGCTGCCGGTGCCAGCGCCGACCAGATCGACAGCCTGCCACAGGTTGGCATCATCAAGAACAAGGGCTACGAAATGCTCTATCTCACCGACGCGTTTGACGAATTTGTGCTGCGCACCCTCGGCGCGTACGGCGAAAAAGAAATCCGCTCTGTCTCCGGCGACGATCTCGGTCTAGAGGACGACGCTGAAAAGAGCGACGACGAAAAAGAAGCCGACAACGCCTTCTTTGAAAAGCTCGCCGGTCTGCTCTCCAGCGAAGTTGTGCGCGTGAAAGCCACCGATCTCCTCGCCGACGAAGACGCCGTCTACCTCTCCACCGAGGGACAGATCTCCGTCGATATGGAAAAACTCTACGCCGCCATGCCAAACGGCGGCGCCATCAAAGCGCAGAAAGTCCTCGAGATCAACAAAAACCATCCGGTTTACGCCAAACTCGAGGCGCTCTACAAAGCCGAGGACGACGACGCCCTCAAAGAATACACCAACCTGCTCTATCAGCAGGCGCGCCTCATCGCCGGGCTGCCAGTCGAAGATCCTACCACTTTTGCCCGCTCCATGAGCGCCATGATGACAAAATAATCCTCACTCATTTTCATACACCCCACCCAGCCGCCGGAGCCGCCACTCCGGCGGCTATTTTTCGCCCGCAAAGAATCTTTGCGCGCCGTTTTCGCGCGATCAAGCGCAGGTTGCTTTATTTTTTGCTGCGCTCCTGCGATAATAGAGCCATGGAAAACCGATGCGCATCATCCTCCATGAACGAAAGGACAGACCCATGAAACTCGGAAAAGAAATCGCACAGATCAGAAAAGACAACAGCATGACCCAGGAAGCCTTCGGTCAGATTTTTCATGTCACGCGCCAGACGGTGTCGAATTGGGAGAACGAAAAATCCTATCCCGATCTTGAAACGCTGGTGGCGATCAGCGACCGTTTCGGCATTTCCCTGGACACGCTGCTCAAGGAGGACGAGCATATGATCCAGACCATCGACAAAGAACGCCGCAGAGGAAAGCGACTGCTCAAGATCGTCATTGCCGCGCTCAGCGTCGTCGTTATCGCCTGCGCCAGCTACAGCGGCTACTGGTATTATCAGAAAACGAGCTTTGAGGAACGATTCAGCGACACGTTGGCACGATATGATTTCACGCAGATGACCGCCATCGACGAAGCCGGCAATGAATCTTTCTCCGGCCGTTACGGATCTCAACAACCAGAAGGCTATTTTTTCATCGAACCGCCGGATTTTCCGTCGCTGTTCTCATTTAACACCACCGTTCCTGACGACGTGCAAAGTATGTACGCCATCATCAACGTTGACGGGCACAAAATATTGCGCCTGTACATCCGGCCCGCCCAAACCATCAACAATAGCGGCGAGATCTCCACCGATTTTGCCTTCACAACCATCGCCCTCGTCGACAGCGTGAAACAATCTAAAGACGGCACCATTGAATGGGAAGGCTCGCAAGAATATCGCCTCGACGAAGACGGCAATCTCGAAGCTTTGGAAGCTGCGCCGGAAGCCGATTTTCTCGATGCGTACGAAGCTCACAAATCTGACATCAGGTCCGCCGTCAGCACCATGCGCGAAATGCTCAACGCATTCTACGCATAAAAATCGCGCGCTCGCAAAGCTTTTTCTTGCGAGCGCGCGTTCATTTTTACGAGCACTTTTATTCAGCGATAGGATTTTAAGAGCACTTTCTGCTCCGGCGAAATGCGGCGGCTCTCCACCGCTTTCTGGATGCTCTTGCGATGCACCCACTCTGGCATCCGGCGCTCGGCTATCCACGGCAGCGTGGCCCCCCACTGCTTCACCAGCGCCACGCTGAAATACCAGGCGACGCCCATGTTCACATAATACTCGTCGCAGGCGCAATCCGCCACCGCCGCGAGCTGTTCCGGGCGAAATTCAGCATCCAGGCAGTGCTCCATGAGCATATTGATGCCGAAGCGCACGGTATAGGGCTGCGATTTTTCCTGCATCCACGCCAGCGCCGGCGCTTCCACGAGCTCCGGATGCTTTTTGAAAAGCTTCGGCGAAAAGGAATCGCAGTTCGCCCAGTTGTCGATCATCGGCAGAAAATGGTTGATCTGCGCCAGGCACGCCTCGGCGTCCAGGATCTCCGCAACGAGGAATCCGTGCACATTGATCTCCTCCACATAATCGTGCGCCGTCATCGCGAGAAATTCCGGCAGCCGCTCATCCTTTTTGAACGCTTTCGCGACGGCGCGCTGCGCCGGCAACCGCACGCCAAGAATCCGCGCCGGATCGATCGTCGGCACGAGCTTGGCGTGAAAATCTCTGTAGCCCTCGTCGATATTTGCTACCAGCGACGAGCGGATCTCTTCAGCAATCGTCATTATTTTTCCTCCTCCGGTTCTGTTTCAAAATCGCGCAAAAAATAATCGTCCAGCGCTGCGCCGCAGAAAACATGCTGCCAATAATTTTCCACCAGCTTCTGATAACGCGCCTGCCCTTCTGCAAAGAGCGCAAGCATCCGCGGATTGGTCACGTCTGAGAGTGTATCCTTTGGCCCCATAAAGATGCCAGCGATCGACCGCGCCCCTACCAGGGTGAGTATTTTCTGTACGACCGCATAGGTCCAGTCGCTTTTCAGGCTCGTGTGACTCTTGATCCAGCCAAAATCTCGCCACAGCGCCGCGATGTCGTGCGCATCGCCCAATCCCGCCTTCTCGTACAGCCGCCCTACCAGCAGCCGCTCACGCCACGACACCGCGATCACATCGCCAAGTGCAAAACGGCGGGGATCGAATCCCCTTCTCTCCAACAAATAACGGTCAAATTCCGTCTCCAGACGATGATGGTCATACGTCAGCTCCATCACCCAGCGCTCGATCGCCGGGTGCGCTGTGCTGTCCAGCGCAAAATGGCCGATCAGCCCGAAGAGATACGCCAGCTCCGCGCTCGTCGGTCTGCGCCCGCCCTCGCCCTCCAGTGCCAGCAGCAGCTCTGCACAGCTTCCATGGTGCAGCGCCGCCCCTGTTTTGGAATAATGTTTTCCTCTCAGCGCCTGAAACTGGTCAAAAAAATAAAAATCCGGCCCCTGCAAGCCAAGATCAAACAGTCCACGGTGCGCGCAGACAATACGCCGCATCGGCGCCGCAAAATCCGCGAGCGCTTCCGCGCCAAATATATAATGAGCAAAAATCGCCGGCATGAGATCCTCTCCTTCACGAATAGTCTACGCCCATCATAGCACAAGCGCCAGGCGCTGCCAATTCTGAGCACAAAAAATCTCGGGCCGAAACCCGAGATTTTTTCGCTTATCTATCGTCCTTACCTAAGAAGCGCTCTGATAGATAGAACACCGTCTTACGGATCACGATGAAGAGGACCGCTAATCCAACACAGGCTGTGAAGAAAAACGCCCATTCCATCGGGATCAATGCGCCGATCATCATCAGAGAACGCCTCCTTTCATTAAAGCACGAGACTCATCGAATCGGTGATCTTTTTACGCAGTTCGAGGAAGTCATGACCGGTCAGGTTGCGAGGACGAGGTAGGTCGACGACGTATTCACCGGCGAGATGGCTAGGCAGCTTACCATCGAGGATGATAATGCGGTCAGCCAGATAAATAGCTTCGTCGATGTTGGACGTTACGAAGAGAATCGTACGTTTTTCTTCCTGCCATACGCGCTCAATCTCAATTTCCATGAGGATACGGGTCTGAGCGTCGAGCTGACCGAATGGTTCGTCAAGAATGAGAAGCGCTGGTTCGTTGACATATGCACGCGCGATACCAACACGCTGTTTCATACCACCGGAAAGCTGGTTTGGATAGCTGTTTTCAAAGCCAGTCAGACCAACGAGGTCGATGTATTTCTGCGCCATTTTACGGCGTTCTTCCTTGCCGATCCCTTTGAGCTTTGGCCCCATTTCGACGTTACCCATAACGGTACGCCAGAAGAACAGGGTGTAGCGCTGGAATACGAAACCAACTTTATCACTAGGGCCATCCACTTCTTCACCGTTAACGTAAACGTGACCGGTAGTTGGCGCTTCGAAGCCTGCGATGAGACGCATCAGGGTACTCTTACCAGACTGCCCTGGTCCAAGGATGACGACAAATTCGTTTTCCTTTGCATGGAAGTTCATCGTCGACAAAACCTTCTTGTCGCCAAAGTTTTTGGAGATATCCACGCATTCAATTATATTTGTGTGTTTCTCGTCCATGGACAAAGCCCCCTTTCAATCAGAGTCAGTGCGAAGGATGTCAGGAAGGATACGAGGCAGATGACGAGCATCCCGGCGATACACATCGCGGTGTTGTCAATTCTCATACCCTGGTTGATAACGAACCCGAGACCGCTGCGGGCACCGACCAGCTCAGCTGCGACCACGCAGGTCCAGGATGTGGACAGCGCGATCTGCAGACCTGCGAAGATAGCAGGGATACAGGATGGTGCAGTAACCTGGAGATGTTCCTGCCAATAGGTGGCGCCGAGGTTACGGATGCAGTCATAAAGTTCAGGGTCAACGAGACGGATCCCGTTGTAAGAGTTCAGAATAAGCGGTACCAAAGCACCGATGAAGATGATGAAGATCTTGGAAGCTTCGCCGATACCAAACCAGAGGATGGAAATGGAGATCCATGCGATAGGTGGCATTGGTTTGAAGAATTCGAAGATCGGACGTACGATCGCATTAGCAGTTTTGTTGAAGCCCATCAGCACCCCAAGAGGAATACCGATGACAGCTGCCAAGAGAAACGCGATCATAACGCGGCGGAAACTGATCCAAGTGTGCATGAGCAGTGTGTAGCCAGCCAAACGAGACTGGAACATGTCGATCAGTTCAGTAACAACCTCCCAAGGGCGAGGCATCATCGTGGCATTACCAACGACGACGATCAGATCCCAGATGCCCAAGAAGAGAACAATAGAGATAACGTTCAGAACACGTTTGTTGCGCAAGGCTTTTTGTAAAACATTACCGCCTCTAGCTTCAGAAATTGTTTCACTCATAGATAGGCACCTCCTTACTGACCTTTTCTGCTGCCCTTAACGAGCTGTTTTTCAATCAAGCCAACGATAACGGTGATGACGACACCAGTCAGCGCAGTCAGAACCATCCCGAGGATGATCATGTCTGGCATCAGGAGACGACGGCCCATTTCGATGAAGAAACCAAGACCTCTGTCGGCGCCGACCATTTCAGCGGCAACGAGGCAGGTCCATGCAGTTGCCAGAGCAACCTGCAGACCACCAAATACCATTGGTAATGCGGATGGTACGCAGACATTTCTAAAGATTTCCCAGCTGCCTGCGCCATAGGTTTTCGCCATGCGGATGTAGGTAGGGTTTGTCATCTTTACACCAGAGCAGGAGTTGATGACGCAAGGTACCAACGCACCGACAAAGATGATGAAGATCTTACTGAACAAACCAGTACCAAACCAGATAATGCAAAGAGGAATCCATGCAACGGATGGGATAGGGCGAACGATTTCGAAGATAGGACGAACGAGACCGTCAAACGTCGTGAACCAGCCCATTGCCAAGCCAAGAGGAATACCAATGACCAGTGCGAGAATGTAACCGATCAGAGCTTCTTCCAAGCTGATACCGATATGCCCCCAAATGATCGTGCCATCAGGGTTCGGGTTGGATAATTTATCAATGAATAGCGAGATAACCTGTGTTGGCGACGCTAACAGATGAGGAGAAATCAGACCTGCGCGTACGATGCCTTCCCAGAATACGAGGAATACGCAGACAGAAACTACAGAGATCGCTGTATAGAAGCTTTGCTTCTTTTCTGTGCGTTTTAATTTTTTATTACTCGCCATACTTACACCTCCACTCAAGAATTTTTTGCCTTCATCTCAGAAAGCAGGAGTGTTTTTGTTTCATGTCACGTCTTTAACAAAGAGGGGGAGTCTATTTTGTTTAACAGACTCCCCTCCACCTTACAAATTAAATCTTAGTTCTTTTCGCCTTTAATTTCGATGGCTCTTTCGAGGAAGGAAGAATCAATGCAGAAGTCCTTGTCTTCGAGCTGCTGGCGTTCATCAGCAGTGTACTGACCCTGAGTTACAAAGTAGTCAGCAGACTTCTGGAGGTCTTCGAGCAGTTCGCCGCTCTGCAGCATTTCGAGCTGATCTTCAAGGCTTGGAATATCGTGGGATTCGATATCCAGTGCAGCATTTTCTTCGCTAACGTCCATTGCGGCCCAATCGGTGAAGAAGCTGGAGATTTCAGCAGCCATATCGGTGCCTTCATCGTTGAAGCGGTCAGCGCCTTCGCTCATCATAGCGAGCATGCTTGCGATCGCGTCAGGATTTTCTTCAGCCATCTTAGGGTCAGCAACCCACAGCATCAGGCAGGTAGAGCCGACCTGTTCTGCAGTAGCAACTTCCTGCCAGCCTTTTTCCAGACCGGTGTAGAGGAATGGAGCCCAGAGAACGAGGTAGTCGCCTTCGCCGGATTCGAATGCAGCGATAGCCTGAGCCTGTTCAAGGTTACGAACGGTTACATCGTTTTCAGTGAGACCAAACTGTGCCAGGTAGCCGGACAGGGTGTAAGTACCGGTAGATACAGTCGTGGTCAGGAAAGTCTTACCTTTGATGTCTTCAGCAGTACCAAAGGTGCCGTTTTCGTTTTCAGTGTTAAAGACGACATCGCCTTCACGTGCCAGAACGGCGTTTGCACGGGATTCGTTGGAGGATACGCCAACGATTGGGGTGTCATAACGCAGTGCAGACATCAGAGTTGGTACGGAACCATTACTCATGATGGCGAGCTGGTTAGCAGGAACAGTCTGGACCATAGGCATCCCGGAGTCAAAATACTGCATGGTCATGTTGATGCCGTATTTTTCCTGGATGGACGGATCGGTCATGGTAGCATAGTACGCTGGCCAAGCATCGATCTGGCCCTGGAACCCGCCTTCTACAGAGATGACTTCGCCCTCACTGCTCGCGGATCCGCCACCGCCACCGCCGCCGCAGCCGGCGAGGGTGCCCAGTAAAGCGACTGATAAAACGACAGCTGTTGCGACTTTCCAAGATTTTCTGTGACGTTTCATATGAAACACACTCCCTTCAATTTTTTACCTTTTATTCTTATGCCCAAGTGTTCTTACCACCACTTGATGGCATCGGTAACATAGTTACGAAGTTCTACGAAATCATCTGCCAACGCATCGCGTGGTCTTGGCAGATTGATCGGAATCGATTCCTTGATCGTTGTTGGTTTGTTGGTGAGTACCAAAATACGTTCTGCAATGTAAACCGCTTCTTCGACGTTGTGCGTGATGAAGATAACGGTGTTGTGCAGTTCAGACCAGATACGTACGAGCTCATCTTCGAGATAGAAGCGGAGCTTAACGTCCAGCTGACCATAAGGTTCGTCCATGAGGAGCAAGTCAGGGTCTGTTGCAAACGCTCTCGCGATTGCCACGCGCTGCTCCATACTGGAGGAGATCTGTGCTGGATAGAGATCCTGGGTCTGTGTCAGACCAACGAGCTCCATAACTTCCTGCACTTTCTTTTCGATCTTGTCCTTTGGCCATTTTTTGATTTCCATACCATAAGCGATGTTTTCTTTGACTGTACGCCAAGGCAAGCAGGATGGTTCCTGGAATACGAAGGAAATACTGTGCTTTCTTGGGTCAGCCGGTTCACCGTCGATGAGGACTTCGCCTTCGCTTGGTACATACAAGGTTGACAGCAGGTTTAAGAACGTCGTCTTCCCGCAGCCTGTAGGACCTACAATAACGAGGAACTCACCTTTTTTGACGGTGAAGTTGATGTCATTCAATACCAGCAGATCGCCGAAGCGTTTCGTCAGATGATTGACAACAACTTTGTCTTGTCTCGTGTCTTCTCCCATACGTCCACTTCCATTCTTTGTAGTATTCGAAAATGAGTGCTACGATTGTCACGAATAGCGACGAGCAAATCTCGGAAATAAGGTCGATTTATTTTTTCAATAAATCCGTATCAAACAATGATTGCTAAATCGCCGACATTAACTTTGCTTATCGTTATCCTTTGTTTTAATTATATCTTATTATCGACAACTGTCAATAAAATCCTAATATTTTTCCATTTGTTATAGGAATATATATAGTTATTACAATCTTTTTGTGCCGTTCGTCCGTTTTACCTCTAGACAAAGCGGCAAAAATATGGTAGGCGACGCGCATTTTTCACACACGCTCGTCCTATATCACAATTTGGCTCCCTTTGTCAAGAATAAATCCGCCTATAATGATATAAAAAGAGCAAGGACGTTCCATTTCGGAACACCCTTGCTCTTCGATCGCATTTTTATAACACGGGCGAAAAATGTGAAACAATATTTCGCCGACACTTAGTCGGTGATTGCATACTGCGCCCGACCAGTTTCGAACAAATTGCCGCCGTGGGCATCGATGGCGACGATGGCTGCAAGGTTTTCAATCTCAAGACGGCGGATGGCTTCTGTGCCAAGATCGTCGTAGGCGATAACTTCTGCTTTTTTGACGCTCTTGGAAATGGCTGCGCCGGTGCCGCCGATGGCGACCATATATACAGCGCCGTTGCGCGTGATGGCCTCGCAGACCGCCTGGCTGCGAGGTCCTTTTCCGAGCATGCCCTTGAGCCCAGCCTCATCCATGAGACGTGGCGCAAAAGCGTCCATGCGGCTGGAGGTCGTCGGCCCGATGGAGCCAATGGCCTGGCCTGGTTTTGCCGGTGTTGGGCCGGCGTAATAGATGAGCTGGTCGTGCCAGTCAACCGGCAGCGCTTCGCCGCGGTCGAGGGTTTCGACCATGCGCTTGTGCGCCTTATCGCGCGACGTATAGATCACGCCAGAGAGCATCACGGTGTCACCAGCGCGCAGATCGGCGAGTTCTTCTGCAATGAAAGGAACGTGAATGTGTTTTTCCATGATCAGTCCTCCTCTCCTTCGAGCACGATGCGCGCGTGCCGCGCTGCGTGACAATTGATGTTGACAGCCACTGGCAGCGACGCGATATGACATGGATAGGTGTTGATATGCACGGCCAATGCCGTCACACGACCACCCAATCCCTGCGGTCCAATGCCAAGCTTGTTCACACGCGCAAGGATCTCCTGCTCCATGTCGGCGTAGCGTGGATCGGCGTGATGGCTGCCGATCTCACGCGACAGCGCTTCCTTGGCGATGGCGGTGGCTTTTTCCATGGTACCGCCGATGCCAACGCCGACGATGATCGGTGGGCACGGATTGCCGCCTGCTTTTGAAACGGCGTCTACGACAAAATCGATGACACCTTCTCTGCCGGCAGTCGGTTTGAGCATACCGAGCGCGCCCATATTTTCTGCGCCGCCGCCCTTTGGCATGAGAATGAGCTCGCACTGATCGCCGGGAACGATGTTGTAATGGATCACTGCCGGCGTATTGTCACCGGTATTGGTGCGCTCAAACACTGGCTCTTCGACGATACTCCGGCGCAGATAGCCTTCGTCATAGCCAAGCCGCACCCCTTCGTTGATGGCCTGCGTGACATCGCCGCCAACGAGGTGCAGATCCTGACCAACGTTGCAGTAAACGACCATGGTGCCGGTATCCTGACACATGGCCTGATGTTCCTCGCGCGCCAGCTTGGCATTGGCAAGGATCTGATCGAAGCAGTAAATACCGAAGGGGGATTCTTCCTGAGCGCGTCCCTGCTCAAGCGCCTGCTCCACATCCTTTGGCAGATCGGTGTTCACCTGCACCGCCCAGGTGCGGATGGCCTCGGTAATTTTTTTCACGTCTAAAGTTTTCATATTGTCGCTCCTCTTGAAAAAAGAGACTGCCTGGCAGTCTCTTTTCTTCATTTAACCTTCGTATGCCTTGGTGAGTGGTGGCACAACCTGTTTTTTTCTCGAGACCACGCCAGCGAGTTCTGCTGTGCCGTCGACGGCGGTGACACCGAAAGCGGTTTCAACCTTGGCGCTGTTGCCAACGATGAGACCGGTGGAATTGCTGTCGAGAATGTTGGTGATCAGGAGCAGATAGAGATCGTACCCTTCTTTTGCGCTGGCATCCTGCATGAGCGCTGTGAGCTCATCCTTGCGAGCGAGCACGTCGTTCACGTCAACGGTATTGACCTGTGCGATGCGCACGGTGTTGCCGCCCATTGGGAAGCTCTTGGCATCCATGTTGAGCAGCTCGTCGCAGCTTTTTGCAGAAAGATTGGTGCCAGCCTTGAGCAGATCGAGGCCGTAAGTGTTGTAATCAACACCAGCCAGCGCAGCGAGCGCGATGATGGCTGCTTCGTCTTCTTCGGTGCAGGTTGGCGATTTCATCAGCAGGGTATCGCTGATGACGGCGGAAAGCATGAGGCCTGCGATATCCTGTGGAATATCGACGCCCTGCTCGTTGTACATTTTATAGAGAATGGTGCTGGTGCAGCCAACGGTTTCTGCGCGATAGTTCAGCGGCTCAACGGTTTCAATGTTGGCGATGCGATGATGGTCAACAACGCTCCAGATGCGATAGTCTGCGCGATCTGGCAGAGACTGCTGCGCTTCGTTGTGGTCGACGAGGGCGAGCACATCGCCTTCGCCGATAACATCCGCAGCCTTGGCGATGACCTGTGGCGCGCTGACGCCGAAATGATCGAGGGCAAACTGGGTTTCTTCAGATGGCGCACCGAGGGCATAAGCGGTGGCTTCGAAACCGGTCTGGTTCAGCAGATAAGCATAACTGATGGCACTGACGATGGAGTCGGTGTCTGGATTGGCGTGGCCAAAAACAAGAACTTTACTCATGGTAGATCTTCCTCTTTCCTATTAATAATGTATTGACAGCGACGGTGTCGCCTGATGACTTGTTGGTCCATTCATTATAGTAGCAAATTTTCGCGTGCTTGCCTAGGGTTATTTCTGCCGTTCGGCGCCACGCAGATATTTCTGTTTCGTGTAGATGCCATAATGGCCGCTGACCAGAAAAGCGACAATGGCGACCAGCGCAAAAAACGGCATGCCCTGCGCGCCGAAAACCTCGACGCCGATAAAAAGCGGCGCGAACATCGTCTTCGTGGCCGCGCCAAAAACAGCGACGCTGCCCATGGCTGCAAAAAGCGCCACTGGCAGTCCCAGCGAAAGCGCCAGAAAGGAGCCGAGGGTTGCGCCGATGACAAAGAGCGGCGTCAGTTCCCCGCCCTGAAAACCGCAGGCCAGCGTGATCGCTGTGAGCGTGAGCTTGGCGAGCCAGTCGTACCAGTAAATGTCGCCGCCAGTGAACGCCCCCGCGAAAAGGCCGTCGCTGAGACCGGAGTAGCGGCCATCCCAGGCGAACATAAAAACGATCGCGAGCAGGCTGCCGATGATGAAGATACGCAATCGTGGATCGTCGATGAGCAGTGCGAAGTACACGCGCAGGTGGTTGAGCATCCAGGAAAATCCCCAGCCAACGATCCCGAAGACAAGTCCCGCAAGGATCGTCAGCAGCATAAACCGGCCGCTCATATCCGGCACGGGTCCGATCGGCATGGCCATCGCGTGCAGACCGAGCGCGCGCGCCGTATACGACGCGGTATACGCAGCGATGAGCGCTGGCGCCAGCGCGTCGTAGTAGATCGAACCGACGACCATCACCTCCAGCGCAAAAAATGTGGCGGCGATCGGCGTCCCAAACAGACCAGCGAAGCCAGCAGCCATACCGCTGGCAAGAATGATGTGGCGCTCGAGACTGGCTGACGCAATGCGCGCAAACTGCATCGACAGCGTCGCGCCGATCTGCACCGCCACCCCCTCACGCCCTGCGCTGCCGCCGAAAAGATGCGTCATCCAGGTGGAAAAGATCGTCAGCGGCACCATGCGCAGCGGGATCGAGCCTTCCTTGCCGAGCCCGACATCAAAAACCAGCCCCATGCCACGTTGGGCGCGTCCGCCCCAGTGCATGTTCACGCTCATGATCACAAGTCCGGCAACGCCGAGAAAAGGCACAAACCAGAAAAGATGCTCCGCGCGAAATTCGTTCAGCCAGAGCAGGCCATGGCCAAACACCGCCGTCACCACACCGACGACAGCGCCGATCGCCACAGCCAGCACGCTGTAGCAGGTGTAGCGCTTCACCAGCTGCCACAGCGCTCGCCACTGAAATTTTTCCAGCGAGCTGCTGCTGCGTCCGGCGTCTCGCCGAAACGTTCGCGCGCGACGCACGAGCGAGCGCCAGAAGCGCGCGCCAAATTCTTTCATCTCAATAAACCTCCTCCATTCAAACTGTTTCCATTCTACCACGGCCTTAATCCTGCGACAAGCGTGCCAATGGCTTTACACCGGTAAATTCCTAGTGATATAATAGCAGCATGACTTTACGAACCCATCGGAGGATCATCATGAAAAAAATAAAGAAAGCCGTCATTCCGGCAGCTGGTCTCGGCACACGATTTTTGCCGGTGACCAAAGCCATTCCTAAAGAGCTTTTGCCGATCGTCGACGTGCCAACCCTCGAGATCATTCTCGAAGAGGCTGCCGCCAGCGGCATTGAAGAAGTGCTGCTCGTAGTGAGCGAGAAGAAGCAGGCCATCCGCGACCATTTTGCACCGGCTGCTGAGCTCGAAGCATTTCTCCACGCCCACGGCAAGGATGCGCTGGCCGATCGCATCAAAGACATTCCAAACATCGTGAAGCTCTCCTATATTGTGCAGGAAGAGCCACGCGGTCTTGGCCACGCTGTATCGCTGGCGCGCGATTTTGCCGCCGGTGAACCGATCGCTGTGCTCCTCGGCGACGATGTCGTCGCTGCTGAACCACCAGCGCTGGCCCAACTCATTCACGTCTACGAAAACTGCGGCGCTTCCGTTATCGGCGTGCAGCCGGTGGCAGAATCTGTCATCCATAAATATGGCATCGTCGCACCGGCCGAAGCTGTCTCTGGCGACCATTGCCGCATCCAGAGCCTCGTCGAAAAGCCAGCGGCTGCTGATGCGCCAAGCAACCTCGCCATTTTAGGCCGCTACATCATCACGCCGCCGATCTTCGACATTCTCGCTGAAACGGCACCGGGAAAAGGCGGCGAGATCCAGCTCACCGACGCCCTTAACACACTGGCTGCGCAGGAATCCATGCAGGCCTGCATTTTCAGCGGCCGCCGCTACGACGTTGGCGACCAGCTCGGCTTCATCGAAGCCAACATCGAATTTGGCCTGCGCCGCGACGATATTGGCGCCGCCCTCGCTGATTATTTGAAGGAACTGGTGAAAACATTCAACTAATCGGCACGATCCAGACAAAGAAAGGTGATGGATATGTCTGATCAAATGAATCTGTTTTCCGCCGCTGCCAGCGCCGGCGGCCATTCACACGCACCGCTGGCCGACCGCATGCGGCCGCAAACCCTCGACGAGATCGTCGGGCAGGATGCGCTCATCGGCAAGGGAAAATTGCTGCGCCGCGCCATCGAGACAAACCGCCTCTCCTCGATCATCCTCTGGGGCAGCGCCGGCTGCGGCAAAACAACCCTCGCTTCTGTCATCGCAAAAGTGACGAAGCGTCCCTTTGCACGCCTCAACGCCGTCACTGAAGGATTACCGGAATTGCGCAAGCTGATCAAAAAAGCCGAAGAAGAGCAGCAGCTTTACGGCCGCCAGACCATTCTCTTCATCGACGAAGTGCATCGCTTCAACAAAGCGCAGCAGGACGGGCTCCTGCCATCTGTTGAAAACGGCACCATCATCCTCATCGGCGCCACCACTCAGAATCCATATTTCAGCATCAACCGCGCCCTGCTCTCGCGCTCGCTGATCTTCCAGCTGCAGCCGCTCACCAAAGCCGACATCACCAGCCTGATGCAGCGCGCGCTCACCGATCGCGAGCGCGGCCTCGGTGCCTACCACGTCGAGATCAGCGAAGAAGCCCTCGACCATTTCGCGAATTTTTCTCAGGGCGACGCCCGCATGGCGCTGAATGCCCTGGAGCTTTCCGTGCTCTCAAGCCCGGCGGATGAAAATGGTACCATCCACGTCGATCTCGCCGTCGCCGAGGAAAGCATCCAGCGTCCAGCAGTGAGCTACGACGGCACCGGCGACGAACATTACGATATCATCTCCGCTTTCATCAAAAGCATGCGCGGTAGCGATGTCGACGCTGCCCTCTATTATCTCGCGCGCATGCTCGACGCCGGCGAAGATCCGCTCTTCATCGCTCGCCGCATCGTCATCCTCTCCTGCGAAGACATCGGCATGGCCGATCCGCAGGCGCTGGTGGTCGCGCAGAGCGCCGCCGACGCGCTGCAATTCGTAGGCATGCCAGAAGGTCGCATCATCCTCGGCCAGGCTGTCACCTACATGGCCTCCGCGCCGAAGAGCAACTGTGCCTACATGGGCATTGAGCGCGCTCTGGCCGACGTGCGCCACGGCAAAAACGGCGCCGTACCAAAGCACCTGCGCGACAGCCATTATCCTGGTGCAAAAGAACTCAGCCACGGCATCGGCTACAAATATCCACACGATTATCCAATGCATCAGGTTGAGCAGCAATATCTGCCGGATAATCTGGTCGGCACCAGATATTATTTTGAAGACGACACCGTCGCCGCGAGGAAAAACGGAGACGCCACCTGCTCTGCGCACAAACATAGAAGCGAAGCCAACACCATCGCCGCGCACCAGAGCGAAGACGATACCGTCACCGCGAGGAAGAAAGGATCTGCTCATGAGTAAAGTTGCCCTCGGACTCAGCGGCGGTGTTGACAGCTCCGTCGCCGTCCATCTTTTGCAAGCAGCTGGCCACGAAGTGATCGGCATCCATATGCGTCTCGTGCCTGAAAGCGGCCGCGACAGCCAGGCCGCCGCAGACGCGCGCCGTGTGGCGGAACAATTCGGCATCGATTTTCACATCCTCGACGCCCGCGAAGCCTTTGCCCACGAAGTGATGCAGCCGTTCGCCGATGCCTATCTGCGTGGTCAGACACCGAATCCCTGCGTGCGCTGCAACGCGCAGATCAAATTCGGCGTGCTCTGGCAGGAAGCACAGCGACTCGGCTGCGACAAGCTTGCGACCGGTCACTATGTGCGCATCCTCCACGACGAAAACGGCGACGCCCTCAGTTGCGCCGTCGATGCCGTCAAGGATCAGTCCTATTTTCTCTGGGGCATTCCGCGCGAAATGCTCGCGCACATTCTCTGCCCACTTGGCGATCACACCAAGGAAGAAGCGCGCGCCATCGCCGCTTCCCTCGGGCTCATCACCGCCGGTAAAAAAGAATCTCAGGAAATCTGCTTCATCCCTGGCGACGACTATGCCGCTTTTCTCCAGGATTTTTGTCCGGACAATCTGCCTGGCGCAGGCCGTTTCATCGACGCCGACGGAAACACCCTCGGCGAACACAACGGCGCCTGGCGCTACACCATCGGCCAACGCCGGGGACTTGGCCTCGCTCTCGGCTATCCTGCGTACGTCACCGCCACCGATCCCGTCCAGAACACCGTCAGCGTCGGCACAAACGACACCCTTTTCGCAAACGGCCTCATCGCCACCGGCGTGAACCTGCTTGCGCCGAATGCGCAGAGTGGCCACGCCCGCATCAAGATCCGCTCCCGCGATCGCGGCACGCCGGGCAACTGGCAGCTCGACGGCGATCGTCTCAGCGTGCGTTTTGACGATCCCGTGCGCGCGATCACCCCCGGGCAAAGCGTCGTCCTCTACGACAGCGACCGCGTCATCGGCGGCGGCATCATCCAGCACGCAGTACATTTATGATATGAAAGGAACTTCTATGATAACAAGCGAACAAAAAGAGGAGCTCTACCGCTTTCTCTGTAAAAAGATCAATTACGGCGTTCATCCCATCAACGACATCGCCCAGCTTCTGGCAGACAACCACATCTCCAGCCGCGACTTCGGCTACGGCCGTCTCAAGACCATGCTGCGCGATATTCCGGAATTTCTGAACCTGCTGCCGCCGGAAACCGGCAGCGAGGAAATGCGTGTACGCTTTTCCATCTGGCAGCCACCAAAAGCCGCCAAACCAAAGCAAAAGCAGCAGCCAAAAGCGCCGCAGAAAACAAAAACCGTCGTGCTCGCCGGCAAAACCCGCCGCGCCCGCGCCGTATCCCAGGGACATGCCGCCGCAAAGTCAAAAACCAGCACCACGCCGCATCAGTCCCTCACGCCAAAGCTGCCAGAGCCGCCAGAATCGCTGCTCGCTCACACGCAGCTTGACAGCCACATGCTGCATCTTCTCGCCCTCAAGACAGGCCGTGTCCAGGCCTCGTTGCCGGGGCTTCTCGAATCGAGCTACCAGCAAGCGAAAGCCTCCTCTACTTTAGATTATTCCCGAGATAAGATCGGGTTCCGTCTCGACGTGCCAGCAAAAAACGGCAAGCCGATCTATCTCACCTTTAAGCGTCCGCCAAAAACCGCAGGACACCTCGCGCCGTTTGCCCTCATTTATATCGACGACAACGACGCGCCATCCTCCAATCTCGAGGTTAACAAGATCAAAGGCGACAATCCCGCGCAAGCCCTCGAAACCTTCGCCTTTCTCGGCCGCTGGGAAGATTTTCTCCAATCCCTCGCCGATATGGCCACGCCAGAAGACTGGGATTTTCCAAACGCTGAGAAAAAGAATTTCTACATCCTCAAAAAATACATCCAGTACACCTTCTACCGTATCCAGCTCGAAGGCAAGGTACTCCTGAGCCAGGATGGCCGACTCGCTGCTTTCAACACCGGCCTCGTCGACCGCCATTTTGACGAGATCTACGCCTGCTTTGTGCCAAACACCGCCGGTGAATCGCCATGGCTCTTCAAAGAATTCTGCATCGCCGGTCATTTCGGCATGGGCAAACAGCTCGTGCAGAATTTCAATCCGCTGCCGCAGCCAGCCACTTATTTTCTCCACCAAGGCGATCTGCTCTTCGATCTCACCCAGGAGATCCACTGCGACTACGAGCACATCCTCATCGAAAACATCGACCGCTTTCCGCTCTTCTATCTCAAGAGCCAGTTCTACGATCACAAGAAAGCGATGAAGATCTTGAGCGAGATCGAGCACGCCAAAGACGACAGTCAGCGCGCGCATCTTTTCAGCAAGATCCAGCGGCTTCTGGAAGACGACATGCTTCTCTACAACCGCCTGAAAAATCGCCTTGACGACGCCGTGCTGCTCTCACGCAAGGAAGTACGCTGGAATTATCACACTGCCATCCCATCCTACTACCCATCGCGCAACACGATGAATTTCATGCTGCCGCTGCATCTGTCCAGCGACGACGCCGTTGACATCGTTCTCGTCGTCGAGCTCACGCCAGCCGGCAATTACCAGGGCCAGACCATTCTCACCTGCGATCAGGCCTATATTGATGCCCGTCTCGTCTGCAGCCTCAAGAGCCACTGGCTCGATCTGCGGACGATCGGATAAAGTCGCCCGTTGCAAAAGGAATTTACAAACTGAAAGGGGAAACCAATGTCCACCAAACCACAACCGAATATGCTGATCAAGCTCTTCCCGCTCCTCGGCGAAAAGAGCGTCAACCTGCGCACCGAGCTCCTCGCCGGACTCACCACCTTCCTGACCATGGCCTATATCATCGCCATCAATCCGAGCATTCTCTCTGAAGCAGGAATGGACGCCGGCGCGCTCGTCACCGGGACCTGTCTGGCCGCTGCGCTTGGCTGTTTTCTCATGGGCTTCATCGCCAATCTGCCATTCGGCCTGGCCAGCGGCATGGGACTCAACGCATTCTTCGCCTACAGCGTCGTGCTCGCTTATGACATCCCATGGCAGGTCGCGCTGACCGCTGTTTTTGTTGAAGGTATCATCTTCATCCTGCTCACCGCCTGCAAAGTGCGTGAAGCCGTCGTCAATGCCATTCCGCTCAATATGAAGCTCGCCGTCACCGGCGGTATCGGCCTTTTCATCGCTTTTCTCGGGCTCATCAACGGCGGTATCGTTGTTGGCGACGACGCCACTCTCGTCGGACTGAACCATTTTGCGCTGCCAGCCGTCATCACCTGCTTTGGCGTCGTCGTCATCGCCGCTCTTGACAAGCGCGGCGTGCGCGGCTCCATCCTCATCGGCATCGTCCTCTGCTCCCTCGTCGCTTGGGGCTACGCCCTGATCGCTCCGGAAGCTGCAGCTGCCCTTGGCATCACCCTGCCAGATGGCATCATCCGCTTCGAATCTGTTGCACCGATCGCCGGTAAGATCGATTTCGGTTATCTGCTCCATCCTGAGCAGCTCTCGAATTTCATCGTCATCATGCTGACCTTCCTCTTCGTCGATTTCTTCGACACCGTTGGCACCCTCGTCGGCGTCTGCTCAAAAGCAGGCATGCTCGATGAAAACGGCAACGTACCGAACGCCGGCCGCGCACTCATGGCCGATGCCCTCGCAACCACCGCTGGTGCTTGCCTCGGTGTTTCCACCGTCACAACCTATGTAGAAAGCTCCACCGGCGTCAGCGTTGGCGGCCGCAGCGGCTACACCGCCGTCACTGTCGGCGTGCTCTTCCTCGCCGCCATGTTTTTCTCGCCGCTCTTCATCGCCATCCCAAGCTGCGCCACCGCACCAGCACTGATTTATGTCGGCTATCTCATGCTCAGCGCAGTTAAAGACATCGACTTCGCCAACATCACCGAAGGCCTGCCAGCGTTCGTCACCATCCTCGCCATGCCGCTCACTTACTCCATCGGCGACGGCCTCACCCTCGGCGTGCTCAGCTACGTTTTCGTCAACCTCATCTACAACCTCTTCGCACCAGCCGACAAACGCAAAAAAGTCTCGATCGTCATGATCGTCCTCGCCGTACTGTTTATTTTGAAGCTGGTGTTTATATAAATAACAAAAATACCACCTCGATCCATCGACGAGGTGGTATTTTCTGATTATAGATATCCCAATAACATCCAGAAAGGAACTGCTATCGCGCAAATATACACAATATCAATCACCATTTTTAAAATAGCACCTTTGCAAAATTGGCGCATCGTCATCATTCCAAATGCATACATCATTAAAATCGTGTTATTTTCATACGGGAAGAATACCTGGTTCCCAGTATGATATAGTACATAAGCTACGATTTTCGGTGAATAACTGAGTGCTTCTGCAATTGGTCCAAGAATAGGTGCTAATAAAGTATATAACGCCATTGGTGTCATAAAGATATTACAAATTACACCTGAGAGCCATGTAAAAATAACGAAAACAAAAGAACTATCCATATCTTGCAAAAACGGAATGATCGCATCGCTAACTGCACTGCTTACACCAACAGCGGTGCCCACATTCCCAATGGACATACATGATGCAATTAAAATAGGTAAACTCAAATCACAACGTTTTAAATCAGATGGCGTAGCAACCTGGCAAGCCGGAAAGAAAAGAAGTATTGCTGCTACCGCAAAGCCATATGCCATATCATATCCATGCCACTGTGTAGACACTAAATAAACAACCATTAAAGCAAGAATAATAATCGCATTCTTTTCGCCTTTTTGAAGTGGCCCCATAGCAGCTAATTCATTTTTAAAGTGTTCTACACCACTTATTGGCTTATCTGGCTTATATATTTTGCTAAATACAATTGGGAATATTACCAACATCGGCAAAAATATAATGTTATCCAAAATAATTTCTGAATAACCTATATCAAATCCTGGAATGGTGGTACTAATCATTGCAGCAGTTGCACCAATACCCTGTGGAGAATAAAGAAAGTTCTGTGCCTCACAAACAAACAGACCAGAAGCCATCATAATCCCCACTGCAGCAGTATCGCCTGATTGCAAATCCAATGATTTACATAATCCATATCCCATCCCGATGACTAAAATAACAATAAAGGTATTTGGGATTAAAATCGCAACAACCAAAGATACTAAAGAAATAGCCATTAAGAGGCCTAAATATGAGCCACCCAATCGAATAACCAAATGTGCCGATATTCTTTTTAACAAAGGTGTTGAATTAACACCTTCCATGATCATAATACAAAGAATTCCTTGAAAGACAAGAGAGTGACTCCATGATTGTAAAATAATATCTAAGCTTGCAACTTGAAATACAGCATATCCAGCAGCAAAACTTAAGGCAATTATAGGTCCCGGAGCAACTTCAAAAATAAACATACAAATGCCAAATAAAGTAACAGCAACATATCTCCGCATTTCAGCTGTAAATGTATCATTCAGTGGAATCAGCATTACCAGTATTGGAACTATAATACAAACTGCCAATTTAATATAATAGTTTTTTCCTAAGCTATTTGCACTATTTGTACTCATGCTAGGCACCTCCCATCATTTAAAATTTGGGCTGTTGTGATATTATTTTTCGCAACAGCCCAAATTACCAATCTTATTGAATCATTGAAGCATTATAACCTTCTGCTACAGCATCATGGACATTGCGCGGCTTTACGCAATCCCCAATAGCTATAATATCAAATGCAGTATCACGGAAAGCTTCGCGAATTTCACTACGCGACTTCATTCCTGCTGCCAATACCACTGTATCAGCTTCCAAGCGACGTGAATTTCCATCCCCATCTATTACTAAAACACCGTCTTTTTCAATAGAGCTGCATTTAGTATTCACATAATAGGTTAACTTTTCATCTTTATCCATATAATCCAGCGTATGAATTCTCTCTGTAAAAATACCATCAGGTGCTAACATTTCACCCATTTCGACAAGTTCTACTGTTTTTCCTTTAGAAGTTAAATGTAAAGCGGTTTCACACCCTACCATTCCACCACCAACGATAACAACTTTATCGCCGACACGATCTTCATGACCATATAGATCAACAGCAGAAATGACATTTTCATTTTCCACCCCTGGAATAGGTGGAATCAACGACTCTGCACCGACAGCTACGATCACAGTATCTGGATCTTCTTGTTCTACAATTTCTGGTGTTGCCTCTATGCCTAAACGTACATCAATCTTTGCTTTGCCAACCTGACGAATTAAATACTCGCGATAACGCTTCATGTCATTTTTAAACCAAACATAA
>OLOM01000629.1_pt1 | contig 26291 bp, 22 predicted proteins | sample 1672531 | NCBI WGS metagenome assembly OLOM01 (sample SAMEA3136696, study PRJEB25190) | human gut metagenome | reverse complement strand
TACAACCGAATTGAAACGTATTATACACGATAAGACTTATCGGAAGACCATGCTGCAAAACTATGATGAAATGATCCGGATTCTGGGAAAACCAGGAGCTTCCATCCGTACAGCCGAGTTAATCGTCAAACGAATCAAACATTAACTTCTTTTTGCATCAGATTATGCAGCGAATAACCTGTACATGCCATCTTTCTTTATAGAAATTAAAAATTTAAGGGGAAATACGATTATGAAATTCTGGAAGTACACTTGGTTGATGCTGACAATGACGATGAGCTTATTCGGGTTGAGCGCCTGTCAGGACGATGATGATTATTCACTGGACAAATTTGCCATTGAAATTATGACAGTTGTGCCGGATGGCAGCACGTATTATTTACGTCGGGATAACGGAGAAAAATTATGGCCGTTCGCAACAAACTGTCCTGGTTATAATTTTTCAAAAACGAGAGCACAAGTTAATTATACCATGCTATCCGATTCAATCCCGGGCTTCAGTCACGGTATAAAGATCAATTGGATAGAGAATATTCTGACAAAAAAAATATCTCCTTACTTAGCGGCAGAAAATGATTCCGTTTATGGAACAGATCCTGTAGAAATGTTAGCAATGGCCATAGGAGACGGTTATTTAGATGTTCGCTTTGCGGCAAACTTTGGGAACACGGGAGTCAAACATCTGGTTAGTTTGATTCCAACCCAAGCAGACAACAGCGATCCTTATACGTTGGAATTCCGTCATCAGGCATACGGCGACGGTGCTCTCTACGCTGCCGAAGGACTGGTATCTTTTGATTTATCATCTCTTCCAGACACCAAAGGAGAAACCGTAGATCTAACGATCAAGGTAAAAACCTTTGATGGAGAAAAATCGTATAAGCTGGCCTATAATTCAGATCCAGCCTGTATGTATTCCGAGCCTGATGAAATCATTTCATCCGACGATTTAAGCAAGAATATTCATTGATTTTATATAAACCTTCCCACATAACTTTTTTATCATTTATTAGTTCAAACGCAAGACATCGTGAGATATCTTGCGTTTTTTTATAGCCAACCTTCTTGCTTATACCAGCTGATACATTCTTCCAACCCTTTCCGAAGCGGATATTCCGCTTGAAATCCTAAGTCCTGCCGCAAAGGCGTAATGTCACAAATCCAATTCCGTTGCTTTAATATCTGATATTTATCACTGTTCAGCGTCATGCTTTTATGAAACAACCGACCAATTCTTTCAGAGAAGACACAAGCCGTATAAACCAATGGCAACGGTACACGGGCATGCAAAACATGCTTTTTATGCAAAAGCTCCTGAACTAATCGAGCAAAAGAAGCATCGGTATGAACATCACCGTCTGCCACAAAATATTCCCGATTACGTATATCTTCCTTCTCAAGAGCAGACAATGCCACCCGAGCCAGATCTTTTACATAAATAAAAGTAATTCGTTGTGGTATCTTCCCTACTGCCAGATCCAGTCCTTGCTGAATACTTTTGATCTCCAGGAAATAATCTTTTTCTCCCGGTCCATAGACACCTGTCGGACGCAGAATTATGTATGGGAAAGCATGCTGTTTCCGCAGATAATTTTCTGCCAGCAATTTACTCTTTCCATAGTCTGTATTCGGCGTCTGCGGATCGGTCAGTTTAATCGGCGTGAAGCCCGTTTCATCTCCAATCCCGTAACTGCTAAGACTACTCATCAGCAGGAATTTCTCCGGAGGACAATGACGAGCCAATCCTTCCATAAAGCGACGTGTATTTTCGGCATTTACTTCATAGAAAAGAGCCTTATCGGTTGTCTTGGTCAGTCCGGCATTATGGATGACATAGCGCCAACCTCCATTCTCTTGAGCAAAGGCTTTCAACTGGTCATCCAGTTCTTTTTCATGTGCATAATCCAGTTCGATAAAACGAATCCGTTCGTCTTGCAGATGTCTCCGGCTACTATGCGACCGGACTCCAGCCCAGACTTCATATCCTCGCTTTAAGGCTTCTTCCACTAAAAAGCCACCGATGAAACCGCTGGCTCCCGTAATCAATATCTTATCTACAGGCTTCATTCTTCGTTATTCCTCATATAAAAAACATAATAATACCACAGCAGACCAATCCAATTCAGGACTACAATCGTTAACATCCAGAGCAACTTCTGCTTCCTGTCAATAAATGGATTCTGCGAGACAGCCTTGCAACCGAACAGAATGACGGCAATACCGGCTATCATACCTAATTCCGGGATTCCGATAAAAGCTAAAACAGGTGAGTACATGGTTCAATCGGTTGTATGTTCATGATTCTTCAATACACGATGAGGCAAATTTCCATGACCGATCAATTCGATCGGACAGGCATATTGTTTATCCAGCCACTCCGATGAAATATTCGCTCCCGAATGATAATGCAGGGATTCATTCACACAGGCAATATTCTTCACCATGGAAAGTACCGTACCAATGTCGTGCGACACCAGAACGATAGCACTCTCCCGGTTGATTTCTTCGAGCAACGGATAGAATTTCGATTCAAACCGCTTATCAACATACGAATTCGGTTCATCCAGAATCAAGACCTGCGGACGCGAGACGATGGACCGTCCCAGCAGGACACGCTGTAACTGTCCGCCGGAAAGTTCAGCTATCGAATGCTTCTGTAAGTCTTTCAGTCCCATCTGTACGATGACCTCTTCAATTCGTTCCCGCTGAGCTGCTGTATAAGACCGGAACAAAGGCTTTTCAGCTGCTAACCCGGAGGCTACTACTTCCTGTACGGAGATCGGAAATTTCCGGTCAATATTGCTCATCTGGGGTAAATAACCAATCTTGATACCATCCACAGGTTTGCCCTGGTGATAAAAACGGATGTCTCCGGCTTTCAGAGGCAATAACCCCAAAATAACTTTTAGCAGCGTAGTCTTCCCACCGCCATTTGGTCCGATGATTCCCAAAAAATCGTGTTCCCAAACCGTCAGCGAAACATCTTTCAAGACGATTTTCCGGTCATAACCGGCTGTTACCTGTGTCAATTCAATCAGCTTGTCCATCTTTTCCTGCCAATATAGTTGCCAAACGAATCATTTCATCATGCCAGTTATAACTCAAGGGATTGATCGTTACCAGTCGGCATCCGGTTTCCTTGGCTATCAGTTCGGCATTCTTCTGGTCAAATTCCTGCTGCACGAAAACAACTTTCGCCCCCGACTGTATAGCCGTCTCCAGCAATTGTTTCAGTTGGGCAGGCGAAGGTTCTTTCCCATCCAACTCGATACAAAGCTGTTTCAAACCAAACTCACGGGCAAAATAGGTCAGAGCCGGATGGTAGATGATAAATGCCGTACCGGCTAATGGTTGTAACAACTGCTTCATTTCAGCCTCTGTGCTGTCTATTTCTTCGATCAGCCGCTGATAACCGGCCCGATAAATCTCCTGATTCTCCGGATCAAGTTTGATGAAAGCCTGACAGGTATTTTGGGCAATCACCCTGGCACCGGAAATAGAGGTCCAGATATGAGGATCGACCGACCCGTGATGGTGATGATGGTGTGCTTCACCTTCCTCATGCGCTTCTTCCTCGTTTTTGACCAGTTCCATTCCTTCCGAAAGATCAAAGACTGCCATATCCGGATTCTGACTTTGCAGGTTCTTCATCCAAGCCTGTTCAAACCCAATTTCTCCGATACGGAAATAAGCCTGACTCTGACTGATCTGAACCATTTGTTGGGGTGTAGGATCGTATGTTTCCGGGCTTTGTCCGGCAGGTGTCACACAATTAATTTGGAAAAGGTCTCCGGCTATCTTCTCTGCAAAATACCGCTGCGGCTCGATGGTAACGGATATCGTCCGTGTTCCGCCCTCTTTCTTCCCTTGGCAGGCCGACAGGCCTACGATAGCCAACAGCAAATATATCCAACAATGTATCCTCTTCATAAATAAATATTTTTGGCAAAGATAGGAATTTTATTCCAATGAGAGGGATAGTGTGTTCTTCATAGCATTGTCCGTTCTTTTGGCTTGACCCAAAAGAACCAAAAGGTCAAGGCTTACACTCCAGCGGCTACAAACTCACGGCGAGAAGCTAAAATCTCGGAAAACTCGCCTACGGCTCAAACAGCCGAGATTTCTTTACGCTTCTCTTGGAATTTGCTTTACGCCGCTTCCGTTAGGCCGGGGAAGAGACTAACTAGAAAAGAAGTATTCGTTTCACTTTTCTATATAGGTTCTTTCTTTAGTCCAAAAGGTATTACTATTTGACAGATAATAAAAAGTAAACGGTTCTATCAGATCCATATTTTCTTGATTTAATTCCTCTGTATTTAACATAAATTCTTCTTTAGCGTGAGTACATACAAATTTATTCCCTTGTAATGTACCTAAATAAGTCTTTGTCGTTTGATATTTAGAGTGCCCATCATCATAATATGTAGCGTGACTTTCTTCAAGTAACCATTTCTCATTTTTAGGAATAAAGGAAAGAAAAATCACTTCATGATCTGATTGAATGTCTCTATTTCGATACAATCTATCTTTTATATTTGTCGGGACATTCAGATTACTTTGGAAAATCACCGGCACATCTCCTCGCTGAAATGTCAATGTTTTATCCACGGGATTATATTTAATGACCGCATCTTCTTCGTCATCGGGTTCTCCATATCGCCAACTAAAACATTTTACGCGTGCTTCATTTTCGGACTTTGAAATCAGTTTGGATATAACCCAATAATCTGCATAAAACTCATTTGCAAATTGCAAATAGCCATAGGCTTTTGCTTCTTGATCCGGTGTCGTCATCGATTTCTGATATAGATCCAAGCAAAGCAAATGATAATCGTCCGGTGTTTCTTTCTGCCATACACCTAAAAAAGGTTTCTGTGCCATGCTTGCCACACTGCATAAACATAAAACCACGATGGCTACAAATATTCGTTTCATATTCTTTCCTTCTATTTAAAAGTTAGACATTCATCATAAGTTTACATCAAAATAGCGGTAACTATTATTGTCAAAATAGACTGTCACAACAACGGTATTACTGTAAATCGGTTCTCGCACACCTGATATTTTCCGGATTTTCAAGTCTCCTCTAATGGATATATCTTTGGTAAAGATGGGATCCTCTGTCTTATTTTCGAATCGGTAAATAACCAATTTACGTTCCTCTGTCTGATTATTGGTAATGATAAAAACCAAATCCTCAAAATCGCTTTTTGGTGTACACATTCTAGGATAAACTACCGTATTTAAACTACTTCCGTACGGATTAGCAAAAATTTGCCAACCGTTACTTCCAGAGGTATAGTGATTCCGTTTCAAATAATCAAGGACAGCCAAACGATACCGAGTGGCGCCCAAACATTTCTTGGCATCTTCGTTCCCCCATACATCATTTAATAAAACAAATTCATCTTTTGTTACCAAATGCTTGGACGACACAAAGCCTTTTGCGCCATTGGCCTTTACATCCGCCCATAAGTAACCTTTATCATAAGTTATTACCTCTGTTCCATAAGGAAGCATGGTAAGAATATTTGAGTTGGAATCTGCATCTTTCGTGGTCCGTAAATTTAGATTGGTAAACGTATAATAACGTGGTGCATCTCTCTCGATAGCATACGGTCTATACCAAAATTCATATACCAATGCAGCTGCGATAATCACGATTACGGTAATAGAGATGCCCCATATCAGTTTTGCATTACTTTTAGATGTAACCGGAGTAGTGGGAGAGACTGGATCTGCTGCTACTTTCTGCTCGAGCTCTAATTTCGGAGTTGCTTCTAGCTTCGGGACGGGTTGAGATACAGGTTCCGAAACAGGTTTTACCTCTGGTTTAGGCTCTATGACCGGTGTTGGGCAATTTTCCATAAAAGTAGGTATCGGTTCTTCTTGCTTTTTATAAGTTGGCAGCTCATAGCCACAACGAGAACAAAACCTTTGATATTCTTTACTAGGTGTTCCACAATGCGGACAATAAACAGTATCTCTACTAGGTGAAGTTACAGGAGAAGTTCCGCCCATAGGCACAACAGTCGGAGCATATACATTGTTTGTTCGATAAATAGTCGTATTAGTGGCAGCTATCGGACCCCCATTGGCTATACGTCCCCATCCAATGAATGTCATTAAGAATCCCAAGCCACTAAATATCCATCCGATAAACGGAACAAACAAGCTGATGATATACATAATCGCTGCCGTACGGAGCAATCTCGCCCCAGCTTTAGCCTTAATATTGAATACAGGGCTATATCTTAAATAGCCAAAAGCTGAAGACAAGGTGAAGTACATGACGAGTTCGGCTATCCAAGAACCTACAGCCCCTATGAATGGGATATAATCAAGGACAATGGCAATGATACCATAAACAGCTGCCGTACGGATACTCCGAATTCTATCTGCAGTCATGGGGTCTTTTTGTATCCCTGAGAACTCTTCCAAGCCAACGTAATAGAGAATGAATCCAATAATAACAAGGATATTGGCGATCGTTGCCCCGCTTAAAATATCTACGTTACTTTCCAGCCAATTATTAAAAAGATCTTCTGGGGAAGATGAAGAAAACAAGGATTTGAGATCATTCAGTTTATCAAATGTACTCCAAATGCTTCCAACAATACCAGCTAACGAGTAAAGAATAACCCCGTTCCATATTTTATGAGCCTTAGGAGCCCATTCCTTTCGGTCCAATGTTTGAGGATCGGGCGGGAAAGTCGTAAAAGCCCCACATATTAATAAAACGAGAAAAAAAGGTATGAGGAGGATTAATCCTAAAATGATTATTTCTCCGATGCCGACATTTCCTATAAATAGACAATTCATAATTGATAAATTTATTGTGTAAATATTCGTATTTTCTGCTTATTCCTGAAATGAATTAAAATTGACCATTGCTTTATACTGTCCTTGATCCCAAATATTAATCATAAACAAACGTTTTGATGGCACAATTTGACGGAGTTTCCAACCTGAATCTTCATATTTCATAAATATAGCATGACAATGTATCTTTCCCTCTTTAATTCTATCATCTTTAATATGTTTGAAAGCTTCCGTTTCATGGATTTTAACCAAATCAAATTCACAAATAGCTTTATTATCTTCTATTGACAGATTACATATATCCATTATTCCAAAGCCATACAGATAATAATAATAAGCAGTAGTAAAATCATTTCCTACATGCCAATAAGCTTTTGGAATACTACCAGCAAATACAGATTTACAATCAGGCAACTCCCTCGAAGATACACCAATATGCTGATAATTAAAAAAAGGATGAGATAAGATTAGTTTTGTACATTTTTCATTATCAAGTTTTTCCATACAAGAACTAAGTCCAAAAATAAGACTTCCGCAAACCAATAGCAACCATTTTTTCATAATAATCCATGATTTTTCCCTCTCCCCCAGCCCCCAAAAGAGAAGTGGTTTATAAAACGAAAGCGTGGAGCTGCGTGCTATTTGTAAGTGAAGGTCCTAGGAAAACCTATATACGCAAATAGACAGCAGTCCCACGCACGTATACGTGAAGACCGCTGTGCCATCCTTGCGTATAAATGAAAATTTCCTAGGTTCTCACTTACAAGAGAAAGCACAACGCTTTATATTCAATATGTCCGACGGACGGAATAGTTCCGATCCGGCGGTAAAGGTAATAAAAAACGAATAGGATTCCTCTTTTCCATAAAAAAATCTCCTTCCCCACAGGCAGGAAAGTACTGCTCCGCCGGGATTACTACTTTCTGATCCACCCAAAACTCTTAATCCACACGGATTGGAACTTTCGGGCGCACCCGAAACTGCCACTCTGACAAGCGGAAGACTTTCGGGCGCATCAAATACTGCCAATCTGTCAAGCGGAGAACTTTCGGGTGCTCACGAAAGTAGTAATCCTGCTGGATTTCCATTTTCCTGTACTTCTGATTTTTTTATCAGATAAATATTGGTCGTTTCTGAAAAGAAGACTACCTTTAGGCGATTTAACAATTTATTCACTCTTTAAAATAGGATTTGCCATGAAACAGATTGAGAACTTTTATATGGGTAGTTTGCGCAACAACGAAGATTACGGATTCCACACACTGGTAATCAAGGCTATCAATAATTTACCGCCCGTTGAAGAGGGGCAGACGGATGCGCTGAAAGCCACACGGGAGAACTACATCGCCCAATTTACCACATTCGACCGGGCTTACCAACAGACCAAGAAATTGGATGAAGTCGAAACCCTGGAGGCTGCCGATGCGGAAGTGGACGAGGCGTATTCGGCTTCGAGGATTTTCATCAACGTCATGCGCCGCCACCCCGACGAGGCGAAACGCACCTTTGCCGAAGAGGTGGGACGAATCTACGACAAGTACGAAATTCCTGTCAAGCTGGGATATACCGAAGAACTGGCCGTCTTGCGCAACCTCTTGCAGGAACTGGAATCTTACCTTGAGGACTTTATGCGCTCGATTCATTTCGATGAATGGGTAGCCTATCTTTCTGAGAAGACCGATGCGTTGGAGTCCGCACTCAAAAAACGGGCAGAGGCGGAAGGCCGGAAAAGCAAAGGGATTATCAAAACGACACGCGAAGCTGCCGACGAAGCCTACCGACAGTTTGCCGCACGCGTCAATGTGGTGGCCGATTATGAAGGAAATGGCAAGTACGATGAGTTTATCGACTATGTCAATGCCCTGATCAAACAGCAGAAGGCCAATCTGAAGGCCCGGGCAACCAAAAGCAGCAACAAAAAAGACGGTGACCTGACTTTCAAACCGGTGGATCCGGCAGAAACCGAACCGAAAGAATAAGGCCGCCTTGGTGGAATTGACCCAATTTATTCCTACCTTTGCCCCATAAAAAAGAAACCTTTATGGCATTGAACGAGAAAGATTTTGAAATCATGGCACCGGTGGGTTCGTATGAATCCCTGATGGCGGCTATACAAGGGGGAGCGGATTCCATTTACTTCGGAATTGAAGGATTGAATATGCGCTCCCGCTCTTCGAATAATTTTACAACAGACGACTTACGGAAAATCGTAGCCATTTGTCAGGAACATGGCTTGAAAAGTTATCTGACAGTCAATACGGTCATTTACGGAGAAGATCTGCCTTTGATGCGCGAGATCATTGACGCAGCCAAAGAAGCAGGTGTATCGGCTATTATTGCAGCCGATGTGGCAGCCATGGAGTATGCCAACCGAATCGGACAGGAAGTCCATTTATCCACCCAGCTGAATATATCGAATGCAGAGGCGCTGAAGTTTTACGCCCGTTTTGCAGATGTGGTAGTGCTGGCCCGCGAGTTGAATCTGGATCAGGTGTACGAAATTTATCAAGAGATACAGAAACAACAAATCAAAGGCCCAAAGGGAGAACTGATCCGGATTGAAATGTTCGCCCACGGAGCACTGTGTATGGCGGTTTCAGGCAAATGCTATTTAAGCTTGCATGAGATGAATGCTTCGGCCAACCGTGGCGCCTGTATGCAGATTTGCCGACGGGGTTATACAGTACGGGATAAAGACAGTGATATCGAACTGGATATCGAGAATCAATATATTATGTCGCCGAAAGATCTGAAGACCATCCACTTCATGAACAAGATGATGGATGCCGGTGTACGAGTCTTCAAGATTGAAGGACGGGCCCGCGGACCTGAGTATGTACGTATCGTAACCGAATGTTACAAAGAGGCAGTCAAGGCTTATTGCGAAGGTACATTTACAAAAGAAAAGGTAGCCCATTGGGATGAACGCCTGAAGATGGTATTCAACCGGGGATTCTGGAACGGATATTATCTGGGACAGCGTTTGGGAGAATGGAGCAGTAAATACGGATCAGGAGCTACACGCAAGAAAGTGTATGTGGCCCGAGGAATCAAATACTTTGATAAGATCGGTGTGGCTGAATTCGAAATGGAATGTGGTACATTGAAAGTAGGCGATGAAATTCTGATCACGGGTCCGACTACCGGTGCTGTTATGCAGAAAGTAGAAGAAATCCGGGTTGATTTGAAAGCCGTACCTCAAACGGTTAAAGGAGAGCGTTTCTCTATCAAGGTAGCCGAGAAAGTCCGTCCGTCCGACCGCCTGTATGTCATGGAAGTGGTTCAACCTAAGAAAGGATTCAACGGATGAAAACATACGTTTATCAGCACGAAGACAAAGTACGGGATTATGAATGTGATTTGCAGGGAGTCGTAAACAATGCGAACTACCTGCATTACATGGAACATACACGCCATGAGTTCTTGCTTTCACTCGGCGAGAATTTCAGTGCTCTGCACGACCGGGGGATGGATTTATTCGTCGCCCGGATCGAAATCCAGCTCAAACATTCCTTACGGAGTGGAGACCGTTATCTTTCCTGCCTGAATGCCAGCAAGGAAGGAGTGAAGCTGGTGATGAGCCAAGATATTTATAAGCTACCGGAAAAAGAACTTGTTTCACGTGGCACAGTCGATTGTGTCCTGGTGGACAACGGAAAACTTTCACGAGGAGAATACTTCGATGAATTACTCAAACGAATCAAAAACCGAACAACTATAGAAAATGAATGATTCTTTATTGTATACCATTGCCTTAACTATGGTAAACGGAGTGGGAGGTGTACTCTCCCGCCAATTATTAAATTCATTGGGAGATGCCAAATCTATCTTCCAGGAGAAAAGACAGCTACTGGAACGTATTCCCGGAATCGGATCTATTCTAGCGGCAGAGATTAAAAATCCGGAAGTTCTCCGACGGGCAGAACAGGAGATCCGTTTTGCCGAACAGGAACAGATAGACATCTTATTATGGGACGACAAGAATTATCCGGCTCGTCTTCGGGAATGTCCGGATGCTCCTTTAGCTCTTTATTATAAAGGGAACGGGAATCTGAATACCCGGCATATCATCAGTGTGGTTGGAACCCGCCATGCCACACATTATGGCCAGGAAACAACAGCCCGACTGATAGAAGATTTAGCTGCTGCTTTTCCGGATACGATGGTTGTCAGCGGACTGGCTTACGGGATAGATATCTGTGCGCACCGGCAAGCATTAGCCTGCGGTCTTCCTACGGTTGCAGTATTGGCTCACGGTCTGGATCGTATCTATCCGTTTGCACATCGGCATATAGCGAACGAAATGCTGGCAAAAGGCGGATTACTGACTGATTTCCCCAGCGAAACCAATCCGGATCGTCCTAATTTCCTGAAACGAAACCGAATCATAGCGGGTTTATCAGAAGCAACTCTTGTTATTGAATCGGCAGAAAAAGGTGGTTCATTAGTGACCGCAGACATAGCATTCTCGTATGATCGTGAAGTATTTGCTTGTCCCGGACGTATTCATGATTTATATTCGGCAGGTTGTAATCAACTAATCCGTCATAACAAAGCAGCCATGTTATCCTCTGCTCAAGATCTGATTGAAGCACTCGGTTGGCAACATGAAGACAAGCAGAGAAAGCCTCAACAAACAGAACTTCTCTTTAGCGAATCGGATTCACCGGAGATACAGCAGGTATTACAGATTTTACAAACTCAAGATGAGGTCCATATCAATCAGTTGACAAAACTGACCGGATTTCCAGTCCAACAACTGACGAATATCCTTTTCGAACTTGAAATGGATGGCCGCATCCGAACTCTTCCGGGGAATATGTACAAGCGGAAATAAACGACACACTCGCCATCTTCCTTATTTACGTGATGACTTGAGGAATGCCCAGAAAGAGAAACAGGCCATTGCTGTAAAAGCCAGACTGGAAGTAACAGCAGCGCCCGGTATTCCATAAGCCGGGATAAGGAAATAACCGGCAATTAGGAGAACGATCAACCCGACACACGAAGAGGCTGCACTGTACCGCACATGACCGCTGGCAATCAGGTACTGCGAGAGTATGGTATGACATCCGAATGCGACGATTCCAACGGATAAGCCTCGGATAACGGAAGTGATGTCTTTAAACTCCTGACTGAAGAGGTAATCGGTAAAGATCCATTCCGGAACACAGAGAAGACACAAGACGGCCACGAATGTTCCTAAGAACGTCAATCGGAGCAGACGGAGTGTGATTTGCCGCTGTTTCTGCGGATCTTTTTCCCGGGCTACCTGACTGTTCGTCAGAAAACCGATCGAACGGCTGATATGCCAGACACTTTCTGAAATACGTGTACCGCCATCCAGCAAGCCCACACCAGCAAAGCCTAAAAAGCGTCTGATGAAGAAATAATTGATACGTGTCGTGCAGACTTCAGCCAAGTTATCCACATTCCCCCATAATCCATAGATCAGCATTTCCCGCCAGTGCAAGGAGGTTCGGGAAGTCTGATACAAACAGGAACGTAAATCCCGGTACAGCCACCACAGACTGCACCCCAATGCGGAAAGGTTTGCTGCATACAGTCCGTACAGATAAGCTTCGGCATCTTTCAGTCCGAGAATGAAGTAAAGGAAAAGTAATACGGGACAAAGCAATCCGCCCTGAATCATAAAAATCAGGTTAAAAGCCCCTACCCGGTCTTGTCCCAACAGAAAACGGGAATTGGCTGTAATCAACGAACCGGTAAGCGAGAGCAGATAAACATCCACCAGGTAGCGTAACGGGAACATACCGGCCAAAGCCAGTACGGCCGTAGCCAACAGCGATCCGAAAATAGCCCACAGATAGGCCGGGATAAAGACATCCCGCAAGGAATACCGGTGCATAAAGTACACGATCGTTCCTCCGCAGAAAATACTGTTGAAGGTAGTTACCAGATTAATGGAAGCAATCAGGATACCGACCAAGCCCAATCCTTCGGCACCCAACACCTTCGCGTTAACAAAGATCAGGAGCAGATTGAGCAGTGCTACCAGATAACGGGCACCTACGGTACCTAAAATACTCTTCCACATGCCATGTCAGAATTTCAACTGATTGAGCAAGGTTACATACAGCTGAATGGCCTCACGGATTTCCATCAGCCCGATATATTCATCCGCCGTATGGGAACGGCTGGATTGCCCCGGTCCGATTTTTACCGAAGGGAAAGGCATCAAGGCCTGATCACTTAATGTAGGCGAACCGAACGGCTTCAAATCCATCATGGCCGTCCGCTGCAGGAAAGGATGATCCAAAGGCAACGACGACGAATTCAGGCGGAAGCTGCGGGCTTTTACCTCACATTTCACCTGCTGGCAAATGGCTTCGTATAGTCTTTCATTGGTGTAAAACTCATTGGTTCGCACATCCACCACAAAGGTGCACTTATCGGGTACTACATTGTGCTGTGTACCGGCATTGATCATCGTCACACTCATCTTGACCGGCCCTAAGAAATCACTCTGTTCGGGGAATACGTATGTACGGAACCATTCGATATCCGGCAGGGCTTCATAAATGGCATTGACTCCTTCATTACGGGCAGCATGTCCGGCTTTACCTATTGCCGTACAATCCAGTACTATCAGCCCTTTTTCGGCTACTGCAGGTTGCATCCCTGTCGGTTCGCCAACGATGGCAAAATCAACAGACGGCAAATACGGCAATACGGATTCGATACCTCCTTTTCCGGAAACTTCTTCCTCGCAGGATGCCAGGAAAATCAAGTTATAAGGCTGTTCCTGACGGGAAAGCAACGTAAATGCTCCATACAATGAAACAACACTGGCTCCCGCATCATTACTGCCTAAACCATATAGCCGGTCTTCCTCATCGACTTCCGGAGTAAACGGATCACGTGTCCAGGCACTGACAGGCTTTACCGTATCAATATGCGAATTCAGTAATAACGTCGGCTTGGACGGATCAACCAGATTCCCGGCTATCATCCAAAGATTATTTCCCCGACGAAATACTTTCTGTCCTGCTTGTTTCCATTTATTTTCCAGAAAGTCGGCAACCTCTTTTTCTTCCCGACTAAACGAAGGTATGGCTATCATGCCTTTCAGTATATCGACCGCTTCGTAATACATAGTTCCAATCTTTTATTCCGCCACGAAATTAACTATTCCGAAGGAGAAATACAAATCACCTCTTCCTCTTCCCTTTTTTCGTTTGTTCAGATTCTGTCACTTCATTAATTTGTTCTATAAGTTGTTCTTTGGAAGGCAAATAAAGTTTATACTGACTGGTAAGAATATTTTTATTATCTTCAGGCAAAGACATTTTTACCATGGTATCATTTTTAGCTGTACAAAGGAGAATTCCGATTGTAGGGCTTTCTTCTGCTAATTTCACACATCTATCATAATAATTTACATACATCTGTAACTGCCCTAAATCCTGATGTGTCAGCTTATGCGTTTTTATCTCGATGATTGTAAAGCAGCGAAGCAAACGATTATAAAAGACCAGATCAGCAAAGAACTCATCTTCCTCTATCAAAATACGCTGTTGTCGAGCCACGAAAGAAAAGCCTTTACCCATTTCTAACATAAATTCGGTAATATGAGAAATAATAGAACTCTCTAAATCTTTTTCATAATATTGAGGTTTACATTCCAATCCTAGGAATTCCAAATACATAGGATCCTTTATGATTTCAACAGGCGAATCCGGCATTCGTTCACCTCTGGCCACAGCAAGCACAGATTCTTTATCATTACTTGACAATAAACGTTCATATAAATGGGAATTTAACTGTCTTTCAAGCTCTCTGCTGGTCCACAGATTATGAACAGCCTCCCATTCGTAATATTCTCGTTTATCTTTATTGGGTATTGAAATAAGAAGCTTATATTGAGACCAGTTTAATTGCGTCCGCAGTGTAGACGCAATTGGATACAGTCGATAAAATTGCCGTGCCCGTTCCAACTGCCTTTTTGAGAAACCACTTCCGTATTCCGGTTCTAAAACTTTGGCTAAATTAGCAAGTAAATAAGTTCCATAGTCTGCCCTTTCTTTTCCATGCTGTTCTTCTTCAAATATACGTCGGCCTATGTTCCAATACATTTTCACTCGGCAAAAATCAACACTCTTAATAGCATTGGCTTTACCTGTTTCAATGATAATACGTATATCTTCAACGAAGAGATCTTGATTGCTCGCTACTTTCTTCATAATTATCTCACAGTTAAAGTTTGATACGAATTTAATATGTTCAATACAAAATTAGCTATTCCGAAGGAGAAATACAAACGGTTAGGGATTTTACCTGACTGCCAACAATGAGAGAGAAATATTTTCTTCCAATCCGATCAGAGCATTAATAAGATACAGGCGGTTATACTGGTTTAAATCAGACGTGTGGATAGGCCTTTCCTGCACGATTCCATCGGCCAGTAAACGCTGCCTACGGGTTCCATTCAACAGATAGGTATGAGGGACAAACAGACCTTCCGAATTTTCCAAGACCACATTGCTGTATGAGGTATCGGTGATAAACCCATCTTTTGTTATAAGAATATCATCACAGATTCCTTTTTGCCGGGTTAAACGCATCAAAGCCGAACGGTCTTCATATTTGAAGGCATAATCCAACGCTCCTCCATCAACCAGTTTGAGGGAACGGATCATCCGAGGTTGATAAGGAGAATAGGTGATTTCCCGAATCTGGGTATCATAAACTATCCGGCATTTAAAGACTCCTGAACCAGCCTCTTCCGGTACTTCCTCGGGAAAAAGAGACAAATCCAGCGGGTATTGCCAATGGGCAGCCGTCTGACGCATTCGTTGCAGATGCCATTCCAGCGAACAAAACGCACCATTGCATACACGGATCGATTCTATAAAACGAGGAGGATTCATCAACATGGTAAATAAACTTTTTGTAAGACTTCCTGATATTCGGCAGAACAATCACTATTGACGGTGATTCCTCCGCCACTCCGGAAACGTAATCGGTTTCCCTGTTGTTCAATAAACCGGATCATCACGGCAGATCGGAAACTCTTCCCGTCAAAATAGCCGAAAATACCCGTATAGAAACCACGGTTTTCCTTTTCTGCCTCCCGGATAATACGTACCGTTGCCGCTTTAGGAGCTCCTGATATAGAACCGGCAGGAAGCATATCAAAAATAAGATCACCCAAGCGGGATAAATAATCTTCCGGCAGATTCCCTGTAACCTGACTGGATACCTGCAGGATTTCTCCCCGGTTCGTTACCAACCGGTCTATGTAACGAAAACGTTCTACCCGAACATCGGTAGCTACCCGGTTCAAATCATTCCGGATCAGGTCCACAATCGTATAATGTTCGGCACTTTCCTTATAATCATTCAGAATGATATGATCAGCATTGGGTATATCTGCCCGAATAGTTCCTTTCATCGGAAAAGAAGAAATCTTTCCATCTGAAAGAATAACGAAAGTTTCCGGAGAGAAACAGACAAACCGGTCCGGTACCAATAACTTATATCGCGCCTTACTTCGGATAAAGATCTCCTCGAGTGTAAAATCCGTATCCAAATCCGTTGCTACCGTCAGATTCAGGAGAAAAGAATCACCCCGCAGCAATCCCTGACGGGCTATCCGGAATTTGGCAGCATAACTATCCTCATCCATAGGCAAAAACCTGAAATAACTACCTCGCTTTTCTGTTGTAAAAGACGGCTGATTCGTTATTCCTTCCATATTCCACCAGACTTCTTTTTCTTCCAGCGGATAAGGCAACACAAAGCCCTCCGTCAATTCATAATTCACAGCACACAGGAACGGAATTCCTTTCGCTCCGTAATCATTCATCCGTTGCCGGGTTTTCTCGGCAGATAACCACTCCATCTTTCTTCCACTTTCTTTTGATTCAAGAACAAAGCTACGGAAATAAATGAATTTATGCGTATGTTTGTAGCCGTTTCTAATGATATTTTCCATGAAGAGAGTGCTTGTTGTTGATAATTACGACTCATTTGTCTATAACTTAGTACAGATACTGCGTGAAGACCCTCTGTGTTCTTTTGAGGTAGTAACCAACGATCAGATACCATTCAACCGACTAGATGAATTTGACTGCCTGCTGCTTTCTCCTGGACCAGGGATTCCGAAAGAAGCCGGTGATTTACTTGCTTTAATCGACCGTTGTCACCGAAGTCATGCGATATTAGGAGTTTGTTTGGGTCATCAGGCCATCGGACAATACTTTGGCGCTAAATTGGAACAGATGTCTTCTCCCAAACACGGACATCCATCAACACTTCAGATACGGGATCATCAGGATCGTTTATATAAACAGGTAAATGAGCCTATACAAGTCGGGCGTTATCATTCCTGGTTATTATCAACAAAGTCGTTCCCTGACTGTCTACACATTACTGCCACGGATGAAGAAGGACATATCATGTCTTTTTCCCATAAGCAGTTACCCATCTATGGCGTACAATTCCATCCCGAATCAATCATGACTCCGCAAGGTAGCATAATGATCCGTAATTTTCTTCATGACTAAATGATTCGAGAATCGTTTTCGATTCCAACGAGAAACAAAAAAGAAACTCGTTTATTATAGCTGGATGAAAAAAGCTATATTTGCAAAACAGTAATCCATTAAATCCAAAAGCGATGAGTCATCTATATCCGGTAGGCATACAGAGTTTTGAAGAAGTACGAAAGGGCAATTATTGTTATGTGGACAAAACGGCTTTGATTTACCAGTTAGTCAAGACCAATAAATATTACTTTCTCAGTCGTCCACGGCGTTTCGGGAAAAGTCTGCTTATTTCTACTCTCGAAGCCTATTTCTTGGGAAAGAAAGAACTCTTCAATGGCTTGGCTTTGGAAGAACTGGAAAAAGACTGGATTACCTATCCCGTACTGCACCTGGATTTAAACACCCAAAAGTATAATACGCCGGAAGCACTGACGAATGTATTGGAAGAAAACCTGAAGAACTGGGAAGATCTTTATGGGGCATCCGACCGTGAAATAGGCGTTGCCCGACGTTTTAACGGGGTGATCCGGAGAGCGGCAGAGAAAACCGGAAGAAATGTCGTGATCTTGGTCGATGAATACGACAAACCGATGCTTCAGGCGATCGGTAATGAAGAGTTACTTAGCGAATATCGCAGTACATTAAAGGCTTTTTATGGTGTATTGAAAAGCTGTGATCCGTATATTCGTTTTGCTTTGCTGACCGGTGTTACCAAGTTCAGTAAAGTAAGCGTTTTCAGCGATCTGAATAACCTGATGGATATCTCGATAGATAACCGTTTTGCAAATATCTGTGGTATTACAGAACAGGAACTACATACAGAATTTAAAGAAGACATCCTTACGTTAGCCCAGAAAAACAACGCGACAGAAAAGGAAGTTAAACAGCTGTTGAAAGAGCAATACGATGGATATCATTTTGTAGAAGACAGCGAAGACATCTATAACCCATTTAGCCTGCTGAATACATTCGCCAAAATGAAATTCGGCAGTTACTGGTTTGAGACGGGAACACCGACTTTTCTCGTTGAATTATTGAAACGCAGTAAATATAACCTGTATCGCCTGACGGAAGAAATCGCTACGGCAGATTCTTTAGGCGGTATCGATTCCATGGATAGTAATCCTGTTCCCATTCTTTATCAGAGCGGATACCTCACCATCAAAGGATATGACAAGCGTTTCCGGACTTATACCTTAGGCTTTCCCAATCGGGAAGTGGAAGAAGGATTCATTCAGTTCCTGCTGCCTGCCTATTCCAGCACATCCCGTTCTGATTCTGCTTTCGAGATGGTTCATTTTGTCCGTGAAGTGGAAAGCGGAAACATCAGTGCATTCATGCGCCGTCTCCAGAGTTTCTTTGCGGATACGCCTTATGAACTGGTACGAGATCTGGAACTGCATTATCAGAATGTCCTCTTCATCGTGTTCAAATTATTAGGCTTCTATACCCAAGCAGAATACCATACTTCCAACGGACGGATTGACTTAGTGATAAAGACTGATCATTACATCTACGTCATGGAGTTCAAACTCGAAGGGACAGCCGAAGAGGCTTTACAACAAATCAACGACAAACAATATGCGCAGCCTTTTGCATCTGATTCACGGCAACTCTATAAAATAGGGGTGAACTTCAGCAATGAGACCAGAAATATTGAGAAATGGCTTGTTGAAGAGATCTGATGTCGTGTATATGCCTTGTATCAGATTTATTGCTGGATTGATTCTCTCCTAGTCGAACGACAGATAGTAACGGAGCCTTTCTATTTCCCCGGGAGGAAATTCATCCAGCAGACGAAGTTCTTCCCAGCCCTGTAGCTTCCCTTTCCGTTCAATGAGGCGGAGAAGGATTTTGGTTTGTTGTTTGTTCAGATACGGATGCCGGATCAAAGTCCGGTAATCTGCCTGATTAACGGCCAAAGGACGAATCAACGCTGTATCTACGGTAAACCAGGGTTCAAGGGCGGCATACTTATCAGCATCAATGCCATAAACTTCAGCCAACTGATGTACCGTATAGAATCCGCCTAAAAGATCCCGGTATTTGATGATACGGCGAGAGAAAACCGGACCGATTCCCGGAACTTTCTGTAAGGTCAGCGAATCAGCCTGGTTTAATTCCACCTGTGTCCCGGCCGGAAACTTCTGGGTTCGGGAATGTTTGGACGAGGAAGTAAATGGCTTCTGAAACCGCCGTTTTTCCGAATACGAAGAACGTGACTTCGGAACGGTACGGGAAATGCTCCGGATGGTATCTTGCGGCTTGGACTTGGGAACGGAATCTGTTCGGGAAACCGGTGCAACAACGGTCAGGGACAAAGGCTCTTCTTCCGGTTCAGTAAGCCAAAGCAGGAACCAAGCTCCCAAAATCAGGAAGGACAGCAACGTCAGTGCCCTACGTTCACTTTTCGAGGAATAGAATAAATCACGCCAATCTTTCATAGTTCTTGGTTTTAGTTGATTATATAAGCATAGAGACAAAGATATAGAAAAGGGAACAAATCACAACATTATAATATGTATCATCCATAAAAAACTGCTAAAGAGATCCGTATTCGGTTATTATAGAAAGTAGTATATATAGTCCAGATTTTTTATGGAATAGTTTTAGTTCTGTCTCACCCTATCAAAAAATAACTGCATATTTCCCATATAAAGAATAATTAGAAATAAATCTCCCAAAAACAGTCCTAAAACACATTCCAAAATACTTGCAGCCAAATAAAAAAAGATTACATTTGTCCCGAATCGATAAAGTTTTAACAGGAAGTTGAACTTCCATCTTGCTTTTTGAAAAATCCGCCCAAGAAGTTCAAACTCTAAGTTAATTGTTAACCCTTTTAACTTAGAAGTTGGACTTCCGGCGATTTTTCCGGAAATTCCAAACAAGAAGTTGAACTGATTGCCGGAATGTTAACTTTTTTAACCAAGAAGTTGAACTTCTTACCACATTGTTTCAAAATCCAGCCAAGAAGTTGAACTTCCAAACAGAACAGACAATCTTTTTAAATACATGTTGCCTATGAATAAAATGGAAAGAATTAACCCGAGCAATTGCTCGAATTTCCCCAACAATCTCCACCTGGGCTTCCACCAAAGCATTTTGGCGAAACTCGAAGAGTTTGAGTCTTTCACGATAGAACCGAAATGGACCGACTATCGCGACCAGTACAAATCGGATATCAGCAAATTGCTCGATGCGAACAAGACAAGCCGAAAAAGGGCTTCGACGACCGACCAGGCGGCTTGTGATGCCGAGCGGGACCGCATCGGGTCTCTCTTGATGTTTATGATCTCGAACGGGACCAATGCGGCCGACTCGGCCACCCGGCAAGCCGCCTTGGCCTTGGATGCCGTGGTGAATCCGTACCGGGGGTTCCAGCAGGAGTCGTACTTGGGTGAAACGGCTTCGATCAAAGGGTTGCTGAACGACCTCCGCAAGCCGGAAAATGCCACGTTTGTGGAAACCCTTGGGATCGGCTCCTTCATGGAACAGCTGGAAAAGGAAAACGACCGCTTCGAATCCATGACGGCTGCCAAGGCGAATGAACATGCCGAGGCAAGCCAATTGCCTACCACCAAGATGTTGCGGAACAGGGTGGACGAGCATTACCAAAATATGTGCGACCTGATCTTCGCCATCGGGTTGCTGGGCGCAACGGGCAGCACCGACGTGGAAGGTGCCATCCTCTTGATCCAAGCCATCAACGGAATCATCAAAGAATATAAGACTTCGTTCAACATGAGCCAGGGGCAGAAGAAGAAAGACCCGGCCAAACCGCAGGAAAGCGGCGAAAAGGAAGGAGAAAAGCAACCGGAAGGCGGCCAGGAAGGCGGTGGAGGCGACGGCAACCTGGAGTTCGTCCCCGTTGAAGGAAACAAAACAAATGAATAACAACCTAACAAACGTATAAATGAAACAATTATTATGTTGGATAGCCCCCTTGGCGGGGCTTTTCTGTGCTTGCCAAGAGAAGATGGATTGGGAAGAAAGTCCGTCGGCAAGCGATTTGCAGTTCGGACAATTGGCTAAAAGCTGGGATGAAGGAATTCCTTTAGGGAATGCAACCGTCGGAGCCTTGGTTTGGCAACGGGATTCGGCACTGCGTTTCTCTCTGGATCGTACGGATCTTTGGGATCTTCGTCCGATGGATAGTATATCCGGACCGAACAACCGTTTCTCTTGGGTATACAGTCAGGTACAAAAAGGCGATTACCTGCCGGTTCAGAAGAAATACGACTGGCCTTACGACCAGCTTCCTGCTCCTTCGAAGATTCCGGGAGCCGCTCTTGAGTTTCCTTTGGGAAAAATGGGAGAACCGAGTGATGTACATCTGTATCTGAACAACGCTTTATGCGAAGCCCGTTGGGACAATGGCATCACCTTGAAGACTTTTGTCCATGCCACGGAACCGGTGGGCTGGTTTGTCTTCGAGAACCTGCCGGAAACCATCCAGCCCAGTCTGATTACTCCGCAATACAATAAACCGGGTGATGCGGGAGATAACGGTCCCGTAGAAGGATTAGATTTGCGTCGCCTGGGATATGAACAAGGATCGGTACAGGCCAATGAGCAGGAAATCACCTATCATCAACCGGGTTGGGGCGGATTCTACTATGATGTAAACGTACGCTGGAAGCAAAGTGGTAAGAAACTGTACGGTGTCTGGAGTGTTTCTTCGTCTTTATCTCCGGATAAGGCTTCGGATGAAACCTTACAAGCATTGGAACGTGGTGTTGCATCAGACTATCAGTCCCATATGGATTATTGGAATACGTATTGGAAAGCATCTTCCATCTCCATCCCTGATCCGGTCCTGCAAAAGCAATACGACAATGAAATGTACAAGTTTGGTTCAGCTTCCCGCGAGAATTCTTCTCCGATCTCTCTTCAGGCAGTTTGGACAGCCGATAATGGGAAACTTCCACCTTGGAAGGGTGATTATCATCACGACCTGAATACCCAGTTAAGCTATTGGCCGGCCTATATGGGAAACCATTTGCAGGAAGAGATGGGTTATCTGAATACTCTCTGGAACCAACGGGAGGTTTATAAGAAATATACGAAGCAATACTTCGAGTGTGAGGGAATGAACATTCCGGGTGTATGCACACTGACCGGAGAACCGATGGGCGGCTGGATTCAATATTCCATGTCTCCGACGGTGAGTGCGTGGTTATCCCAGCATTTCTACCTGCACTGGAAGTTCTCGGCCGATCCTGTTTTCCTGAAAGAACGGGCTTATCCGTTTACGAAGGATGTAGCAACCTTCCTCGAACAGGTTTCTTCGGTGGATAAACAAGGCATTCGCCGCCTGCCGATCAGTTCAAGTCCGGAAATCTTCGACAACAGTATACAGGCTTGGTTCAAGGATATGACGAACTACGATCTTTCCTTGATGAAGTTTGCCTTTAAGGCTGCTTCTGAAATGGCTACGGCCTTGCAGTTGAACGATGAGGCTGCCCACTGGAAAGAAGTAGGAGAGCAGTTACCGGCATTTGATGTGGACGAAGAAGGTTCGTTGACTTTTGCCAAAGGTTTCCCGTACAAAGATTCACATCGTCACTTCTCACACGCCATGTCGATCCATCCGTTGGGTCTGCTCGATTACAGTCAGGGAGAAGAATCCCAACGGATTATCAACGCGACCATCAAACGCTTGCAGGATGTGGGTCCGGATTATTGGTGCGGTTATTCCTACAGCTGGTTCGGAAACATGAAAGCCCGCGCTTTCGATGGCGAAGGAGCCGCCCGGGAACTGAAAACTTTTGCCGAATGTTTCTGCCTGCCCAATACATTCCATGCCAATGGCGACCAGACGAAGAGTGGTAAGTCCAAATTCACCTACCGCCCGTTTACGCTCGAAGGAAACTTCGCCTTTGCGGCCGGAATCCAGGAAATGCTGATGCAGAGTCATACCGGTATCATTCGGATTTTCCCGGCTGTTCCGGCATCTTGGCAAGACATCTCTTTCCAGAATCTGCGTGCCATGGGCGCCTTCCTGGTATCTGCCGAACAAAAAGGAGATAAGGTACAGCAAATTACGATATATCCCGAGCAGGGAGGAACCTGCCGGATTGCGTTACCAGCCTCTATGCAAACCGGAGAACCTTCGGTAACAGGCAACCAAGGCAATGTAACCCGTGAAGGCGAAATATTAGTGATCCCGACTCAGAAAGGGCAACCTGTTCAAATAAATGAAAGAAGATGAATTAAATTCGTTTTGGGAAAGGATTGAATGCTATAAATAAAAATCCCTGTCGCCCCAAATAGGCAACAGGGATTTCCTCTTTTGAGATTCTACGTTTACCTTTCGCAAGGTGACTGGTAGAACATAAACTTTATATTACACTATTATTAATACTAACGTCACGTTTTCGCCTTCGCAGGGTACTTGCCTATTCCTTTCATTCTTCGCCCTAAAGGACGAAGCTATGGGATGACTTGTGACTATTAACTCTATTTATTAACAACTTCCACTTTCGCCCTCGCGGGATACTCTGCAAACCGTTGCCGGCTGGTGGATAAACAATTAATTTATTTAATTATGAATTTCGTGAAATTGCGATGGGAGAAATCCCACCGCAATTTTTATGAATTGTCAATTATCAATCGTCAATTGTCAATTATTTTACTACTACCTTGAAGCTTTCGCCATCAACGGATACCACTACGATACCGGCCGGAGCAGCGATCTGAGCGTTGTCAGAAGAAACTACTTCGTTAGCAACTACCTTACCCAAGATTGTGCTTACGATTACGTTCTTGCCTTCAGCACCCTTAACTACTACAGCACCGTTAACGCCTGCAACTGCTACGTTAGATGTGTTGATAGATTCGTTGGCTGTAGGTTGACCTTCTTCGTCTTCGTTCATGTTAAAGATGTCAGCATCACCCATGTTATCAACAACAACTACTACACCATTCATCCATTTGATGTAACCATAAGTTTCTTTTTGAGCTCCAGCGTTTGCATTACCCAACTTGATAAAGTCTGCTGTTTCGATTACGAATGAACCAGCTTCCTGGTCTACATAACGGAAGGCAAACTTAGCCTGGTTGTAATCTGTACCACCAACAAACAGAGAATCGTTTGTAGAAGCGATAATCAACGAATCGTTATAATGTTTAGCCTGAACAAATCCTAAACGATAATATTTTTCAGTATTGATATACGGATTAGTCTGCGGATGCTTGTGCTCTTCATTATAAGCGATAGCTGTATCTTTTAGATTAACCAAGTAGCGACCTTCTATCCAACCCTTTGTTTCAACAGCGTGTGCACAAGTAGAAGATTGACATTCATCGCACCATTTACCAGCAGGAGTGATATTAGGATCAACTACCAACATATATTGCGGACGATAAGTATTGTAACGAACGTAAGCTGTATCAGCAACCATTGCCGGAGCGAATTCAAACTGAGTAGCGTTCTTCAATCCTAAGAACTTGCCATCTTCAAACAACATCTGTTTGTTGTTTTCCTGACGGAAGATAGAGATTGTATCCAAGTCGTTTACAATACGACGATACATCGCAGCAGTAACAGGTTTCACTTCGATAATATCGTTTTCAATACGTTCGTAAGCGCAAGTCTGAGCTAACAAACCTTTTTCAGCACTATCACCACCGTAAACCTTCTTATTGAAAATGAATGAAGCATGTCCATTTGTTGTATTTTCGTTAGGCAATTCTACTTCAATCATATTATAGTAATCACCTACTTTCTTCAATACGAAGTTGGCAGCATTTGTCTTGTCTGCGATATACTGAGATTCGCTTCCGTAAGTTAAAGCTTCTTTGTATTCATTTACAAACTTATAAGAAACAGCTTTCAGTGTATCTTTTGTTGTTTTCCAAACCTTATTCGCATTATCATAATAGCTCAACGTATGGAATACATATACACTATCGGTTGAATTTCTCAAATCTGTAATTGGATCAACTTCACTTTCACGGTTGTTCTTGATCAATGACCAAACGGTAGCATTATCTTCGTCTGCATCTAATCCAATCTTATGAGATTTTACGTGGTTCTCAACAAACCAAGCACTATTCTTATGGATAGGAGAATAAACACCAGCAACATATTTTGTGTTGATTACGTCCAAATCAGCATAAGCAGGTTTTAAATCTTTGATTGCAGTTGTTGTAATGATATATTGAACGCCACCCCATTCATACAAGTTATTAGCTGCATCTACAACATACAATTGATTTGCTTGTTGAACGAATTTACCAGCAGCTTCTACGCGTGCTTCACGATTTGTAAATGAGTAAGTATTATTTGTATCATCATAATACAATGCCCACATACCTTCCGGCATATCAGTCAGTACTTCAGAAGCATTCAAGAATTCAGCTTGCTTTTCACAACCAGTTACACTCAATACGTAACCATCCACCTTACGAGTGATTGTATAATAAGAATCTTTCTTAACGAAGTCTGTAGGTTTCACAATGTTACCTGCACCAAATCTGACGTAAGTTTTGTTGTCTGAATTAGCATAACTTGGGAAAGCTTCTGTATCGGCATCAGTTGTCAATACAGTTTGATTACCAAATGAAGAAACCAATAATTCATAAAAAATATTGTCTGCATCGATAGCAGAAACTTCCAAGTAACTTGAATTTACAGACTCTTCAACAGTAAACTTGATAGCCTTAATGATTGGAGTATAATTCGGTGTTGATTGCTGCTTGTTATAAGCATCTTTCTTCAAATATTCAACCAATTTTTCTTTTGATAGAACCGCAAACTTATATCCTTTTTGTTCTGTACCATTGTGGTCAGTATTAAAGTTATCCCATTTCTTATTCAGCAAAACGATATAATCACCTTTACTGTCACCTTTCTGTAAGAAATAAGATTGAATACCATCAGTAATAATACCTTCGATATTACCAGCAGATGCGAATAACGTACCTTCAAAAGGATTTCCTTCACTCAAATTA
>OLOM01000626.1_pt1 | contig 26443 bp, 26 predicted proteins | sample 1672531 | NCBI WGS metagenome assembly OLOM01 (sample SAMEA3136696, study PRJEB25190) | human gut metagenome | reverse complement strand
GCTGCCAGACTATGCGTATCTCTGCAAAGACCTGCTGAACGGAAAAATGTAATCTATCAAACGAGGTGTCAGGAGCCATACAGTGCTTCTGGCACCTTTTTTGTGGATTTTTTGTGAATTTGATTAAAAAGTCCTTGACAATTTGTCTCTGGTCAGGATTTGTTGAACTTATTCTTCGTTACCTTCAACAAATATGTGGGAAAGTCGGATAAAAATCAAGCTTTTACACCTGATCACATCACTGATTTTATGGCAAAAATCACTGGTGTGAATAAGCATTCTATCGTACTTGATCCTTGTTGTGGCAGCGGATCGTTTTTGGTTCGAGCAATGACACAAGCATTAGACGATTGCGCTACTGCAGCTGAACAGGAAAATGTGAAGAAGCAACAGATATTTGGGATTGAATTTGATGAAAATGTATATGGTCTGGCAACTACTAATATGCTTATTCATTCTGATGGAAATTCAAATATTCGACAGGGCAGTTGCTTTGATTTAGCGGATTGGATAAAAGAAGCAAAGCCAAATGTAATTCTGATGAATCCACCGTATAACGGTCAGCGAATTCACTTGCCCAAAAGTTATGTTAACACATGGTCTAAGGATAAAAAAGAGGATCCATCAAAAGGATTATACTTTGTTAAATATATTGCTGACACGCTTAATTCCATCAATCATCAGGCTAAACTGGCGGTATTACTTCCTGTCGCCTGTGCTATCGGAACCAGCGGAGAAATTGCCCGTTTGAAGCGTGAAATATTGGTGGAAAACACACTTGATGCTGTATTCACTTTGCCAAATGAGATTTTTTATCCCGGTGCAAGTGCTTCAGCCTGTTGTATGGTGTTCAAAATCGGCACGAAACATAATGATGTTTCCAATCCTGATACTTTCTTCGGGTATTGTAAAGATGATGGGTTTAAAAAGAAGAAAAATCTGGGTCGTGTCGAGCAAATTGATACTGATACAGGCAAGAGTAAATGGGTAGAAATTGAGCATAAATGGATTGAACTATATCGTAACAGGCGTTCTGTAGACGGCCTTTCGGCAACCCATAAAGTTAACGGCGATGATGAGTGGCTTTGTGAAGCTTATATGAAAACGGATTATACGAAGCTTACAGAACAGGATTTTCAGCAGACAATCAATGATTATCTTGCGTATTTAGTTCAAAGTGGTGAAATTTATGAAGATAAATGAAATTTTTAAAATCACATACCCTAAAACATTGATATATTCGGAAATGATACCAGACGAAGAAGGAATCAATTTTGTCAGTTCACAAGACAAGAATAACGGGATAGTTGGTCGTGTCAAAATAGAAAATGGAATTAAAATATATCCTGCAGGGTGTATTACAGTGCCGCTCAAAGGGTCTGTTTTAATGGCCCATTTACAACCTAAACCCTGTTATGTGGCTCATCAAATAGCTGTTCTTGAACCATTTGATACTTCAATGAGCTATATTGAAAAATTATATTATGTAACATGTATTCGTAACAATTCCTTTAAATACAACTATGGCAGACAAGCAGATAAAACACTTGGTGATATAGAAATCCCTACAGATAACGAAATCATGCTTAGTAAAGCAAATTCATTGCATTATAAACCGTTGTCAACAGCTAACAAAAGAAAAAGTATATCATATGTACTTGATGTTGAATCGTGGAAGGAATTTTGTGTAGGAGATTTGTTTGAAGTAAAAAAGGGAAAAAGACTCACTTCCGACGAACAAACCGATGGAGAAACTCCATACATTGGGGCAATTGATTCAAACAACGGCGTAGCCAATTATATAGGGCAGGATGCAATACACGCAGGCAATACTATCTTTGAGTTATAACGGTTCAGTTGGTGAGGCGTTTTATCAGCCCAAACCTTTTTGGGCAACGGATGATGTGAATGTATTATATTTTCGGGAAGAAAATGGAGTGGCATTTAATAAATACATAGCATTATTTGTGTGTGCCGTCCTTCGCCAAGAAAAGTATAGATACTCATACGGGCGAAAATGGGTTCTTGAAAGTATGAAATCTACCGTCATAAAACTTCCAGAAAAATCCGGTAAGCCAAATTGGTCGTATATGGAAGATTATATGAAGTCTCTGCCGTATGGAGATAGAATCTGAGGTGGTTTGACCGCTTTTAAGAAAACAGAAAAATGGCGGCAGGGAGCAATCCCTGCCGCCGTTGCGTTTATGCTGTGTAGATCAGTTCGCTATTCACAATCTCCATAACCCTGCTTCGGATATTATTCATCCTGCCGACCCACTCCATTTGGTTGTCTGCCTTGAGTTGCTCCGTGACACCTTCCGCATCGGCCATCTGCTTTACCAGCCGAAGAAACATCTCCTCCGCCTGTCGGTCGATGTCGGCAAGATAACCATTTAACTTGCCACTTGTAAGAAGGGTCGCATAGCTTGCCCGGCGATGCTCCTTCAGATAGCGCCGGTGGCGCTGTCCCCACACGCCGATGGGTTGCTGATCTTCTTCGGGCAGCTTCAGATCAGGGAGAAGATAATCTCCGACCTGCGTATAAGTACCGCCCATTTCCTCAAAAATTGTCTTTGCCATTGTCTGTTCCTACCTTTCAAAATTTGTATTTCTGTGCCTTGTGCGCTGGTTTTGCTTTCGTTGCTGCTCCATAGCCTTCGCCTGTGTGATCAGATTATCGATCTGCCGACTTCCAAGAACCTTCCGCAGAAAGCGGAAATCCTTCAACTCTGAACGCAGGGCATCATTTTCTCCTTTGAGCCGGTCGTTGGCTGCGGTCAGACGCTCGTTTTCCCGGTAGAGCCGACCGTTGGTGGTGTTCAGCCGGTGATAGCTGTCCAGCGCCTTGTAATAGCGACAGAACATCTCCCGGATGATTTCTTTCAGCTTTTTAATCAACGGGTCAACGAATCGCTGCTTATAGGTCTTGGCTGTCATCAAAGTGGGCGGATCGGGAAGCTGAAACTCTGCATCCGTTTCAATCCGTTGCTCCAGCTTTTCAATAGACTGTACACCCTGATCGAAGTTGTCGATCCGACTCTGCACTTTTTCCAGCTCGTCCTGCTTTTCGGCCAGTGTGGTGTCCAGTGCCGCAATCTCTTTCTCCCGTTCCTGCTTTTTATAGTCCAGAACGGAAAGATGCTTTTCGTGGGTGCCTTTCTGCTCCCACTGAATGTCATACCGCTCCATCACGGCGGCAAGCTGCTTCTTTTCGGACTGCACCCACTGCGCCCATTCCGTTGCACCACGGGTCCCGCCCTTGAAGCCTTGCACCGCCAGCGCCTGTTTCAGCGATACACGGGTATCAAGTCCACGGTTGCTCCCAGTGGTGAATGGCACAAAGTCAATGTGCAGATGAGGCGTTGCCTCGTCCATATGGAGATGTGCCGAAAACACCCGGAGGTTGGGATTGCGCTCCTGAAAGCCTCGATAGTACTCGTCCAGTACCGTCCGAGCCGGCTCTGCATACTCGCCGGTAGCGCTCATATTCTCCTTGTTTCCGATTTGCAGGATGATCTCGTGGAAAGGCTTCTCCTGATTTCCAGAGCGAATCTTCTCGTAGTAGTTCGGAATGCGCCGGTCTGCACGGGCTTGCTTCTCGTTGTACCGTTTCAGAGCCTCATCGAAAAGCTGGTGGTATACGGTCTGGATGCGCTCGTTGCAGTAGTCAATGTTCAGGTGTGTGCGGCTTCCGTCCACATTCTCTGCCCGAAATTTGCGGCTGTTGTGGTTGACAGAGCCTTTGCCCACCTCGGCGCTGATTGTTCTCTTCATAAAATCTCACTTCCTTTCACTTCTCCGGCCGCAGCCGGGGTTCTGTTACTCTTGTCAAGAGTAACGCAAAAGCACTTTTGACAGCCTGCGGCCATCAAAAGATGCTATTGCGCTCTCCGAGGGGGCTGTGGGGCGTTGCCCCGGCAACTGCGGTTGCCTCCCCAGCAGGGCTGCCCTTTGAAAAGGTCACCCTGCACCCCGCCGAAACTTCTGTGACGATGTGTGACGATGGTGACGGTATTTTTGATACCGCCCCCGCTCATAGAAATATCGTCACACCGTCACATATCGTCACGACCGCTCCGCCGCTGCAAGCTTTACCGTGCGTTCGTTCCGGCTGCGGCTGCTTTCATATCGGATGCCATATTCATTCAGCAGCCGTCCGGCGTTGACATTCAGTCGCCTTGTCAGAGCATTTGGCTTCATATCCACGCCGAGAATCGATGCAAGTTCCGTGGGCGTTCCTGCCCACTCCTTACCACCCGAAGAAAGAAAAGCCGAAACCTGTTCCAGCAGCGGCTCCGGCGGCGCTTTCCAAAGTTCCGTTTCCACACGCTCCAGCTCCCACGCAAGGGTTTCCTCGTTGCGGAAAAGGTGCAGCCGCTGATCCGGCTGATCTCTGCCGGACACATCAAGGCAAGCGGCGTTGCCGGTGCGCTTTTCCTTGGTAAGCAGAAATGCTCCATCCGCCGCACCCAGCAGTCCGTTGGTGCCGGAGATCATATCAAACTTATCGTCTGACTGTTGTTTTCGGGTGTGATGGACAAGAAACAGACAGATGCCATAGCTATCCGCCAGCGCCTTCAACCGTGTGATGATCTGATAATCGTTGGCGTAGCTGTAGTTGTCCCCGCCGACCTCACGCACCTTCTGAAGTGTGTCGATAATAATAAGGGAAGTGTCCGGATGCTCCCGTAGAAAATTGGTGAGCTGTTCATCCAAACCGCTGCCAAGTTGACCGGCCGAAACAGAGAAGAACAGGCTCTCATTTTCTGCCGTGCCAAACATCCGGTAAGAGCGCTCCTGCAAGCGGCGGTAGTCATCCTCAAGGGCAAGATACAGCACCGTGCCTTTGCGGACGGAATAATTCCACAGCGGTGTGCCGGTGCTGATGTGATAGGCAAGCTGGGTCATCAAGAAGCTCTTGCCCAGCTTTGGAGCGCCGACAAAAAGGTAAGTACCCCGGTAGAGCAGGCCGTCCACAAGAGGCGGCTTGCTCTGGTACACATTGTCCAGCAGTTCAGACATTGACACGGTTTTCAGGTAGGACGGATCCATCATTCGCAGAATTTCTCTCTGCATTTCATCAAACTCCTTGAAATCCGGGTCAAAATCGGTTAAACTATTGTCAGTAAGGTTTTGGGATGACTGCTCCGTATCTGCGCCAACAGATACAACGGGAGCAGTCATTTCTTTTTCGTTGGTCATTCAGATTCCTCCTTCATTCCGCCGAGAATATCGGCGATCATTTCAATTAGGTCAAGCTGCTCATCATTGACTGTGCCGCCGCTCTCAAAGCGCTGCAATTCTGCAAGTACCTCCGCAAGCTGATTACGCAAAGCCTTGAAAACTCTGGGATTGCCCTGCACTACTACATCCTTGTGAGTGAGCCGCCGGGTGATATAGTCCTGCTTGGTCAGCCCGGAGAGCTGCACATAGCGTTCAATTTGGGCATCCTCCTCCGGCGATACCCGGAAAGCAACCGTTTTGCTGCGCCAGCGATTATGCTCGTCCCTGTTCTTCAATGACATCGTTTACACCGTCCTTTCTGAATTGATTGAGCTTGTCCGCCATATCGCTTTGCGTGGATGGGAACAGGTGGGCGTAGTTGTAGGTGATATTGATGCTTTCGTGTCCCACCCGGTCAGCAATCGCTACCGCCGAATATCCCATTTCAATCAGAAGCGAAATATGGCTGTGTCTCAAATCGTGGATCCTGATCCTCTTGACTCGTGCGGCCTTGGCACCTCTATCCATTTCGTGATGAAGATAGCTTTTCGTGACTTCAAACAGCCGGTCGTTTTTGCCGATTCGGTAGAGCTGTTTCATATAGTCCTGCATTTCTTCACAGAGGAATTCTGGCATCTTAATAGTGCGGTTACTTTTCGGCGTTTTCGGGTCAGTGATGATGTCCCGGCCACCGATACGCTGATAGGATTTGCTGATCGTGACCGTCTCCCGGTCAAAATCGAAATCCGCCGGGGTCAGCGCCAGCAGTTCGCCCTCACGGATACCGCACCAATACAGCATTTCAAAGGCATAGAAAGAAACAGGCTTGTCCATCATTTCTTCGGAGAATTTCTTGTATTCCTCCTGCGTCCAGAAAAGCATTTCTCTTGCCTTGGCCTTTCCCATATTGCCGACCTTGGCGGCGGGATTGTCTTTCAGCCCGTAGAATTTCACGGCGTGATTGAAAATTGCACTGAGCTGATTGTGCAGAGTTTTGAGATATACCGGCGAATATGCTTCGCCGCTCTTATCCCGACATTTGATCATCTCATTTTGCCAAGCGATAATGTCTTTGGGCTGGATCGAGTTCATTTTCCGCTTGGCGAAGTAGGGAAGCAGTTTGGTGCGGATGATATGCTCCTTGGTGTGCCAAGTGTTCTCTTTCAGCCGGTTCTTCATATCGGCTGTGTAGGTGTCGATAAAGCTCTCAAAGGTCATATCCAGATCGGCTTCCACTTTGTGGAGCTGTTCCCGCTCCCAAGCAAGAGCTTCTCGTTTAGTTGGAAAGCCTCGCTTCGTAGACTGGTGGACTTTTCCCTGCCAATCCGTAAAACGGTAGTAGACCTTCCAAGTGTTGTTCTTGGTATCTTTGTAAACGGACATTTTTACCTCTCTTTCTGAACGGCACCGTAACAGGTGCGTTCCATAAAATATTGCTTGTTGACTCGCCCTGAAATCGTGAGAAAGCCTTTGTTTTTCAGTTCTTCATTCAGCTTTTGCACGATCTTGTAGGCGTAGGATTTGGAAATGCCCAATTCCTGCGCAACTTCCTCGACTTTCATAAAGCTCGTATTCTCCATTTCATCACCCCTTTCGTTTGGCTATAGTTCTCTTGTTTAGTGTCGGAGAACTTTCTGGCCGCATTCCGATTTGCCCGAGCGGTTACGCCATTACCGTGGCGCACGACGGATATTCTGTTGTCTACAAATAACTTAACGCTATTTGCTATAGTCATTATACTAAACAAATTTGCTATTGTCAAGAGGCTTGTGGGAAAATATTTAACTTTTTTGCTTTTGCTATCTTGACATAACTTAAATCTATATGCTATACTAATTGCACAGTACATAAAGGAGTGTTGTGCTATGGCAATCGGTGAGAGAATTCGGTTCTTCCGCAATCTGCGGGGAATGACGCAAAAATACTTGGGGCAGGTGGTCGGCTTTCCGGAAAAGACCGCCGACATCCGTATGGCGCAGTATGAATCCGGCAGCAGAACACCCAAGGCGGAGCTGACGGAGAGCCTTGCCGGTGCGCTGGGTGTCTCACCGCTGGCACTGTCCGTGCCGGACATTGACAGCTATCTCGGCCTGATGCACACGCTGTTTACCTTGGAGGATCGCTATGGGTTGACGGTGGAAACCGGCGAAAACGGCGTTTCCCTGCGTGTTGACCCTCGGAAGGGAAGGGATGCCGCCGAGCTTTCCGAAATGCTTGTTGCTTGGGCGGAACAAGCCGAAAAGTATCGTAATGGCGAAATCAACCGGGAGGACTACGACAAGTGGCGTTATAACTACCCGAAATATGACGAAACCTCCGGCTATGTGAAAGTGCCGTCCCAGCAGCTCAGCGATGCGATGGTGGAAGCGTTCAAAGACAGGCTGAAGAACGATTAAATTTAGGCAAAACAAAAAGAGCTATCTGACTTCTCTAACAGAAATCAGATAGCTCTTTATTCTTGGATAATCTAAAATGTTGTCATTTTGTTGTCACGGGGCAATTCCCGGGCGCAAAAGTGCAGCATTTTCAAGGCTTTTTGGCCTTTCGGGGATCATTCCCACTCGATCGTTGCTGGCGGCTTGGTGGTATAGTCGAACAGAACACGGTTGATATGCTTTACTTCGTTTACGATGCGGTTTGCTGCGGTGGTAATGGTTTCGGTGGGCAGCAGGGTAACTTCCGCGGTCATAAAGTCGGTCGTGGTCACAGCGCGCAGGGCGATGGCGTAATCATAGGTGCGCTCATCACCCATAACACCAACGCTGCGCATGTTGGTCAGCGCGGCAAAGTACTGGCTGGGGCGCTGAGCGGCGGGCAGCTTATCCACTTCCTCGCGCCAGATTGCATCAGCATCCTGTACAATGGCAACCTTTTCCTGGGTGATATCGCCGATAATGCGGATGGCAAGGCCGGGGCCGGGGAATGGCTGGCGGGCGACCAAATATTCAGGCAAGCCCAGTTCACGGCCAGCCTGGCGGACTTCATCCTTGAACAGGTCGCGCAGCGGCTCCACAATTTCCTTAAAGTCTACATAATCCGGCAAGCCGCCAACATTGTGGTGGCTCTTGATGGTAGCAGATTCACCGCCCAAGCCGCTTTCCACAACGTCCGGGTAGATGGTGCCCTGTGCCAAAAAGTCTACAGCACCGATCTTCTTGGCCTCGTCCTCAAACACACGGATGAACTCTTCGCCAATGATTTTACGCTTGCGCTCCGGCTCGGTAACACCGGCCAGCTTGCTGTAAAAACGTTCGCGGGCGTCCACGCAGACAAAGTTGATGTCGAACTGGCCGCCCTCGCCGAACACTTCGCAGACCTGCTCACGTTCGTTCTTGCGCAGCAGGCCGTGGTCAACAAACACGCAGGTTAACTGCTTACCAATGGCCTTTGCCAACATGGCAGCACATACGCTGGAATCCACACCACCGGAAAGAGCGCACAGCACCTTGCCATTGCCGATCTTCTCGCGCAGGGCGTTCACGCTATGCTCCACAAAGGAGTCCATCTTCCAGGTACCGGCACAGCCGCAAACTTTGTAAACAAAGTTATGCAGAATCTTAGTACCGTTTTCGGTATGCAGCACTTCCGGGTGGAACTGCACACAGTACAGGCCGCGGGCGGTATCCTGTGCAGCGGCAACCGGGCAGTTGGGGGTGTGGGCAATAATATCAAAGCCGGGGGCAGCCTGCTCGATATAGTCATTATGGCTCATCCAGCAGACATTCTGGTTCGGCAGGCCGTCAAACAGCGGGCTGGTGGTATCCAGATCCACAACCGTCTTGCCATATTCGCGTTCCGGAGCCTTGCAAACCTTACCGCCCAGCATATGCATCATCAGCTGGCTGCCATAGCAGATGCCCAGTACCGGAACACCCCAAGTATATATTTCGGGATCGATGGTAGGGGAATCCGGCAGGTAAGCGCTGTTGGGACCACCGGTAAAGATAATGCCCTTCGGATTTTTGGCCTTGATTTTGGCCAAGTCAGTACGGTAAGAATAAATTTCGCAATAAACGTTGCATTCACGGACACGGCGGGCGATCAGCTGGTTATACTGGCCACCAAAGTCCAACACAATGACAGTTTCCTGCTGCATGTGGTAGCTCCTTCCCAAACATCTAAATTTGCATATATAACAGCATATACAGATATTATACCATAGCTTCCGGCAAATAGGTAGGGGGCTTGAGAAAAAAGTCGAGATTCTTCGATTCTGATTTGTCGCGCAGCCGGAATCTGTTCGCTTATTCTGCATAGAATCAGATTGTCGGTCGGCGCCCCAAAGCCATAAAAAATGCCGCACATCGGGCAAGGAACCGGGGCCGTTTCCTCCTTCCAATGTACAGCATGGTATTTTTGCTATTGTTTTATCTTTTCCGTTATTCGCCGCTGCGCCAGGTCCACAAAAGATATTTTACATTTGTTTTCAGGTAGCGGTGGAACAGGCGCTTCGGGTCCTGCATCAATCGGTAAAGCCATTCCAGGTTGTGCTTCTGCATCCACATGGGCGCACGCTTAATGTTGCCCGCCTCATAGTCAAACGCCGCACCAACGCCGATCATCAAGGCTTGTACGCGATCCTTATGGGCGGCCATCCAGCGTTCCTGTTTGGGGGCACCAAGGCCAACCCACACAAAGTCCGGCTTTGTTGCGTTGATTTCTGCTACCGCCTGAGCGTCCTCCTGCGGGGTCATCTCGCGGAACGGTGGCGACATCATACCGGAAATCACAACACCAGGGTAGCGCTCTTCCAGCTTTTTGCGCAGCAACTGCAACGTTTCCGGGGTAGAGCCATAAAAATAGTGCCGCCAGCCTTTTTCTGCGCTGACCGCCAAAACCTGCTTCATCAAATCCGGCCCCGTAACGCGCTGCGCAGCAGCATACCCCTGCCTGCGGCTGAACTGCGAAAGGGGACCGCCGTCCGGCAGCGCCATGACCGCATGGTTCTGAATATAGCGGTACTCGGCATCCTCGTGCGCCGTTACGGTGGTATGTACATTGGCCACGCAGATATATTTCCCACGCCATTGTTCCAGCTGGCTTTCCAGCAGCGTCATGGTTTTGTCCATGTCCGTTACCACAATGTTCACACCCATAATATCGCAGGTTTCCTGCATTTTCAGGTCGATCACATACAACCCGTTTACGGTATTATCCATTGTGCGGGAAGAGAGAAAGTCCGAATAGACCGGAATTACACTAACCTTAATGCCGTAATTTTCTGCAATCGCGGTAATCTGCAGCAACTCGCTGCGGTTCTGGGTTTCCTCCGCAATCACAATATGGGTAATCCGGGTACTTTCCAGAATCTTATGCAGATCGGCTACTGTGCCAAGGTAATTCGGCAGTTCCACTACCGGGTTCTGCGCTGCATAGCCGGCATACTCTGCCGATACATCCTTGCCCTTTACAATATCATTATAATAGCGTAATGCCAGGTTTCCATTGCCGACCAGCAAAACGCGGGCTACAATATGGCGCCGCTTTGCATACCAAAGGCTAATCCGGTGCAGCAATAACCGCTTGATCGTAATGACCACGCTGGACAGCAGGTAATAGTAAACAAGCAGCAGGCGGGAAAACTGCGAAAGTTGGAATACATACAAAATGGTTGCTGCCAGCGCAAAGCCGCCCAGGTTTCCCAAAAGGGCTTTTGCCAGTTCTCTCACTAAGCCGCGCCGCTTAAAAGTGCGGTATTCACCCTGTGCAATATAAATCAGAATGATTGCCGCTGCGTATACAAGTGCCAGCGGGCGGAAGCGGGCAACATCGACCCACCAGAACGCTTCACCCCAGGGGCTGTGCATACGTAGCAGGCTGGAAACCTCATACGCTCCCAGCAGCAGGAAAAAGTCCAGAAAAGCATCCAGAATATGCAGTATTTTTGATGTAGAATGGTTCATGATACAATTAAAAGCCGCAAAAGCACGAAGAAAGACCGTTCCCTTTGCGGCATGTGAAACGGGCTTTCTGCCACGCATGATGGCCCCGGAATATAGTAGGGCAGCAAACCGTAACTTGCAAGCCTATTATACCCAGCGTCCAAAGCGGAATTTTGGCTCAATTGGTTCTTTGATGGAAATTTCTTTGTTCAGGTAGACATCAATGGCATTTTTCTGTAAAAGTTTTGCCGTTGAACTGCTTATCTGTGCCATCCCGTCTTTCAAGTTTGGCGGGCGGGTTGTAACAGAATGGCAGTCAGAACACATCAGATGAACTAAGTTCCAATCCAGCAGTTTGTGCAGCCATTTGGCCGTATGTCCACCGCGCACCAAACCCGAAGCATTGATCTGCGCCAATGCGCCGGAGCTGACCCAGCGGTACAGCAGGGTAGGATCCTCGGTAACATAGGGGTAGCGCTCCACATGGGCCAAAATGGGAGTATACCCACGGTTTTGCACCGCAAACAGGGTATCCTCAATTCCACCGGGATGGATGCTGGTCGGGAATTCAATCAAGATATACCGCGACCCTGCAAATGCTAATTTGGAAAGATCCAGGCTGGCCAAAGCTGTGGTAAAATAGACCTCTGCACCCAGTTTAACGGCAAGAGGAAGTTTGCGTTCTGCCAGCTGCGCCACAACGCTGCGATAAGCCATTTTGCGCTGCTGAACAAAAGCATCCAGCGTAATGCGCTCATAATGGAAATGCGGTGTGAACACAATGCCAACAACCCCGTCTTCCATTTCTTTCTGGATCAAGGACATGGAAACATCCAGGTTTTTGGCACCGTCATCAATGCCAGGCAAAATATGACAATGGAGATCAACCAGTTGCGAACTCATTATGCCTTACTCCGGCTCTTCTTTCCAGCTGCGTCGTCATTGCTGTACCCGTAAGAATAAGAATAGTAGTAGCCATCTTTCTTACCGGCTTTTTTAACATTGTATCCGTTCATTACTACGCCAAGGATGCGGGCATTCACAGCTTCCAGGTTTTTCTTGCTCAGCTGGGCACCTTCAATGGTGGTAACACCCGGGCGTACAACCAGCAATGCCCCATCCGCATACTTGCACAATACTGCAGCATCGGTAACAACAGAAACCGGCGGCGTATCCACAATAATATAATCGTATACCTGCTTCAGGGCCTCAAAGGTATTTTCCATCGCCTTCGTTGCCAACAATTCCGATGGGTTCGGGGGGATAGTGCCAACAGGTAGCACCACAATGCCCAGGTCTTTGAAGTTGACCAGTGCATTGGCCAGTTGGGTACGGTCCTTGCCCGTAATGGTGTTGGTAATGCCGATATGATCACGCGGAATATGCAGGTAGCGGGAGATGGTAGACTTACGCATATCGCAGTCAACCAGCACCACACGCTTGCCACTGTCTGCCAGGGTAATCGCAAGGTTTACTGCGACGTTGCTCTTCCCTTCACCGGGGACAGAGGAGGTAATCAGGATAGTCTTGCAATCGCTGGTTGCGGCAAGGAACTCCAGGTTGGTTCGCAGAGACTTGTAAGCTTCTGTAAACTGGAACGGTGCATCTGAGCCAACCATAAACAGCTTATGATGTTCACGCTTTTTACTCATTCCTTTTTACCTCCCTGATCATACTGCGGGATCACGCCCAGAACAGTCATATCCAGATACTTGGTAACATCTTCCTCCGTGTTGATCTTATTGTCCAGCAAAACCTGCAGCACAATAATACCAATCACCAGAACAAAACCAACCGCTGCGGCCAACATCGTGTTCTTCATAATGTTGGGGGAAACCGGCTCCGTTGCCAAAGAAGGATTGGAGATCACTTTGACGGAACCCGCTTCAACAGCCTCTTTGATCACATCCGGAGCCACTGTAATGATCTGTTCACACACCTGCCGTGCCCATTCCGGGCTGTCGCTCTGCACAGTGATCTTCATAACCTGGGTATCGTCCACAGCTGCTACGGTAACGCGCTTGTTCAGCTGAGCATAAGTCAGGTTCAGGCCCAGGTTATCAATAACCTGCTGCAGAACCGTATCACTCTTGATAATAATGCTGTAAGTAGAAACCAGCTTGGTTGCAGAATTGATCTGGTCACTGGTAACATTGGCGTTGACATCCTGCCGGGTATTGACAATCATCAGGGCAGAAGAATCATACTTTGGGGTCATCAAAAACTTAGACGCCGTAAAGCCAACCAGCGCAGCAGCCAAAGTTACAAAAATCAGTTCAAGAAGATGCTGGCGAACCGCACTTAAAATTTCTGTTAGGTCAATTACTTCATTTTCTTCATTATCCACAAAAGGCACCTCTCTAATCTCTTAATTCCTGTTTTCCAGTCAAAGATGGTTGGCCAGGTCTGCCGCTTCGGTCGGCTTTTTGACGCAAAGCACCACTCTTACAATTGGGGCCCGCAGCTGCCCCACATGCAAAATCTTAGCACGCATGTTTATGTAAAGTAGCTGTGCTTTACGGCAATTTGGCCACAGATAGCTAACATGATTTTAGCACAAATTCAGGTGTGTTTCAACCGTACATCGAAATGTCTTGATTTTTGGCAAAATACACAATTTTGTTTGCATCCCTTCCGCAAGTGATAACAATTTCTCAAAACATTTTTTACCATTGATGTATAAATTGCTCTTATTTTTCCCGTTGTTTGCTCCTGTGCAAACATATGTTATGCAAAGTCTGCTCTGTCCGCATTCCCGTTTCCCGGTAAAATTCATCCAATTCTCCCTGCTTTTTTGATCACACGCACTTCCTCGGGCACTGCGCAAAAACCTGGCGATTTTTTCAGTTTGCCTGCGGGTACGGCTGTCCGCTTTTCTTCCAGCGGGCGTACCTGCCTGCCCAGTATATGCTGTACGCAGTCAAGCTGCAAGGCATTTACACCGCGTATTCCTACCTCAGCGTCCGCGCCACTGTGGACTTGCCGCTGCCAGAAAATTCGGTCCATGCAATTTTATTCCAGCTTCGCCTCCTTGCCCAGCGCCTTCTTTTTGCACTCACTTCAAAACCGCAAAAGGACATTTATTATATCAGCTACAAGGGGAAGTTGTCAAAAAAATTGCCAAAGAGATACAAATAGGCTATAATATAAAATAAAAAATTGTGTATTGAACGGTTTTTACCCTATTTGCACCCGGAAGGAGGTGGCAAGCACGGATACTTTACAGACAAATAGTACAGCACAAACTGCTGAGATGCTCAAATTAGAGGGCGTTGTTGAGCATGTGATATACGAAAACCCGGATACCGGTTATGCCGTGTTTGAAGTGGATGCCGGTGGCACCGATATTGTGGTGGCAGGCAACGTGGGCAGCGTGGATAACGGTATGTCCATTACGGCGTATGGCTATATGGTCAACCACCCCAGCTATGGCGAACAGTTCCGTGCCGAAACCTGTGAGGCCAGCCTTCCGCAGGATACCGCGGCTTTGCTGAGCTACCTTTCCAGTGGGGTATTGCCCTATATCGGGCCTTCCACAGCAAAAAAGATTGTGGCAAAATTTGGGGCGCATACATTGAACGTCATCTCCGAAACGCCGGACAAACTCTGTGAGCTAAAAGGTATCACCCCGCAAAAGGCCGCCGCCATCTCCAACGAGTTCCGACGTATGTACGGTGTGCGGGAAGTGGTTGCCTGGATGGCCAAGTTTGGGCTTTCCGCCCAGATAGCTGTTACAGCCTACCGCGCGTTTGGCCCTGCCACGGTAGAAGCACTGAAAAAGAACCCCTACATGCTGTGCGGGGAGCCGCTGAACCTGAAATTCAGCCAGGTCGATGGTATCGCCGCCCAGCTGCAGGTAGGGCAGGGCAGCGACCTGCGCATTGCCGCCGGGCTTTTGTACGCTTTGCGCCACAACGCCAACAACGGCCACACCTGCCTGCCCGCAGATAAGCTGATCGAAAGCACTGCGCGCTTTATTCGGGTGGAGCCGGATGCCGTAAAGGCCGGGCTGCAAAGCCTGTTGGAGCATGACGAAATGCGCGCCTGCACCTTTGACGGAACGAAATATATTTACCTGCCAGATCTGCTCAGCGCAGAGCAGGATATTGCTGCGCGTCTGGGGGAGCTTGCCACATTCCCGACAGAAAGCCCCAAAACGCTGGAAAGCGATATCCGCGTTTTGGAATTGACCCAAGGTTTTGAATATGCCCCTTTGCAGCGGGAAGCAATCCGCTTAGCACTCTCTTCCCGCGTAATGGTTTTGACCGGCGGTCCCGGTACCGGCAAAACCACAACGGTCAAAGCGATTCTGAATTTGTATGAAGGTATTTATGACCGGGTTGCCCTGTGTGCCCCCACCGGCCGCGCCGCCAAGCGGCTGACCGAGCTGACCGGCCACAGCGCTTCCACCATCCACCGATTGCTGGAAGTGGACTATTCTACCGGCAGCGTGCGTTTTATTCATAATGAAAAGAATCTTCTCCCGTTTGACGTTATCATTCTGGATGAGATGAGTATGGTAGATGCCAAGCTGTTCCAGGCGTTGTTGGCCGCCGCGCGTTACCACTGCCGCATTATTATGGTAGGTGATGCCGACCAGCTGCCCAGCGTTGGCCCCGGCAGTGTGCTGGGGGAGATCTTGCAGGCAGACGTTCTGCCCACCGTACGGCTGAATGAGATCTTCCGCCAGGCGCAGAAAAGCATGATTGTACAGAACGCCCACCGCATTGTGGAAGGGCAGATGCCCATAAAAGGCGGGCGGGATGATGACTTTTTCATGATCGAATCCACCGGTCTTGCCTGCCAGAGGCTGATCTGCGACCTGGTCAGTACCCGGCTACCCAAAAGTTATGGCTATGACCCCGTGCGGGACATCCAGGTGCTTTGCCCCACCAAGGTTGGCCCCACCGGAAGCGTAGAACTGAACCGCCGCCTGCAGGCCATTTTGAACCCGCCTGCACCGGATAAGCCGCAGATCATTTGGGAGCAAAGCGGCCGTGTGCTGCGCTGTGGCGACAAGGTAATGCAGATCAAAAACGATTATGACATTCCCTATGAGCGGGACGGTGCCGAAGCCGGTGTGGGTGCCTATAACGGGGATATGGGTATTATTACTGCCGTTGACCCCGAAAGCCGTGCTGTGACGGTACAGATGGATGACCGAAAGTATATTTACGGTGCTGACCAGCTTGCCGAGCTGGAACCCGCTTACGCTGTAACAGTGCACAAAAGCCAGGGTTCTGAATTTCCGGCCGTCATTATGCCTGTGGCAGATGTACCCGCGCGCCTTTGTTACCGCAACTTGTTGTACACCGGGGTTACCCGCGCACGCCGCCTGTGCATTCTGGCGGGAACCCGGCGTACCGAGCAGGCCATGGTGGATAATGTGCGCCAGAACATGCGTTACAGCGGGCTGCGCTACCTGCTGCGCGAGGCAGTCACTCCGGCTGAAAAACGCAGATGAAACAGAGAAAACGCATATCTCTGGATTGGCTGGACCGTGGGCGAACGGCTCTGGAACCGCTGCTGGCCCTTGCCTATCCGCGGCACTGCCCGCTGTGCGGCACGGTACTTGAGCAAAGCGCCTGGAAAGCCGCCGTGTGCCGTTCCTGTACACCGGAAGCCGAGCGTCTGCGGCATCTTCCACCGCGTCTGCCTGTAACGGAGCACGCCTTTTACGCTGTCAGCACCTGCGCAGCTGCCTTTTACTATGCAGACAGTGTGCGCCATGCTATCCTGCTTTGCAAGGAGAACGGCAACCCCTGGTATGCGCGAGAACTGGCGGATTTGATGGCTGTGCTGATTTTTGGCGCACAGCCCGCCCGTGCCCCAGGGTACCGCCCGGTATACGAGAATCTATCCGGCATTTCGCTGTACAGCGCCATTGTTCCGGTGCCGCCGCGCGTAAAGAAGAACCTCGCGGAAAATATGCCCCTTTTGCTGGCGCAGCGCCTTGGGCGCATCCTGCACATTCCGGTCATCCAGCCGCTGTGCCTGACCCGGCAGGTTTTACCGCAAAAATCGCTGGACCAGCAAAAGCGCTTTGCCAATGTCAAGGATGCTTACGCCTGCCGTACTGGGGTTGACCTTTCCGGAATGCGGCTGCTGTTGCTGGATGATGTGATCACCACTGGTGCCACCATCTCTGCCTGCGCCAAAGCGCTATTGGAGGGTGGCGCTGTGAGTGTGGACGGCGTGTGTGTTGCAGCGACGGAACTGATGCCCAAAAGCCACGGTGCCGCCGGAACACCAAAAGAAAGCAAATAACTTTTATCTGCCGGATGGTTGATGGCAATTCACAATAGATAACAAAGTGCTGCTTCTGGCAGCAAGGAGTACCAGATAAACATGAAGCAATATGATATCGGCCTTGATCTTGGCACAACTTCCATTATCATTGCCACACAGGAACAGGGAGTTGTGTTCCATCAGCCCAGCATTGGTGCTGTTGATACCCGCAGCAGCACCATTCTGGCAGTGGGGGACAAAGCCCTGCGCATGGTGGGGCGTGTGCCTTCTTATATTGATATCATCCGCCCTTTGCGGGACGGTATTATTCAGGACCACCGCATGACAAACGAACTAATCGTGCGGTTTATCAATGAGGTATGCCGTTCGCGCATCATCAAGCCGCGCGTATCGGTCTGCGTTCCGGCAGCCATTACCGGCATTGAAGCTGACGCCGTGGTAGAAGCCGTCATGGCAGCCGGGGCACGGCAGGTTTTCCTTGTGGATGAGCCTGTCGCCGCCGCCCTTGGCGCAGGGCTGGATATCCGCAAACCAATGGGCTGCATGGTAATTGATATCGGCGGCGGCTCCACGGATATCGCCGTGATCAGCATGGGTGGGCGGGTGCGCGCCGCCAGCCTGCCGGTCGCCGGCAACGCTTTTGACCAGTGCATTGCCCAGTATGTTCAGGAAAAATTCAACATTGCCATCGGCCCTCTAACCGCCGAAGCGCTGAAAAAGCAGGTTGCCTGCTGCACCAAAAGCGAGTTTGAGGGCGTAATGGAGATCCGTGGTCATTCCTGGGAGACCAACCTGCCCGCCCGCCGCCTTGTCTATACGCGGGACCTGTACCTGCCCGTGCAGGAACTGGCCGCCCGCATTGCCGCCACTGCCCGCAATGTATTGGAAAGCACCCCGCCGGAACTGGCCGCTGATGTTGCCAAGAACGGCATTCTGCTGACTGGCGGCGGCTCCATGCTGCGTGGCCTGGCTGGTTATATTGCCGGGGAGCTGCATGTGGATGTTGCCATCGCACCAGACCCCATCAACTGTGTGGCACGCGGAACCGCAGCCAGCTTAACGCTGGGCCAATACCTGACAGCCGGTTTCCGCGATGCCACCCCCAGAGCGTGGCATAACCGACTGCAATCCCCAGAAGGCTTTTCCAATTAAAGCGCAGCTTTTGTGCAGGTTGTAAAAAGTGTGATTTTCTGCGGATACCTCCGCCAGCCTACTTTTCTATCCGGCAAAAGTGTGCTATACTATACAGCGTTTGCCAAAATTCCCAGCCCTGCATGGTTCCGGGCTGGTTCTGCCATATAATATAAGGACAGGTTCATTATGCCCGATACCATTACCACTGAATTTCTGGCCCTGCGGGACCGCTATATCGCTTCCTGCTTTACTAAGCTGAACCCGGTGCAGCAGCAGGCTGTGTTTACCACCGAAGGCCCGCTGCTGATCCTGGCAGGTGCAGGCTCCGGCAAAACCACCGTTCTGGTCAACCGCATTGCCAATATCATCCGTTTTGGCCGCGCCTATGGCTCCAAAGAGGTCAGCCGCCCGGTTGCGCAGAGTGATCTGGAGCAGCTGCGCACCGCTATCATGTGCGGCCAGCCGGTTCCGCAGTCCCTGATGCCGCTGATGAGCGTTTCCCCGGCCCGCCCGTGGAATGTGCTGGCCATTACCTTTACCAATAAAGCCGCCGGAGAGCTGAAAGAACGCCTGAAAGCCATGCTGGGCGATACCATGGGCGGGGATGTATTTGCCTCCACTTTCCACTCTGCCTGTGTACGGATCCTGCGCCGCGATGCCGAACGCATTGGCTTCCCCAAAAGCTTTACGATTTACGATTCCGACGACCAGCAGCGTGTCATCAAGCAGATCTACAAAGAACTGATGATTGATGACAAGTTCCTGCCGGTCAAATCAGCCATCTCCCAGATCAGCGGTTACAAAGATAAACTTCTTTCCGCCAAAGATGTCGCCGCCGAAGCGCCGCGCGATACCAAGGCTGCTTTGATTTCCAAAATCTATACCGCCTATTCCAACCGGCTGCGCACGGCTGGTGCCATGGACTTTGACGATCTGATTTTCCATACCGTGCAGATGCTGAAAACCGATGCCGAAGCGCGGGAATACTACCAGCAGAAGTTCCGCTATGTCGTGGTGGACGAATACCAGGATACCAGCGTGGCCCAGTTCCACCTGGTGCGCCTGCTGGCCGGTGGTTCCAACAATGTATGCGTTGTTGGCGATGACGATCAGAGCATTTATAAGTTCCGCGGTGCTACCATTGAAAATATCCTGAACTTTGAAAAAGTTTTTGCCGGGGCCAAAACCATCCGCCTGGAGCAGAACTACCGTTCCACCTCCAACATTCTGAATGCGGCCAATAGCGTCATCAAGAACAACAACGGCCGCAAGGGCAAGACCCTGTGGACCCAGAACGGCGATGGTGACAAAGTTCACCATTATACGGCGGCTTCGGAACAGGATGAGGCCAGCCATGTGGCCGAGGTTATTGGCCAGAACCTGAAAAATGGTGCTTCCTTAAAAGACCATGCCGTTTTGTACCGCATGAATGCGCAGTCCAACCCCATCGAAACTTATTTTGCCCGTGCCGGTATCCCGTACCGCATTGTGGGTGGCCAACGCTTCTTTGACCGCAAGGAAGTCAAGGATATCAACTCTTACATGGCCGTTGTGGTCAACCCGCGGGATGACGTGCGCCTGCGCCGCATCATCAATGAACCTGCACGAAAAATTGGTGCCACCACCATTGATAAGATCGGGGAACTGGCCGCCGCCAACGGCGTGCCGATGATGGAGATCATTCGGGAGGCTTCTTCTTATCCCGCACTGGGCCGTGCCGCCAGCGCGCTGAACGCGTTTTACTCTATGTACCGTGAACTGTGTGATCTTTCCGTCACCCTTCCGCTGGATGAATTTGCCGGTGAAGTGATCCGCAAGACCGGATACGAAGCCATGCTGAAAGCGCAGAAAGAAGAGGGCGAGACCCGGCTGGAAAACTTGGGCCAGTTGATTTCTTCCGTAAAGACTTATGCGGAGCAGAACGGGGAAGACGCAACCCTTTCCGGTTTCTTGGAAGAAGTTGCCCTGATTGCAGACCTTGATTCCTATGATGAAGATGCTGATTCCGTTACCCTGATGACGATGCACAGCGCCAAGGGCCTTGAATTCCCGTATGTGTTTATCATTGGTATGGAGGATGGCGTTTTCCCCGGTGACCTTGCTCGCTACAGCGAGGAAGAAATGGAAGAGGAGCGCCGCCTGTGCTATGTCGGTATTACCCGCGCCAAGAAAGAGCTGTATCTTTCTTCCTCCCGCAGCCGTATGATTTTCGGCCAGACGCGCCGCAACCCGCCTTCCTGCTTTTTGGATGAGATTGACCCCAATGTGATGGACGAAACCGAAAGCCCAGAGCTTGCTTACAGCGGCGGTTTTGGCGCCGGGTACGGCAGCTACAGCACCAATGTTCCCGGCGGGCGCAGCGGATACTCCGGGGCTTCCCGCGGGTATCTGAACAGTGAATACAACCGCGGCGGCTTTGGCAGCAAGTATGCCGGCGGCTTCCAAAGTGGGTTTGCTTCCGGCGGGCACGAAAGCCCGAACTACCCTGGAGGCCGCCACACGGTCCAAAGCAGTAGCTTTGGCGCCGGGTATGGCAGTAGCCGCGTCAACCATCATTCCGGTGCTCCGGTTGCTCCGGCGGGCGGTGGCGTTACCACTGCGCCCGCCGCACCCGCACGCAAAAAGGCCGCCAACTTTGCAGCCGGGGACCTTGTGGACCACAAGGTGTTTGGCCGCGGCAAGGTGCTGAAAGTAACGCCGGTTGCGGGGGACTGTATTGTAGAAATCCAGTTTGACCGCGTTGGCATCAAAAAAACAATGGCCAATTACGCCCCGCTGACCAAGCTGACCAGCGAAAAATAAACCACTGATAAAAAAGGAAAAGAGGGAACGGGTCCATGCTTGTAACATTGATCGCCCACACCAATGACCCCGAAAAGACCATTGCCGCAGCCGCCAAGCTGTGCTATTCTGATGCACATATCGAAACCCTGCTGGATGGCCTAACACCGGAAAAGACCGCAGCCTTTTTGCAAAAGCTGAATGACTTCGGCCACGCCAGCCCCATTGAACATGCCAGCTTTACCTTTGGCATTGAGGGCGTTTCCCGCACCTTTCTGGCACAGGTCACCCGCCACCGCATTGCAAGTTTCAGTGTGCAGAGCCAGCGCTATGTGCGGCTGGAAGATTTCCGTTATGTGATTCCCCCGGAAATTGAGGCTGACCCTGCGGCCAAAGCGGCTTTTATTGATGCAATGAACGCCGATGCCAAACACTACCTGGAGCTGGTCAAAGCACTGGAAGAAAAGCATACCCACACCTTGATGGAGCAGGGCATGCCGGAAAAGACCGCCCGCGCCAAAGCCAGCAAAATGGCAAACGAGGACGCCCGCTTTGTATTGCCCAACGCCTGCGAGACAAAAATGGTAATGACCATGAACTGCCGCAGCCTGAACAACTTTTTCAACCTGCGCTGCTGCAACCGTGCCCAGTGGGAGATCCGCGCCGTTGCCGATGAAATGCTGCGCCTTGTATACCCGCTTGCGCCGCATGTTTTTGCCGCAGCTGGTCCCCGCTGCCTGGCGGGTCCCTGCCCGGAGGGCGGTATGTGCTGCGGCAAGCAGAACGCCGTGCGTGATAAATATGCAATACTGAAACAGGAGGCTGAAAACCATGGGTAAACTGATTATTTTTGAAGGCCTGGATGGTTCCGGCAAGGGCACACAGACAGAACTTGCCTGCCAGAATTTGCATAGCAAAGGGTATGACCCGCTGAAAATCAGCTTCCCAGATTATGACAGTCCGTCCTCCGCACTGGTCAAGATGTATCTTTCCGGCGAGTTCGGCCAGCGCCCGGATGACGTGAACGCTTATGCAGCTTCAACGTTTTATGCTGTTGACCGCTTTGCCAGCTACAAAACCAGGTGGGGCAATGTCTACCGCCAGAATGGGCTAATCATCTCTGACCGTTACACCACCTCCAACGCTGTTCACCAATGTTCCAAACTGCCGCCGATGCACTGGGATGGTTTTCTGGAGTGGCTGTTTGAGTTCGAGTACAAAAAGCTCGGGCTGCCTGCGCCGGATGCGGTTGTATACCTTGCGGTTGATCCCGATGTCAGCCAGCGCCTGATTGCGCAGCGCTACCACGGCGATGAAAGCAAAAAAGATATTCAGGAACGCGATACCGAATACCTGGCCCGTTCCCGCGCCGCCGCTGAATACTGCGCACGCAAGCTGGGCTGGCACCGCATTGAGTGTACCACAACGGTAGACGGCCAGAAAACTATCCGCACGCCGGAGGATATTCAGTCCGAAGTGATGGCATACCTGGAGCGGATTTTGAGTTAAAACCGTTGGCAGCAAAAGCCACACGTTGAATACGGCAAGGAGGGGATAGAATATGCTTTGCAAAGCAACGGAAGCTGATTTGGAGCAGATGGTTGCGTTCCGCCGCAAAACGTATGGCGGAACCCGCCAGGATGCTTTGGACTGGCTTTGTGGAATTGTGGGGTTGGATAATATCCTGATCCTTGCCCGGGACCCGGCCCCCGGTGCAAAGCCCATCCCGGCCGCCATGATTGGTGCGGTTCCAGTGGAATGCGGGCACCACCACGGCGTATGGCTCTGCTGCATGGCAACGGACCCGTCCCTGCAGGGGCGCGGGCTGATGCCCAAACTGCTGGCAACCTGCCTGCGCGCCTTTTCCGCCAAAGGGTGTGATTTTGCTGTGGCGGCACCGCAAAGCACGCGGGCCGCAAAAGCGTTTTCCCAGCTGAATTTTCAGGGGCGCTTCCCGCTGCGCATCATCCGCAAGCCCATTGAACACAATTTGTGGGCACGAGCAGAGTTTGATAACCTGACAGTCCGCAAATTGATCGACACCCGCATGCGCTACCAGCCCGCCTGCATCGCCCTGCCGGAAAGCAGCATGAACACCATGATCACCCGGCTCTACCGCCGCGGTATGACCATTGTTTCCAACCAGCGCGGTTACGGCCTCTATTGCCAGGAAAAGGACGAGCTGCTTTTTATGGAGCTGCAGGCCGATAACGACCATTCGGCTGATATTCTGCTGCAGGCCGCGCGGGAACATACCGGTCTGACCAAAGCACGGCTGCTGCTGGCGGAAAATCAGTTTTTGTACCTGGGCGAGGGTAAGCGCTGTGGTTACGGCATGATTTGTTACCTTGGGCAGCCGTTCCCCGTTACGGACGTTTATTTCCGCCTGTTGCTGTAAGACCGTGCACACGTGAAACAGGGCAGTTCTGCTGCCTGGTAAAGGAGATTTGGAATGAAAATCAATCGTGGTGATTCCCAGGACAAGGGCTCGCAGTCGCGCCAGGCTTACCATGCTGCGCCAGCCCCCACACCAAAGCGCCCGGTACAGCCTGATCCTGACCCGCAGGATCTGTACGAAGACGCCGAAGGTCCAGACGAGTACGCAGAGGATGACGATGATGAACCCGTCCGCCGCCGTTTTCCCATTGGGCTTGTGGTTCTTGTTGTCATTTTGGCTATCGTCGGCATCGGCGGCTGGAAAGTGTTCCAGTTCTACGGCGAAGTTGCCGGCAACGGCGAACTCGGCCCGGAGCAGACCGTTACCATTGAACAGGGTTCCACTGTTGCAGACATCACAAACGTTTTGAAAGAGGATGGCGTCATCCAGTATGACTGGCTGTTCAAGCTGTATGCCAAATACAGCGGCCGCGCTTCCGGTTTGCAGTATGGCGATTTCACCCTGCGCTCCGGCATGGATTATAACACGATCCTGAAAACCCTCAGCGTGCAGCAGGTCAAGCGCAAGACTATTACCATCACATTCCCCGAAGGCTACACAGCCGTTGCTATTGCCCAGAAGATGGAAGAAAATGGCTTGTGCTCGGTGGATGATTTCCTTGCCTGCGCCAACGGCGAGGATGGTTCCGATTTCAGCCAGTATGATTTCTGGAATGCCATCCCGGATACCGAAGGCCGCCTGATGAAGTGCGAGGGCTACCTGTTCCCGGACACTTATGAGTTCTTCACCGATGACTCGGTCTATAATTACGTCAACACCTTCTATAAGGAATTCGACGCCAAAACTTCCGACCTGTGGGATACCATCAACGAAAAGGGCACCACAATGAATGATGTTGTCATTCTGGCCAGCTTTATTCAGGAAGAAGCCGGTATGCCCGCAGAAGATGCCAAGGTTTCCGCCTGCTTCCACAATCGTTTGGAATCCGATGACCCGCAGTGGACAGAGCATAAGCTGGAATCCAATGCCAGCAGCTATATCATGAACGATAGCGACAATAACTACCTGTGGAATTCGCCCACCGCCGTTTATTACGGCTGGCCGGAACAGGGTGCTATTCCGGATGATGTGCTTGCTCATTACGACACCTACCGCATCAGCGGCCTGCCCGCCGGTGCCATCACCAATCCCGGTATTGATGCCATTGCCGCCGCGCTGAATCCCGACCAGGAATATCTGGACGAAGGCTATTATTTCTTTGTTACCGGCAACCCGAACGGCGACCACCCTGGCGAATATTTCTATGCCAAAACGGCAGACGAACACCATCAGAACTGCATCATCGCCGGTTGGGGCTGATAAAAGCTGAACTTCACTGAACAAAGGAGCCGTTATCTTATGTTGTCCTGTCCGGAACTGCTGTCGCCTGCCGGCAGCCTTGAAGCCCTGAAATATGCCGTCATGTATGGCGCCGATGCCGTATACTGCGCACTGCCGCGCTTTGGTATGCGCGCCGCACCGGTCAACCTGACCATTGGCGAGCTTCATGATGGCTGCATTTTTGCCCATGCTCGCGGCAAAAAAGTATACCTGACCCTGAACAACCTGCCCACCAACGATGAGCTTTCCGAGCTGCCGCAGTATATCAAGGACGCGGCCGAAGCCGGGGTGGATGCCTTTATCATTGCGGACCTTGGCGTACTGAGCCTTGCCAAACAGTATGCTCCGGATGTGGATGTGCATTTTTCCACCCAGGCAGGCATCACCAATTATGCTGCTGCAACCATGGCCTACAACCTGGGCGCCAAGCGTGTGGTGCTGGCGCGCGAGCTGACCCTGACCGATATTGCCCAGATCCGTGATAACACCCCGCCGGAGCTGGAACTGGAAGCCTTTGTGCACGGCGCCATGTGCATGAGCGTTTCTGGTCGGTGCCTGCTTTCCAGCTATATGACCGGGCGCAGCGGCAACCGCGGCGAATGTGCCCAGCCCTGCCGCTGGAAATACTATCTTGTAGAAGAAAACCGCCCCGGCCAGTATATGCCCATTGGCGAAAATGAGGAAGGCAGCTACATCCTGAACGCCAACGACCTATGCACCGCACCGTTTTTGGACCTGATCTGCAAGGCTGGTGTGGATTCTCTGAAAATTGAGGGGCGCGCCAAAACGTTCTATTACGTTGCGTCCGTTACCGCCGCTTACCGCAAAGCGCTGGACCAGTACCTGGCAAACCCTGCCAGTGATACGTTTGATTTACCGGATTCCGTGCTGGATGAGCTGAACCGTACCAGCCACCGCCATTATTCACCCGGTTTCTATTTTGGCAAAGAGAAAGCCCTGCAGACGCCCAGCCATACTTATGTGCGAGATTGGGATTTCATCGGCACTGTGGATTCGTGGGAAGACGGCGTTGCCCATTGCACCCAGCGCAGCAAGTTCTGCCTGGGAGATTCGCTGGAAATTTTGCAGCCAGATGGTTCGGTCGTGCCCGTAACCCCTGAATGGATCAAAAACGCGGAAGGGGAAGCGGTGGATGCCACCCCGCACCCGATGATGCAGTATACCATTCCCTGTGCCACGCCCTTGATGCCGTACAGCCTGCTGCGGATGCAGAAAAGGCAGTAAATTTTCATTTATCTATTTGCAACAACCAAAAGCCCCACCTGCCGGATGCAGAATGTTCTGCCCGGCAGGCGGGGCTTTTTTATTTTTATTCTTTACTTTTAGGGCAATACCGCATAATTCTAAGTGCCGATACGGCGAGCGAGGTGCGGCA
>OLOM01000611.1_pt1 | contig 26879 bp, 39 predicted proteins | sample 1672531 | NCBI WGS metagenome assembly OLOM01 (sample SAMEA3136696, study PRJEB25190) | human gut metagenome | reverse complement strand
CTGAACGGCGAACCATACGATTTCAACCTTCCCGTCACAGCCGACATCACCTTGAAGGCCACATGGGTTGAAAACCATAAGCCCCAGCCGAAACGCCACACGGTCACATTCGACACGACCGGAGGGTCTGAAATCGGCCAGCAGACCGTCGATGAGGGGGAGAAAGCCATCCAACCCGCAAACCCAATCCGTGAAGGATATGACTTCCAAGGCTGGTTGCTGAACGGACAAGCCTATGATTGGAACACTCCAATCACCGGCGACATCACCCTCACCGCATCGTGGACTGAGAAAGCCCCGACCATATTCACGGTCGCGTTCAATACGGGCGGCGCTTCCAACATCCCATCTCAAAAAGTCAAGGAAGGTGATAAGGCCACACGTCCGACCGACCCGAAGCGTACCGGATACACTTTCACCGGATGGCAGTTGAACGGCAAGGACTATGATTGGAACACTCCAATCACCACGGATATCATTCTGACCGCCACATGGCAGAAGAACGAAACTCCGAAACCGGTCTTCTACACCGTCAAATTCGATACCGGCAACGGTTCGAAGATTGACCTGCAAACCATCCAACAGGGAGGAAAGGTCAAGAAACCCGCAGACCCGACCTTGAACGGTTACAAGTTCGTCGGATGGCAGTTGGATGGCAAGGACTACGATTTCAACACTGCGGTATCCAAGGATATGACTTTGACCGCAGTGTGGGAAGCCAATACCCTGCCCCCGACCGTCAAGAAGCATACCGTGACAGTGGCCTTGTATGACGGCAAGACCGAACGTTACGAGGTCAAGGATGGTGAGAAGCTGACACTTCCATCCAATCCAACCCGTGACGGATACATGTTCGACGGTTTCATTGACAAGGACGGCAACGTCTACGACATGAGCAAGCCCGTGGTCAAAGACCTAACATTGACCTGCGTGTGGAAGAAAGCCAACGGCGTCTCCTCCGACAAGGACAAGGAGATTGCCGACGCATCCACCAATGGAACGGCTGATAATGGCGAACAGAATTCTGACTCCCAGAATCCTCTAGCCAGCACTGGCGCTCCAATCTACGGACTGGTCATCGCGGCCATCATCGCCGGACTCGGCGGCATTGGAATACTGCTCGCCCGACTACGTAGTCGAGACGACTAACGCCTAGTCTAAAGAAGGAAGCTCCTCGGTCTTTTAGATTGAGGAGCTTCCTTTTTATCAAGAAAGACTATATAATCATCCAGTAGATTTACTAGAGAAAGGTTTGGTTATGGCTGTCACGGCACCATTGGATACCATGGTTCCAATTAGTGATTTCAATAACGGCAAATCCGCCGCCGCGTTTGCCAAAGTTAAGGATAACAAGCCGGTGACAGTATTGAAGAACAATCATCCGGCCTTCTTTGTTATCTCTCCGAACGACTACAGACGAAATCAGGAAAACAACCAACATGTGGCACAGTTGGAGAACATGCTGAACGAAATTATCAACGCAGAGGCTCGACGTGAAGCCTTAGAAGGAGAGTACGTCTTCTCTTCGTCCTCCGTTGATGAGCTGATGGAGTTCTTGGATAGCGATGAGTGATGGCAAGAAGAAAGTCTATGTCACTGGCTCGTTCAAAAGGGATTACAAAAATCTCAAAAAGAAACACGCTGACCTATCCTCTCTAAGAAACGTATTTCAAGCCCTGTTGGAAAATGATAGAAAATTCTTGAATACGAGATACAAAGACCATGCCTTGGTTGGTCAATGGAGTGGTTTCAGGGAACTTCACGTATGCAAGGATGTATTGCTTGTATACCGTGTGTCCGGTTCCTCTATCACGGTGATTGCCGTCAGATTGGCCTCTCACGACGAGTTATTTTCAAGACTGACCACGGCAAAAGACATTCGGGATTATCTCAAAGAAACGGAAGAACTGTTAAAGGAGCTGGGGGAAAGAGAATAGATTCGTTTCAACTGGAAAGGGGAATTCTTGTTCCATCACAACCAATATCTGCTATACTGGGATAGTTCACAAATTCAATGGAAGGTTTAACACATGCCAATCCCAAGCACAACCCTCGAAGGCCGACTCACCGACGACCCGCAACGCAACCAGCGCAACCCCAATCTGGTTGAATTCTCCATTGCGGAAGGCACCCGCTATCAGGACAAGAAGACCGGCGAGTGGAAAGACGGACAGACGCTTTTCGCCCGATGCAAAGTGTGGGACGCCACGCTCGGCAACAACATCATGAACACACTCCGTAAAGGCATGGACGTGGTGGCGTTGGCCGACGTGAAGCAGAACAGTTGGACAGACCAGCAGACCGGACAGAAACGTTCGATGGTGGAATTCACAGTCACCAACATCGGTGTCGGACTCCGTCACGCGACCGCGCAGGTCATGCCCAATCCGAAACGCAACGGCGGATACGACGGCGGCAACCGTGCCAACACCCAGCAGAACAATGGTCAGATGTTCCAAAATCCGAACAATCCGCCAGTGTTCCAAAATCCGAACAATTATGGTGCCGACAATTTCCAGCCAGCCGCATCCGACGACCCGTGGGGCGCTCCGATAGGCAATCCGGCACCGGCGTCGCAGAACGACGAGCCGGAATTCTAAAAGCTGAGGATACCTGTAAGATATGATGTTTAAGACATGCCTTGCAGGTATCTTTTTTGTGAAAAGACTGTTTTTAGGAAAATCTATTTTAGCCGATAATGTACATTATGTCAGGTTTTTATGAGAACTATTCAGTGTGTTAATCTCTAACCAGAAAAACAGCCAAGCTTCTAAAAGGTATTAGAATGCGTAATCAAACCTGCTCCCTCAATCCTGTTCCCCAGCCGAAAAACGCTTACGAATGGCGCGTTTTCCTATTCAGCCACTTGGATAAGCCAGTACCATTGAATTGGAACAGCAACTCCCAACATCAAAGGAAAAACAAGTGGCGTCGATAAAAGTATTCGTGGGAAACACGATATATCCGGTAGAAATATATAAAGGCCAACATATAAGCTTCTACTATCTTCCAGCCGGTGAGCATACCGCGCCCGGACGCGAGGAACAGGTTCAGAAAGCCACTTTGGAGAATGAGTCCGGCAGAACCATCAATGTGACTTGGGAGGCTGTCGGCGGTTTGTTTAAGAACAAGATTGTGACCAAGCATGCTCCTCTGCTTCGCCGTATGATGGGCGCTCCGGACACTTACCAGTTCGACAAGTGTATTGGTGGCCCGCAGTTCTTCTCCGCGCAGGAAGAAGCGGAGTGTTAAATTGGGTTCACCTGCACATAAAGCGGCTCCAACTAGAGTCATGCAACGTCGGCGTAGACTGTTCCAGCGTCGCATCGCAATATGCCTGTTGGCGGGAATGTTCGCCGCCGCCGGTACGTCTATGCTTGTGTTGAAGCCAACTCCCAGCGCTTACGCTGAGGCTAAGCCGTTTGATACGAGTACCGCCATTACTCGAAGCACGTTGACTGAAACCAGTGCGGCATCCCGTAGCGCGTCCCGTGAAGAGTTGAAGGATTATAAGGCCACGAGCAATGATGGAAGTTGGAGCATGTCCGACTCCGATGGTGTGACCGGCAAACTGACTGCTATCAGTGCGGATAATCCGGTGGTTAAATCGTTGATTAACGGTCGTGACGAGGGTCAGACTCCTGACGGTTTCAATCCGAATCATGCGACCGGCGACACGGGCAATGCCTACGAGTTTTCGCAATGCACTTGGTGGGCTTACGTGCGCCGCCACCAGTTGGGATTGCCCGCTGGCTCCCACATGGGCAATGGCGCGGACTGGGCTGACACGGCCCGTAAACTCGGCTACTGGGTTGATGGCACTCCTAGGGTTGGCGACGTCATCTGCTTCCAACGGGGGCAATACGACTCCGACCCGACCTATGGTCATGTGGGAATCGTGGAGTCCGTGGGCGCGGATGGTTCAATCACCACGTCCGAATGCGGTAGCGCATACAACGGCAAACCGTTCAGCCGCACTTTCACTGCCGAACAGGCGTCGCAGCTGCAATTCATCCACTATTGAGGGTTACGTCAGTCAATACCTTGTTATACTGGGATTAATTACACCACGATTGAGAGGAACCTGATGGCACCGTCTTCCGCCGAAGCCACGCTTCTGGACGGCTGCTGCCTTGTCTATATGACAGGCAGCCGTCTGTACGGGTGCGCCGACCCCTCTTCTGACCGGGACTTGCGTGGCATCGTCGCGCCGACCCGCATGGACTATATCGAACTGACCCGTCCGAAAGAGCATACCGTGTCGGACGGCATGGACGTGCAGACGTGGAGCCTTCACCACTGGTGCGACATGTTCGCGAAAGGCTCCCCCAACGCGCTCGAAATCGCCTTATTGCCGGACCCGGCCATCCTTCATGAGGACAATCTGGGACGGCTCCTGCGCGATACGGCGCGGAACGGCTTGCACGCGGGGTTCATCCCCCACCTGATGCATTACGCGCACGGACAGCACCATCAGTACGAGCGTGGAGAACAGCCGGGCAAACGGCTCATGCACGCCGTGCGCGTCATGCGGCTCGCCTTCGAATTGGCTGATAATGGACGCGCCGGACTGGAAGACCCGGACACGAAGCAATTACTCCGCATTCGACATGGCGCATACGTGGAGGGCGAGACGGAATACCGTCGTCTGGAGGAACGTCTCAAACAGGCGGAACCGACACGTCTGCTACCCGCGCAGGCGTCTGACGGGTGGGACAAGGATTTGAAGATGCTCGCGCTGAAGGCGGCGTTGGACGCCACACCTGAAAAACAATCCAACGGTGTTAAGGAGAAAAATGATAGACAACCAACCGGTTGCGACAAGACGCGCCGTCTTTATATTGCGCCATGATGACGATGGCATCTACGGGGAACGTCTGCTCACAGGAGACAGTGTGCCCGACACCGTGGAGAAAGGCCACGCAATTGTACGGTGGACGTTTGTATCCGATTCCTGACGATTCGGACGTATACGCGGTCATGCTGAAGGACGGCATGCGAGTATCCTCCCCCACCTGTCCGGAGGACAACGGCGGGTTCGTCACGCTCGGCCTGTTTGACGGCGGCGCGATGGTCGTGCCCCTCTACTCCATCCGATATGTGCGTGTGCTACCGAACGTCGAGGAGGATAACTGTGAGCGATAGTCTCGAAAACATCGTCAACAAGGTCGCGGCCAGTATTCCGTCTACCGTAAGAACCGGCTTGTTCATAGACCTGTTCGCACCCGACGGGCACTGGTACCATGAGGCGCGGTATGCGGTCGATTATGGTGCTGTCGAGGGATACGACGAACGGGAGGACATGCACGTTACGACCGGCACGCCGGTCATCTGCACCACCATCGTCAAGGAGGACTCCATAAGGTTCGACGCAAGACCGCTACACGGCCTGCCGGACGATTCCTTCGCCTATGACGATGTGGTGGAACTCGAACTGGATGGCATCCTCGACAGCGAACAGCGCCCCGCGGATGCACGGCAGGTGTACGACGACTACATGGACGAAATCACCCCCGGCCCGGAGACCACTAGGCTTCTCGCCTGTGATGCATTGATGGAGGCGTATCGGCTGGCGTTCCGACTGTCCGACCTGAACGTGAGGCATTTGACCGTGGAAAGGGCGAGGTCATGGCATCTTGCGGAGTAAGGGTCAGGTTCTCCTCCCCCGCGCATGAGAACCGGTTTTGGTGGACGATACTCGACTGCGACGAATGCTTTCTCGTGTGTGTGCGAGAACGATTGGCGTTGTCGGACGGGCTGGTGGAGTACACGGTGGCCGACCGGCGGAACGGGATACGCGGACACGTCCCCGACGGGCGTTCGGGCGTCACGGGGGCGTGCCGTCCGGCAGACGCGGCATGGCTGCTGGAACAGGCGAAGACGCATGGGCTAATCGACGCCAAGCCGCTCTATGTGGCGGAATACAGACAGGAGAACAACAAGTGACCAGATTCAACGATACAGGCGTGAAGCTCACCAAGCACTGCAACAACGCCGCGCTCGGCGTGAACATCCTCCCTGACGCCGAAATGCGGGCATACGGGTTCACCGACCACGTGCCCGAAGAATGGTACCTGTGCCGCAAGGTCTCCGAAGACGGCACCACCACGCTCAACCTGACCATCGCCAAGGACGGGTCAGACTGGGTCATCGACGTGCTGGACGAGTATTTCCTCCAACCCTACGACTATCAGGGACTGCTCGAACGCAACCCGGACAACGGGTACGCGCGGGCCGTGGCCGACGAATGCGAACGCCAATACCGGCTCCTGACCAAGGCGGGCATCCTGACCGGCTGGCACGAGGGGATGTGGGTATGAGATTCAACGACGACGAGGGGCGCGTCCTCGAAGTGCATGTGACCAACTGGTGCGACGTGGACGTAACCGAGCGGGTACTGGTCGAAGTGGGCGAACCCGGCCTGTTCGGAAGACATGTGCCCGACGTGCGCGTGGCACTGGGTGATGCGTTAGACGCAGCAAAGAACCCCGACCCAAGCCTAGGCTCAATCTTGAAGACCTCCTACCGGCTCACCGGCAGGGACGATACCTGTTCCGGCTGGTACCGGACGGACGGGGACATGCTCGTGAATACCCCCGAACTGGTAGTGGCCGTCAACGATGGCGTCAGGTCGGTGAGCAAAGGAAAAGGAAAGAGCGAATGGAACCTCTAGGGAAAGGACGACTCATGTACAGGAAACCCATCTCCATCACGCTCGTGCTCCTGCTGTGCGCGGGCGGCATCATCACACTCCCCTCGACCGCACAGGCCGCCACTACGTCGAACATGGCCGTATCCTCGGTGCGCTCGTTCCCCGCCACCACGGCCACGCGCCGAGACCCGACCCGTGAAAGCGTCAGCACCGACGTGCAGTCGGACAGCGATTGGGGTGGTATCGAAAACCTAATTGTCCCGCAGACGAAATCCCAAGCCGAGAAAGACGCCGAAGCGAAAGCCCAACAGGAAGAGGAGACCCGCAAACAGGCTCAAGAGCAGGCGGCGCGACAAGCCCAAACGCAAGCTATCCAACAGGAGGAGGCCAGTAGAAGCGCGGAACGAACCGTCATCACTCCACCAGCGTCCAAAACCGGACAGGCCGTAGCCGAATATGCTATGCAGTTCAGCGGATACCCATACGTGTACGGCGGCAACCAGCCATCAGGCTGGGATTGTTCCGGGTTCGTTCAATACGTGTTCGCACAATTCGGTGTCAGCCTCCCCCACCAGTCAGGCAGTCAAATGAGCGTCGGCTCGCCCGTCGCATCATTGGCGGAAGCCCAGCCGGGCGATATTCTCGCCAACGGTTCGCATGCCGCCATCTACATCGGCAACGGCATGGTCATGAACGCCATGAGTCCAAGCCAAGGCACTGGAGTCGCACCGGTCAGCATGGTCATGTACGGAAGCTACGCAATCAGACGAATCGTCTGAAAAATTCCTCCCTATCGTATTTTTTGGTTTCCTATTGTCCGACGAAAAAATACCTTAAGCTGGAAAACAAAAACCCTCCAAAAATGAAAGGCTTTCCGACATGAGCGACCCTAATTTCCCTCCACAGCAGTACCCAAATCCCAGTCAGAGCCAGCGGGCACAATACGACCAGCCGCGACAGCAGGTCTACCAACAGCCGCAGTATGCACAACCGCAAGCTAACCCATATGCGACCGGCCAACAGTATGCTCAGACACCGCAATACAGTCAACCCCAATATCAGCAACCCCAGTATGCTCAATACCAATATGGTCAACAACCGTATGCGAATCCGCAACCCGCCGACACGGGGTCGTTCGGATGGGCGGTATTGGGATTCTTCTTCCCTATCGTCGGACTCATCCTCTTCCTCATCTGGAAGACCGAGAAGCCGGTCAGCGCGAAACAGGCTGGCATGGGAGCGCTCGTCTCAGTCATCGTCAGCGTGGTTTTGTGGATTATCGTGTTCATATTCGCTCTTGCGGTTGGAAGTGCCACTGTCTACTGACCTGACATCTTATTGCAATAATGCAACGTCCCTTTGCTGGAGTGGGTTTTCCACCCCCGGCAGGGGACTTTTTATAAAAACCTTGTTTTAAGTATAAAAGACCGTCATGTCCCCTAAAATAGGAAAACGAATACCCCGAAGATGAGTGATACCGCCCCGGAAGAAATTTGACACTCCCGTGGTTAACAAACTCAAGGAGAAAAAATGACCATGCCACAACAGCCTCAAGTCAACGTGAACATTAATCAACCGTCCATGCCGCAACAGCCTATGGCTCAACCCCAAAACCCAATTCGGCAGAACAGTCTCCGAACCAAACGTGGACTGCTTAAATATCTTCTGCTTGGACTCGTCACCTTCGGCATTTACGACATTTGGCAAATGAGCGAAGTCGGCACCACGTTGAATCTCATCGCCACGCGACGTGACGGCAGACGCACCATGCATTATTGTCTCATGTTCTTTCTGCTCGGCTGGCTGACCCTTGGCATCGGCTGGCTTGTCTGGTATCACAAGCTCAGCTCCCGTATCGGCACAGAACAGGCCGCTCGTGGACTGCCGGTCACGGTCACTGCCGCAACCTACTGGCTGTGGAACATTCTCGGCTCTCTCATCATCGTCGGCCCATTCATTTACACGTACAAGCTTCTGCACGCGATGAACGACTTGTGCGCCGACTACAACGTGCGCGGCTAATACATACTAAACTGGATTTGTCCACATAAGCAGAAAGAAAAACGATGGCAGCATTCATCATTGGACTTTTCATCGGAGTGTTCATCGGCATGACTGTCATGAGCATGTGCGTAATTTCGAAGCAATCCGACAACAAGCGTATCATCGACACCCACGCCGACAGTACGGAGGATTCCATTCCCATGGGGAAGGATTAAGCATGTCCTGCTTGCGGAAAAACATCGGACAAGGCATCCGACTGGCCATCTCCAGCATCCTCGTATTGTCGCTTCTGACCGTCGGCACGCCCGCATCCGCGAATCCGGCCACAGGAAGCATTCCCGTAGGACAGTCAGCCACACAAGTGTTGGGCACGCTCACCGTCGGAGTGAAATCCAATGCGTCTTCCGACCGCAAGTCCCACCAGTGGAACAAGGTCATTGGCAAAACCGGCAATTACACGACCCGCGATTTGGTGTTGGAACGCGACATGGATAACGTGACCTACACGAGTCGAGGCAACGTGAACACTGGCATCCTATTGGAACCATACACGGGTCAGACCATCCACTTCCAACGCGGCCAGTCAAACAAGACCGAAGGTGGAAGCGCGTCCAACCGTGACGGTGGTATTCAAATCGACCATGTGGTCGCCTATGCGGAAGCCTACCGTTCCGGCTTGGACAAGCTCGACTTCGCCCAGCGAGACGCCTACTACAACGACCCCGACGTCCTGCTCGCATCCCAAGCGGAAGCCAACAATGTGAAAAAGGACGGCACCATAGCCGAATGGGAGCCATCCAATCAAACATTCCAATGCGATTACGCGAGCCTGCAAATCGGCATCAAAGCCAAATATGGGCTGATGGTAGACCAGAAGGAACATGATAAGCTGGCGCAAGTGTTGGCTTCCTGTCCGGCTGAAACCATTATTTCGACCAGTCAAGTGAAACAACGGTTGACCGGTGGAACATCCGGCTCGAACACTACCGGCAATTCCGATGACAATACGAACGGAAGTAATAATCAGAGCAACCAGCCCAACGGTTCCACCAGTGGTAAAAACAATTCGCACACAACAAACAAACACCACATCACCAGTACCAAGAAGAACTGGGTCAAGAACCTATTCAACGGACTCCTAAAACGATTCTTCTAGAACAGCCGTAAACACAAGTAGTCCCCGCCATTCACTTTCGGATGGTGGGGCTACTCATATATCAGTTATGTTCTTCGTCCCATTTGTCCAACGTTTCCAACAGGTTAGGCAAGCCGAAATAGTCGTATGATTGCCCGTATTGTTTCCCACCTTTGGTCTCATATATAATGGTCATCATTTCCGGGTCATCACCGCAGGTTTCGCAGACGGCTTGGTAGAAGGGCATGTAGTCATAGTCGGTTACTTTGACAGGTTCGTTTTCGCTTCCGTCGAATAGTTCGGGGGATTTGGTTTGAAGTACCCGCATGAGTAGTTGTTTTGTTGTTGCCATTCTTTTAATTGTAGAGCATGATTTTTAGCATTTTTTTACTCATGTTATACTGAATGTGTTCACACGCCCTATCAAAAGGAGCAAAAATGAAAAAGCCAAAAACCCCAATCTACAATCCCGAAGACCTGAAAGCACTCTTATTAGGAGAATGCCCCTACTGTGGCGGAAAAGCGACCGTCACGCTAAACCAGAAGAAGGAATACACCTCATTGCGTGACTATCCCGCAGGATTTTTCATCTACGGGTGCGATGTGAAATGCGTGAACGGATGCGACTTAGCCCACTTCTACATTCCATGTGACGGAGACGAATGCCTACTCCTGAACGAAGCCCTCGACGCCTACCGTAAGGATTGGAAGCATATGTGCGATATGGTGAAGAATCCAAGTCCTTGCGGAATGTGCGACGTCAAACCGAAGTGGACTGTCACATCTGATTCCGCTCGTATCAAATGCCCCAAATGCGGTAGAAGTTTCCAAGACGATTACAAGTACTACCATTTAGGCGATTTGATATTGAAGTGGGAGAAAGACCAGCGGGAACGGTCGAAAGCAAAAGAGGCGGAGGCCAAACTGAACAATTGGGCCTTATCAGAATGAGTGGAGCATATCATGCAAGAACATTGGTTTAAAACACAGCGCCGGGCATCGTCTGTCCTTCAATGGGCCATGGACATGAGCTAGAACGGGTTTCCTACAGAAGAGGATAATCCACTCTATCTTGAGGGTTGCCGGGGCGCATTATTCGACATTACGACGAAAGCCCGTGAACTGGCCGACAGAGAGGATTGGTTCACGGACAGGGGCGATTACAGTCCCTACATGAAAATGACGTGGTGGCTTGAGCCCGAGAAACGGTATGAGGCTCAAGAAGGCCATTCGGACGCATACAGAGAAGGCTATCTGGCCGTAATCGACAAATGCGTCGAATACTGCCATATCGTGCTTGACGGCGACATGTACTCCCTGCGGCTTAAAACACTTCAAGACCATGTGAACTATCTGACCGCCTTAATCGACTGGGATACCCGTTGGATTGAGGTCGGATATTCAAAACAGGTGGAGAAACTTGTCGAAGCCGAAGACTTCATTCATGCGTCAAGCCTGAAATTGAAACGGGATAGGTTAAAAGCTTCCATGATTTTTAGGCAGGGTACCACGACCCTTGTGGTCGTGGGTGAATGCCCTTTCTTTTCCACTAAACTTGTGATAGACTGTTTTTTAGTGGAGGTGAAAAACATGGCGGAACTCACATTGACCATGAGGGTCAGACTCATAGCCGACCAGCGTGAGTCTGAAACCCTCTCCCGCCTATGCGACAAATACACCTCCTGCTGCAACGACGTATCCGACTGGATTGGCGAACACCACACACTCAGCCAGAGGAAAATCAACGAAGCAGTCTACCATCCCTTGCGAGACCGGTACGGGCTGTTGGCACAGATGACCCAATCCGCCATCAGACGGGTGATTGCATCCTATAAGACAATCCACTCGCGCATGGAACACCGGAGCGATGGGAAAAACAAGAGGAAGAGGACGACATACTATTCCACCAGACCCAAGTACTCGTCCGCCGGTGTTGACCTGCTGTGGAACCGCGACTACTCCTATTCACCTATGACGGGAATGTTCAGCCTCCCCGTCATGAATGGGAGAATCAAAGTGAAAGCCCAATGGAAGGGAATCCCGGACGAATACCGAGACGCACGTTTCGGCACCGCCCGTCTCGTATCCAAGCGAGGCGGATGGTATCTGCATATCCCCATCACCTTGCAGGTGCCTGACCCTACTTCAAGTCCGAAGACCATCGTAGGCGTGGACTTGGGCATCAGGATGCTCGCCACCAGCTACGATGGCGAAACCACCCTCTTCCAGCGTGGAGGGGAGGTGAAAAGCAAGCGCGGCAAATACAAGCGGCTCCGTCAACAGTTGCAGAAACGCGGCACCCGAAGCGCCCGTAGACGGCTCAAGACCATAGGGGACAGAGAAAACCGTTGGATGACCGATGTGAACCATCAGGCATCTAAGGCACTCGTCAACCATTACGGCAGGGATACGATGCTCGTTCTCGAAGACCTTACGGGAATCCGCAATGCGACCGAACGCGTCAAGGTGAAGGACAGGTATGTTCAGGTCAGTTGGAGCTTCTACCAGTTCCGCCAGATGGTCGAATACAAGGCCAAGAGGAAAGGCCAGACAGTCCTGTTCGTAGACCCGGCCTACACGAGCCAGACATGCCCGAAATGCGGGAAAATCCGCAAAGCCAACCGTGACAAGAAACGCCACCTGTACATCTGCCGCAACTGCGGATACCGGTCCAACGACGACCGGATAGCCGCTATGAATCTGCGACACAAAGGCTACGACCTTCTGACCTCGCAGTACGCTGCCAGCATGACTGACAGTGTAAGGGTGCAGTCAACCACCCTATGATGTTCCGTCACTAGAAGGTAGGAGAACAGGTCTCACAACCGTTCGCTAGCACTACCGGACAGGGACAAGCTGCGATGCTCGCCATCGCGGTAGTTGACTCTGGAAACGGTTCATGCTCGCTTGAAGGAGTCGGAGTAGTTCGTATGCTATACTGGCAGCGTTCACACAAAAACAAGTAAGAAAAAGGACACGCCATGCTCAAACTAACCCAAGCACAACTCGAATACCTCTCCACACTGAAAGAACTCCCAGAAGCGGAACATCCCGAAGACAAGTGCGCCCTCATCTGGGTAGGCGGCTCCCACGCCTACGGTATCGCGGACGAGCATTCCGACGTGGACGTTCGTGCGGCGACCATGCCGACCATGCGGCAAATCCTCTCCCTCCAAGATTACGGGGAGAAGCACATGCCGGACTCCGACATGGTCGTCCGCTCCTATCTCAAAGTGGCGCGAATGCTCCGTGACGCGAACCCCAACATGGTGGAACTCGCCAACCTGCCAATCGACTGCATTCTGCACTGCGACGACTACGGTTTCCGCCTATTGCAACTCGCCCGAAAGCTCGCCGTCAACACGAAATGCAAGTCAACATTCTCCGGATACGCCTACCAGCAGACCATGCTGGCCGAACGGCGTGAACATGAAGGCAACATGTGCAAAGCATATAAGGCCATGGCCCACGCGTTGCGCGTCTACCGTATGGGAGCCGTCCTGTTGAAGTCCGGTGAGGTTCAGGTGAGCCGTGTCGGTATCGACCAAGAGGAACTATTGGCTATCCGGCATGGCGACTTCGACCCCGAACAGTACGATTTGAAGCTTCTGGACGCCAAGTCCCGGTTCGAGGAAGCCGCCGAACACACCCGGCTCCCCCAGCCCGTGAGCGATACGGAATTGCAGGATATGGTTTTGCCTATCATCCACGAATACGCAAAATGCCTGTTCAAAGAGTGAGAGCATCAGTCCACAACAAGCCTGAAAAACGAAGGTTGATAGCGTGAAACCCCAATGATTCCAACGGTTTCGACACGCATACAGGTTTGACCAAACAGCCGTATCCCGTATACTTGATGTTGCGTTCAGCCGGTGGGTTGAACGCCTCATAATTTGGCGGCTAAGTTCAAAAAGACTTTTGGTCTTTTTCTCCTTTTGGTCTGGCTTTTTATGTGTGGACATTCGAAGGCCCCGTCTTTGTGCGGGGTCTTCGTTTAATTAAGGTCGGTCAGAACGGGTTGCCGTCAGATTCTCTAACCGTCGCCGCTGATTGAACAGACGACCCCAACATTGGCATCACACCGGTCTTACTATGTCTGGAGTTCAAAGACTTTCGGCACGGGTACACTTTCAACCCGACCGGAAGGATTTCCACATGCAGTTCAGGCCAATTATCCTGTACCAGCCGCAACGCCTTCTTGAAGTGCTCCCGGAACTTTCTCGGCGGTGTGTCAGCCGAATCGAACTGCATCTGCAAATTAGTCCAAGGCACGATGGCGGGTCTGTGAATGTAATAGGTTCTGCGTGCGAGCCATTGGTAGATATCCAATGCCCTCGCTGAATTCCTCAGATTGAACGCGATATTCCGGTTGAGTGGAACAGGATTCTCGTTGAGGATATTCCACATTGGTTCAGAGAATCTGATGTACGACCCTTTCAGCTCTTTCGAGCGCTTGTCGAAACAGATATGTGTATAGTCGGCTATCAGAATGTTGTTGACTTCCTCCCCCGCCTGAAGGCGGGGGATTCCTACGCCGGTTGGCTTAATGAAGCTGTGCGGTTCGGTGGGTTCCCGCTTCACGGGCGTCTGCGTTGCGGTCGGTTTGCGCCAGCCTCCGTCTTACGTCGCCTCCACGGGCGTTTAGCGACTCGGCAAGTCCTGCCGCGTCGAGTATGTTCAATGCGGCGTTCCAGTCACGGTCGAGCCGTGTGCCGCATTGAGGGCATTCCCATTCACGTATGTTCAACGGTTTTTGACCGTCTCTGCGTCCGCATTGGGAGCAGATTTGACTGCTGGGATACCAACGGTCTATGCGAACGACCGTCCTGCCGTATTGGACTCCCAATTGTTGGATACGGTCGATAATTCGCGTCCAATTCGCGTCCAACAGGCTCTTCGCCATGCGGGTGCGCGCCAGTCCCTTGACGTTCAGCGTCTCCAAGGCGACGGCTTGGTTCTCGCCCGCCACCTTGGACGCCAGCTTGTACGCCATGTCCTTGCGCTGGTTCCGTATCCGACCGTGGGTCTTGGCCTTCAGGAGTCGTGTCTTCGCATGATTGGCCGAGCCTTTCTTTTCCCTTGCCAGTTGTTTGTCGAGTTCGCGTAGTCGGCGCTCCTTACGTTTCAGGGTGCGCGGATGCGGTATCTTCTCGCGTGTGCCGTCTGTATAGACGATGCTCATGAGCGAGTCGAGACCCATGTCGATGCCGCACGCCTCATGCAGCGGCTTGGGAGCGTCGGTCTTGTCCTCCACCTGCACGGTGAGGCTCGCCTCGTAAGAGCCGTCCGCATGTCTCATAATGGTGACGGTGTTCGGCGTGGACGGCAGTTCGCGCGTCCAACGGAGTTTGACCCGCCCTATTTTCGGGAGTGTGAGGAACGCCCACTTGCATCCGTCCGCATGCTCGACCTTGAATCGCGCGGACTTGGTGAACTCGGCCGACTGTTCGCCGTCCCTGCGGCTCTTGTACCGAGGCAGTCCCGTGCGATGCCTCTTCCCGGTGCGGTGGTTGGTCACAATATGTGTCCTGCCAGCCTTGTAGAGGCGAAGGAAGTTCCGGTAGGCCATGTCCGCGTGGCGTATCGACTGCTGCAACGGCGTGGACGATACGCCCAGAAGCCATTCCATGCCGGGGTCGCGTTTCCATTGGGTGAACATGTTGCTCAACTGCGTGCAGGACTGCATTCGCCCATGTCGGCGACGCATAAGCTCCCGCTGGTCGAGCGTCCAATTGTACGCGTACCGGCATGCGCCGTACAGGCGTGACAATGCCTCGCGCTGCCCTTGCGTTGGGTAGGCGCGGTAGTTGTATCGCCTGTAGGAACTCATGTTTGGTATTATACTTGGTCTTTATGGATAAGACAAACGATATTCGTAAGGGACGGCACTGCGTCTACGATTTGCACGCGCATTTGGTCTTCGTCACCAAATACCGGCACGACGTTTTTACCGACGAGCATCTGAAAGCGTTGGAACGCATATTCTCGGACGTGTGCGCCTCGTTCGACTGCCGGTTGGAGGAGTTCAACGGGGAGACTAACCATGTCCACCTGCTCGTATCATTCCCTCCGACCGTGGAACTCAGCCGCCTCGTCAACAGCCTCAAAGGCGTGTCCAGCCGATATTTGAGACGCGACTACCCCGAACTCGCCCGACACTATTGGAAGGCGCAACGCCTCTGGTCGCCCAGCTACTACGCGGGAACCTCAGAAGGCGCACCGTTGGACACGCTGAAACGGTATATCGAGAACCAGAACAGACCAGCGTGATTCCCCACCGCGCCCTGAAGGACGGTGTACCCTCACGCAAAACGATGGCGTTCCCGGTTTTCTGACGGGGAGCAGGGACACAACGGATGAGAGTGTGGCGGCATAGGAGATTGCCTTATTGCCGGGGTTGGTGATATCCTTGTTCATGTAACCATGTCCTTTCACTAGTGGTTGCTTTCGCCCCGTTCCATTGCCGTGGAGCGGGGTTCTTTTTTAGATTTTAGCAGGTTGTCTGCATTTTCCTTGCTATGGATTTTTACCTATTTTTGGTTTTGAGCTGCGATTTTTCTTATTTTTTAGGATTTTTCCGGTTGACATTTGAGGACGGTTTTTTGACATTTGAGGACGCTTATGTGCTTCAAGCCCTTATGAGAGTAAGGCTTAGGACACCGGCAATAGATACATAAGTAACAATAGATACATAAGTATTGTGGTGTCGAATTTTTCTAATTGCTCATAAAAACGAAAAAATCAGCAAAAACACAAAAATGGATAAAATGTTTTTCTACGATTTTTACCAGTCTTTGCTGTAAACGCTTGTCCTCCCAATAAGAGGATACCTTGTGTGCTATAGTGGAACGGTTCGCATAAGAAGACCCGCCCGTTAAAAACGAAACCAAACCGGTTTCGCATGCTAGACTCCCCAAAGAGCAAAACCAGCTAAACTGGATATGTCCACAATCAAAGTCCAACCAGCAAAAGGAAACACACGTATGGAAACCGGCCCTCAAAACAGTCTGCCCGACTGGAACGAAATCATCGAAGGCACCAAAACCAAAACCGAAGATAATTCGAAACATGTGGGAAAGCATCGCAAAGGAAGCCACGTCCGACATGGAGGCAGACCAGCCAACACGGTTTCCACCGGTGAACATGTACTCCAATGCTCCATCGGAATCATATTCACCATCGTCATCATCCTCATCGCCCAAATCGGTTGGATGTTCTTCGGACATGACTTGGACTCCATCCACACTCAGGTCGCAAACTCGAAAAGGGTCAGCCTGAACCAGAACATCGACTTGGATACGACCCGCATAGCCAAACCGCAGTCGGGCGAAGTGCCGGTGGATGGCACGCTCACCCACGCGCAGGTAATCGGATGGATGTACATTCCGAAAATCGAATCCGGATGGAAGCGTGCAATCCAACAGGGAACCGACCAAATCGTGTTGGACAATCAGGGTATCGGCCATTACGAGCAGACCGTCATGCCCGGTGCCGTAGGCAACAGCGCCTATGCCGGTCATCGCACCGGTGGCGACTTGGGTTACATCGACCGTTTGCAGACGGGTGACGCCATCGTCATCCAAACTGCCGAACACTGGTACGTGTACAAGATGACCGAAGGTTGGGTCACTACTCCGACCGACGTGAGCGTGTTGAGCAATGACGGCGCGAACCCGGACTCCCGCGAATTGACGTTGACGACCTGCCATCCTATGAGCGTATGGGCCGACCAGAGCATCAAACACAGGTATATCGTCCGAGCGCAATTCTCCTATTGGGCGAACGTTTCCGACGGTATTCCCGCCGAGTTGAGCACCGCCAACGGGAACGTCGTCCAGAAGGCCGGATACAAGTGGCAGAAGACCGTCCGAACCGTCAGCTCCTACGCTCCCGCGAGCATGATGTTCGCCGTGATTCTGCTTGTCGCGTGGATGGTCATGAACGGACTGTGCTGGCTGTTGTGGCGTGGGGAGCGGGAACGCAAGCCGGTGTCTTGGAACGTGCTCGTATTGTCTTGGCGTCTGCAACAGGGCGTCCTGCCGTTGCGCCTGTTGAACATGCTGTTGTTCTGGGGTGGTTTGGTTCTGCTGTTCTGGTGGTCTGTCAGCCCGCATTTCGACAGTTGGTTCCCGTTCCTGCAATCGGTGGGATTGCCGAACGTCACGTTCTGACCCATTCCCTGAAACATATTTTCCGCAAAAACTAGGAGGTAGTCGTCATGCGGCAAACATATCTGACCAGCGACAATCCGACCGTGGTGAACCGACTGCGCAAGGACTGCCGCAAATACGCGCGTCAACGCGAACTGGAGGAATGGTTCGAAAACATCCACCATGTCCGTCTGGTGTGGAAGGAGGACGCGGATGGCAAGCGAACCGTCGAAGGAGTCGAAGCCGTCATGTCCAAGGAGACCCTGACCATCCAAGGCAAAGGTGATTTGAAAGGCCACTGGCTCATGCCCATGAACGGCGTGTACAAGCCATGCAAGAACAATGTTGAAGTATGGAGGATGCTCCGCCAATTAGAATGGCGTCCCGACCCTCTGCCGGGCATCGTCAGCTCATACACGTATACGCCATACGTGGACATGTTTATCGAAGACGACAAAGCATATCTTTCCATGCCGGTGGAAAGCTGGGATGACTCTTTGTGGCATAAGAGCACGAAGGGAACATTCCGTAAGGCCGAGGAACGTTTCAACGACGGCGCTTCGGGAGATGACCGGTGATGCTTCATGTCTTGACGTTTATGGTGGTGGCGTTCTCTTCGGTAACGCTGCTGTTGTCGTTCCTGTTCTTCCTCTCCGTCCAACATCCCCACCTGTTGGGACGTAAGGTCGCAAGATGTGTCCGAGTTGGATGTGTGGGATTCTCCACTATGACAGTCGTCGTGGAGTTCCTTCGGTGCTTCCGGTTCGATAGCGTAAGCTCCGGCATGTGCGGACTCGTTTGGATTGTCACCGCGTTAATCTGGCTGTTTCTTATCCGCTGGAATGATAAGCCCGACGGTTTGAACGGTTCCGACTTGGAAGACCCGTCGGAATGAGCGAGCAGGGTGTCTTCGACGTGTTGACGGCTCTGTACGTGGTCGCGTTCTTCCTGTTCATCGTTGGAACGATAGTCTGGACGGGGAACAGAAGACGCGCCCGCAAACATCCCGGCAAAGGGTATGCTCCCCGATGGATTCGCTTGGGGACGATAGTATGCTCACTGTTGGTCGCCTTGTTGGAAATCTGCCTGTTCATAGGCAAATGGGGTTTCCTTGACGGACTGTCATGCTTATTGTGGATTGTGGTGTCGGCATTGTGGATTGCCGAATACCGGTTGGAAAGAAGCCGAGAAAGGAAAGACGGCTGAATGCTTCCGTTCCGTAGATTCAAACGTGACGCGTATATGCTCGACCAGTGTGTGACCATGGTTGAGGATACGGTTCACGAGATTGGCGAATACGTGAACAAGGATGAGGAGATGACCGATTCCATGACGCAAACGCTCTCCCACCTGTTGGATGTGTATAGCGACTTGTTGGATGTGTTGGACGATGACGAACTGACGGTCAATCCAAGGTTGCACTACCGACAGTATCCCCGTGTGAGAAGGTATATCCGCGACTCCTGCAACCGTTGCCAGTCGGCGGTGGAACAGTTGACGCAACTGGTGAACATGCAGGACGAGCTGAACGACATCGAATGCTATGCGAACGGTGAACTGGATTTCGGTGGTGATTTCTGAAACAAAATCACCGATGTTATACTGAGATTGTTCACATAAAAAGTTTTGGAGGGGAGGAAGACGATATGGGCGCACCATGCGTCATCGCCATGCGAAACGGCAAAGACTTGTACCGTTGGATATTCAGCCCTTACGACGGGAATATCCAATCCGCGGGACGTATGCTTTTCAACCATTACGACACTAGAGAGAAAGTAGAACGATTGCTGGATAACGGCGACATCGACCTGCTTGCCCCCGCCGTCGAGGAATGCGAGCCGTTAAGCGAACGAAGCCCCTACTATTCCGGCGGGCAAGGTTCCAAGGACGAACTTCCGATGTTCGGTGAACTGCACACGTACATCTGGCGTGACGGATACGGTTGGGGTTGCAAACCTATGCTGTGGGAGGCTGTAATGCCCTTGAATCTGTTGCTGGGTGTGGAGAACCCTTGGGCATGACAGCCAGATTATGCTATAGTGGGCATGTTCACATATTTTGAAAGGCCAAAAACATGCTCAATTTCGAATCCGTCAACTGTGACGGCAAGCACATCAAATGGGAGTTCAACACGCCCAACGAAGTACATCGATTGTTCTGGTCGGATACCTGTCCACTTCCATCCAATGACGACCCAATCGTTCATGCCGAACTAGACGGCAAACCACTGCCGCAATGCAAAGCGTTCCTCGACCTTTTACACATGCTTGGATTGGACGAGGAACAATATCTGCCCGAAAAGGGGAAAACCCATAAGCTTATCGCCATCGACTTGGACAACACTCTCGTAGACTATACGACAGCGTTCAAGGATTGCATCAGCCAATTACAGAAGAAATCGTTCAACGCTCCCGAACCAACCGACTACGGTTTCGCCTGTGAAGGCTGGTTCGAAACCCATGCGGAATTCCGTGAATGGCATCATTGGTCGGTGAACGCGGGACTCTATTTACGTGAACACATGTATTCACATGCTATGGAAGCGTTGTTGAAGCTAATCGGCATGTCGGAAGACAATCGTCTCCTATTCGTCACCTCCCGTGACGACGACCGTGATGATACACGCCGGTGGATGATAGCCATGAATTTCGACACAAGCCAGAATCATAACTTATGTCCACGTCGTAATCTGGACGACCTGCGACATACGGAAGGTGACGCCGTATTCGCCTCGGACATCAGACGAATGGCTGAAAAAGACTGGTATGAGAAAGACCCCATTACCAGCATCGGATACTCATACACGCCGTCACGTCGAGACATCCCATACTGTCACCTCAAGCAGAAGAACCTGCTCAAAGCCGACTTGTACGTTGAAGACAATCCCATAATGTTGGACACGCTCATGTACGAAGGACTACCCGTCTTGGCGAAACGCCACGGCTACAACGTGGAGCAGTGCGAACGGTTGGAACAATACGACAAGGGAGCAAGCTTCGACTCGTGGGAGGAAGTGCCCGAACTCGCCAACCGGATTCTCGGAAAGGAATAACGGTGGACTCCCCGAAACCTATTCTTTACCGTTCTTGTCTGGTAATCAGACCCCTCCTCCTATGTTGCATAAACCTTCTACTCTTGTTATACTGGCAGTGTCCACATAAAGACGGGTCGAGTCAAACACGACACCCGTTTACACCAATCACAACCAGAATTGGAACGCACCTACATTGAGTATCGAAATCTACGAACAGGACAAGTACGCAACCCATGTCGTCACCAGCAAGGGTGAAATCAAATACGAGTGCAGTGCCCGCAACGTGGCCGAAGCCATCGTCAAAGAACACAACAAGCACAACGACGGGGAACCGTGGCATGTCGGTACCACCGTCACCTTGGTCAGCGCCAAGAACATCGCATGGCGTGCCGAAGCGCTCATCGACTGGGATAAGGTCAAGACCGGCAAGAACACTCCGAACAAGTGCGTGAAGGTCACGGCGGTGGAGACCCAGACGAATTTGCAGGTAAGCAAGCCGAAGGTCAGCGCCACCTATCTGTTGTCCGACGGTGACAAGCCGGAAAACTACATGCGTTGGCATGCCACGGCGTCCGATAAGGATGTCGCCATGGTGTTGGCGAAACAGGCGGCTGTCAAGGCTTTGGAAGCTTATCTTGAGAAGATTGGCAAGACCGTCAAGACTTCGGTCAAGCCGACCGTAAAGCCGTCCGGGAAGGTTGCTAAATGAGCGACCGGAACAAAGCTGAAGAGAATCCGGATGACGAGTATTTATTGGACGCGCTTCGAAACTTAGGCCCCACGCCAATCGAGGAGCTTATCGACAAATCCAACATGGACGACGAGTCGAAAAAACGGTTCCATGAATCACTGCGAGTGCATGACTCCAATATCGCGCGGGAGCAGTCGGTGAAGATTGCCGTCGGTGAGGCGTTGCGGGAATTGGACAAGTTGAGTGAACGGTTGGATGAAATCAGTGCGTTGACCGTGTGGGATTCCAGCCGTCCGTTGTCAGATGTTATTCCTTCCGTCGAGGCAATCCGCGTCATCCTCAAGCAGATACGCGGACATGACAATGGTTGTGTGGATTCCGGTTCCCGAATCCGTTATCGTCTGGTGTGTGATGTGGACGGTGGTGTCCTGCCGTTGCCCGGTCAAATGTCGGACGGGGCTGATGGGTTGGAGTATCTGAAAAACGTGCTTGACGCTTGCAAGTCCGCCAATATCGAAGGGAACCTGCGCATCCAGTACGCGTATGCGACCGGTTGGAGGGACTTGAACTGAAATGTCCAAGTTCGACAAGACGGCCGTGTACGGGAGGGAGAATCCGTTCATTCCCTCCCCTGAGACCATGGACGCTTTAAAGGACGCGCTCATCGAGGAGGCGGATGAACGTTCCGACATGCTTATCGGAATGACCACCGCGCCTGATGGGAGGAAGGTTCTTCGCCGTCAGAGCGCGGGGCGCAACACCGGATGGCGTTCCCTTATCGGATTGCGTTACCGTATCCAGACCAAGGAGGAGGCCGACGAACTCCGTTTGGACTATCGTCGTTTCTTCGAAAGCTACGTGGAACGAACCGACAGAAGCGAGCGTCGTAACCTGTTGGGTTTGGAGCATAGGACCGTGGACGGCGTGTACCGTTACACGGTGGAAGGCGTGGTGGCTGACTGTGAGGAGACGAGCGTATCGAACGGGTATGTGTCCCGCCTGTGTCTGATGTTTCCGCATGTGATGAATTCGGATGGTTCTCAGACGCTTATCGACTCGCATATTTGGCTTGCCACGTTCGTGAAGAACACTATTATCCGTCCCGACCGTATCGAACCTCATAATGGTTCCGCCGACCGGCTGATGACGATTCGGTTGGGTGACACGTTGCGTGTGGACGCCGGATTGTGCGCGTATACGGATAAGCGTGGCCGTCACCGTTTCGGCTTGGCAGATTGGACTCCGTTGGACTCGCATTTGAGGTATCTGCAACTCCGTTCGGATGGTACCACCACTCCGCGCGTGGTCAGCGAGCGCCTGTGTGGGCGTGAGTATGATATCTGCTGGTTGGAGCGGGATGGTAGGCCGGGTTTTCGTTCGGTGATGTTGGATGGGTTGAATGCTCGTGTGGAGGCGGGTTGGAGTTCGTATGATTGGCGTCATCGTCCGTTTCTGTCGGATGGGGATGGTTTTCCGTCCGTTTGTCTTGACCAGTATTTGACGCTTGACCCGTATAAGGGTGAGGCTCACGTGGTGTCCCGTTAGTTGGATTGAGAGGATTTTTGTGTTGAGGAATTGTCTTAAAAAGGGTTTCCGTCCGGTGGCCGTATTGGTTGTGGCGGTTCTGATGTGTTCGCTCGGCGGATGTTCGGATAGTGAGTCGGGTTGGTTGGAGGGCCGAGCGTTCACCATGCGCGCGTATAGCAACACCGGTGAGCTGACGTTGACGAGTCATGCCGAGAAAATCGGGTTGGACGGCAATGTGACCACCGACTCCCGTTACTACGGCATCGGCACCAATGGTTCGGTTTCCTCCGGCTCGACCGATTCCCTGTCTTCGGTCATTACCGTAACCCTTGACGGCAGGGAGTTGGACTCCTGCGGGGATACGCTCATCTTCACTGAGGATGGGTTGGAGCCGGTCAAGGATTTCGCCGCCGACGCTCTCAAATCTCAGGACACGGGAAAGACGACCGGTACCGGTTCAACGTCGCAATTGTTGAACCGGTATAAGGATTCGTTCACCAAGAAGCATGTCGTGGTCATCAAAAGCCAGATGGGAACGCCGATTGAAGTGTTCAACGGTGACACCATCAAATGGGATATAGACGACAATCTGCCCAAAACAACAAGGCTCATGGTCGATGGTAAAACGCTATACATTCATCGGGCGAATTTCCAAATCTTGGACAAGGATTCGTTGCAGTGAGCCACGATACCGAACCGGAGGATGTCAAGTTGGTCAGCATCGTAGAGAGGGAGGCCGAGGAAGCGTATCCCGTCCAATACTGGGATGGTTCCGACATCAAGAAAACGTTCGAGGCCGACAGTGACGATTTGCAGGAAGCCTATATGAACGGGCGTCTCCACCCCGCTTGCGGGGAGGAGGTGGAGGCCGTGGCGAAACATCTCATGTGGGCTGACGAAATCCCGCGATGGGAGAAGACCTACGGCGGGGCTCCCGATGAGGATTTCTTCTGGAAGCGGGCCGAAACGGTCGGCGCACGCGACGGATATCTGACTCTAGCCAAGGAGCTTCTGGAAATCGCGCGAAAGAAAGTCGAGGAGGGACTACTGTGATTCGACTGGCCGAGACACGGGGAAAACTCATCGCCGTCTACCGTGGAACGGAACCCAATGCGAACGGGCCGGACAATCCGATATGAGAGCCGCCATGTTCGATGATTGGAACGAGGTTCCCGAACTAGCGGGACAACTACTGGAAGAAGGAACGGACAGGTGAGTGTCATCAAACCCGATTTCGAAACCGCTTGCGACATGGTCAGGGACTTCGCAAGGAAATACGTCGGAACGCAACCCTACGCGAGATTGGACGAGCAAAACCGCCAATTGCATATCGGACTGCGAGAACTCAACCAGTATGCGACCGGGACGGGATTCGACAAGCCCCTGCGATTCGACTTGCCGAACGGATTCGGCTGGTTGGCGAAACAGACCGGCTCGTCCGACGAGTGGAGTTGGGCTGGCAAACCGGTCAGCGAGCGGCAAGCCGTGGAACTCCTCAACCAACAGCATGAGGCCCATTCCGACTATCGTCCATTGGAAATGCTTTTGCGATTGTCCCAAGCCGTGGATGACAACACTGTTACTTACTGGCGTTCCAGCCTATCCGACATAGAGAAGGAGCAACATCAGTGAGCTATGAGACCAACCATTGCAACCGCATCGTCTGCGATTATCCCGACTGTGACGCCACCACGAGACTCTGGCGTGAGAATGAGGATTCGGCCTACAGTGACGCCGACGATTTGAAGTGGCTGACCATCGAGGTCGAATCGGATGGAGACGAGTACGTGGAGCGGCACTTCTGCCCACGGCATTTGGACACCACCCGACCTGAATGGGCGAGCGGATACATCCTACCCGACGTTCTCGTCCGGAATGGTTGGAACGTTTTGGGGTTCGGCACCATGTTCCCACCGAAGGGCGAATGCGCTCCCGTAATCGCCGGAGTATTGGAGAAGGCCGACGCCTACGCTCTTGAGCACATTTCGGACGCATGTTTGGAGCGTGCCGCCATGGCCTTGTACCGATGCGAGAATGATTTGCCCGACGGCAAGCCCGACGACCGTGGACTCCTGTTGCGGTGGAATGGGATGTCCGAGGATGAGCGCGACAAGTATACGAATCGTGTCCTTCCGGTGTTGGAGGCTTTTCTGGACTATTGACGCAAACTATGCTATAGTGGATGTGTTCACACATAAAGAGTTTTCAGGCAAAGAAGGAAATAAACCATGGACACGTCCACCACCTTGAAGGAACAGATACAGGCTTTGATGGACTCGCTGGCCGACACCGCACTATCCGCCGCCGAGTCGCGCCATCAAAGTCAGGCCGGAGAAGCCCACCTGCTGTATGCGCTCTACCGGAACGATGGACTCGTAGGCTCGATGCTCCGGGGCCACGGGTTGGAATCCTCGGAAATCCGGCTCCTCATGTCCGATATTCCGAACCGTCCGTTGAAAATGGGAGAAGACCCGGTATTGTCCGCTTCCAGCCGTCACATACTGCACGACGCCCACGACGCGGTGGAAGTGTTGCGCCACGTGCAACGTGATAGTCATGTCGAACTCCTGCTCCGCGTCCATGGCATCGAACTGCCCGAACGTCAACCCACTCGGGAGCAGGTCGAGGCGGCGTCAAGAACCGGCGTCAACCTAGCCCAGACCGTCAGCCCCAACCGTGGACGTCAGGTCGGTGTGGACTATCTCTCCTACACTCGGCTCATGCTCGAAGCCGCGTTGAACTGAACGAAACCAGCCGGATGGAATACCCATGGAAAACAACACTGAGATGAAAAACGGGGAGACGGACGCAGTGGTCTCAATCATCGCATGGTTGGACGAGCGGATAGACAGGACGGAAAAGACCATGTCCGCCGGTAAGGACGATTTTTCATGGCTTGCCGACCGTGAATACCTGCAAGCCTACCGAAACGCCCGCTCACACATGACAGCCCTGCGCGGCACGGACGAATACACGGTGCGACATCTGGCCGAATGGTGCGGGATTCGTAAGAGGGAGGCGAAGAACAGTCTGCAACGACTGTTGGAATCGAACATCCCGTATGGAGATGATTCCATCACCTGCGCCGATTCGAGAAGGTTCGCCTACCAGACAATCATCGACCGTTGCGAAGAAGAAGACAAGGAGGTTCGGAAGTGACCAATACGACAATCAGCGACATCGTCCGGTACGCGGACAAGACCGCCCGCGAACGGAACGTGAAGTGGATGGACACGACCATCCTGCTCAAGTCCCTCCTCTGGTCGGCCAGTGAAGCCTATCGCATTCTCCAACGTGGCGGACTGGGGTATTCGGAAGACAACCCCGACTATCTGGCGAGATTCGACCGAGAGCTGGTGAGATTCGACAACGAACCGTTGGAGAAAGGCGAGAAGCCACGGTTCACTCCGGTCGCCTTACGGTTGGTCGAGCATGCGAACAGCCCACTCGCATTGTTGAGGGCGATGCAACACACCGACTGCGAGGGCAATCTGATTCTCAAAGAACATTGGATATGGCCCCCCGAACATGAGCCGACGGACAAGCAGGTGGAACGCGCCGCCGAAGCCGGATACTTCCTTTCCGCCCGCTCCTACTTCTCCTACGGAAACCTGAAACCATGGGACAAGGTGAAGCAAGCGTCCAAGGAGAAATGGCGGGAATGGGCGCGCCTCATGCTCGAAGCC
>OLOM01000604.1_pt1 | contig 27006 bp, 21 predicted proteins | sample 1672531 | NCBI WGS metagenome assembly OLOM01 (sample SAMEA3136696, study PRJEB25190) | human gut metagenome | reverse complement strand
GTGTCCGTGGCGACGCCGAAGCGCGTACGGCGCAAGCTGCCCGACTGGGTAAAGGCCGTGCCCGCGCCCAAAGGCGCGTCGACGACGTTCTACGAAGGCATACCCTCCCAGCGCGTCGCCGACGCCATCAAGGCGTGCGAGGGGTCCGTTATGGGCGAGCGCCTTGCGGAAGCGGCGAAACGCGCGCGCGCCGAGGGGCTCGTCACCTCCGGCGAATACGAGGACCTGATGAAGGAGCTGCCATGAAGGAAGCCAAGAGGCCAAACAGTAGACGCAACCTCGACATTGCCATCGACAGGCTCTGCGCGAGCACGGGAGACGAGCCGGGCCGCGTCAAGAGGCTGCTCGCAACCGCGATCGTCGGGCAGATGCTGCCCGACGGGGCGGCGAAGGGCGGGAACGCCCTGAAAATCCGCTTCGGGAAAGACGCCACGCGCTTCTCGCGAGACCTCGACACTGCCAGGGCATCCTCCCTGGACGACTACATCGCGCGGTTGGAAGACGCGCTCGCCATAGGATGGTCCGGATTCACGGGGATCGTCGTTCCGAGGGAGCCCGCCTCCCCGAAAGGCGTTCCGCCCGCGTACGTCATGCACCCCTTCGAGATCAAGATCGCTTACAACGGCAAGTCGTGGATGACGCTCCCGCTCGAGGTCGGCCACAACGAGATCGGTGACGCCGACAACCCCGACATGGTCTCGTCGCCCGAGGCCGCCGCAATGATGAGGGCGCTCGGCTTCCCCGAACCCGGACCGGTCCCGTGCATGAGGCTCGAGCACCAGATCGCCCAGAAGCTCCACGCGGCGAGCAGCCCCGGCAGCGAGCGCGCCCACGACCTGATAGACCTGCAAATCGCGGTATCGGGCGGAACTGCCGACTATGCGGAGGTGCGGGCGGTGTGCGTCAGGCTTTTCGCGTACCGCCAGGAGCAGAAATGGCCCCCGACGATAATAAAGGGCGAAGGCTGGGATTCGTTGTACGCCGCCCAGTCAGACGGGATCGACGTCCTGCCAACCGCCGACGACGCCGTGGCATGGGCCAACGACCTGATTGAGCGAATCGATTCGTCTCGCTAGCGAAGCCGCGCCTGGCGCCGGAGCTTGCCGGACGCCCGAATCACCCCTTTTCAAGCCGCCCGCTACGAATCCCGGCGGAAACCTGGGAGTGATTGAAAGAGCGACCTGCGGTTTCGTGAATCAAGTGAGTCATTCCCGAAACCGCGAATCAAGGGCCTGATTCGCCCATTCTTGCTGCCCGCAGCTACGGCAGACGGTATTTCTGGTTCCGGCTTCTTTCCGTCCCAATCCTCTCCAGCCTCTTCTCGCCGACAAGCTTCTTCAGGCGATACGTGACGGTGCTCCTGGGGATGTTCAAACCAGCGGAAATCTCCCCTGCACCGCACGGCTCGTTCGCAGAGACGAAGGAGACTATTTCGTCGTAGGCAGAGCCGATCGACGGCTGATCCGTACGCCGATGGAACTCGAGTGAGAACATCGCGACCGAGTCCCTGACGACTGGCGCTTCCATCTGGTTTCGCCCCAGCTCGATCCCCATGAGCTTGAAGCCCGTCCCCCTGTTCTCCGCAACGAAGCCCCCTTCGTAGGGCGTGGACTCCAGAATGTCGGCGAGATATTGGTTCCTCGTCGAGGAGTAGCCAGCGGAAGCGACCGTGGCTGCGGTCACTGTGCCGTAAAGGCCGCCTGGGCTCAGGAACTCCAAGCGATTGTCGTACAGGTTCACCTGGACCTGGGTGCCACGCGCGAGCTCGGAGTAGTCCCTGTGCATAAGCGCGTTGCAGACCGCCTCGCGCACGGCAGCGGGCGACGGCTGCGTCTTGTCTTCCAGCAGCCTGTTGATCTCGTAGGGGCTCAGCTTCCTGTCACCGTCGAACGAGCGGATGAAGGAGCCCTGGTACATGCCCTTGCCCTTGACGAAGCAGGGCTTGTCGCAAAGCGGAATCTCGTCGATGGTGGCGACGACCACGTTGGCGCCATCGTATTCCAGGATATCGATGGAGGCGCGCGCAGGCGGGGTGAGCTTGTCCGAGCATGCCTGAGAGAGCGCGTCCGCGATCCGATGGGCTTCGAGCCTTTCCGCGGGCTCGAAACCGTTTTTCTCAGACAGCCCCAGCACGATCGCGCCGCCCGACCCGTTCGCGAACGCGGAAATCGTCTCGGCGATGCTCGAGGGCATCTTCCCGACGGATTCCCTCACCTCGACCGACTGGTTGTCGGTGCACAACGATTTCAGCTGCCGAATCGCGGTTTTAAGCTCTTTTGCGTCCATAGGGGAATCTCTCTTCTCGCAACTTGCTAACTTCTTTAGCGGGTTTAGGAAGTTGTTTGTCAAGTTGGCAAGTTGTTTAGCAAGTTTGTGCGAGTTCCATTTGCAAGGGGCGTCATTTATCGAGGAAAGCGCCACAAGAAATCGGGTCGGGCGGTCGACCAGGCGATCGGGGCCGCGCGTCAGGGGCAGACCGTGCAAGCGACGCGGATGGCGCTAGGGCCAAATCGTGTATTCGGGCGTTATGTCGATGTAGCCCTCGCCTGGGGCGTCATTGGTCGGAGTAATGGCATCCCCTACCCAGATGCCATCAAGCACCTCTTCGCCGTTCCTCTCTAAGCGGCAGGTGTCGCCCAGCAAGGCAGGCGTTACGTCTTCGACTCGCTACCGAATGCACACCATCGGGCGTCACGGGCGCAGCACGACAACCCCCTCTCACCTATCTGCAGAAAACGTCAAACTCGATGTTGTGAACTCGAGCCCTATCAGGACCTGCGTTCATAGTGTCGTGCTCGGCATCGGTAACTTCGGCCCACACCTCGTACCCATCATTGATCTTCTCGACGATTCGCATGACGGCACTCTCCTCTTCGGGAGTACTTCGCCAGGGAATATCGCAGAGCTTCTCGCCGTCCGACGCGACCACGTCAAGCCAGGCGGAGTCTTTCGGGATGTCGGGGTCCTGCCTGAAGTAAAGTATGGAGCCAGGCTCCAAGGCCTCACGCTGAATCTCAGCGGAATCGGCCTCGAACATGAAATCGTCGTCCTCGTCCTCCTCGGGCCAAAGGTACCCGTAACCGATTGTTTGGATACTGACGAGATAGTCTCTGTCACCTGAGGCGGCAACAAGCGGAGGTTTAATGAAAAACGCACCAAAAGCCGAGGCTGCAAGGACAACGAAACCACGGCGGGTCAACTCGTTTTTTTCCTCATCTTCCATCAGATGGACTCCCTTCTGCTCCCGCCCCATCTGCCCAGATGCAGCAAGCGGACAAATAGGACAGGTTAGTAACGGCTAATGTCGATAGCATAACGGATTACCGGGGCCTTTGCGCGCGTCGCGCGCGGACAGATATCGCTTGCAGCCGTAAGCAACAGGCACCCGTTTGCCCGCGAATCCAAATAAAAAACGCGCGGCGGCTGTTGCGCGAATTCCCTGGGCGCGCACAAGCCGCCTCATGGATTATCCGCGCTCTAGCAAGATGACTGAAGAACACAAGGAGATTCGTCAAGTGAACGGTTCTGGCGACTACTTGTGGCGAATCGAGCGAGATAAGCGATACCGTATCTTGTGACCAACGATGATGGCTTGCCCGGTCTCTACCGTGCTAATAACGGGTTCATACAGGTCGTTCTCTCCTGCGACAATTCCATTTAAGTATTTCACACTTAGGGAGCTCTTTAGCTAGAGGAGTTCTGCTCAATCCGATAAGCTGCCTTCAGTAATTCTGCAACCGAAGCAATATCTTTATCGTTTAAACCCCTATTCAGAAGTGCATTCCAGATTGTCTTCTCTTCCTTGTCTCCAATTTCCCCCTTGATGAAAATTCGGTCGGCTATCTTGTTGGTGATTTCCCTCTTGTCCTCTTCGCTAAGATTTGCAATGAAAGGCTTGTATTCCCTAAGCGTCAGCTCGGTGCGTCTTGCCGCTTTGGCCTCTCGCTGGTTGTAAGTACCGCGCTTAAAGAGAAAGCCCGAAACGGTAAAGGACGCAACGGAAACGGCTAGTTTGAAAACCGAAGCGGACGTCGCATCCGCATGAAGACCGGTAAGAGCGAAAGCAACCAGCGCGATACCAACAATGGCGAAGAATACAGCTAGTCCATCGTAGATTCGAACAGCCTTCTCCTTGTCCTTCGCGTACTTTGCGTAATCGGACGTCATAGCTTTGCCGCTAATAGAGTTGACCGTATTCTCAACTTCATGAAGAATTTGCTCAACATCAGCTTTAGCCTTATCGAGTCTCTTTTTGTATTCGTCTTCAACTGCGGCCAGACTTATGGCTGTTTGATTGGAACGCTCTTCAACTTCTAACTTGAACTGATTGCTCAGCTCATCTCGGCGCTCTTCGAGTTGGGCCTTTGTTGTGTCCACGGATTCACCGAAAGACGTCTTCAGCCCATCAATTTCGATCTCATACTCTTCTTTTTTCTCTTGGAATTGCCGCGACAATTCCTCAACTTTGTCAGCCGCTTCTCGCGCTGATGCAATCTTGCTCGTCGCTTCGTCAATGAAGTCGTCGTAAGTTGATTTCGAAATATCAGCAATCTTGCGACCGTTGTTCGCGGGCCATTCTGAAGAGAGCGTCGCGAAGCAGGCATCGACATACTGATCTATCGATGAAGCGTTGTTTGGATTTGGTATCCATGATGCGACGTTGTTCAGTCTGTTATTCAGATCGTCAAGCGAGCGCTCCTGCACGTAAAAGGGATTCGTTGAGTCTCTGCGCTTATCCAGGTCATGAAGCAGATGGAGAAGATAGCCCCTGGTCCCTGACGGCAGATTTCCTAAATCCTCAGATGCAAGTATGCCCTTTACGTTATCCCATAACGGATGGTTTTGATAACGTGTTTTGTCTTTCATTATGCATCAGCCTTCCAGGCGAAAGGCCAGTTGGCGGGTTGCGGAAGCTCGGATACCGGCGGCAGTTGATCGACTATCTCCATGGTCTCCATCGAGACGCGAATGAGCTTCTCGATGAGATCGACGATGTAGCGTGGGTCGTCGCTGTACTCGTTGGGGTCGTTGACGATGCCGGACGCCTTGTCGATCTTCACTTGGTAGCGGTCGATCACCCATTCCAGCGGGCTTCTACCGTTGACGGTGTAGCGCTGAGCAGCCTCGGGGATGTCCCTAATTACGAGGTTCTCGTTGTAGATGAGAATGGTGTGGTCATCTACTTTCTTCCCGGTTTCGGGATCCTTGCGCTTGCCCCATTTGACCTTCTGAACCGGTCCTGGCAAAAGCGATGAGCCCACCTCCTTCACCGGCCAAGGTTCAATCGCTTCATAGCCGAGATGAAGCTTGGCAAGAGCCCGGCCTGCAGCGCAGAACTCACGGAAGTTGCGCGACAAGGGGATGCGCGGAAGGTCCTTTTGAAGATTGGCCCCGAAACGGCTGCGGTATTCAGGCGAATGAAGAATGCCATACACGTAGTAAAAGATATCGACCTTGTTCACATCGAAGCGTTCGTTGCTGTTGGCAATCTTTGAGGGCAGACCGTCGGCTTTGGCTTGTTCGATTGTGCGTCCCTTGCCACCTCCGAATGCGTTTGGGTAGGCAGCACGGAACACTTCGAGGGCCTCGTCGGTGATAGCGTCATGACGAACGTATTTGTCTTGTCTTCCGTTGCTTTCAGCAAACAACCCGTTACTGCAGCCATCTCTTCTTTCGAACCAGTACAGAGGGAAGCAGCGACTGTCTCCATTAGTATGCAAATTTGGCACAACATCAGTAATCAGCGGCATGGGATTTGCACCAGGGCTGACCATAATAACAACATTTTCATATGGTCCAAAAGGCATAATTGACGGAATTTGCCCCTGTCTGTCGATTAGCGTAGTATCGAAATAAAGGAACTGTTTACAAAACGGCCTATACATGGACGTGGTGATGGCATCAGGAGTAAACACGAGATCATCACCATTGGCAGCATGACGAAGAAGGGTGTCACTCCAAGCGATTCTATCCTTTTCGAACCTCATAAACTCTGAAGGTTTTGAGGCATCGGCGTTAGATCGATAGCGTTTGCTTTCCGACAAATACATCTCAGTTGTCTTAGAGATCTGGTTCAATACCTGGCATCTGCTAAATCCATAAACCCAAGCGTCTCGATTGGTCGAAACGCCAAGGGAAAATAGCCTGAATAGACCATCTGGCTTCTTGTTCGGTTTGCCTTCCATTCCTAAAGGTGCAAAGTCGTACCAGGAATCATCACGTTGATTAATCCAATCACCATGACGGTCTGGTTCAATGATATCCCACTCGAAGGGTTCGCCCGAAACGGCGCTCGCCACAATGGAAAGCTTTTCCTCGCGCGTAAGGTAATCGCCGATGTCGTGATAGCGGATGACACCATGCTCGCCGGAGTCTGGGTTCTTCACCAGAATGGTGATAGCAACGGGCGTGCGCGAGCCCGACCCAAAGATTTTGCCGCCTTCCTTACGCGACTGCTCACCTTGCGTGCGCTGGTTGCCCCTTAGGTTGAAAACGTAGACAGAATTGAACTCTTCGACAAGCGTCTTGCGGAAACCGTCCATGGCCTGACCATCGAGCCATCCGCCGTTCGTGACGAACGAAACGATGCCCTTATCCTCGATGCGATCGGATGCCCAGCGGAACGCACGGATGTACTGGTCGTAAAGCGATGTTTTTAGAGTCGCATTTGTGCGAGACGCATACGTAGCTGCGACTTTCGCATCAAGCGTCGGGTAGCTCATGTTCCGGTTATTGTCATTTGCATTTTTCTGGCCAGCCGAATACGGCGGATTACCAACGATGACATCGATGGGCGTCTCCATCTGGCGCAAGATTCGTTCGGTGTTCTTGGAAAACACCTTGGCATCCATGGTGTCGCCGTCCTCGTGCATCTGGAACGTGTCGGTGAGCACGCCTCCCTCGAAAGGCACATATTCTTGCGGCACGCGCGAATGGTACGCATGCTCGATGTTGATGGTGGCGATGTAATAGGCAAGCAGCAGGATCTCGTTGCAATAGATTTCGCTCGCGTACTTGTTCGGCAGCTTTTCAGTCGGGATGAGCTCCTCATCCTGCAGCAGGTTCACGACGAAGGTGCCCGTGCCGGTGAACGGGTCGAGGATGCGCACGCCCTCGTCGGCCAGGCATTTGCCGAACTCTTTCCTTAGGATTCGATCGGTAGCGTGCAGGATGTAATTCACCACCTCGTTCGGGGTGTAAACGATGCCCATCTTCTCAGATGTGGCCTTGAACGCCTGGCTGAAGAACTTCTCGTAGAGCTCTTTGATGATCTTCTGCTTGCCGGCGTCGCTTCGAATAGCCTCGGCGCGCAGTCGCACGCTGGAATACAGCTCGGCCAGCTCGCGCTTCTCGGACTCGGTCTCAATGCCGTAACCGCGAAGCGTCGCCACCATGGATTCCATGGCAATTGAGACAGGGTTCGACTTCGCGAACTCGGCCTCCGAGAACAGCGCGTCGAACACAGGCAGCGTGATCATGTGCTGAGCGAGCATCTCCACGGCCTCGTCTTCGGTGATTCCGTTGTTGAGGGAGTCGCGCAGACCGCGCAGGAAGACGGCGAACTCAACAGATGCCGGACCGCCGTTCAGAACCAGCTCGCCCACGCGCTCGATATGGCGCTTGGCGATGTCACCGATGTCCTTGGCCCAGTCTTCCCAATACACTTTGTTGCCGCACTTCTTCACGATGACGGCGTTCACGGCCTCCTGCAGCTCTCGATCGGAGAAATCAAACTTCGCCTGACTAGGATTGCCGGGCGTGCTATCTTGCCCGTCTTCGCCCGCGTTTCCGCCTGTACCAGAGCCGCTATTCTGGCCTTTGCCTTTATTCTTATCGACGTTGATGACCTGCACCACGGAAGTGGTCGCCATGTCGTATTGCAGTGAGTTGACGCCGCCCTCGAGTCGCTCGTCATGACTTCGCAGGGCCTGGACTATCTCCCACACGACTTTGAAGGTGTCGGTGTTGTCCAGCGCCTCTTCGGGCGTGTAGCCGGCGGGGATGACCACGGGCAGGATGATGTATCCGTAGTCTTTGCCTTCGAAGCGGCGCATGACGCGCCCAACTGCCTGGACGACCTCCACGCGGGACTTCTTAGGCTGCAGGAACATGATGGCGTCTAAGTTGGGCACGTCCACGCCCTCGGAAAGGCAGCGGACGTTGGAGAGGATGTGGCACCTCTCTTCGCTGGTGTCTGCGAGCCAGGCGAGCTTGTCCTTGCGGTTCGCCATGTCCATGGTGCCGTCGACGTGCTGCACGGCGCATTCCATTCCGGAAATGTCGTTGCCCTGCTCGTGCTCGTAGTCTATGTAGGCCTTGACCGTCCGCTCGAAGTACTCGGAAATGCGCTTGGACTCGGGGATGGTCGAGCAGAAGGCGACGGCGTTCTTCAGCGGATGGCCGCTGCCGTCCTTCTTGCCCTGGTCCGCCAAGCCCTTCCAGCACCCGATGACCTTCGCGGCATCGGTGATTTCGAAGCCCTCCTCGTCGGCCATGGCGCGCTGGTACACCTCGCTCACCACGTCTTCCGAGACGGTGAGCGCGATGACGCGATAGTCGGTGAGCAGCCCCTCGTCCACGGCGCGCCCGAAAGAGAGGCGGTAGAACACCGGGCCGAACTTCTCCTCGTCGTCCATTGACGAGACCTCGTAGCTCTCCGTCTTCGCCTGCACGCGGGCCTTGTCGCCGTAGATCTTCGGCGTGGCTGTCATGTAGACGCGTTTCTTTGCCGAGACCAGGCGGTTGTCGTGCACCTTGGTGAATGCGCTCTGCTCGGTGAGGTCGTCCGAGGCGGCGGAAGCGCCGGTGGTGCGATGCGCCTCATCGCAGACGATGAGGTCGAACGGGTCGAGCCCCATGCGCTGGGCATCGGAAACCACCTGGATGGATTGGTAGGTCGAGAACACGACGTTCACGCCCTGCGTGCGATTGAAGCGCTTTAACTGATTGTGCAATGCCGCCGGGTCCGTGGTGGCGGGGTACGGGATATCGGAAAGCGATGATTCCCAGGTGTCGTCCTCGGCGTTGGAAGCCGTCTCGTCCGAGCAGACAACGGCGCAGCGCAGATCGCGCTTCGACTGGTTGGCCCACACGCGCATCGTCTGCGCGACGAGCGAGATCGACGGCGCCAAAAACAGCACGAGAGACCCTTCGGGGAGCATCTCCTCCGTGAGGCGCAGCGACGTGATTGTCTTGCCCGTGCCGCATGCCATGATGAGCTGGCCGCGGTCGTGTTGCTGGAATTTCTGGAGGCAGGCGTCAATGGCCTCGCGTTGGTGAGGCAGGGGCTCCTTGAACAAGCGCTTGCCGACGGCCTTGCCCTCAACGAAGGCGTCCCAGTCCACATCGGACTCTGCCATGCTGTCGGCGAAAAGGCGCACCGTGCCGTACTGCGTGGCGGTCTTGTCCAGGTTCGGGCCGAAGTCCTCGCAGGTGGTGATTATCATGTTGTGCGCGTAGTCGTCGGTTGCGCTTGCCTTGGTGTAGAAGGTGGCGACGTCTCGGAGGTCGAGCGTCGCCTTCTGGTAGCACTTGCACTGGATGGCCCAATACGTGCCGTCCTCCGCGTCTTGGGCGACAAGGTCGATTCCCAGGTCTGCGCCGTCGTTTGTGGGCGCGTCCTTCCACATCCACACGTCGCTGAAGCGCTGCGCGTAAACAGGGTCGTTCATGAGGTAGTACCGGCTGGCGCGCTCGAACTTGTCTCCCTTGTCGCGCTCCGATTCGCAGGTGTCGCGAATCCAGTCGATTACCTCGTATATGGTTCGCGAGCCCTCGTTCGCCCAGTTGACCGAGGGTCGAGCATGTCGGGGCGTATAGCCCAGGATGTCGTTCTCCACCATGGAGAGGAAGGACTCGTCGAGATCGAGCACCGAAGTCGACCAGGACTTCTGGAGCCAAGGGTTGAAAAGCCCGATGCGAGTCACGGTCTTGAACTCATCTTTGCTGGAGCGAAGTCCCATGAGGTAGTAGAGCAGCACCTGCATCGTATTTTTGATTGTTGGCTCATTCTTGGATACCTTGAGGTCCCATAGGGTGTCGCCGCAGATGTAATCGCCGTCGCTTGCGCCCGCGTCATCCGTGTAAGCGCCCTCGAAGGTGAACCCCGCAATGACCGGTTCGGCGGACGCATCGAAGAAAGCCTTCGTTCGCAGGATGAGGTTGCCGATATCCGCGATGGTCTGTCTGTCAGGATTTATCTCGGAGACCGGCCTGTATGCGGACGCCCCTGCGCGGAAAGCCGAATCGAAGCCGGACAACTTGCACAGCGAAACAACGCTCTTCTCGTCTATCTCGCCTGATTTCAGCCCCGCGGCATCAATATCCGCGATTAGGGATTCGGCAACGTCAGAGGCTCCGACCATGCCCGCGCCGACCGTTGCTACCTCGAAGGTTTCCTCGGGGTCGCTGCCCAGGGCGATGCGCGTTCCGTAGTCGACCGCGAGTCCGACGAGCGAAGGCGCGATGTTGTAATCGCCGACAACGCGCAGATTGTCGCAATGCGACTCCATATCGAAATTTGAAAGCGGAAGGTAACCGCCGCGCGGCTGCTTGGTGTTTGCCAGAATTCCAGTAACGGACGCTGCCATTCTATGCATCCCTTCTCGTAAGGTCCTCGATGAGCTGTTCGCGCACATAGGCAGAAAAACTCATGCCTTTTAGAGCTGCCTTTTCTTTGGCGGCATCTCGTAATGTTTCCGGTATCCGAATAGTGATGGCGGCAGGCCGGCCGCTCACCAAATGCTCCCTTATGTCGGTTTGACTGGCGTCTTCCCTCAGCAAATCCAAATAACCCATGGAAACCGTCCTTGTTATGCAGAGTGCAATACAGTGGCTATTTTAGCATCTAGCAACTCGCTAGAGAGAAGCCACAGAAGCAGATTCGCGCGATTACGGTTCATTACAACAACGGACAGAGCATAGTCGGCATCGCGATTCACGATGCACTAGATTTACCAAACGAGGCACATGGCCGGAAGTGCAGGTCGAGTTCAGGTGCCTCCACGTATTCAACTTCTCCAATTACAACGACCCCGATCCCTTGTGGGGCTGCATCATCGAGAAGACGAGCGGAGGCTGTTGGGTTTTCGCCGACGACAACTGCGACGGCCTCAGCGAGGAGGAGCGCCTGCATCCGGAGCGAATCGTCTCGAACCTCCTCGTCACCTGCGACGAGATAAGGTGGCGTGCCGTATAGGCGAGCCCGCTCGATTGTTATTAATCCCCATCGCCTTCCAACAGCGCTTTCAAGCCGTCAATGGGCGGTAGGGCATCGAGCAGCTCGCTCGACATGTCTACCGAGGTCTTGTACGTGGCAACTCCCATGGGCTTGTTATAGTCCTGAATGATGTAATCGACGAACGCCCTGTTCATATCCTTGCAAAGCACCAAGCCGATGGACGGGCTCTCGTGCTCACGGCGCTCATAGTCGTCTAGCACTCGCAAGTATCCGGACAGCTGGCCTAGGTAGGCAGTCTTGAACGGCCCTCGCTTGAGCTCGACGGCCACCAAGCAGTTGAGATCGCGATTGAAGAACAGCAGGTCAACATATTGGTCCACGCCAAAGGCGTCGAGGTGGTACTGATTGCCCACGAACGAGAAGCCCCTACCGAACGTCATGATGAACTGCTTGATGTTCTGGACTATGCCCTGCTCGGTGCTCGCGGCGCCAACAACTAGCGGCGCGCGCCGAAGAGTCCGCGGACAATCTGGTTGTCGGCGGTACGGCCGGCGGATCCCAAGATGCTCGTGGCGACGCGGGCCACGGCGTCTTTCTGCTTCTGGCGCTCCCGCTCGGCGGCCTTCGCCTGGCGCTCAGCCTCGCGCTCCGCTGCCCCCGCCTGGCGTTCCGCTTCCCGTTCAGCCGCCCTTGCCTGGCGCTCCGCTTCCTTTTCCGCGGCCTTTTGCTGACGCTCGGCTTCCTTCTCGGCCGCCTTCTTCGCCTCTTCCTGCTGCTTGGCAAGCTCCGCCTTCTGCGCCTCAAGCTCGGCCCGTTATGCCGCGAATCCGCAATCGGCCGATTCCGATAGCCCGCGACCATCCCGCTCGCCTTCTTGATATATACTTTGCTCCAACGAAGAAAGGTTTTGCCTTGCTTACAATTCACTATGGAGACATGGACGGCGTTATCTACAATACGTCTGTCTTTTTCAACAACGTTTACTCGGCCGAGTGGCTCAAAGACCCTTTCGCCCAAAAGATCATCAAGGCCGTCGATCGCGGCGTTGTCTTGGGGCCCAATGCCATCGAAACGAAGGTCCTCGGCGTCATCCCGCCCGAAAAACTCTCAAGCGGCACAAAGACTTTGCTTCTCATGCATTTCATGCCCGAGAACATCTACAACGCCTCCAATTGCGGAGATAATTGCGCACGGTGGATTCTAGCCATCGGCAAGGCCCAAGATGTCACTGTCAATCTTTATCACCTCATGAACTTCGGTGAAAGGCGGTTCACCATCCATGTCGCCAACACCGACGAAGTTGTCCATTCGATGGACGAGCTTGTTCTCGTTGCAGCCAAATGCCTGAGGGAGTCCGCAAAATGAGAGGAGTCCACGATGTTGTAGTCCGCAACAACAAAGTGCAAATCAAGCTCACCGTTTCAAGGAACCTCACCATTCTTCAAGGCAAGAGCGCAACCGGGAAGACAACTCTTCTCGAGCTCATTGCCGCCTATGACGAGCTTGGAGCAAACAGCGGCGTGGTCATTAATTGCGATGTTCCCTGCAAAATACTCGCAGGTCGCAACTGGCTGCGTGATCTTTCGTTCATCGAGAACAGCATCGTGTTCATCGACGAGGACAGCAGCTTCATGAAATCGCACGAATTCGCGCACGCGGCACGCCGTAGCAGCAACTATTACGTGTTGGTCGCGCGCGAATCGCTTCCACAACTCCCCTACAGCGTCGACGAGATTTACGGCCTTAAGAACACCAACCGCTCAACAACGAAGTACCCCGTCTATTCACGAACCTATGCCTCCACATACCGCATTTACGGGAAAAGCGAGTTCGACGGCGCAAAGCCGCAAATTGTCATCGTCGAAGACAGTAACTCTGGCTACGAATTCTTTGCCGTACTTTGCAAAAATAGCGGCATACCCTGCATAAGCGCAGGCGGGAAGTCGAACATCTACGATATTGCGCTCAATAGGAAAGAGCGGGATATCCTTGTAATCGCCGACGGAGCAGCATTCGGACCCGAAATGGAGTTCCTTGTATCGCTTCAACGATTCAAGCGCATTAAGCTCTTCCTGCCCGAATCATTTGAGTGGCTTGTCGGGAAATCGGGCCTATTTCCCGACAAACGAACGCAGGAGATGCTTCGGAGTCCAGCCTCTTATATCGAAAGTGCCGACTTCTTCAGCTGGGAGCAATTCTTCACACACGAGCTTATCGAGAAAACGCGCGATTCGTATCTCGCTTACAGCAAGTCAAGGCTTAACGAGGCGTATCTAGACGAACGTGCGCGGGAGACGATCGAGGAAGGCTTGCCGAATTTGGGAATTCTGCCGTGTGCAGAGCAGTAAGCGCGCCGCCCGCGGCTAGGGAAGCTGCGCCTTCCCTAGCCTTCTAGTGCGCTTCCGCCCAGGTGGGGGCACTCGAAACGTCGGCGATGAGGGGAACCTTGAGCTCGACGACGCCTTCCATCACCTCACGCACCATGGCCGAGAGCGCCTCGACCTCGCTTCGGGGCACGCTGAAGTCCAGCTCGTCGTGCACCTGGATGAGCAGCTTCGCGGCGAAGCCCTCTTCCCGCAACCTGCGCGACACCTCGATCATCGCGAGCTTGATGATGTCAGCGGCCGAGCCCTGCATGGGATGGTTCATCGCCGTGCGCTCCCCAAACCCGCGCAGGTTCGCGTTGCCCGCATGGAGCTCGGGAATGTGGCGCTTGCGGCCGAACATCGTCTCTGCGTACCCGCGCTCGCGCGCCTGCTCGACCGTGGCGTCCAGGTACGCGCGCACGCCGGGATAGGCCTCGAAGTAACGGTCGATCATGTCCTTTGCCTCGCCGAACGGTACGCCAAGGCTCTGCGAGAGGCCAAACGCTTGCTGCCCGTAGACGATGCCGAAGTTCACCGCCTTCGCGCGGGAGCGAAGCTCGGGCGTCACTTCCTCCACAGGGATGCCGAACACGCGGCTCGCCGTCGATGCGTGGAAATCGGCGCCGCTGTTGAAAGCCGCGACCAGGTGCTCGTCACCCGACAGGTGCGCGAGCAGGCGAAGCTCGATCTGCGAGTAGTCAGCCGAGAGAAACAGCGAGTCCTCGTCGAGCGGCACGAAGCACTCGCGAATGTGGCGACCGAACTCGGTGCGCACGGGGATGTTCTGCAAATTCGGGTCTGACGAGGACAAACGCCCCGTCGTCGTCACCGTCTCGTTGAACGAGGAATGGACACGCCCGTCGGTTGCGCGCATGCGGGGCAGCGCGTCGATGTAGGTCGACTTGATCTTGGCGAGCTCGCGGTAGCGCAGGACGAGCGCGGGCAGCTCGTGAACCTCGGCGAGCTCCTTGAGCACCTTCGCGTCGGTGGAATATCCGCGCTGCGTTTTCTTCTTCGGCGGCAGGCCCAAAACCTCGAACAGGATATGACCGAGCTGTTTGGGCGAGTCGACGTTGAACTCCTCGCCGGCAAGCTCGATGATCCGCGCGCGCAAGGCATCGACGTCGCCCTGCGTGCGCTCGCCGATCTCGTCGAGGTGCGCGACGTCGATCGCGGCGCCCGTGCGCTCCATCGCAGTGAGCACAGGGACAAGCGGCAGGTCGATCTCGGCGTAGGTGCGCATCGACCCGTCGTCTTCGAGCGCGCGGGAAAGCGGCTCCTCGAGCGCGCGCGCCGCCGCGGCGAGCACGCAGGCACGCTCCTCGTCGGTCTTCACCTCGGGAAGGGCCCCGCCTAAGTACTCGTCGGCGAGCGATTCGAGCGTGTAGTCGGAAACGGACGAGTTCATCACGTAGCCCGCAAGCCCCACGTCGAAGATTTCAGCCGCAAACAGCTCCTCGTCGGTGATGCGAGCCTCCTGCGCCGTGTCCGCGGGATACACCCGGTGCAGCATCTCCTTCGCGTCGAGCGCGGCGAAGCGCCCCTGCGACACGACCTGGGCAAGCACCGAAAGCGCCTCGTCGCCTCCGAAGGCAGCCGTGCCCTTCGAGGTGGAAAACGCCGCGAACGCGCCCGCGTCGAACAGCGACGCCTGCTCGGGCTCGACGAACGCGATGCCCACGCGTTCCCCTTCCGCGATCGCGCCCTTAACGGCGGCATGCGCGGCGGCCCCGTGCAGAACGGGCTCCCACGAAAGCGCGGCGCGCTCAGCAGGCGCCTTCTCCCCCACAAGGTTCAACACGTGGGTCAGATGCGCGTTGAAGCGGACGCTCTTGAAGGCGGCCGTCACGCGCGCGACGTCGAACGAGGGGAACGCCGCGTCCTCCAAGTCGAGCTCGAAATCGACATTGCGCGAGATGGTCGCCACCTTCCGGCTCGCGAACGCCTGGTCGCGGTTGGTCTCGATCTTCTCCTTCTGCTTGCCTTTGAGCTCGCCGGTGTGCTCGTAGATGCCCTCGAGGTTGCCGTAGGCGGAAAGCAGCTTCGCGGCCGTCTTGTCGCCCACGCCGGGCACGCCGGGGATATTGTCGGAGGCGTCACCCTTAAGCCCGAGGAAATCGGGGAACTGGGCGGGTGTGACGCCATAGCGCTCGAAGACCTCGTCGGGGCCGTAGATCGCGACGTCGGTGATGCCCTTCTTGGTCGTGACGACATGGGTGAGCTCGCTCACGAGCTGATAGACGTCCTTATCACCGGACACGAGCAGCGTGCGGTATCCGAGCGCCTCGTCGCGCGCGGAAACGGTGCCCAGGATGTCGTCGCCTTCCCAGCCTTTCACGCGGACAACCGGGATATTCATCGCTTCGAGCAGGCCTTCCATCAGGGGAAACTGCACTTTAAGCGCGTCGTCCATCGGAGGGCGCTGCGCCTTGTACTGCTCGATCGCCTCCATGCGCCACTTCGGGCGCCCCGCATCGAAGGCGCACACGATGGCGTCCGGATGCGCCATCTCCACGAACTTCAGCAGCATGGCGACGAAGCCGAAGCACGCGTTGGTCGGCGTGCCGTCGGGCGCGTTCATCGTGGGCGGAACGGCGTGGTAGGCGCGGTGCATGAGCGAATTGCCGTCGATGACGGCCACGGTTTTAGACATGGAAGACCCTCCCGAGTCGCGGTGTTCTCGGCGAATCAGTGTAGCACGGAATCGACCAGGGCCGCGTCTTCTCCAACGCCTCTGCGCGTCTCGCGGGCCTCGCGCGGCGAGAGATCGTACTGCTCGGCAATGGCGCGACAGCGGTCGCGGAAGGGCGACGCGTTCTTCGGCGGGTCGATCGAGGGCGGGCATTCGGCGCTCGCCGTCATGAGGACCAACAGGGCGTCCTCGGTTTCGGAATCGTCGGCGCCGTAGAGCGAGAAGGCCGCGACGACGATGATCGCGATCACGCAGGACAGCTCGCCAAGACTCTCGATCGCCACGTCGCCCGCGCGGAACGCGAAGAACGCGACGACGACGCCGAGTGCGAAGCCGGGCCACTGCGCAAGGCGCCCCATCGCGTAGCGTTTCACCGGGTAGAGCTGGAACTCGGCGTTCGACACCACAAGATCGGTCCATTCCATGAGCGTCGCGTAGGCGAACGCCCCCACGGCAATCGCTCCGCACACGATGCGCCCAGCATGCCCGAAGTAGGGAATGAACAGGATGGACGCGGCGAAACATCGGTAGCCAAGACGGCGCCGCGAAGACGAGAGGAGAAAGACATGGCTGAGGTCGAAAGGGAAGTCAAGAGAGCATCGTGTTTTCTGTGCCATCTGAATTGCGGAGTTCTCTGCACGAAGGAAAACGGCCGAGTCGTGAAGATCGAGGGAGATCCGGACAACCCGCACAACGAGGGATATGTGTGCTCCCGACTCGAACATGACCGCTGGAAGGATTTCGAGTACAACCCCAACCGCTTGAAGAGGCCCCTCAAGCGCGTCGGCGAGCGCGGAAGCGGCCAGTGGGAAGAGATCACCTGGGACCAGGCCTTCGACGAAATGGCCGAGCGACTTGCCGACCTCCGCGACAAGTACGGAGCCGAGACCTTGTGCTTCCTCGAGGGAACGTACCGCACGCAGTCCAACCTGCACTACAAGTTCACCAACCTGTTCGGCACGCCGAACACTGGCGGCAACGGCACCATCTGCTACAGCTCCGACATGTGGCTCGAGCCGTGCACCTACGGCGGCTTCTGCTCCAATAAATCGGACTGGAAGCGCGCTGACCTCGTCGTTTTGTGGGGCCGTAACCCTACTGCATCCGAGCTTCTGAATTGGCAGTGGACACTGCGCAACTTATCGTCAATTTTGCGCACGCCCTAAAAATCCAAACCTCGGATCCTTCATCGCGCCGCGGATGACTTGCGCCCGTCATTTTCACACACTCCCTTGAGCATCCGACTTCTCCGCCGCGCACAGCCGACTTTTTCCGCCATTTCGCCGCGCTCCCAAACGACCGACCTCTCCATCGCACCGAGACTGACTTGCGTCCGCCATTTCGCGCGCACCTCAAATGCCTGCCCCTCCACCGGACGCTGCCGACGAGCGTTTGCCCGCGCGCACTTCATGGGGTAATGTGTGTTCCCGCTATTCGTCACGAGAGGGAGCACAATTCCATGTTCAAGATCAACCACGCCATTTTGCACGTTTTCGATTTCGTCTCATGCGTGAACGTGCTTTCGCAGGAAGAGCTGGACCTTTCGGACAAGAACGTGAAATCCTACGTGCAGCGCGTCGCGAAGCATGCGCTCGGCAACATCGACAACAAGCGCGGCGAGTTCGAGGCCGAAAGCGGTTTCAAAAACGAGCTTTCCGATTACTTGAACGGGCAAAACAACTTCACCGATCTCTCGCTTATGATCGCCGAGTTCCTAGGAAGCGAACTTGGCCGCATGGAGCAGCCCACCTCATGCGACCTGCTCGTCGTTGATTTCGAGGACTCGCCGCGCGCCCCGAAGCTCACCACGGAAGACATCGCGGAACTCTCCGAAGAAGAAGCCACAGCTGCCCAGGCCGAACTCGATGCGGCATTCGCCGGAAGAAGCGCCCGCTACTTCGGGTTGCTGCTTCTTGAAAGCAAACCGGCGTTCATGCACGAGGTGGGCAGAGCCGAAGACGGCGCGTCGGTGAACCGCATCGAGCGCCACCATGCCATCCTGCCAAGCCCTTCGCAGAAGATCTCCTCGTTTGCCCTGGTTGACGTGCGCACCATGTCGGTGCAGTTCGTCGACAAGGCACGCGAGATTGCCGGCGAGGAGCGCTACCTCATCCCGCAGGGCCTGCTTCAGTGCACGATGGAGGCGTCGAGCAAGGAGCTCATCGACACGACGATGCGCCTGGTCGAGGAGGTTGCCAACGAGTACGGCGCCAACGCGGCGATCGCCACGGCGAAGGCGAAGGCGTACGTCGCCGAGAACGCCGAAGACTCCGATGAGGTGCCCTTCGATGAGTTCGTCGAAGAGGTGTTCGAGGACGAGGGGCCGCGCCGCAGCTTCGTCGAAGCGGCACAGAAGGAAAACCTTCCCGAGCACGCTCCCGTCGAGCGCGCGGTCGCCAAGCGCGTCACGCGCAACCACAAGATCCGCACAGACACCGGCATCGAGATCACCTTCCCAGCGGAGTACGCGCAGAATCCCGAGTTCATTGAGTTCACCAGCACGTCAAACGGGCTTATCCGCATCGAACTCAAAAACATCGGAAGCATCGAGAACAAGTAGCGGCGCGCGAAGGGGTCAAACGGTGCCTTGGCAACGCAGTAGGATCGCCACGGAAGCCCCGAGATCATCACGCGCGAGGGGCTGACTTGCATTCGCTCAATCCCGCAGGAGGCATTCATTGCGCTCCCAAGTGGCACCCGCTGCGCTCGCATCCGAGCATCCGCTGCGTCCGTCGGCTGGCGCTCGCGCCGCCTGCTCGCTTCCGCCGCGATTCCCCTTCCAGCAGACCTCTCCGCTGCAAAGATTCCTCACCTAGGGAGGATGAACCGCGACAAATTCAGCCAGATGGTAGGATGCAAACGATTGAATCATGATGGAACCATGGTCGTTTCGCGCGCTGCATGCGCGCTAAATGTCACTCGTGGCGTCTATAATTCCGCTGGCGGGCGCACTATTCAAATCGCGTTCCCCGCACGCTATCTTGGATATAACGAGAAGAATAGAGAAGGAATGTGATAAATGAAAATTATCGTAGCATGCGAGGGTTTAGGCGTATCGCCCCATGCCGTGCATTGCGCGAGCTTCATGTGCTACACCGTCGAACGAGGGATTATCGCTGACTGTCGCAACCTGCCAAACCCTGGGCTTTCCGCCGAGGACACCGCGCAAATGTTCATTGACCTGGGCGTCGGCACCATTATCACTGGCGGGATCGACTATGACTTCGCAAATATGCTCTGCCACGCCGGCATCGAAGTCGTCGCTGGTGTTGAAGGTTCGGCGCGTGAAGTGCTCGAAGCTTACATCAACCACACGCTCATCGGCGCCGACGAGCTGTGCCACACCCTTGCCTTCAACAACGACGAGGAAGAAGCAGAAGTCGACGATGCGTTCGCGAAGCTGGAAGCGAACTTCTTCACAGCGAACGCGTAAAGAAGCGAAGAATTAAATCGCACAGAGAGCTCGCCATTTGGCGGGCTTTTTCTTTTTTTGGGGCGATGGGAAGAAGGCGAGGCCTTGCGAGGCAGGGGCTCGGTCCCGCGAAAAGCACGGTACCGTCAATAGTTTTGAGCAAATTCAGCCAGCCGCCAGCAGCCCCCTTCCCCAAAAACGATATGAGTAGAACATTGTGAGCCCCTACTTCATGTCGTCTTCCTAATGACCGTGGATCATAGGCTGATAATGGTCGTGCGTCATTTATACAACCGGCAGTTTTTCCTAAGTTGCCACATACATGAGAGGGGCTCACAATGAACCATGTTACTTCAATCGGTCTGGATGTCCATGCCCGATCCGTTACAGCTGTCGCACTCGACTCGATCACAGGCGAGGTTCGGTCACAGAAGTTCGGTTATTCGCCCGCGGAGATCGCAGGATGGATTCTTCAGCTTGACTCTCCCAAAGCGGTCTACGAATCCGGCGTGACGGGGTTTCATCTTGTGCGCGAGCTTCGAGAGATGGGCGTGGACTGCATAGTGGGCGCCGTGTCCAAGATGCACAAGCCCGCATCGGACAGGCGCAAGAAAAACGACCGCAACGATGCGGAGTTTCTGGCGCGCCAGCTCATGGCGCACAACATCGTGGAGGTGTTCGTGCCCGACGTCGAGACAGAGGGCGCCCGCAACCTCTCTCGTGCGCTCGAGGACATCCGCGACGACCTCACCCGCGCCAAGCACCGCCTCACCCATCTGCTCATCCGGTGGGGATATATCTGGAACGAGTTTAACGAAGATGGAAAGCGCCGAGGCAGCTGGACCCATGCGCACTGGGAGTGGATCCGGGGAATCGAGCTTCCCGACGCTGCCGCTCGAGAGTCCCTCGACTACTACATCTCCGAGGTGCGCCATATCGAATCGCAGAAGAAGGCCATCGAGAAGAGGGTGGCCCAATGCGCCTCAAGGCCTCGTTGGCGGGATCGCGTTGAGGCGCTCAGGTGCATGAAGGGAATAGAGACCGTGACGGCGTTCGCGCTCACGGTCGAAGCCGGCGTGTTCTCCCGCTTCGATTCGGCGCGCGCCTTCGCGAGCTGGCTTGGGCTCGTTCCCTCCGAGCACTCGAGCGGGGAGCGCGCCTCCCGGGGCGGCATCACCAAAGCCGGCAACTCTCACTTGCGGAAGCTGCTCGTGGAGGCATCCTGGCACTACACCCGCGCCACGAAAGAGCGGAAGCGCTCGCTTTACGATGAGAGCGTTCCCGCTTCCATATCGAACCATGCGGCAGTCGGTGTCAAGCGCCTTGTGGAAAGGCGTCGCCATCTATCTTGCGAGCTGCGCAAGCGGCCTGTGGTCGCAAACGTCGCCACGGCGCGCGAGCTGGCTTGCTGGATATGGGCGCTCGGGCGCATGAGCGAAGGAGCGCTCGCGTAGAGGGAGCGATGGCAATCCCATAACGGTCATTCCCCGTGGCTTCTTCCATATCGACTGGTCGTTGGATGCGATCCCAGATCTGTTTTTGAGCAGCGGGACGACCGCCATGCTCGCCGAAAGATTCTTCTTGTTAGAAGGTGCGCGCATCCAGCCGTAGCAACGAAATGCGAAGCCAGGGCGGCCGACATAGACGGGCGATGACGCGGCGGACCCGCGTGCGGTCCGCGCCAGCCCGAGGCCGTCAACCCGCGAATATTAAACTGCGAATACGAGCGTCGGTTTGATGACACAACCTGTCGGAAGAAATCATCGGGTGATGATAGAAAGGCCCAAGTCGGGAAAGATTTTCCTGGCTTGGGCCTTCATTGCCTCTTGACAATGTTCTACTCATATTAAACAAAGAAGCCGAGGAATTCCTCGGCTTCTCAGTGATTGCGATATGATGCGTAAGCTGGACTTACAGGGCCTTCTTGGCAACCTCGACCACAGCGGTGAAGGCGGCAGGGTCGTTCACAGCCATGTCGGCGAGCACCTTGCGGTCAAGCTCGACGCCGGCCTTCTTGAGGCCGTTCATGAACACGGAGTAGGACAGGCCGTTGATGCGGGCAGCAGCGTTGATGCGGGTGATCCAAAGGCGACGGATGTTGCGCTTCTTGTTGCGGCGATCGCGGTACATGTACTGGAGCGAATGCTGGACCTGCTGCTTCGCTGCACGGTAAGAACGGGACTTCGCGCCGTAGTAACCCTTTGCACGGCTGAGAACGGTGCGGCGCTTTTTGCGGGCGTGGATAGAACGCTTGATGCGTGCCATAGTATTATCTCCTTAAAGAACTGAAAACGAACTAGCGGATGCCGAGATTGCGGCCGACGACCTTGGCGTCTGACTTAGAGAGCTCGGTCTCGTTGCGGAAGTTGCGCTTGCGCTTCTGGCTCTTCTTGGTGAGGATGTGGCTCTTGAAAGCCTTCGCACGCATGATCTTGCCGGAACCGGTGACGCGGAAACGCTTGGCGGTACCGCGGTGAGTTTTCATCTTAGGCATTATTCGTCCTTTCCTTCTGCTTTCTTGTTGGTCTCTTTTTTCTTCTTCGCCGCACCGGGCAAAGGAGCGATGAGCATGTGCATGTTGCGCCCTTCCATCTTGGGCTGGTTCTCGACGACTGCAACGTCTTTGAGGTCGTCAGCCAAACGCTCGAGAATGGAAAGACCCTGTTCGGGGTGAGCCATTTCGCGACCGCGGAACATGATGGTGATCTTCACCTTGTTCCCCGCGTCCAAGAAGCGAAGCACGTGCTTCTTCTTGGTGGTGTAGTCGCCCACGTCGATCTTCGGGCGGAACTTCATTTCCTTGGTCTCGATCTTGCTCTGGTTCTTGCGAGCCTGCTTTGCCTTGATGGCCTGGTCGTACTTGAACTTTCCGTAGTCCATGATGCGGCAGACCGGCGGCTCGGCGTTCGGGGCAATCTCGACCAAGTCGAGATTCTGGTCATCCGCGACGCGTTGAGCTTGCGCCACCGTGTAGATTCCCAGCTGCGCTCCGTCAAAGCCGATCAGACGGCATTCACGTGCAGTGATCTCGTCATTGAGCCGTGGCTCCTGAGCAGCTATCGCGCTCACCTTCCTTCCTCTTGCGCTTGTGCGCAACAAAAAACCCGCAGGCACGGCCGCGGGTTTCGCAATTCAAAGGATGTGCACAAGGCACGTTATTGAAGCGACCCATCAGCAGCCGAAGCGCCGAAACAGGTGGAGAGCTTTCGCCCTCGCTTGAATACAGCCGTTACAGTATAGAGCCCTCGCGCGGCAAACGCAAGGGCTCATTTGCTATTTACGCATTGATGTACACATAAATGATGCGAATCGTGTCGGCAAGGTTGCCCGACGCGTTCGCCACTGAGTAGTCGTAGGAAAGGACCGCCGACCACGTATGGGAGACACCGTTGATATCGATGTCACCCGAGAACGGGCAATATTCCTTCACCAGCGTGGTTCCATCCGACGCGTAGGTGGAATACTCCGTCTTGTCGGCCGGGAGCGACACCGTGCCCGCGGGGACGGAGATGCCCGCCTCCTGAAGCGTCTTCTCGATGATCGACTCGTTTTTCACCGCGTCTGAGAACGAGAGCGTGCCGTAGCCGAGCGACGCCGTGCCGGCGGAATAGCCCGCCTGAACGACCGCCCCGTCCTCGTCGAGGCCCAGATACAGCGTCGGCGTGCCCGTGCGCGTGTCGGCAGGCTCGTCGGTCAAGGCCACGCGAACTTCGGTCTTGATGGGGTTGCCCTCCTCGTTGACCTCGTTCGACACGGTAACCTGAGCGCCACGCCCAACCTTGGCGAGCGCATCGTCTTGCGTGCAGCCCAAAAGCTCGGTCAAGTTCGGTGCGCTCGTCTTCTTCACGGTCGACGTGGCGTCGTTTCCTTCGCTTCCCGCCTGCAGCGAGCTCGTATCCTGGTTGGATTGCTGCTGCTGGGTCTGCTGGTAGGCGGCCGTCTGCGCGGTTTGGAACAGGCGGACGGCGAAGTACCCGCCGGCGGCGAGCAGAAGCACGAGCAGCACCACGACCACGATGAGGATGCGGCGCATGCGGCGCGATTTGCGCATGTAGGAGGGGATTTCCTCCTTTGCAGCCGAAGAGTGGCGCCCGCGCGCGGGAGCGGGAACGTCGGGAACGTCGGGGTCGAACGTCGAGGGCTCGACCACGGGCTCGAGGCTCTCGAGCGCGTCGGGGTATTCGTCCTCGTCGTCGCCTTTGTAGCTGAAGCCGCCCGCGTGTGCCCCCTGGGAAGAGCCGCGCGCTTCGCCTGCGGTATAGGCATCATCCGCGTCAAGCGGCGCGTCCGCATCGGAAGAGCCGTCCTGTGTGTCCCACGCATCGGCTGCGTAGGGGTCGTTGCCCGCAATCGGGGCAAAGCGGTCCGTCCTTCCTGGCTTATCGTCCGCGAAGGCGTCTTCCTCGAAGGCTATCTCGCCCTCCTCGCCGGAATAGGCGTGCCGGCCCCCTTCCGACCAGCCGTCATCGCCTATGGGCGCGAACGCCTGGGTCAATCCGATGTCGTTCGAGCGATCGACCTCGCCCTTGCGCATCGCCAGATCGTCTCTGCCTTCTGTTGCTTTTCCAGTGTGTTTCGGCATTGCGATACCTTTCAATCTCTTCGCAGGTCACGGGCCCTTCTAGCCCATGAACGCCACGTAGTACACGATGAATGCGGCGATTCCTATGATGGCCACCGCAATGATGCCTTTCTGCATGCCGGACATCTTGGTGCCCTCGAGGTCCGCAAGCGTCGTCTCCTCGTAACCCTTGCGAGCAGGGGCGGACGCCTTGCGAGCAGGCTTGTCGGCTTTCGCAGCACGCTCGGGAGCAGGGGCGGAAACTCTCTCGGCGGGAGCGGCACCTGCCGAAGCGCGATCGGCGAGGCCTTCCCCACCGGCAACCACGGACGTCTTGTTCGCCGCGCTCGCTGCCGCCTCGTCTCCTGCGGGCTGCGCTGCGGACTCACCTTCCCCATAGCTGCGAAAACGGGGGGCGCCCGCTTCGATCACAACATCGTCCTCGTCGTCGGACGCAACGCTGATATGCGAGAATTTTTGGGCGTCTCCAGTCACGGCCTTATCCTTTCCGTCGTCTTCGCACGATTATAGATGATTGGCCCAAGCCGTTGCGTCTTCCCTGCGATATATCCACGTTGCCCCCAGGCGGCGGGGCGTGTTGTGCGACAATAGGAAGCGAACGAGAAGCCCTTCCGAGAAAGACGTCCTATGGAACTCACCCCTTGTAAAACCGTGCACGGGTTCACCGTGCGCACCACCTCCGACCTGCCCGAAATCGACGGGCGAGCCTATGTGCTCGACCACAACGCCTCGCGCGCACAGCTGCTCTACCTGCAAAACGACGACGCGAACAAGGCGTTCTCGATCGCTTTCAAGACACCGCCCGCGAACGACACGGGCGTCTTCCACATCCTCGAGCACTCGGTGCTTTGCGGCTCGGACAAGTTTCCCGTGAAAGAGCCCTTCGTGAACCTGCTCAAAAGCTCGATGCAGACGTTCTTGAACGCCATGACCTACCCTGACAAGACGATTTACCCCGTGGCGAGTACCAATGAGCAGGATCTTTTGAACCTCATGGACGTCTACCTCGACGCCGTGCTGCACCCCGCCATCTTCCACAAGCGCACGATCTTCAAGCAGGAAGGCTGGCATGTGGAACTCGCCGGCGAGGAGGGCTCGGGCAAGCTCGCCTACAACGGCGTGGTGTATAACGAGATGAAAGGCGCGCTCTCCGACCCCGAGTCGATTCTCTACGACGAGCTTTCGGCGGCGCTGTTCCCCGACACGGCATACCGCTTCGAGTCGGGCGGCAAACCCTCCGCCATCCCGACGCTTTCCTACGAGGAGTTCCTCGACACCCACCGCCGCCACTACAACCTGGCCAACGCGAAGATCGTGCTCTACGGGAACATGGATATCGAGAGGTTCCTCGCTTTCCTCGACGAGCGCTATCTCGGGCCCGATGCCGCCGAGGCAGGCGCCGATGGTGCACCGAACCCGCTTGAGCTGCAGGCGCCCGTCATGTCGTTCGGGAACAAGACGCCCATGAAGACGGCGCCCGAGAACGCCTGCTGCGCGGTCGGCTTCGTGGCGGGAACCGCCGCCGACAGAGAGCGCATGATCGCAATGGACATCCTGCTCGACGCGATCTTCGGCTCGAACGAGGCGCCTGCGAAGCGCGCGCTGCTCGACGAGAACCTCGCCTGCGACATCGTCGCCTACATGGCCGACGCCATGTTGCAGCCTTTTGCCGTCGTGCAGGCAAAAGGCCTTGAGGAAAGCGCCGCCGAGCGCCTGCGACCTGCGCTTTCTCGTGTGCTTACGGAGCTTGCGGACGGTGCGCTCGACCACGACGTGGTGGCGGCTGCTCTCTCGCATGCCGAGTTCGTGATGCGCGAGCAGAACTTCGGGATCGCCGACGGCGTGGCGCTCGCCTGCTCGTGCATGGCCGGCTGGCTCTACGACGACGATGCCGCGCTCGATTATCTGCGCTATGAGGATGCGTTCGAAAGCCTGCGCAAAAAGCTCGACGAGGGCTACTTCGAGCAACTGATTCGCGAGGTGTTCCTGGAGAACGACCATGCGGCCGACGCGGAGGTCGTGCCTGTCGACAAGGCCCCCGACGACGACGATGCCGCGGCCACCCGCTTGGCCCAGATGGAACGCGAGCTCGACGACGAGCGGATCGCCGCGATCGAAGCCGACGTCGCCGCCCTTCGCCGTGCACAGGAGGAGCCCGACTCGCCCGAAGCGCTCGCGACCCTTCCCCGCATGCGCGCAAGCGACATCGAGCAAGCGCCCGCAGAGCCAGCTTTCCGCCTCGACGAATCGGGAGAGATTCCCGTGATCAGGCACGATGTGGCGACACGCGGCATCGTGTACGCGTATCGCTACTACGGCCTGGAGCGCCTCACCTTCGAGGAGCTGCCCTACGCGAAGCTTCTCGCCATGGTGCTCGGCAAGCTTGCGACGAGCAAGCACACCGCGACGGAGATCGACACGCTCACGCAGGCGAAGCTCGGAAACCTCGCCTTCTACACCGAGGTGCACGAGCGGGAAGACGACCGCAGCGCGCTTTCCCCGAAGCTGACCGTGTCGTGCTCGACGCTCGCCGAGAACGCCGAGTGGGCGGCGACGCTACCGAGCGAGATCATCGAAGAGACGCTTTACGACGACTTTGGCAAGATCCGCGACATCCTCGTGCAGAAGCGCGTCAGCATGGAGCAGAATTTCGCGAACGCTGGGCACACTGCAGCGATGGCGCACGTCGCGTCCTACTACCTGCCCGCCGCCGTCGTGCGCGAGCAGATCGACGGAGTGGGTTTCTATCGGTTCCTGAAGCGCACGCTCGCCACG